>SDBV01000519.1_pt1 | contig 55370 bp, 59 predicted proteins | sample 2277081 | NCBI WGS metagenome assembly SDBV01 (sample SAMN10402039, study PRJNA504765) | marine sediment metagenome | isolation source: marine sediment core GS10_PC15, 223 cmbsf | place: Arctic Ocean: Southern Knipovich Ridge | collected 2010
GCATAATCAGGGAAGATCCCAGTACACAAAATCAAAACGTCCATGGACTCTTGAGTATAAAGAAGAATTTTCTGATAGAGCCGGGGCAATGCGCAGGGAAGTAAAACTCAAATCTTTACATAGGAAAACCTTTTAGGGAAATAATTGAATGATATAGGTAGAAGACCCCGACCCAACGCCTTTTGAATGGACGCTGGGGGTTACGGACAACCTCGGCCTTATAGCCCGTTTTTTCAAACCCTTTTGTATGCTGTGAAGGTTTCTCATGCCATAATCAATGATAGCCGATCATAACGCTCCTTTTATATTGGTTGATTGATAATACTAAAAGGTGAAGCCGGCTATGTCAGGAGACGTTTTTTATTGTACAGAGGTTTGGGGTTTGTGCTTGGCTTTATTCGCGTAAAGTTCACGGTCTGCAAGAGTCACCAGGTCATCGGCCTTCAGGATCTCTTCGCTCGGATAGGTGGAGATTCCGTAGCTGATGAGAAGGCGGATGGCAGACGTGGATTCGAAAATATGTTCCGAAATGGATTGTTCTACGCGCCTGGCTTCGATTTCAGCGCCGTGCTGTTCGGTCTGCGGAAGGAGAATAATGAACTCGTCTCCACCGTATCGTGCGACAATATCACTTTTGCGGATGATGGATTTGAGGACGATGGCGAGTTCTTTCAGTACGCGGTCACCCGTACGATGGCCATAAGAATCATTGATCTCCTTGAAGTTGTTGACGTCCATCATGATAGCTGAGAGGGGGGTGTTGTAACGTTCGGATCGGTTGAACTCCTCATCCAGGCGTTTGTAAAAATAGCGGTGGTTGAAGATCCCAGTGAGTCCGTCGGTAGTGGCCAGTTTTACCAAGTGGATATTGGCCAGTTCCATGGACTCGAATAGGGAGGCATTGATCAGGGCGTTCGCCGCGGCGTTGGCGACAATCTGGCAGAACTGGATTTCCCGTTCCGAAAAGGACCGGTCCCGGCGGGCGGTGCGAAGAAGGATGGTCCCGATGACGTTCTGTTTCATGATTACGGGAAGGACAAGCAGGGAATGAAAGCAGACTTCTTCAAGGTTTTTCCGTACCGATTCCATAAGGGGATCTTTTTCGATATCGTTGACAACTACAATGTTCTTGGTCTCGAGGACCTTGAGAATCTCTGGATATTTGTTCAGGTCGATCTCGATATTGAAAATGTCGGGATCTTCGTTTGTGGCGACTACGAACCCTTTATGTTCGCTTGCATCGATTCGTACAATGGAACATCGTGAGACGTCGATGACTTCGGAGATCTTTTTGACGATAGAGTAGAGAACTTCTTTGGAGTCGAGTGTGGAAGTGATGGCATTACTGATATCCAGTATGGCCATGAGATCCCTTTTTTCACGTTCCAGTTCTCTGAGAAGATGTCCTGCCCTGAGAGATGTCTTGATCCGTGCAAGAAATTCGCTTTTGTCAAAAGGTTTGACGACATAGTCATCAGCTCCGGACTCAAGACCCCGGATCACATCCTCCTTGCTCCCTTTGGAGGCCGTCATGAGGATGAGAGTCTTTGACAATTGAGGATCGGATTTGACTGCCCTGCAGATTTTCATCCCATCCAGGTCCGGCAAGACCACATCAAGAACGACAAGATCGGGGTGTTCCATTTTGATCAGTTGAAGACCGGAAGCCCCATTGTCAGCTTCAAGGACTTTATAACCCTCCTCTTCAAGGACTGTACGGAGGGTTTGACGTATAACTTTATCGTCATCAACGATTAGGATATTATCTCTAAATATCATATATTATTATTATCTTGGGGAAAATGGGTAATTCCCATAAAATAAGCCACTGACTTTTTACGAATGTATCATCTTATTATAATAATATAAATGAAAAAGTTCCAGTTATTCAAGGACTAGTGGCCCAGGGAAAAGGGGTCAATCCCCACCCAAGGCGGGCAGGTCAACCTAAGGCGGATAAATCACGCCGCACTGCAATGCCCCGATGAATCCCCGACAAGTTAATACCGCGGGACAGGCGGGATCTCCGCATAGCTCCGAAGGGTAAACTTGACATTGGACAAATTATCAACGAGAGATGATAAAACCTCTGTAATGGCAATTCGGATTAACAAAGCAATAAATACAAACCCGGGGAATTGCTGACTTACAATTTTACTCTTGTTGATACGTTGTCCTTTTCAGAATTTTATGATTTATTCTTATATCAAGAAATCAGTATTTATCCCCATAGTTTAATTTTACCCCGTTAGAAGGGCGAAGGTCTTCTAACGGGGCAAATATATATAATTTTAAGTCTTTAATCCTGGCACATCAAGTTGTAACGGCACTAGAACTGCCATCAACGATATGATTTTTCATTTAGTTGTTTTTCTGTTTCTTATGTGATATTTTATTAGCTGCAGGGACAGCATAAAAAGTTGGGACTTTGTAGAATATAGCCTGCCATTAGCAAATCAGCTATAACCTGTATGACCTTAAGGCTTGAAAAGAAATCAAAAATTATCTATTATGTTTTGCCCTTTATTTTTTTTAGGATAAGAGCAGGCTTGTTTACAGATTATAATATTATGAAAGATAAAACGTGTTCATGCCATGGATAAGCGGACGGATAAACGCAGAATAAAAAGGTTGCCGATAAACTTTTCAGATGGAAAACAAGACTACAACGGCACGTCTTCTGACTTTTCTTCCAATGGCCTATTTATAAGGACAAGAAGGGCCTTTGTGCCCGGGACTTCTGTGAAAATGGCACTTGAAGTGGAGGAGAACCGAAAAATATTGCTCAATGGAGTAGTGGTAAGGGCGATTAAGACCGGGCTTAGGGATTTCAAGAACGGGATGGGGATAAAGCTTACCTCTTTATCTCAGGACTATAAGGATTTTTTAAAGGAATTGTTAGCAAGATAAATTGAGCATTTGTTATTTTATTAAATGAGAAACTAATCAAACTTGTCTTTATTCCCTCAGCTTCTTATGCATTACCCGTCACCCTGAGCCGGGCATGTCTGGATTCTTTTCCAATAAGATTCTATAACTTCCTTTAAATAAAGAATATTTTATTAATTAGAAGATAACTGGTTCTATGAAATCAGGCTCCCTTTTTTAGCCGGGGGCTTTAAGTTTACACAGAATTATACTGCAAGGGAAAATGGTTATATTTACCCCGTTAGAAGGGCGAAAGTCTTCTAACGGGGTTTACCTTTTCTGAATATTTTCAGGTGTGATATAATTTAATACTGTACTGCAGAAGACTCAGAGAGAAAATGTCCTAAACTGTTTGGAATTTGGTTATTAGAATCTGTTTAGAAATTAGAGCTTAGAATTTGAGTTTTATGAGTTTTCTCAATGTTGAGTTTTTATAATGAAGGGAGACAAAATGAGAGAATGAAGGATTATTTTCTGCATTTTTATTTTTGTGTTATTAATAGTGCTACCTTCTGTCAATGTGGAAGGAAAAGAGGTTAAAGCAATGTTAAATGATATTCATTGGCTCGGGCACGATTCATTCAAAATAATAGCGGGCGAAAAAATTATTTATACAGACCCCTTTAAGATAAAGAAAAGGGATACAGCTGACATAATTTTTATAACACACGAGCATTATGATCACTGTTCTCCTGAGGATGTGAAGAAAGTTCAAGGTAATGATACGGTTATAGTTGCAACACATGACTGCGCAATGAAACTTTCTGGAGATGTCAGGACAGTGAAGCCCGGGGATAAGTTTACGGTCAAGGGTATAGATATAGAGGCGGTCCCCTCCTATAATACCAACAAACAGTTCCACCCCAGGGAAAAGGGCTGGGTCGGGTATATCTTTACCCTGGGAAAGAGTGCTACTGACAAAATCCCTGATAGAGTTAAAGAGGACACCTCTTTAACAGGGGTTACTTTAGAAGGGCAGAGGATTTATATAGCCGGCGATACGGATTATATTCCTGAGATGAAGGCATTTAAGGCGGATATAGCGCTTTTACCCGTATCCGGGACAGTTGTCATGACTGCTGAAGAGGCTGTAAAGGCTGCGCTTGATATTAAGCCTGATATTGCAATACCAATGCATTATAACTCAATTGTGGGTACAGAGGATGACGCAAAAAAATTTGCACAAGGATTGAAGGGGAAGATCGAGGTAAAAATATTAAAAGAGGAATAAAGGACGTAAGGCGTGAGAGCGAGAGGCGATAAATCTCCTCACGTTTTACGCCTCACGAAGATAATGTTAAGTGGCTGATGCTAAAAAAATATCAAAGCTCTTGCTGAAAAAGTATCCAAACCCCAAATTAGCGCTTCATTTCCCTACGCCGTTGGAGCTTCTTGTTGCCACTATTCTTTCTGCGCAGTGCACGGATGTCAGGGTAAATGAGGTTACAAAGGGCCTTTTTAAAAAATATAAGTCAGCAGAGGATTTTGCCCGGGCTGAACCGCATATGCTTGAAAAAGAAATAAGGCCTGCAGGATTTTATAAAAACAAGGCAAAAATGATAATAGAATGTTGCAGGAAGATACTAAAGGATTTCAAGGGGAAGGTACCCGGGACACTGGAGGAACTGACAACCCTGTCAGGTGTTGGCAGGAAGACTGCCAACGTTGTTCTTGGAGGTGCGTTTGGCAGGCAGACTATTGCGGTTGATACCCATGTGTTGCGGGTTTCAAACAGACTGGGCATTGCTCATTCCAATAATCCTGACAAGGTAGAAATAGAACTGGTTAAGCAGATTCCTCATGAAAGTCTGACTGCGTTTAATCATGCTTTGATTCTGCACGGAAGGGAAACATGCAAGGCAAGGAGGCCAAACTGTCCTGAGTGTGTGCTTTATAATGAATGTGAATGGGAGGAGAAAGCGGCTCTGTAATCCATAGTCAAAACAGGTATATTGCGATTTAAAAGTTTTAAATACTGCGAATTTTTTTATAATTGATTAAAGGTCTTCAATACTGGCTCCGGATTACAGACAGCTGAAAATGTACAGAATCAGATATGACTGAACAGCTTATTGAATTTCTAAGAAACAGGGAAGGGTTTATCTCAGGCGGGCAGATAAGCAGGTCACTTGGTATTACAAGGGCAGGCATATGGAAAAAGGTAAACGCTCTGAGACAGAGGGGCTATTTGATTGAGGCAGTTCCGTCAAAAGGGTATAAACTGCTTTTTGGTCCTGATATACCTACAAAAGAGGAAATAAAAGCTGTTTTTAAAGGCGATATTATTGGCAGGGAGATTGTGTTTTACGATAAAACCTCGTCAACAAATGAGAGGGCAATGGAGATGGGACAACTAAAGCGTTCAGTTTTGGCCCGGCAGTATCAGCATTCATCGCAGCAGCGGACAGAAGAGTTAGAAGGGACTGTTATAGTTGCAGACGCGCAGGAGCAGGGCAGGGGAAGGTTTGGCAGGGATTGGGTATCGCCCCCTGGCATGAATCTTTATTTTACTGTTTTGCTGGAGCCGCCTTTTTCACCTGAAAGGGCTTCCATTCTGACGTTGATGGCCGCTGTGGCTGTTGTATCTGCCATAAGAGAGCATGTTGGCCTGAATGCAGTGATAAAATGGCCTAATGATATACTTGTCAGAGATAAAAAAGTCGGCGGTATACTCACGGAAATGAAATCCGACCCGGACAGAATAAACTTTGTGGCAGTAGGAATAGGCGTTAATGTAAACATGCCTTCCAGCATATTGCCTGGCAATGTCAGGACGCATGCAACATCTTTAAAAGAGGAAAAAGGAGAGCATATTAACAGGGTGAAACTTTTAGGGGCAATCCTTGCCAAGCTTGAGCACTGGTATAAAAGTATTTTAAAGGGTAAAAAAAAGGCTTTACTCAGTGAGTGGATGCGCCTTGACGCAACTTCCGGGAAAAAGGTCAGGGTTAAGGCCCGGAACAGGATTGTATCGGGCACGGCTGAGGGGATTAGTGATGATGGTGAGCTGATTGTAAGACTTTCTACAGGTCTTGTCGAAAAGGTACATGCAGGGGAAGTCACGATACTGTAAACACATATTATCACAGATTGTTTACAGATGATCACATATGTACCAGACTGCCGTCAGGCAGGTCTGCGGCCATCGTGCTTTATTTATCTGCGATCATCTGTGGGGTTTTTAAAATGCTTTTACTTATTGATATAGGAAATACAAACACTACCACAGGTTTTTATGATAAGGAAGTGAGGAATGTCCTGCGGCTCAGTACAACAATAGAAGGCCGGGGCATAGACAAATATTTCTCTGTTCTAAAGGACTATATTCTGTTTCATCAGATGGAAAGACCCGAGGGAGCAGTTCTATGTTCTGTTGTCCCTCAGGTAACTCCTTTATTTGCGGAGGCTGTCAGAAGGGGTTTTGGATTTGAGCCGATGAATGTGAGCCATAACTTAAGAACTGGTTTAAAGTTTTGCATTAAGAATCCGGATGAATTGGGTGCTGACAGGCTTGCCAATGCAGTAGCAGCCCATAAGCTTTACAAAGGGCATTTAATTGTGATAGATTTTGGAACTGCTACCACTTTTAGTGTAGTTTCTTCCGGGGGCGAATACAAGGGTGGTTCAATAATGCCCGGGCTTAAAATCTCTGCAAATACCCTTGCTGACAAGACGGCAAAGTTACCGAAGATTGAACTAAAGAGCCCGGTGAAGGCAGTCGGATGCGATACAGAGAGCAACATACTGTCAGGACTGATTCTGGGACATGCGGGAGCTGTTGAAAGAATTATCAAAGAAATAAAATTAGAGCTTTCGCTTGACAGAGACATAAAGACCGGAGCAGATGTTGTAACGGAAACAAAGGTGATTGCAACAGGGGGGCTTGCAGATTTGGTAATACCGTATATAGACGGGATAAAGGAAATAAATCCTCTTTTAACGCTTGAGGGGCTGGGGATTATTTATGAACTTAATGCTTGAATTGGGATATCCTATAAAAAAAAGAATATCTGATTTCACCGATAAAAACAAGATTATATATATATTTGTGTAAGCATTCTCAATAATTGATGTAATCAGTTATAATAAATATTATAACAGGGGGGTAATTATCATGAAAGTTGAGAAAATACTTTTTCCCACTGATTTTTCTGAAGGTTCTTACAATGCACTGCATTATGCAGTAGACCTTTCAAGACATTATAATTCAAAGCTTTATATACTTCATGTAATTCATGATATTTTCAAGACCACCGATTCTTATGTTCCACATATATCTGCGGATGAAACATACAAAGAGATATTTGAATGGGCACAGAAGGAAATGGGGAGGTGCTGTATTGAGGAAACCAGAGGTATGACAAATACTGAAAAAATTGTCTTAAAAGGAATTCCTTTTGAAGAAATAATAAACTTTGCTGCAAAAGAAAAGGTAGATATGATAGTCATGGGCACATACGGCAAAGCCGGTCTTGAAAGATTTATCTTTGGCAGCACAGCAGAAAAAGTAGTCAGGAGGGCACCATGCCCCGTAATGACAGTAAAAGTTCCGGAGCACAGGGGAAAAAGTTAAAAAAAACAAGAGTAAACCCCATGAAGATATACCTCTCAGGGGATGCCTTTATGTGCCTGCTTTTAAGCAGTGTAGAGGTATTTAAAAAGGAATCTCTGGGATATTTGCTTGGTTATCGGCTTGAGGACCGTTTTATTATAGAATATGCCTTTGGTTTGCAGACAGCCATAAGAAAGAGAAGGGGCGTTGTATTTTCTCACAGGGACCATAAGAAGATAGAGTCAGTACTTTCAAAATTTGAAAAACTCCAGATAATAGGCGACTTCCATTCTCACACCCAGTACGGTGATGCCAGGGGACTTCCTATTCCCAGCCCGGAGGATATCGCGGGAATGGAGCCTGACAATCTTTATATTATTATTGCTATCAACGACTTACAACATAGCAGGCCCTGGAGGGAAAACAGGGACGGAAGCATATCAGGCAGTATTAGAGACTTTTTCTTTAAAATCTCGGCCTATTTTTATGGTAATGAGAGCTCCATTCCGAGAAAAGCGCGTATTTACTGTCCGTTTCCTCCTGGATTGAATTCATGATGAAATTCCATGTGACCCAAAAATGCAATTAATTGAATTCCTGGGATTTTGGACTTAGATAGTTGTTTTTTTGGTTTTTCACATGGCGGATAAATACAGCGCAGTGGTTGTAGGCGGCGGCCCTTCCGGCTCTATCGTGGCAAAGACACTTGCTGCTGGTGGGGTTAAGTACCTTCTTGCAGGGAAAAACTTCAAACACATTAAACCATGCGGCGGTGCAACTTCCTCCAGGTAATTTGAAGAATTTGACCTCCTCCTGAACGAGAAAGCAAAAAAAAATAAAATATTTGGCAACAATAAATTCCTGATTTGAGATTAAATAATTACATATTTGCATCACTTTTATCTCATATTTTATTATTCGGCGTTATCATAATGTTCTATCCTGAAATGAGCACCAGGATATCAGCGCCTGTCTTTGATGTAGATATTGTTGGTTCTGTGGAAGATGCAGTTCCAGAAACAATAAAAATACCTGTGATACCAGTCCCACCTGTTCCAAAAAAGCTGGAGGAAACAGGCCCGTCTCCTGAGACCATGTTCGGAAAAGGTACAGCGCCTGAGTCAGCTGAGTCAGGCAAAGAAGAAACCAAAGAGGGTACAACATCTGCTGAGGCAGAGGATGTATTTTCTGAAGGGGAAGAAGGCCCGCTCCTGATACCTAAATCTTTTCTTTTTGATAAAAAGACCATTGAAAAATATGCTCAAAAATCCACTAAAGAGGAAAAAGGTTTGACCTTTGACGTGCCGGAGTTTCACCATCGGGGGTATATGAGAAGGCTAAAAGACAAGATAGAAAGGATATGGCGGTATCCAAAAGCGGCTTCAAGACGCGGGATTTCAGGCGATCTCTATATAAGGTTTTCTATTAACAGGGATGGAAGCCTTGGTGATGTGGAACTTGTAAGAACCTCCGGATATAAAGACCTTGATAGGGCTGCAATGGATGCGCTTAAGAATGCCGAGCCTTACTGGCCCCTGCCTGAAGACTGGAAGGAAGACCAGCTTTCAATCACAGGACATTTTATTTACCTGATTGGCAGGACTTATGTATTGTAAACCACTGTTTCTTTAAAACCTGCTATAATATTATTGTTTATTATTGTCACCTCCCTTTCTGTAAAATATAAAAAGAGGATATTTAAGTGGAAATCCTTAAATACTTGAGATGGCAGGATTTTCTTGACATCCTGATTGTAACCGTAATCCTTTACAGGCTGCTTTTGATCATCAAGGGCACAAAGGCTGTCCAGATTCTTATTGGTTTCGGGTTACTGCTCATTGCATTTTTATTTTCAGGATATATAGGGTTATATACAATGGACTGGATTATCCATAGCCTCTGGACACAGATAGTTCTGGCCATTGTTATACTATTCCAGCCTGAAATTCGCAGGGCATTGGCACAGACAGGAGAATCACGTTTTTTACCTTCATTTACCAATGCGAAAGAGCTAAGGTCTCTTGAGGAAATAGTTAAGGCATCAATAGCTCTCGCTAACAGGAAGATTGGCGCTTTAATAGTGATTGAGAGAGAGACCAGTTTGAAAGACTTCGTTGAGATAGGTTCTCCTGTTGATGCCAAGGTGTCAAAAGAATTAATCTTAAGTATATTTCATCCCACATCTCCAATTCATGATGGTGCCGTAGTTATCAGGGGAGACCGTATTGTTGCAGCAGGGTGCTTTCTTCCACTGACACTGAGTGCTGAACTTTCAAAGTCCTTCGGAACAAGACACAGGGCGGGTATCGGGCTGTCTGAAGAGACAGATGCTGTCGTGCTGATAGTTTCTGAGGAAACAGGCAGTATCGCCACTGCAATTGGCGGCAAACTTGAGAAAAATGTAGACATGGGGTCTCTCAGGGACGTGCTTGCAGAGGTTTTTACCACATCAAAAGACAAGAGATATGGGAAAAGATAGATTTAATAAATTTATTACGACAAATCCATGGCTGAAACTGGCCTCTTTTGTTTTGGCGATTCTACTCTGGGTTTTTGTTGTCCTGAAAGGTCATTCTGTAGTTATTATGGATATTCCGGTAGAATTAAAAAATATCCCTGTTAAACTCGAAATTGTGGACAGGCCGGAAACAGTAAGTATAACTGTAGAAGGGCAGGAGAGGATTTTAAAAAAGCTGAGAGAAGATGATATCCACTTAGTTGTTAGCCTTGGTAATATTCTGAAAGGGGAGACATTTGTCCCGCTCTCTGCTGACAACATCACATTGCCAGAGGCATTTACTGTCGGCAATATTTCACCTCAGTCCATAAGACTGGTGATTGACGAAAAGGCAGAAAAGGATGTTCCTGTAAGACCTGTAATTTTAGGCGAGCCTTTTGAGGGGTACGTAGTCGATGGGATTAAAGTAGACCCTGAAACTGTTAAGATAGAGGGGCCGGAGAGTCTTATTACGAGAGTATATTCTGTTAAAACAGAGCCTTTAGACATAACAGGGGTTACAGAGAGTGTACAATACAATGTCTTTTTAGATATGACTGAAGAAAATATAAGACTAAATACCGCTAAAGTTAAGGTTAATATAACCGTGAAAGAAGCGAAATAAGTTTTAGCGCTTATTATAGCTGGACTACAGGAGGTAAAAGTGAAGCTTTTTGGAACAGACGGAATAAGAGGCAAAGCTAACCAGTCCCCAATGACTGGCGAGATAGCATTTGAGATTGGAAGGGCTGCAGCTTACGTACTTAAGGGAAAACACGGCCGTGACCTGATTCTTATAGGTAAGGACACAAGGCTGTCGGGTTATATGCTCGAAAGCGCCTTAACTTCCGGCATATGCTCCATGGGAGTGAATGTTGTTCTTGTTGGTCCTATGCCTACACCTGGCATTGCCTTTGCCACCAGGAGCTTCAGGGTTGATGCAGGGATTGTTATATCTGCATCGCATAACCCCTTTGACGATAATGGTATAAAATTATTTGGATCAAGGGGATTTAAGCTTCCTGACAGCGTTGAAAGAGAAATAGAAAGGATCATGTTTTCCAGGAAACTGGGGCGTATAAGGCCTAAAGGCGCAGAAATAGGCAAGGCATTCAGGGTTGATGATGCATCAGGCAGATATATCGAATATGTAAAGGCTACTTTTTCAAAAAGAAAAACCCTTGATGGGATAAAAGTTGTAATTGACTGCGCTAATGGCGCATCTTACAAGATTTCTCCTTTGGTGCTTGGTGAACTGGGTGCTGAAGTTATAGCGATCAATGATAAACCTGACGGAAAAAATATAAATGCAAATTGCGGCTCCACATATCCTGAGGCCATGCAGAAGGCAGTTATGGAATATGGCGCAGATATTGGTATTGCTCATGATGGAGACGGTGACAGGACAATTTTCTGTGATGAGAAGGGTGAAATAGTTGATGGCGACAAGGTAATGGCTATTTGCGCCATTGATATGAAGAAAGAAAAAATACTTAGAAATAACATTGTTGTTGCTACTGTTATGAGTAATATCGGATTTGAAATTTTTCTGAAAAAATTAGGGATAAAGATAGTAAGAACACAGGTAGGGGACAGATATGTTGTTGAAGAGATGCTTAGAAGAGGCTGTAATCTGGGCGGCGAGCAATCAGGTCATATAATTTTTATGGACCTCAATACCACGGGAGATGCCATTATAACAGCACTTCAGGTTCTTGCTATAATGTGTAAAACAGAGAAACCGCTTTCCAAGCTTTCACCTGCTATCCCGATTTATCCGCAGGTACTTTTAAATGTACAGGTGCCAAAGCCTGAATCTATAGAGAATTTCCCGGCTGTGATGACTGCCATAAAAAAGGCGGAGAAAAGACTTAAAAAAGGCAGAATTCTTGTCAGGCCATCCGGTACAGAGCCTAAAATCAGGGTGATGGTCGAGGGGAATAACATGCGTACGGTTACCGCTATAGCAGAGGAACTTGCTGAAGTTATAGAATCAAAGATGGCATGATAGGAGTTGCCGTTGCCTTCATAGGCGGCATTGCTGCGTTTCACTTTTTCCAGTTTTTCCCCGTTTCAATTATTCTTGTCTGTATTGCAATAATTGTCTTGTTATTCTTAATCCAGCCTAACCCCTCTTTTCCGCCCTCAGAAGGATTCGCCGATGAGAAAGTAAACCCCATTAGAGAACTTCGTCCTCTAACGGTTTACGCTGACAAAGGCTTTAAACCGCTGTCAGCTTCAAGAGGTAATGACCACCGATTAAAATCAAAGGCTTTCCCTAACGGGGTAAAGTTGAATCAACTCGATTCCGGAAGGAGAAGCATGGATTTTTGGAAGAAAATATTATCGATAGGCCTGATATTTGTATCCGGATTCATCTATAGCTATATAAGACAGGAAACTGTCCCTGAAATAAGATTGCCTGATAAAGATGTATTTATTGAGGGGACTGTTATCGATGTGCCCGAGTCATCGAAGGGGAAAATCAGGTTTACTATTGATGACGTAAATATTGAAGGTGAGGATATCCAGGGAAGAGCAAGGCTTTTTATTTCATTAGAGAGATTTCTTGAAAAAGGAACCCGTAATTATTTCGTGTTTAATCCTGGTGACAGAATCAGTGCTGTTGCAAGATTATGGGAACCAAGTGTTTTTCATAATCCCGGAGTATATTCATATGATTTGAAAAAGGACGGAATTATGGCAACAGGCTATATAAAGCAGATGAGAATAACAGGCAGGGGAAGAGGGGTATTGGAATTGATAAATAAAAAGCGTCAGAGGCTCGGAATAATTATAGACAACAGCCTTTCTTATGATAATGCCTCATTTCACAAAGCAATACTGCCAGGGCTTAAGAGGGGAATAAGCCAGGAAATGAGAGACTCCTTCAGTTCAACAGGACTTGCTCATCTATTAAGCATATCAGGGACTCATTTCGGTCTGCTTGCCTTTATAATCTTTAAATTTATAAAAACGATTATTAAATTTTTGCCTATAAAATTTTTAACAAGAATGACCTTATACATAACACCTGCTCAGGTAGCGGTTATATTGACACTGCCTGTGCTATCCCTGTATGCGCTGATATCAGGCACAAGCACACCTACAATCCGCTCTTTCATTATGGTCTTTATCTTCATGCTTGCGCTTTTTCTTGGGAGGAAAGGGCAGTGGCTGAATTCCCTGTCAATTGCAGCAATGATTATCCTGCTCTGGAGGCCGGATGCAATTTTTGATCTGTCTTTTATCCTTTCTTTTACTGCGGTTCTGTCAATTGGATATGTACTTGAGAAAAAAACAGAACTCAGAAATCTGAATAAAGAACTTGAATTAGAATATATAACAAAGACTGCCAAACCATCCGGGGCAGGTTATAAATTGATCTGCAGAAATTTCATGCAAAAGTCATTTGACAGGATAAAAACAGGTCTAATTATAACTATTGCCGCTGTCATTGGCACAGCTCCTATAGTTGCCATTTATTTTAAACAGTTTCCCTTAATCTCACCAATCACAAATTTGATTGTAACGCCTGTTGTTGGTTTTATAGTCCTCCCGCTTGGATTCTTTACAGGTTTTAGTGCGCTGTTATTCAATATGTCATCAATGCCCCTAAGCGGGTTGACTGATGTTATTACGCATATTACCTTAAACCTTGTAAAGATCTTTTCAAATATTCCTTATGCAAACCTACATGTACCTGAACCATCATTTATAGTCATAGTAGTTTACTATGTATCGCTGATGTTTATTATTAAAAGTAAGGTTAAATGGAGAATTCTGCCTCTTATCTTTGTCATCTGCTTTTATTTAGTTAGTCCTTATTTATCTGCTGAGAGATTTAGAATTACATTTCTGGATGTAGGGCAGGGCGATTCATCCGTTGTAGAACTGCCTGATAAAAGAGTGATGCTTATTGACGGGGGTTCAGGCGGATTTGATGCGGGCCGCAGGATTATTGCTCCTTATTTGTGGTCTAAAGGCATAAGGAGAATTGATTTCATGGTGTTAAGCCACCCGCATCCTGACCATTATGGAGGACTAATCTACATTATGGATAATTTTAAAATAGGGGAGGTATGGTTAAACGGCAGGCTGATGCAGTCCTCGGCAGTCGGGGTCGACTCAAACGAATTTGTACCGAACTCGTACCGAGAAACCCGTTCCGGGATGTTAACCGGGGCAGGGGAATTTTTTCAAAAAATACAGGAAGAAAAAATCCCTGGCAAAATTCTCAGAAGAGGAGATGTCCTTGAGGCAGAAAAGTACAGGATTTACATGCTGCATCCTTATGATGAATTCCATGCTGACACTGTAAAAGGGAAGGCCTCCAGTGAAAATAGCGATTCGCTGGTATTGAAAATAGATACATGGGATTCCTCAGCCCTTTTTACAGGAGATATTGAGGTGGAGGCTGAGGAGAATTTAATTTATTTGGGTGCATGGCTTAAAAGCGATATTATAAAGGTGCCACATCATGGCGGAAGGACATCAAGCTCTGAGGAATTTTTAAAAGCTGTAAACTCTGAAATAGCAGTCTTAAGTGCGGGGAAAAACAATTCCTTCGGTCATCCTCATAGAGAGACTGTTGAAAGATATAATGATGCCGGAATCAGGCTCTTCAGGACAGATATGGATGGTGCGGTTACTGTAACTTCAACAGGCAGTTTGTATGAGATAAAAACCTATTGGGACAGCAGGTTTAAGAAAGTAAACGGCTTAAAAGATGAAATAAGAAATCTGAGACTTTTATTCAGGATAATTTAAAGACTAACTTTTTTTAATTTCTTCAATAAATCCTTCAATCTTAACTCTAATCTTATCTCTGGCGCGCCTGAATGCATTCAAAATCTCTTCCTCTGTTCCTTTGGTACCCACCGGGTCTTTAATAGGCCAGTGAAGTCTTTTTATTCTTGATGGAGTAACAGGGCATGATGCCTCGGCATGTGTGCACAGAGTTATTATAATGTCCATTTTTTTTAATAATTTTTTATCAATTGCATTTGATGTTTGTTTTGATATATCAATACCGATTTCCTTCATAACTTCTATTGCTCTTGGATGGACATAAAATTTAAACAGACCTGCACTGTAGGGCTCAATAATCCCTTTACCCAGATGCCTTGCCAGTCCATCTGCCATCTGGCTCCGGCAGGAATTGGCAGTGCATATAAACATTACTTTAAGTATTTTCTTCTCAGTCATTAAAAGGCTCCTTTATTATCCGTATAATCTTCTTTGCCGAAGCAACCGGGGATTCTTTTTTAATGTCGATGATAATGCCTTTTTATTCCGGTTCTTTGCAAAGAATCTTTACCTCTGGAATACTACTATTATACAGGATACAGGATACCAGTCAAAATTTCTTCTAAAAATTTTTTTATTCTGCTAAAATGTGTTATGAAATCGGCGGGTGTGGACAGAGGACTTCCAGTCATACAGGAGGCTGACCTAAACGGAAAGATTGTTCTTGTAAGGTTTGACCATAATGTAGTTAAAAAAGGCATTATCAGAGATCCTTACAGGATTGATAAAACCCTGGGTACGCTTTATAACATTGTTGAACGTGGAGGGCGGCCTATTCTTATGACACATATTGGCAGGCCCAGGAACAGGGAAACAGGGCAGATTATATGCAGCCCTGATAATTCCGTAGAGCCGGTTGTTGAATATCTCAGGAACAAGCTTCACTCTGATTTATATGTTCCAAATTTTAGTATTGATTATGAAAATGGTATGACAGGCATAGGAGATTCAGTAAATTTTGCTATTGAGGATTTAAAAAAAAGGAAAATCGGCGGCATATACCTGCCTAATACCAGATGGTTTCGCGGTGAAGAAGGCGAGGGTTTTTTTAGAGACAGCTTTGCAGTTCAGCTTGCAGGGCTTGCAGATGTTTATGTTAATGATGCGTTTGGCTCCTGGCAGCCGCATGTATCTACTTATGATATCACGAAATATATCCCTTCTTATGCAGGGTTTCTCATGCAGCAGGAAATTGAAAATCTGAACCTTGTTATTAACCCTGCAAGACCGTTTGTTGCAGTTGTTGCCGGTGCTAAATACGACACCAAGATTGACCCGCTATACGCAATTTATAACAAAGCTGACAGCCTTATTCTTGGCGGTGTTATTTACAACACTTATCTTTGTGCCAAATACGGAGTTTCCATTAAGGGGGTCAGTAATAAAGACATAGATACTGCAAAAGAGCTTGTCAGTATGGACAGGGCAACACAGAAAATCATAGAACTTCCCTTTATCGTTGAGTCGGACACAATGAAGGGCAGAATAGAAGGCAGGTACAGGACAATGTCTGTCAGGGATTTTAAAAGTGGTAATAAATACGGCTATGTCCTTGATATTGCCCCGGATTCTTTCACAGATAAAAAGGTCTCAGAGGCGATACTGAATGCCAGGACTATTTTTGTAAATGCAGTGATGGGTTATACTCCTCATTTCACGCTTGGCTCAAAGGCTCTGGATGAAACTATAGACAAAAATACCTCTGCATTAAAAATGTATGGAGGCGGTGACACGCTTCAGGAATTTAAAAACCTGTGTCCCGGCCTGTATCTATCTGTTCTTGACAATGCAAACTATTATTTTTTCACGGGCGGCGGCACAGTTCTTACTGCAATAGAGCAGGGCAGTCCATACGGTTTAAAGCCTGTGGAGGCTTTAATGGAAAATAAAGAGAGGTTTAGGAAAAGTGGAGCTTGGTGAAAGATATATTTAAACTCTTCTTTCCGGTTTTTTTTCTTGTTGTTTTCTCTTCATCTGTAGTTCATTCCTTTGAGGGTCCCCTTCAGGTAAAAAACCAGCATCCGTTATTTCTTCATGTAAACCAGCCATATTTGGAAAAGGCGTCATTGGAAAATTCTTTTTCTATCAGCATATCCCACTCAAGCGTTTATACAGTGGAAAGTTCAGGCGAATGGCTTATCAGTCTGGACATGGAAATCACAGAGATTAACATCAGATATAAAAGGATTATTAAAGATTTTATTGAATTTGATATTGATGTTCCTGCACTTTATCTGAGCGATGGCTTTATGGACGGTTTTCTTGAGAGCTACCACAGCGCTTTTGATTTTTCTGATTATGGAAGGAGCAGAAGGCCTGAAGATGTTTTTCTTTATGAAGTCAGAAGAGACGGTGATTTAGTTATAAAGGGCGTAACAGGGGCAGGGTTGGGTGATATCAGGCTTTCAGTTAAAAAGACTCTGGTTTTATCAGAGGGGTTTGGTCTCAGTATAAAAGGAGACTTGGAACTCCCTACAGGAAGTGCTAAAAAAGGTTACGGCAACGGCAGTCTGGACGCTGGAATTTCTTTGCTTCTCGATAAGAAGATTTCTAATTCTATTATGGCATACCTGAATCTTGGAGCAGTTTTTCCCGGAGATCTTAAAGTAGACAGAGCAATAGATTTGGAGAATTTTATTTATGGCGGGGGAGCATTAGAGGCGATGTTAGGCAAGGGGTTCAGCCTCCTCGTTCAGATTCAGGGGCAGTCAGCAATTTATCCTGAGACAGGAATACCAGCTATTGACAGGGCAGCGTATCTTCTTGCATTCGGCGGCAGGTATGATGAAGGCAAAGGCAGTCTTGCTCTCTCATTAACAGAGGATATTAGTGTATCAGGCGCTCCTGATTTTATATTAAACATATCGTATAAATTAAAACTCTAAAATAGATTAAAAATAAAGAATTTTTTTTGCGGGGTGAAGCAATGGAAAATGAAAAATTTATTCATAACTGGCTGGTTTCATATCTTAAACAAAAGCTTTCAAGGGATTATGATGAGATAAAGGTTAATCAGGACGGAGGGAAGAAAAATGAATACAAAGGGCATTACCCTGATTTAATCCTTGAAAACCACGGAATGGTCCTTGCCGTGATGGAGATTGAAACAGAGAATAGTATAACTCTGGAAAAGGGTGATGAATGGAAGGCTGTTGCCGGGTTAGGGGTAAAATTAATTGTAATGGTTCCTAAGGCGTTAAAGGCAAAGACCCTTGATCTCTTATGGAGCAAAGGTATTGCAGATAAAGCATCTGTTGGAAGTTATGAAATAAAGATAAATATGCCATAGTCAGGGGTCAGCCACCAAAGGCGAGGGGTCAGCACTATATAGGCAAAAAATGGTAAAGGTAAGGGTCAGGTGGCCGGTTTAGTAGTTAGGTCAGGGTTAAGTTAAGACCAACTACTTGACCTGTAGACCAAACTGGCATCCCTGCCTGCCGGCAGGCAGGTTGACCTTAACCATAACTTTTTTAAAGAATCTGTGCCTGCTGTTTACTCAATACGACATACGATATCCGCATCACGCAATACGGTCTTTTAAGACCTCTAAAGCCTTCTTATGCAGTTTCTCATTTGCCGATGCAAGCAGAGGTGATGACTTTTCAATCCCAACAGGGGTTTTGTCTATTAATTCACCATTGAGGTCTGTGATAATGCCACCAGCCTCTTTAATAAGAAGATATCCTGAGGCAAAGTCAAAACTTCTTGATGGTGCAGGGGTGATGAACATGCTGACAGCCCCCTGAGCCAAAAAAGCCATGTCAAGGGCTATCGAGCCGAAACACCGGGTTCTTTGAAACAGGGAAAGCAGAGTGATAATCTGGGGGATGTCTGCTTTTGGTGTCTGTGCCTCATAAGCAACCACTTCAAAGCCTTCATCCTGCCGGGTTTTAACAGGCGCTCCATTAAAGAAACTACCCCTGCCTTTTAAAGCCCAGAATTCATCACCGGTAATCAGATTTATAACATATCCTGTTGAGGTTTGTTCTATCGTATCTCCATCAATCAGCGCTATTGATGTTGAAAAGAAAGGGATGCCGGAAATGGCGTTCTTACTCCCGTCAACAGGGTCTATCAGGAGTTTTCGGCCTCCTCCTTTTATCTCCTTAAAGCCGTATTCTTCTGATATGAGAGTAAAAGGTTTGTCAAGCCTTTCTATTTCTTCAAAGATTATTTCTTCAGCTGCTTTGTCAACGGGATAGGTCAAATCACCGCTTGCTCCTTTGCCAACAGGACTGTTTTCACGGGATTTATAAACCAGAGGAGGAATTTCTTTTCGCAGGCGTTTTCCAATTTTCCTGAGGTCTGTAATCTCCATAATAAGACCGTAATAAGTAACGCGTTATGAGTGACAAAAATAAATATTATTCCTTACAAGTATTACAATTGGGCATAGTACATTATCAATTGCTGTATATCTTAAACCACGTTTAAAAGTATCCATAAAAGACCTGGCCTATATCTCTCCAAAATTATCCCTGTATCTTTTATTGAAATCTTCATATGAATAGTAATGTTCCTGGGTTCCATAATTCTCTATTGCATAAAGTGACGCAACAGCTCCTATTTTTGCAGCAGTTTCAATATCCCTGTTCGTAACAAGGCCTTTCAGAAGACCCGCCCTGTATGCGTCGCCTGCACCGGTAGGGTCTGAGGTGTTCAGGACTTTTGCTGCGGGTATCTTTATCTCTTTATCCGGAGTGCTTATAAGAGAACCTTTTTCTCCAAGTGTTGTAATGATAGTCTTTGTCAGGCCTAAAAGGCCTTTTTTATCAGTTCCGGTCATTTTTATAATCAATTCAAGTTCATAATCATTGGAGATTAATAACATTGAGCCGTCAATCCACTCCCCCAGGGCTTTTCCTTCCCAGGCAGTGAGGGACTGACCGGGGTCGCAGATATATTGAATACCTTTGTCCTTGTATACATTTGCGTAATCAGCCATGTCCTGGAGATTGCCCGGGGCTATAAGCGCGATTGACTTTTCAGATTCAATATTTGTGAATTTGTATTCTGAAGGATGTTTCATCGAACCGGGGTTAAAGCCTGTTATCTGGTTGTCAGCCTTGTCTGTGGTTATATATGCCCCGGCAGTAAATTCCTCATTAATTATTTTGATTCCCTCAGTGGAAATTTTATTTTTTTTTAACCAGCTAAAGTAATTTTCATAGTCTTTGCCTATTGTCGCGAGTATAACCGTGTCCTCTTCAAGGAGACGCAGTGAATAAGCTATATTGCCCGCAGTACCTCCGAATTTTTCAGCCAGTCCGTTAACGGTAAAACATACATTGAGAATGTGTATTTTGTCAGGGAGAATATGGTCAGCAAATTTACCGGGGAAGTCCATAATCCTGTCGTACGCTATTGAACCTGAAATATAAATATTCATATTATTCACTTTAGTTGTATTTTTTTATCATGTTGACTCACCCAGGGATGTCTTTAAGAGTTCCGCAGTTTTTTTATTCATACTCCTTATCGAGGCAATCTCATCTATAGTAGCTTTTTTTAAGCTGTCAATGCTACCGAAGTGTTTCAGGAGTGAAAGCCTTCGTGTCTTTCCTATGCCATTGATTTTTTCCAGCGGGGACTCAAGCACTCTTTTTGTCCTGAGTTTTTTGTGGAAGTTTATTGCGAACCTGTGTGCTTCATCCCGTATTCTCTGCAGCAGATGCGTTGAGGCAGTAAAAGGCTCCAGGGGTATAGAACTGGTTCTCGTCGGTAAATATACTCTGTCAGCCAGTCCTTTTTTTGCTTTTGCAAGTGCTGTTATCTCTATTGGCAATGCAAAGGGTTTCATTGCCTTCACAGTGGAAGAGAGCTGTCCCCTGCCGCCGTCAATAAGAATCAGCTGAGGCAGTTTCCCTCCTTTGTCAGAGAGTTTTTTTAAATGTCTGCCCACTACTTCTCCTATCATTGCAAAGTCATTAATTCCTTCAACTGTTTTTATTTTAAAAAGCCGGTAATCATTTTTAATGAATTTTCCATTTTCCCATACAATCAGGGCGCCAACTGCTTCAGAGCCGGCAATATTAGATACGTCAATAGCTTCTATTCTCTTCGGGATTGTCTTCAGGTTAAGAAATTTTTTTAATGATACAAGCGTTTCTTTTGCTGTACTTGATGTCTCTATTTCTTTGTGAGCGCAGAAAGAATGATAGGCATTGTCTGAAGCCATTTTTAGTACCCCTAATTCCTTTTTGTTTTTTGAAGTTGAAAGCGTAACAGTATTGCCCCGTTTTTTACTGAGCCACAGCCTCTGGGTCCTGAACTCCCCCTTTAAAGGCAGGATTATCTTTGGAGGAAGGATTATCTCTTTTGAATAGAATTGTTCTATGAAGTTCGAGATGAGATTATAGTTTTCTATCCCGCCAAGTTTTTTAAGGAAAAAGTCTTTTTGACCAATGACCATGCCATTTCTTATAAACAGCATAAATATAGAGGCTTCCTGGTCTTCTCTGTACAGGCCTATGACGTCCATATCCCCGAGTTCAGGCGCTATTACTCTCTGGGACTCCAAAGCCCTTTCAAGTGCCTTTAGCCTGTCCCTTATTTTAGCGGCCTCTTCAAATTGCAGGTTTTCTGAATGCCGCTGCATTTTTTTCCGGAGGCTTGAAAGGAGCTCCCCCTTTTCCCCCCGAAGAAAGAGCTTTACCTCATTGACAACCTCCATGTATCTGTTTCTGCCTGTTTTATCCCGGAAGTTTTCCGCACAGGGGGCAAGACACCTTGACATCTGGTGCTGGATACACGGCCTTAAGGGTTTAAAGAGATTATATCTGCATTTCCTCAGGGTGAAATTAAGCCGAATAAATTTTAATATTTCCCACATGCCGCCCGCCGGCACATACGGGCCGAAATAGAGAATTCCGTCTTTGGCTATCCCCCTTGACACCTCAAGTCTTGGCCATTGTTCATTTACAGTCAGCTTAAGGTATGGATAGTTTTTATCGTCCCTGAGGATTATGTTATATTTCGGCTTTGACCTTTTTATATAGTTTGCCTCAAGCACGAGTGCCTCGAACTCATTTTTAGCTACTACATAGTCAAAATTACGGATTTCCTTAATCATTTTTGCTTTCCTAGCATCCAAGATGGAAGAACCATGAAAGTAGGACCTCAGCCTGTTTTTCAGGTTTTTAGCCTTGCCAACATAAACAATTCTGTCCTTATATCCTTTCATTATGTAAATGCCGGGAGAAGCCGGGACCTGCTGTAATTTTCTTTTGATATCCATAAGGGAATTATAACCTACCAGACCGTCTGTTAGGTTAATTTGCTTAAAATAATTATAGCCGGGTATAATTAACTAAAAAAAAGGTAAAAATATTCAATAAAATATTTTGTGAGTTAATATTTATAGGTAGAAGATTATTTTATACTATATAAAATTTTATCTTATCTGTAGTATTTTGTATAATTTAATAGATAATTTTAGCAGACCGGGATTCCATCCGGAGGGAAAAAAATTCCTGAAAGACATTTGATAAAGCTATGAATGAAAGCCGCAAAGGAAAAATCATTGTAGTAGATGATGACCATAGTGCCTGTAATCTGATTTCCCGGACGCTTGAAGCAGAAGGGCTTGAAGTAATCATTGTTTCAGATCCTGAAAATGCCGTTGAAAAAACCAAACAAATAAATCCCGACCTTATTTTTGTAAGCCTTCTTTCATTCGGCTCTGAGGGAATAAGGATCTGCAGGTCAATTCACGCTGTTAAAGGTTTTGAAAAAGTCCCTGTCATTATGCTGATTCCTTATTCAGGGGAACTTGACACGCGATATGCCGCGACAGTCGGCATTGTTGACGTTATGGTAAAACCATTGGATAAGGATGAGCTTGTTTCCAAGACCGTGAATATCCTGGACAAACTTGCTGTAGAATCCGAAGCCGGGGGAATATCTGATGAGACTTCTGTTGAAGAAGATCTCAGTCCATTCCCTGTCGAAGAAAAACCAGACGATTCAGAACCAATCAGAGCTGTTAGTGAATCATTTAATAAAGAGACAGCCGAACAGAAAGAGGATTTTGATGATAGAGCCGCAGACGAATTATTAAAAGAAGATTTGGTTGAACAGAAGGAGGATTATGCTGACAGAGTCGAGGGTAAATTATTTAAAGAGGATGTGCTTGAGCAGAAAGAGGATTTTATTGATGATGAATTAGACGAGGATTTGATTGGAAGAGACTATAGGCATCATAGGAAAACAAGAAAGCGTCGCGCAAAGAAGTCCCTGCTGTTTTATGCGGTTGTACTGATTTTCGCTGGACTGGGCGTTGGTTTGCTGCTTTTTGCTGGTATAGATGAAAAACTCGTAGGATTTATTTTTGATGAAACCCCTAAAAAAGAGGAGACTGTTCAGGAGGAGACAATAACCGGCTCACTACCGGCAGATATGGTAAAAGCATATGAGATTTCCCCTTCTTCAGATATTGATAAATCAGAGGATGTCCCCAGGCAAGAGGAGCCTGTTCAGGAAGAGACAACAACCGGGCTGTTCCCTGCAGGGGAAACAGAGAGAGAGGAGATAATTCCCCCGATCAGCAGTGACAGGCCCAAGGCAGTTCGAAAAAAGCGAAGCCCGCCCCCCAAGTCAGAATTTTCAAAGAAACAGGTTTATTCAATTCAGGTGGGTGCTTTTGGAAATGTAAGAAATGCTTTATCGCTGATTGATAAGTTAAAACAGAAAGGCTATAAGGGGTTTATTTTAAAGCAGTCAAGGTCTGGCGGGAAGGCACTGCACAGGGTTCTGGTTGGCAAGTTTGACAAAAGAAAAGATGCTTTAGAATCTTCCAAAATACTACTGCAAAAAGAAGACATCGAATCTTTTGTCTATAGTTATTAGTACCGTTACAACTATTTACCCCTATAGTTTATACTTTACAAAGCAAATATATATAATTTTAAGTCTTTAATCTTGGCACATCAAGTTGTAACGGCATTAATACAAACGCATTAATTAAGTTGACATAACCTGTTAGTATTGTCATTCCCGCTTGTCGGGAATCTTTCTTGAATAAGGATTGCGGACAAGCCGCAATGACAAAAACTGCTCTCTTAATGTCGCTTTACTTATGAACTCATTAATATCATTATAACCAGAGTTTAAGGTCAATCTGCTAATTATAAAGTTGCAGGAATTCCTAGAACTGTTTAAAGATACCTGGGGAGAAGCCGTATTTTTCATATCCATCTTCAAGTTTTAGATAGCTGATATCCATAAAAATACCGTAGTCAGTGCCCAGCCATCGCCTGTGTTTGAGCGCGGCATAAGAAGAGTTTTGTGCTATCTGCTCGGGGTTTGACAGGTTTGTGGCAAGATATGCCTGTTTTCCATATGAAAAGTCAAGATATGTCCATTGCCATCCTTCCCTGCCATATCCGGTACTTACAAGATGGGAATATGAAATGACATTTCCAGGACTGCTGTCATTTCTGAAAACCCTGTAGCTCAGTATCCACTCCTGGTGATACAACGTCAGCCCCGTAGAAAGTATTAAGTCTTTGTGAACATCAAAGTACTTTATATAAGAAATTCCCGTAGTCCAAACGAAGTTTTTCTTTGCCCCTATTTTAAGATTAAAATCATTATCTATTCTAAACCTGGGCAGATATTCTGAGTTTGTGCCTGCCGACAGGGCCGAGTAGGTGTAGAAACGGCTTCCCCAGTCTTTATACGCTCCCAAAGTTCCAAGTCCTGCATCCCCTTCATCCCTGGAAAAGGCCCCTAACTGAAGGAAATAGGTAAGATCACTTTTAAGTTTGTTATAAAAACCAATTGATAGGGTTTTCCATGAGCCGTAAACATCACGAGGGGTCAAGTGTTCATAAGAAAAATTTGCTTCGAGACGATGTCTTTTTTCTTGTTCATCCTGTGCAAATGCAATTACCTGAAGTGAAATCATAAAACTACTGGCGAATACGAATAGCGTGAAAGCCTTTTTCATTGGCTGTCCTCCTAAACCGTAATTTTATTTTTAAAATCTAAAACATCTTCAGAGGATGATGGGTAATTATCTATAAAAGACCTGACCGGGTCGAGCTGGAGTAACTGTAGAATCCTCTCTGATGCCTTTCCGTCCCCGAAGGGATTGCGTATCTTTGAAAAAGCATCATATTTTTTTATATCACTGTTAACGCGTGAAAAGACCTCAATTATCCTGTCTTCGTCACTCCCCACAATAAAACCCATACCTGAGTCAACAATTTCCGGCCTCTCTGTAATATCCCTCAGAATCAATACGGGCTTTCCAAATGTGGGCACTTCCTCCTGTATTCCGCCGGAATCCGTCATGATTATATGGGAATTTTTCATTAAGTATACTGTTGTCTGGTAGGATAACGTATCTGTGAGGACGATATTGGCCGGTTTATCCTTCATCTCCTTAAATACTATCTCTCTAACCATTGGATTTTTATGAAGAGGCCACAGGAAGAAGCTATCTTCATGGCTTTTTGCCAGTTTTTTTAGTGTCCGGCAGATTTTTTTTAGTGGTTCACCAATATTTTCCCTCCTGTGAGATGTGAACAGGACAAGTTTTTTGCTTTTAAGCAGTTCCATCATGTTGTTGTCCTGAGTTGTGAGTTCCTGAAGAACCATGTTTTTATCTGTTAACTTCTGGGAAAGCAGCAGGGCATCAACTATTGTATTGCCGGTAATTAGTATTCTGTCCTCTCTTACCCCTTCGGATACAAGATTTTCCCAGGCTTTCCGGGTCGGTGGAAAGTGAAAATCTGCGAGCCTGCTGACGAGAAGTCTTAGCATCTCCTCAGGGAAGGGGGAAAAGCGCTTAAATGTCCTTAGTCCGGCCTCAAGGTGAAATACTGGTTTTTTAAGCATAAATCCTACAAAGGCTGCTGAGTATGAGGTAAAGGTATCCCCCTGAATGATTATCAAATCAGGGTTTTCTTTATCTATTGCTTTCCTCATTTCCCTGTGGATGCATTCATAAAGACGTTCCAGATCAGGTTTTTCAGTCATGCATCCAAAACTGTAGTCGGTTTTTATTCTGAAGAAATCAATAACCTGCTTAAGGAGCTCGGAATGCTGGCCTGAAGAGACCACTTTCAGGGTAAAGGAATCCTTAAGGGCATAAATCAGCGGCACAAGCTTTATGGCTTCAGGTCTGGTACCAAAGACAATGAATATCTTCAATCTGAAATCTTTCCTTTGTGCAGCCCGGTAAGAGGCCTCTGCACTGAAGTGATTAAATTAAATATCTCTCCGGTCACTGTATTTCTGTTTTGCTATTCGGTATTTTGAAAGACAATTTAACATAATTCATAATAAGAATAAGGAGGTACAGCCTTTTCTGTCAAGAAGACCAATCGTTTTAAAGTTTTCCTGAAAGACCCCTGAGTTATCCAAAAGGTCAATCCATCATTGAGGGACAGTTCTCGTAGCAGGCCTTTTCTTTTCGTACAGCCGGTTAAATGTTTACCCCGTTAGAAGGCCTTCTAACGGGGTAAACATAATTCATAATTCAAATCAAAGGGCATCCACATAAATGTTTTTTTCATTTATATTGTCTTTTACACTCAGATAATAGTAGTCCTCATCCTCCTGAATACCTATACCGTCAGAGTCAGGCCTCTTATAGCTTTTTTTGGGAATAGCTATGGTTATTCCCTCCAAACCTTCGGGATTTTTCAGGGCTACGAGCAGTTTGTTGTTTTCTTTTTTAAATGAGTAGATAGTCTTTAAAAATCTTTGTAAAAATTTAGCAAAGTAGCTCATTGGCTTTACTTCAAGTTTTTCTTTTTTCTGCAGTTGGCCTGCATAGTCCAGGAAGGATTTAAATGCATTTGGATAATCGGGTATGTCATAAGGGTGAGAATATACGAGCCTTACTGTTTTGTTCCTGACTATATAATCCAGTGTTTCAATGAGCCATTTTTCCACTTCTTCTTCTGTTTTTCCTGCCCTCTTCATCTCCTGAAAGGAGGCGTATTTCCCAAACGGCATAATGGGAAAGGCAAAGACATTTTCAGAAACAATCTTTCCGTTCAAAAATGTCCTGTTCGGGGCTGAGCCTGAATCCCCTGTATAATAGTATGTTAAAAACCCTAACTTCTCCAGCACCTTAGTCGTTACAGGCTGGGGGTGAGCTCCGTTAGGCGCCGCATACTCAACAATCTTATATCCGGTTATACTCTCAAGGCAATCAGTGTTCTTTTTAATATATTTGTATATTTCTTTTTCTTTAAATTCACCGTTTTGAATTTTTTCCGGAAACCAGTTATGAGCCCATCCGCCGTGTGAGCCTATCACTCCGTAATCAAGTATATCTTTAACAAAACGCCTGCCTTTTCCACACGCATCAAACCCTAACCCGTCTCCTGGTTTATCTCTGAAATCACCGGCGGTTATGTGCATAGAGTATTCTATGTTTTCTCTGAAATATTTATTTTTATGCATAAATGGAATACTCTTCCAGTCAGAATTTGCATCGATATGCAAGTTTATAACCAGGCCGCCTTTTCCATGCCGGACATTCAGAATATGCGGTATCTTTAGAACCTTAAAAAGAAAGGTTCTCAGGAACGTCCTTATAAGGAGGTCGTCAGAATATGCCTTTAAATACCCTAAGGGGAGGTTTACATAGAGAACCTTGCCCTTTCCGTAATCCCGCATTACCACGGCAGGGAACTTTTCCCCCTTATCTGTTATTACATTGGCAAGAATCTCATCATTTCTAATGTTGTGTTTTAACTCATTCTTTGCAATAGGATACTTCAGATTGCCGTATGCATACCCGCCCAGAACATAATAATCTTTACTCGTCTTTCCAGGGGGCAACTGGAGGAACTTTGAATTTTCCGCGCTTATCCTTATATAACCCGTACCGTACGAGTTATCACGAAGTTTGTCATACGTAATATAGTTTATCCCTGTTATATCTGCAAAATGGGCTTCTTTGAGAAAATGTCCTCTTGCATCTTTTATACCGGCGTCATAAATAACAGCAACATTGCCGCCATTTAAAAGATAATCCTTTATCCTCGGTTTTAAACTTTTAGACAGGCTTTGAGCTATACCATCCGGAAATATTATAACGGGTATGTTCTCTACAATATCGTTAAAATTAAGGGTTAGAAGGACATCATCGCTGATTACCTTGTAGAAAACCCCTTCTTCATCCAGGACATGTTTATATGCTTCGAGGATATGATATGAATCAGCAGTAAGAAAAGGGTTTTGCACCAGCAGAACAGTGACGTCATGTGTCCGTGAGAGTTTGGAAGTCCAGTATATACGGTAAATACTGTAAAGCGAAAAAAAGGCTATGGCCAAAATTACTGCAATGATAAAGGCCTTTTTCATACTATCTTTCCCAAGCCTTCAGTCATAACATAGCCGTAAATTTTGACATCACGGCCAAGCATGATTCCTTTTTTTCCGATTACTGATTTGATTTTCCCTGAATTTCCTATCTTTACCCTTTCCATGATATTAACGGTTCCCTGTGAGAAGACATCTCCCGAGATTACCGTGTCATGTCCGATTTCTATGTTTCTTTCACCAAAGACATTACCAAATATTTTAACATCTTTTTCTATAATCAGATCTCCATAGGTCTTTATATCTCCCATAAAGACACAGTTCCTTTTAACACGCAGATTTCTCTTTATAATAAAATCCTTTGCAATCCGTGTGAAAGGAGGGATAACTGAATTCTTTTCATTTATAACCCATGCCATATCTGTTATTTCGTCTACCTGCTTGCTCCTGTCGAGATCCTTATCGTTTGTATCCCATGCCAGTTCTGCTGTGCCGCCTGCCAGCTCGTCCCCACCGGGTTCCTTTCCGTAAGCTTCTGCCTTTTCAGTTATTTTATGTAAATTATATATTATCAGGGGTATATCATAGGTGGTAATTATCGGAAACCCGTAAAGTCGCTTAAACTTGCAGTGTTTACTGATTCTCAGTTGTCCGCCACAAGATATACTGATGCCGAGATTACATTCCCTGCATACATCTATATTCCCATCTGCATCTACCCACCTGATAATGTTTGACTTTTCAGAAATAAAGACATTTCCCATACAGACTACAGCGCGAAACATATTCTCACTGCCGATAGAGGTATCTCCTTTCACATAAATCTCTTTGTTAAACCGTGCTTTCCCGGTGGAGACAAAATCTCCGGTTATATAGGATACATGATTGCTTTCCTCCCCGGCATAGATCTTTTTGCAGAGGGCTATCTCTATAGTTTCATCTTTAGATAATTTTACCGTTCTGAATCCCGGCTTTAAATCATCGTGTCCAATTGCGTTTTCCATAAGTAACTTAAATGATTTTCCGAAAAACCTCGGGTCCTTTGTGTAATTCTTGTCAATGAATAAAGGTGCTGCATCCCTGCGCTTAATCAGCTCGATAATCCCCGGCGTGAACGGTATTAACAATAATATAAAAAAAACTACAAAGATGAGAAATGTAATCATCAGCCTCTCCTGGCCTCGGTACGAAATCTGACTGTTTTATACCAGTAAGCTTTTCTTCTTGTTATAAGGTCAATGATTGCATCAAGGAATCCAAGAGACATAAAAATCATATTAAAGAAAAAGTTGAAAATGAGCAGGGGCAGAAGACGTATCTTTTCAACACCGCCGTCAATGAAAACGGCAATGCCAATCTGAAAGAAGGGGGCAAAGTTACCAAATGTGTTAAAAGATGCTATAAACAAAAACATTAATAATCCTGATAAAATCTTCATCTCTCCCAGAAAGAACAGTATTAGAGAAACAAATATCCCTGTGAAAAGTATGGGAGAAGCTGAATAGACAAAGAGGAGGAAAAGGCCGTCAATCTTTTCTCTCATATTAAGGTGCTTTGATTTAATTAACGGCAAAAAGAATTTGAACATTACCTGGGTATGTCCACGTGACCATCTTCTTATCTGCTTTGACCTTACGTCCCAGTCCTCCGGCGCCTCTTCGTAGCACTCTACTCTGTTTGCATAGACCACCTTCCATCCCTTTATGAAAAGCTTGTATGTAAGTTCAGTATCTTCTGTCAGTATATTAGGTTCAAATCCTCCAAGATATAAAACCACGTCTCTTCTGAATCCGCCTACCGTTCCTCCATACTGAGGCAGGAGTCTTAGATTATATCTTGCCTGCTGGTCTACCTGATAGCCTCCTGACCTCTCTAGGTCAAGGCACCTGGTAAGCAGGTTCCTGGCAGTATTTTCCGGAATTACCCTTCCCATTACAGCCCCCACTTCAGGGTCTTTAAAGGAAATTGCAATATCCCTCAGCATTCCTTTTGTCGGAAGATAATCTGCGTCAAATACTATTATGACCTTTGCCTTTGTTAATCTCATGGCATCGTTAAGTCCGGCTGGTTTCCCCCGTCTTTTAGAGCTCCTGTGCAATGGCTTTATATGCCTGTATTTTGCCGCATACTCATCCAGTATCTCTTTTGTCCTGTCTTCGGAATGATCATTGATAGGTATTATGTCTATCTTATCCAGGGGGTACTCTGCGGATATAAGGCGGTCAAGTATATTTTTTGCAACAAGCTCCTCGTTATGCATAGGGATTAATACCGCAATACTTGGAAGTTCAGAATCAACAATATCCTGATAGTACATCATCTGTTCGCCTGTTAAGCGGTTTAAGGTAAATATAAAGTGCCTTATTGTATACATTACCAGCACGCACACAGCAAAGATTAAATAAGATTTAAGAATTAATATGACCAATTCCATGCTTTAATGTCCCTTTTTGTTTTCTTTGAAATAATGCTGACATATAGCGAAAAAATACTTACTACATAAAAGAAGTCCATAAGGGGGCCAAAGGAGAAAAAGAGGGTCGACATGAATACAATAGAGAATTTCCTGAGAATATACATAAAGACGACGTATCTAACAACGCCAAAGACAATTGAATAGATGAGAACCGAAAAAGCAATAATGAATTTGGAGAGCGTGCTGGAAGGCAGCGGCAGTAATGATATCCCTGTAATTATGGGGATGAATAACCACATATTTATTTCGGTTATGATGTATAGCTCTGAGAATTGTTTTGTATCATACGGGAACGCTGTAGGGAAAAATGTAAAAAATACAGAGGAGACAAGGTTCATAAATGATAAAAAGATTATCCATAGAGCGATAGGCTTGGGGATTCTGAACTTGTGTATTAAAACTATGGTCAGGAAGGAAAATACAAATAATGAGAAGGAAAAAAGCGGTGTAGGGTATTTCGTGGAGAAATCAAGCACATAGACATCACCCAGCAAATACTGTTGAGTCAGGATGTCTATGCTCTCAGATGAAAAAGATGCCAGTATCACGTATTTAACAAAATTGCTCATAATCAGGGTCAGTCCGGGGGACAGGAATAAGACAGCTATTATCAGAGGTGACGTAAAGATAACAAATTTCAGAAAGATACGCTTGCCGGGGTATGAGACCTTTCTATATGCCCTGTGATAATATATAGTAGATTTTAAATCTGCGGCCTTATTTTGATTTACCTGGCCACGGCCATGCTCTTTCTTTGTTTTATTATCTGTCATTAAAGACGTTTTACCATTAAACAATAAATTGAAAACATAACTTCCTTTTATTATAAAGAATAGTAGCTGCAATATTATATAAATTTATTGATAAATATTACACTACCGGTCTTTGCCGCAGGGTATTCATAATGAGCATTTTTTATAAATCATGTTTAAACCATATCAGAGTTCCACGGGCTTGCCCGTGGGTATCTACGTGAAGTCCTGTATGCAGTTGCTTATCCTTGGCTGTAGTCTCAATTCTCTCGTCAACAAAATCCCTGCAATATGTTCATGATATTGTGTATTATAAAAATATAGTAATAAATGCGTAGAATTTTCTAAATCTGGCACAAGAAATGTTTATGAAAAAAAATATTTTTATAACAGCAATGATTTTAATGTTAACTGTGTTATTGGGTACTGCCCCTGCAAGAGCTGATACTGAATTTGATACCGGCAATAAGGCGGAAAACCTTTTACAAAGTGTTAAAGGCATTACGAACATTCCGGGACTCTTGTCAGAAGAGCATTCTGTCAACCGGCGGGAGGAACCTGGCAATTTTCCTCAAGACTTTACCGATCCAGGCTATAAAAACAGTGTAAAAGTCATGTACCAGGCTATGGGAAAAGAGGATGAACAGAAAGAAGCGATGTCCCGTCTGGATATTATCTTTTCTTACAGGTTCGTATTGAATGACGGCAAAAACCGTCAGGATATTCCTCGAGAGGAGATAGCTGTTAAGCTTTGGAGCTCAATGAACGCACTCAGCGGCGCATTTTTCGATACGCAAAAAGGGCGAGTGGACTATGAGCGTATGAAGAGGTCTGAAGAATATGAGGAATATTTAAAATTAAGTTACACCTTGAAAAATATGGATTTAGGTGAGCTGAAAAGCAGAGAAGAGAAGATAGCCTTCTGGATAAATCTGTATAATTTCATTGCAATCCATGGAGTTATAAAACTCGGCATAAGAGATTCTGTAAAAGATGTGAGGAGTTTTTTCAAAAGAGTTCATTATCAGATAGGTGATATGTTTTTCAGTCTTGACGATATAGAGCACGGGATATTGCGCGGCAACAGAAGATACCTGATATTCAGGAAAGGAGACAGAAAGTTTAGTTTTTCTATTAAACAGCTTGAACCCCGAATCCACTTTGCCCTTGTCTGTGTCTCGGTCTCATGCCCGCCCATTACTTTTTATACCCCGGAAAAATTAGATGAAGAACTGGACATGGCAGCGAGAAGATTTTTTAATTCAGGGAGTGTAATAATAGACAGGGCAAAAAATCATATATCTCTTTCCCGTCTATTTAAATGGTACAAAAGCGATTTTGGAAAGAACCAGAAAGAAAGATTGCAGTTTATTGCACCCTATCTGTATAACGAGGATGACAGAAAATTCCTGATGGAAAATGGAGAGAAGATAAAAATTGAATATCAGGATTACAACTGGAGCTTGAATAAAACCTGATGGCGTCGTAATAATTCCGATCTACTGCATCGTAGCGTATTTTTGCTCGTTCGGCATACCGCACGTATAGCCTCACTCACAAAAAATACACTACGTCTTGTATATCAAAATTATTACTTAGCCATCCGGTGACTTTTTACGAATGTATCTAAATCTGATTAAGTACAGGATAATATTCATCTTTTTCTCTCCTGCACGCACCTTATTCAAGTCTTTATCCCTATCGTAATCTGCCAGTTCCTGATTGCCTTAATCCTGTCCCTCAGCTCCGCTGCTTTTTCGAATTCCAGTTTTTCCGCGGCCTTTTTCATTTCTGCTTCAAGTGTTTTAATTGTTTCATCATTCCCGTATTCAGTTTTTTCCTCTGCTGCCGCGGGTACTGTCCAGTAATCAGCCTCATAGATTGACGCAAGAATATTTGTTATGTTTTTTGTAATTGATTTAGGGGTTATCCTGTTTTTGGCATTATATTCTTTCTGAATCTTTTGCCGTCTTTTTGTTTCATCTAAAGCTTTCTGTATTGAGCCTGTAACTGTATCAGCATAGAAAATTACCTTGCCGTTTATATTCCTTGCTGCCCTGCCAGCAGTCTGGATAAGGGAGCGGGCAGAGCGCAGAAACCCTTCTTTATCCGCGTCGAGTATGGCAACAAGTGAGACCTCCGGAAGGTCAAGTCCCTCTCTCAGCAAATTTACTCCAACAAGGGCATCAAATTCCCCGAGCCTCAGGTCTCTCAGTATCTCCACTCTTTCCAGTGTCTTTATATCAGAATGCAGGTACCTTGTCCTTAGCCCTAATTCAGTATAATGCTCTGTAATATCCTCTGCCATTCTCTTTGTAAGTGTTGTTACCAGTACCCGTTCCCCTTTCTTTGCCCTTTCTTTAATCTCGCCAAAAAGATTATCCACCTGGCCTTTAACAGGCCTTAAGTCTGTCTCAGGGTCTGTTAAACCGGTCGGCCTGACTATCTGTTCAATTATTCTATTGTCTGATTTTCTAATCTCATATTCTGCAGGGGTAGCCGAAATGTATACAGCCTGGTTCACCCTGTCTTCAAACTCACTGAACTTAAGCGGGCGGTTATCAAGCGCAGACGGGAGCCTGAAGCCAAAATCAACAAGGGTCTGTTTGCGTGATCTGTCGCCTTCATACATGCCGCCTATCTGGGGAATCGTCGCATGTGATTCATCTATTATTATCAGGAAATCCTCAGGGAAGTAATCTATAAGGCAGGAAGCCGGTTCACCTGGAGCCCTCCCGCTCAGATGTCTTGAATAGTTTTCTATTCCATGGCAGTAGCCAAATTCTCTGAGCATCTCCAGATCAAATCTTGTTTTCTGCTCAAGCCTCTGGGCCTCAAGCTGTTTGTTTTGTTTAAGAAAGAAATCAACCCTTTCTTCAAGTTCATCGTTAATTGCAGAGAATGTCCTATCAAGCCTTGGCCTTGGCGTAATCCAGTGGCTGTTAGGATACAGCGCAGTCTTTGTTATGCGTCTCAAGACCTTGCCTGTCAGTGAATCAATCTCATGTATCGCATCAATATCATCGCCAAAGAATTCAACCCTTATTGCGTTATCGCCCGAAAAGGAAGGAAATATCTCAACAATATCCCCCCGCACCCTGAATGTGCCCCTTTTAAATTCCTCACTGCGTTCATAAAGCATATCCACAAGCCTTCTTAAGAAAGAATCTCTCTCTATATGCATTCCTTCTTCAATAAAGAGGTGCATATCGAGATAATCATCTGGCGAGCCGATACCGTAGATGCATGAAACCGAAGCAACAATAATTGTATCGTTTCTTTCAATCACAGCACGGGTTGCTGAATGTCTCAGTCTGTCAATGTCGTCGTTTATCATGGCATCTTTTTCTATGTATGTATTAGTTGAGGGCACATATGCCTCAGGCTGGTAATAGTCATAATAGCTCACAAAATATTCAACTGCATTGTCAGGGAAGAATGTCCTGAACTCTCCGTAAAGCTGGGCAGCAAGGGTTTTATTGTGGGCTATGACAAGTGCGGGTTTATTTACATTTGCAATGACATTGGCAATAGTGAATGTCTTGCCTGAGCCTGTAACGCCCAGGAGCACCTGGTGTCTGAGTTTTTTCAGAATACCTTTGGTAAGGCTGTCGATGGCCTTTGGCTGGTCGCCTTTAGGTTTAAAGTCTGAAATCAGTTTAAACCTGTTTTCAGTTCTTCTCTTGATATAAGACAATATTGTTTTCCTTATTATTCAGTTGTCAGGGCAGTCAGGGGTACGGCAAAAGTTGTCTCTTAGTCCTTCGACCCATAGGTTCGATGACGAACTTATTTGCTCAGGACTTAGTGCTGAGTGAGCATAATTGCTGATACCGTTGTTTAAAATACGTCACCATACTTGCGAATCGAAATACTTAACCTTTAATAAGCTGTTTTAATGTTTTCTCATACGTATCATAAGCCTTCTGCCCAAACAGAACAAAGCGTATAAGCCCGATGTCAGTATGTTCCTTAAGGTAAGTTATTGCCGTATTTAAAGCTATGCCTGCAGCATCCTCAAGAGGGTATCCGTATGCTCCGGTACTTATTGATGGAAAGGCAATGCTCTTGATGCCTTTTAATGAAGCAAGTTTTAGACTGTTCTGATACGCATTCCCAAGAAGCCCGGCTTCATCATGCAGCCCGTCTCTGTAAACAGGGCCGACAGTGTGAATTACATATTTTGCCTTCAGATTTCCCCCTGTTGTAATGACGGCCTCGCCAGTTTCACAGCCTCCTGTTTTTATACATTCCTTAAGAATATCCGGCCCTCCTGACCTGTGGATAGCTCCATCCACCCCGCCTCCGCCACTGAGGCTTTTATTGGCAGCATTTACAATGGCCTCGGTTGGCTGTCTTGTTATGTCACCCTGCGTTATGGATAAGATTCCTTTATTTATTTTAATCTCCATAAACGCCTCCTGATATAAAATTCTTTATAAAAGATTAGGCTAGTGACTAATCTTCTTTGCTATTTCTTTCCATTCACACACCTGATTCCGTCCATTTTTCTTTGCATAGTAAAGTGCCTGGTCTGCCCTGTCAATAAGGTTGTCCCTGGTTGCCACATCATGCGGGTATGTGGCTATACCGATGCTTACAGTTACTGTCAGTTTATTTTCATTTATGAAAAAAGGATTTTTTATCATGGAGGCTCTGAGCCTTTCTGCCATTTTTTTGGCTCCGTTACCTCCTGTGCCCACCAGCACCGCAGCAAACTCCTCTCCGCCATATCTGGCGAGGATGTCTATTCCTCTCAGAGCCTTTTTTAGAATCAGTGCTATATTTTCAAGAACTGTGTCTCCTGCAGGGTGGCCGTAAGCATCATTTATCTTTTTAAAATGGTCTATGTCTATAAGCATTAAAGAGAGAGGTTGAGGAATCCTTTTAATCCTCTTAAATTCCTCGCTTAGTTTTTCCTGGAAATATTTGTGATTGTATAGGCCCGTAAGTCCGTCTGTTATGGCAAGCTTTTCGACTTCTTTGTGAAGCCGGGCGTTGATTATATACAGGGCTGCCTGGTCAGCTAATGTCTTTATAATATGTACCTGAAAGGAACTTATTGCATCAGGCTCTTTTGAAGTTACCGCGATGATGCCTATCACATCATTTTCAGATATAAGCGGAATTCCCAGAAAAGATTTGATCCCGCTTGTTTTAAAAGGGAATATCCCCTCTTTTTTATGCAGATGCGAAAAGTGCATCGGCTGTTTGTTCCTGATAATCAGGTCAAAGTACGTGCCCTTAGGATAAAAAGACTCTTTCTCAGGCTCAAAACCCTTTCTTGCAACAACTCTCAGCTTTCCCTTATCCGTGATAAAATAACCGACCGCTGAGGAACTCAGCATTCCCGATACCAGATCTACAAATCGTTCAGCTATTTCTTCAACTTTCAGGGAAGAACTGAGATCTTTACTTGCATCGTGCAGAGCCTTAAATCCTCTGGCAAACCTTTCCACTTCCATGTATGTTCGAGTCCTTCTCAATATCTGGTTTATCTGAAGTGCGAATTCCATGGCGGTTTCCTTTTCACGCTCACCAAAGGCGTTTTCCCTGCAGCTGTCCGCTATGAGGATTCCGACAGGAATATCACCGTCAAGTACAGGTACACACAGAAAAGACCCTTTATCCTTTGGGCGGGAATAACGGAGCTCAAAAAAACCATCCTTAAATTTTGGCTGTATTATTGGTTTTTTCCCTTTAATTATTCCTGACAAATAACCTCCATCATCATATGTCAGCTCCGGGCCGATATTTTCTGTGGAAGACTTTAGGACAAGATTGTCGCCTTCAAGAATAAAGAGTGTAGCTGAATCTGCTCCTGTTAATTTTTTTGTGAAATTTATCATGGAATCTAACTCTTTCTGAGTTTCAAAGATAGATTTGAGCAGATGTGAAAATCTGTCTTCGTCAAGAAGAGAACTTTCGGTTGAGGCCTCGAGGTTCAGGGCGCTGCTTTTAAGTTGCTCGAGGTCTTTAACTGCTTTTTTTGATATTTTTGTCGCCCTGTAAAATATATAATAAGAAATAATCCCGGTGACCAATATTGATAAGTAAATTCCCCCTGCCTGGGTAAGATATCCCTTGTTCCATAAAAGGGTGGGCAACCCTAAAAATAATATAGCCAACAGGCAGCCTATGATGACCTTAAGGTGGAAGTAGCTCGATATTACAACAACAAAAGGGATATAGAGCAGGGTTAACAGGGGCTTCCCGGAAAACTGAATCAGGCTTTGAATAATAAGCAGCAGAGGCAGAAGAAATTCAAGATTTTTCCATTCTGAGAGAGCAGACCTTTTTTTGATGTATAGATAAAAGCCGGTCCCTGCGGCTATCATAAGTGTCAAGAACCAGGCAGCTAAAATAATTTTTGTATTTAGAAAATCAGGTAGTTTCGAAGTATCGGAATCGCTTATGGAAAAATAAAAAAAAACTATGTACAGGAGTGCCAGTACAGAAGGGTAGATACTCCTTCTACGTTCTGCCTTTTTTGGCCGTCTCTTCGCTAAAAAATTTCTGATACAGAACCTCCCATTCAGCGCTTCCTTCTGGTATTTTCTTTGAATAGGAATGAAGTTTATTTCGAACCGAGGTATCTATGTCCGCAGAAATTTTCAACTCCTTTGTAATAATACGCTTGATTTCCCGCCGTATTTCTGCCTCTTCGGCCAGGGGGATGATTACATCATTCTTCAGAAGGCCCCTCAGCAGGACATGTGTCAGGAGAGTAAGTTTCTCATCAGAGAGTCTCACAAAATAATGTTTTTCTCCTTGACAAATTTTTGTTTTGTGAGTTCAAAAAGCCTGTGGTAATCAAGCCTTCCTTTCTCTATTTCGAAATCATATTTTTTCAGGAATTCTCTTACTTCCCTGTTAAGCTGTTCTTCTACAATAAGTTCGTCAAATATTAATTTGTTTGTCAGCTTTATAACGTCGTCTTGTGAATTTTTTAATCCAATGAGTTTTTTTTCACACAGAACCCTGGTTATCTCATTCGCTAAAATAGATACCCACTCTTTTGAAACCCGCATTATTTTTCCACAAACGGCAGGAGAGCTATATTCCTTGCCCTCTTGATGGCGGCTGTCAGCTCTCTCTGATGTTTTGCACAGGTGTTTGTCATTCTTCCTGCCATGATTTTGCCCCTCTCGGAAAGGTAGCCCCTGAGAGTTTTTATGTCTTTATAGTCTATAAAGGCGCCTTTACCCGAACAAAATCTACAGGACCGTCTCATTTGAAATCTTCTATATTGCACTTTTCATTCCCCTTATATATTTATAAAATCCTGCGTTCTGAATATTACCGGTTTTAAATATTTTTAAAACGGCTCTAAATCTGTTGTTTCATCGGGAGAAGAGATGTTTTCGCCCCCGACAGTAGTAGAAGTGTCTGTTTTCTTAGAGAGAAAACGTACAGTTTGTGCAACGACCTCATATTTGCTCCTCTTTTGTCCATCCTCTGTTTCCCAACGCCTTTCCTGAAGCCTTCCTTCTACAAGTACAGCCTTTCCCTTGTTTAAATACTGGCCACAGGTGTCAGCCTGTTTTCCAAAGACGACAACATTTATAAAGGTGACTTCTTCTTTTACTTCATCGCCCTGCTTATACCTTCGATTGACAGCAATTCCAAAATTACATACAGAGGTTCCCTGAGGAGTATATCTCACTTCAGGATCTCTAGTGAGATTTCCTATAAGAATTATTTTATTAAACACTTTTATTCTCCTCTCGCTTGGATGCGGACTCAGCGTCCTGACCGCTTTTTGCTTCTGATATGGCTGACAGGATGGATTCAACATGCTTCTTTTTTAGTTTTACGATTAAGAACTTAAGAAGAGGTTCAAAGACCTTATAAAATCTTTCAAGCTCTGCAATAACAGGGGAGGGGGCCTTAAAAAATAGCAATATATATATGCCTTTATTCTGTTTTTTCAGGTTAAAGGCCAATTTTTTGAGTCCCCAATTTTCTGATTTGAGGACTTCCCCGCCTTTTTTGATTACCAGGTCCCTGACTCGCTCAACAGCGCTTTCTACTGTTTTCTCGTCGAGGTTAGGATCAAGAATCATGATGTTTTCATAATAATTCACTTTTATATCTCCTTATGAATTAATTTTCCACACTCCAGCTCTTCTGCCAAGTCTCTTCCAGGAAAATTAGCCCTTATATCTGGTATATAAGAGCAAATAGTACTTTTTATTTTACACATAAAAAGCAGAAATCAATAATACCATATTTTACTTATCTGTGTCCATCTGGTAAAATTTTAACAGCATGAGTGGAACGAAATACCATTTATTTTTTGGTCAGTTTCTTCTTGAAAATGATATAGTCAGCAGAGACGATATTTTAAAAGCGCGGGCTCTCCAGAAGAGAAACAACCCCAGGATAGGACATATGGCCAAAAAGAGAGGATGGATTACTGGTAAAGATATTACAAAAATCCTGGATATTCAGGAGGTTACATCTGAAAAATTCGGTAAAATAGCAGTAAGGGAGAAAATATTGTCGCGTACTCAGATCCTGGAACTTCTGAAAGAACATAAGGATAATTATATTTTTTTTGGAGAAGCCCTCGTTAATATTGATGCCATTTCACACAAAGCCCTTTTGAAATATCTTAAGGAATATAACAAACAGGTTATAGTGAAGAAACTGAAAGGCTGAGCCAAAACCCGGAGAAAAAATTTCTCTTCTTTCTCTCCTCACTACTTTCTATCCCCTGCTTTTTTCACATATTTCAAGAGGAAGTTCTAATTCCATTACCTTTCTAAAGGTTTTACGGTGAATCAGGCACGGCCCGTGCAGGCGAATGAGTTCCATATGTTCCTTTGTTGAATAACCTTTGTGGCTCTTAAAGTTATAATGCGGGTATTTCTTGTGATAAGCAAGCATGATGTCGTCTCTCACTGTTTTTGCGATAATGGATGCAGCAGCAATTGATGCGCTCACGGATTCGCCTTTTATTATTGATTTCTGGATAATTTTGAGGCCGGGTAAGCTAACAGCATCTATAAGCAGTATATCCGGGGGCCGGGACAGATTCTTAACTGCCTTCTCCATGGCAAGCCTTGTGGATTTAAGGATATTTGTTTTGTCAATAATGTCCGCATTTATTATTCCAATGCCGATATTACTGGAACTGCCCGTAATATCAAGAAAGAGTCTTTTGCGCTCCTCTTCAGGGACATGTTTTGAATCTCTGAGGCCGCTTATAAAAAGTCCGGGCTGGAGTATTACAGCAGATGCAACGACCGGCCCTGCCAGCGGTCCCCTCCCTGCCTCATCAATGCCTGCGACAACAGGATAATTGTTTCGGATTTTCTCGTCAAACAGAAATATTGATTTGTTGTTTTTTGGGCGAGCCATTTAATAAACAGCAATTTATGAAAAAAGAATTTGAATATCCCGTTTTGTAAACGGGGATGAAAAGTTCTCCTTTTATATCTCCCCCCTTGGAAAAGAGGGGAATACAAATTGAATAATCATTAATGAAATATTCCTTTTTGATGCCCCGCCTTGTAGGCGGGGAGCTTCACTTACGATGAAAAATAAATTACTGCGATGTCAAAGATAGCCCTCAAAAAAGCAATACCGCCTATTTCCTGACCTGGCCTTTGGTAAAGGTTTTATCTTTTATCTTTGCTGCCTTGCCTTTTTTGTCTCTCAGGTAGTATAGTTTTGCCCTTCTGACAACCCCCTCTTTTATAAGCGTTATATTGTCAATCATCGGAGAATGGACAGGGAAAATCCTTTCAACGCCGATTCCATAGGATATCTTTCTCACTGTAAAGGTCTCCCGGAAGCCGCTTCCTTTCCTTGCTATTACAAAACCTTCATAGGACTGAAGCCTTTCTTTGTCCCCTTCTTTAATCTTCGTACTTACCCTGACAGTATCACCAACTCTAAAAGGTGTGATATTTCTTTTTAGGCCCTCTTCTACGATTTTTACAGCGTCCAATTATTGTTCCTCCTCTATTTCCGATATTATCTTTTTATCCTCATCAGTAATCTGCAACTTTGCTATAAGGTCAGGTCTTGCCTGGAGCGTTTTTCTCAGCGCCTCTTTCCTTCTCCAGCGCCAGATATCTTTATGATTTCCTGATACAAGGACATCAGGGACATTTAATCCCCGGAATTCCCTTGGTCTTGTATAATGGGGATAATCAAGCAATCCCCATGAAAAAGACTCCTCTTCTACTGATTTTTCATCCCCGAGAGCACCTTTAATAAGTCTTGCAGAGGCATCAATTATAACAAGCGCAGCCAGTTCTCCGCCAGTCATAACATAGTCCCCTATGGAGATTTCCTCGTCTACCAGGGATGTCCTTACCCTTTCGTCAATTCCTTCGTAACGGCCGCATATAAATACAAGTCTTCGCTTCTCTTTTGAAAATTCCTCTGCAAGCGTCTGATTGAACGCTTTGCCCTGGGGGCTTAAGAGGATTGTTCTTCTTTTTCCACCGTCCTTTTTAATAAAATCGATTGTCCTGAAGAGGGGCTCGGGCTTAAGTACCATGCCTGCGCCTCCCCCAAAAGGATAATCATCTACAGACTTGTGCTTGCCCGGCTCAAAATCCCTGATATTATATATTTTGAGCTCGAGGAGCCCTTTCCCCTGAGCCCTTTTTAAAATGCTCTCTCCAATATAGGCAGTTATTATATCAGGGAAGAGAGTAAGGACATCGCATTTCATTAAAAATCCTGAGCTTTAACAACATTTAAGTTCTATCCCCGAGCGTCCGGATGCAGAATTTTTTTTTACTCTAATATCTCAAGGACACATCTCTTGCCGAGTTTAGTCCCTCCGGCACTCAGAATGGTCCTGATAGACCTTGCTGTTTTGCCTTGTTTACCTATAACCTTGCCAAGATCGGTTTGTGCAACCCGCAACTCATAAACGGTTGTTCTTTCCCCTTCAAGTTCAGAAACAGAGACATCTTCCGGTTTGTCAACCAGCGCTTTTGCAATAACCTCAATTAACTCTTTCATCTGACTACCTCCAACCTCAATATGAATTTAAGCTGCCTTTTACAGGCCAGCGATTTTCAAGAGCTTCCTAACAGCAGAAGTTGGCTGTGCTCCGTGACTAAGCCAGTATTTAGCCCTTTCTGTTTTTATCTTTATCTCTGAGGGATCTTTTAATGGGTTGTAAGTTCCGAGAATCTCTAAAAAAGGCCCATCTCTCCTTGTTCTTGAATCAGCAGCAATTACCCTGTAGAAAGGTTTTTTTTTGGCGCCCTTACGTGTTAACCTTAATTTTACCAAATTAATTCCTCCGTATCGTTAAAATTTGCCGAAATTGAATTTCTTCCCGACTTTGAATTTTTTGAGCATCTTCTTCATCTGAAGATATTGCTTTAATAATCTGTTTACATCGGGTACGGTTGTACCGCTTCCTAATGCGATCCTCTTCTTGCGACTGCCATTCATTATAGCATAATTCTCCCTTTCCTGCCTGGTCATGGAATTGATTATTGCCTCGACCTTTACAAATTCTTTTTCGTCTATTGAGAGATTTTTTACCTGTTTGCCCAATCCCGGGATCATGCCGATGATATTTTCAAGGGAACCCATCTGCTTAATCTGTTTTATCTGGGTTTTAAGGTCTTCAAATGTGAACTTGTCCCTGCTGAGTCTTTTCTGTAATTTAAGGGCTTCCTTTTCATCCATGGCGTCCCGGGTCTTTTCCACAAGGCTCACAATATCGCCCATGCCCAGTATTCTTGATGCCATCCTGTCGGGGTGAAATGGTTCAAGGAAATCAATCTGTTCGCCTACGCCTATAAATTTCACGGGTTTCCCTGTAACAGCAACAATGGACAGTGCTGCGCCGCCTCTGGCGTCTCCGTCCATCTTGGTAAGAATAATGCCGTCAAGGTCAAGCCTGTCATTAAAAGACTTTGCAATGTTTACTGCATCCTGTCCTGTCATGGCATCGGCTACAAGCAGAATCTCATTTGGTTTTGCTTCACTTTTTATGTCCGCAAGCTCTTTCATCAGTTGTTCATCTATGTGAAGCCTGCCTGCCGTATCCAGGATAACCACATCTCTACCTTCTGTTGCGGCTTCTTTAATAGAATCCGAACAAATCTTTAAGGGGCTCTCCCCGGGCTTTGTTGCGTAAACAGGCGTGCCTATCTGTGAACCGAGAGATACAAGCTGGTCAATTGCAGCCGGCCGCGCAGTGTCCAATGCAGCAAGCATGGGCCTCCTGCCGTCTTTTTTAAACCGTTTTGCAAGCTTTGCCGCTGTTGTGGTCTTGCCTGAGCCATGCAGGCCCACAAGCATAATGACCGTAGGGGGATTGGGGGCGAGATTGATTTTAGCATGACCACCGCCCATGAGGCTGCATAGTTCGTCGTGTACGATTTTAACAACCTGCTGTCCCGGGGTAATACTTTCAGTCACTTCTTTGCCAATAGCCTTTACCCTGACCTTTTCTGTAAAATCCTTGACAACCTTGAAATTAACATCTGCCTCAAGGAGGGCTATTTTAATCTCTTTAAGGGCAGAGACAATATCCTCTTCCTTTAGAAAGCCGCGGCCTCTTAGTTTTTTTAATATGCCTTCTAATCTTTCTGATAACGTTTCAAACATAGGTTATCCTTCTAGTAGGGTTCGAGCCTGCCTGCCGGCAGGGATTCGGGTGAACTTAAATTTCAAAATTATCATTGCAAAGTTAGCATTTAACAATAATAAATAGAAAAATAAATTTGCATTGCTAATTGCTAATTTTACATTTTGCAATGTCCTGTATCGTGTATCTTGTATTGTGTATCCTGTGTCCAGAATTTATTCTTTAAAATTCTCCTCAACGTATTTATCTGCTGATATGCCGGCCGTGGCCCCGTCCCCCACAGCGACTGCTATCTGCTTTTTAGAGCCTGCCCTTACGTCTCCTGCTGTAAATATGCCCGGAACTGAAGTGGACATATTTCCGTCGGAGGTTATATAGTTGTTTTCATTAAGCTTAACCATGTCTTTAATGAATCCGGTATTTGGACTGTATCCCACATAGATAAAAACACCCTGCACATCAAGCGAAGATTCCTCGTTGGTTTTTACATTCCTTATTTGTACAGACTTTACAGACTCCTCGCCCTCTATCTTTTTGACAACTGAGCTCCATATGAATTTTATCTTTGGATTTGCAAAGGCGAGCTCCTGTGAAATCTTATGTGCCCTTAACTGGTCTCTCCTGTGGATTATATAGACTAATTCAGCGAATTTAGTCAGGAAGACTGCCTCTTCAACAGCCGAGTTGCCGCCGCCTATAACTGCAACTGTCTCTCCTTTAAAAAAGGCCCCGTCACAGGTAGCGCAGTATGACACACCTTTGCCCCTGTATTTATCCTCTCCCTCCACACCAAGAGGGGTTGGATGTGCGCCTATACATAAAATAACGCTCTTTGCCTCGTATTCCTGGTTGCCTTCGAGGGTTATCTTTTTGATATTTCTGCGTAAGGAGATTTTCTGAACTGTGCCCTGATTTATTTCAAGGCCAAACTTCCGGGCCTGCTTTTCCATCCTGCCGGTAAGTTCTGTTCCTGAAATCCCATCCTCAAATCCGGGATAATTCTCTATAAACTCGGTGGTCGTAACCTGCCCGCCGATAAGTCCTTTTTCAATAAGCAGGGTTTTAAGTCTGGCCCTTGAGGTATACAGTCCTGCTGTGAGCCCGGCAGGACCGCCGCCAATAATTATAACGTCGAACAGCATTTACTCAAGGAGAGAATCAAGCTTTGCCTTAAGCTGTGTCTTGGGCACGACGCCAACCACTTGTTCTACCATTTGTCCTTTTTTAAAGAACATAAGCGTTGGTATCCCCCGAATTTTATATCGGCTTGCAAGATCAGGGTTTTCATCGGTGTTTATTTTAAAAAATTTTACTTTTCCTTCATAATCTTTAGCTAATTCTTCGACTATCGGAGAAATCATCTTGCACGGACTGCACCAAACTGCCCAGAAATCGACCATGACAACATCCTGTGACTGAAGAACGTCTTTATCCCACGACTCTTTGGAAATACTTGCAACAGCGTCTGACATATACATCCTCCTCTAACTTAATTTCATTGATTATATTTCTTTAAAAAAGCCTTTGTCAAATGTATTTACCCCGTTAGAGAGCCTCGTGGCTTGCCAGGGGGATGAAAATTATAGTGAACACGGGGTTTTTTTCCGCCTGGGCGCCTGCCTCTACCTAACGGCAAACAGGTGCCGGCCGGACGGCTTTCTCGTTAGAAGGGCGAAGGTCCTCTAACGAGGTTTACCGATAAGACTAAAGAAATCCTTGAGATCAGGCCGGTTTAAACAGGAGGTATTGCCAGGCTTCCATTTAAAATGTTATTGACAATTACTGACAAAAAAGTAATATGTCTAGAACGGCATTAACTTCTGAACTGTTCTTCAAGCCTCTTGAACCTCGGCTCGTATATTAGTTCGTACAGATAGACCTTATCAGGGAAAATTTCTTCTATCTTCTCTCTGAATTTTCCTTTTTCAATCTCTATATCAATACCGGGATAATCTGTGCTTACGATTAAAAAGGCTATTTTATCCGCGCCCCTCTTTATCCCGGATATTCTTTCATCCTCATTTAATAACAACTCGTTGAGTATCTCTAAATGCTGCATTCGGATGATATTGCCGCAGGCACACTTGACTGTCATGTCAAACTCAAATAAAGTTATGTCATATTCCTTTTTACAGAAAGGACACTTGATGGCCATTTTTTTGATAAAGATAAAGCTATAAGTGCCTTTTAATGGCGTCACGAATGTGCAGAGAGAATGCCTTGTCGCCAAGGAGGCCGACCCTTATAGTTAATTTGGTTGTTGACGTACCGGTTGATTCAGCATTTATCCAGACCTTTTTACCGTCTGCCAATAAGCCGCTTACCTTTGACGTCAGGCTGTCAGATTTATCTTCAGTAATATTGATATTCAGATCCTTTAGCCCTGCCTTCGTAGCCCTGTGCACGCTGGGGACAGAGGCCGGGATTGTTTCCTCCAGCTTTCCCTTATACCATACAACGCCTGCGCCGCCTGCAGCTGCGCCTGCCACCATGAGGGCAGCACAGCCTGAGTTGAAAACATACAGCACAAGCAATACATAAAGATATAACCCTTTTCTTTTCATTACACCTCCTGACAATTATTAAACTTTATACTCGAATAAAAAAATTCTGCTTTATACTATAAACTATCCTGTTTAATTTTTTTAAGAAAAATCCCCAAATCTGCTGAAAACTTTTCTTCTGATTGGCAGCCTGAGCTGTATAGCCGGTCTTTCCGGCTGCCTGTTAAATAAAACTGCATGGTTTTTAACTCAGCCGCCTGCTGTCCACTAAAAATTAGGACGTAACTACTTATAAAATAAGACATTATTAAGTCGTTTTGTTTAATTATATTAAAAAAATGGTTTTGTCTGCCTGTCAGCAGGCAGGTTCGTTTCAGAGTCTCATAACATATTGATTTTATTAGATGTTGCAATAAATTCAGCATGACATTTAAGCGGACACTAATGATATCAAACCTCTTTAAAGAAAATGGAAGTAAAAATATGCATTTTATGTTATAGTGTGATGGACTTTTAAGGTTGGATAGAAACTCTCAGCTTTAAAGACTGAGAGATTTTTGTTTTATTGGGAGGGATGGTTTAATGGGAAAGAAACTCTATGTGGGGAGTATTTCGTTTCAGGCAACAGAAGAGGATTTGAAAGAAGCTTTTTCAGAGGTTGGTGAGGTTGAATCAGTCAATATCATAACTGATCAATTCACAAACAGGTCCAAAGGCTTTGGTTTTGTTGAGATGGCGTCAGATGAGGATGCAAAGAAGGCGATAGAAACCCTGAACGGCACAACGTTTATGAACAGGTCTATTGTCGTAAATGAAGCAAGACCCCAACGGCCGAGGGAAAGAAAAAGTTTTGGCGGCGGCGACGGCAAACGGGGGTTTGGTCCTCCAGGCGGCCGGGGCGGATTCGGCGGTGGTGGAGCAAAATCAGGAAGGAAAAGGAGATGACCACTTGGAAGTAAAAGTATACGGAAATGACGTTGAAAGGGCTATTAAGGTACTGAAACGCCAGATACAGAAGGAAGGCCTTTTAAAAGAGATCAAAAACAGAAGCTTTTATGAAAAACCTTCTGTAAAAGAGAAGCGGAAACGTATAGAGGCTCTTAAGAAGAGGAAAAAGGCCTTGAGATTCAAAAGAAGAGGCTAAGAATTTAATAAGAAGCTGTCTATTTGGAATTCTTTTTATACTTGATGACTATTTCGTAGGAAACCTGCGCATGATCTGAGGAGAGAGCACCATTTTCCCCGCTGCAGACAAGTTTGCCTTTTACTGACGTTTTATTACTTTTAATCATTTTGGCTATGACCTGGGTCAATTCAAAATCGCCGTTATCACAGCCTTTTACCAGGCACTTCAGATTAAAAAAGGCATGACTCGCAGGGAAAAAATTAATAGTGCGTATCATGAGAATCTTATCTGATGATTTATGGTGGTATGTCATGTGGATTGAAAGGCCTGAAACTTTAGGATAATGGTCTACAATCAGAGCTGTGGCAAGCATTTTTTGTTTATAAATTTCTTTGTTTGCAAGGTAATCCTGCCTGTTTAGCATTTCCCCCCTTTAAAATTAAAAAGCCCCCCTGTTTTACAGCGGGGACGGTTATTTTTTGGTTACACTTTGACTACGTTAACTGCTTTGGGACCTTTTGAGCTGTCTTCAATTTCAAAGCTGACCTGATCACCCTCTATGAGTGATTTAAATCCGTCGCCAGCTATGGAAGAATAATGTACAAAAACATCATTGCCGTTTTCCCTTGATATAAAGCCGAAACCCTTTGATTCATTGAACCATTTTACTGTTCCATTTTCCATCTTTCTTACCTACCTCCTGACTTACAAACGTAAGTATTTAGATTAGAACGACCTTGTTCCTTAAAAAAAAGACCACAAAGCTAAAAGTCTTTGCGGTCAGGACAGCTACAAAAACTTCTGAAACTTTCGAAATAATGATAACATACGAAGGGTTAAATAGTCAAATATAAGATGTTTATCTCAAAAAAATATCATTTTTTAAAAGGGTTAGCTCCTGCCCTCAAATATTTAATCCTGAGCTGACCTCTCTGTTCCCGGGGGTTTGCTTGAGTTTATCCCGTGTTTAGCAAAATTCCGTTTATAGATACTTATGCCTTGAACCGGGATTCATGACAGGAATGATTTAGTGGAAAAACATATAGGCGATGAAAATTGATGCCAGTATACCGGCAAAATCAGCAATAAGACCGCACGTAACAGCATACCTGGTATTTTTTATGCCGACCGAACCAAAGTAAACAGCAATAATATAGAAAGTAGTATCAGTAGCTCCCTGCATAACAGAAGCGACCCTGCCTACAAATGAATCAGCCCCGTATGTGTTCATGGCATCCACCATCATCCCCCTTGCCCCGCTGCCGCTCAGGGGTTTCATGAGCGCCGTAGGCAGTGCAGCCGTGAAATCAGCATCTATGTTCAGCATTATCAGCACCTGCTTAATAAAACCTACCAGCATGTCCATTGCCCCTGAGGCCCTGAACACGCCAACCGCAACAAGTATGGCTATCAGATAGGGAATAATCTTCACAGCAACGTAAAAACCATCTTTAGCCCCTTCAATAAATGATTCGTATACATTAATCTTTTTCCTCATGGCAAACAGGATGAACACGATTATAATGGAGAACAGCACCATGTTAGCGGCAACTGTTGATATGGCTGTTATCTCTTCCCTGCTCATTTGTGAAAGGATAAACACAGATATGCCGATTAAAGCGGCAAACCCTCCGAGGTATGAGAGGATGACCCTGTCAAATAAATTTATTTTCTGGTATACGGCCACACTGATAAGGCCTGCCATTGTTGAAAAAGACGTTGCCAGTAAAATAGGGATAAAGATATCTGAAGGGTCTGAAGCCCCGAGCTGGAAACGGTACACCATAATAGTGACAGGGATAACGGTAAGTCCGGATGTGTTTAGTACGAGAAACATTATCATGGCATCTGAAGCCGAGTCCTTGTTTGTATTTGTTTCCTGCATCTCTTTCATTGCTTTTAAACCCAGGGGGGTTGCGGCGTTATCCAGTCCGAGCATGTTGGCGGAAATATTCATCATTATTGACCCTATTGCAGGATGGTCCTTGCCAAGTCCTGGAAACAAGCGGTGAAAGAACGGAGCCACGGCCCGGGAAAAGACCGTTACCACCCCGCCTTTTTCTCCAATCCGCATAAGTCCGAGCCACAGGGTTAACACCCCTGCCAGGCCCAGAGAGATTTCAAATCCTGTTCTGGCATATTCGAACGTTGCATTCATCATTGAGGGGAACGTAGATGTATCGTGGAAAAAGACGAGCTTTACAGTTGCAACAATAAATGAAACAAGAAAAAATCCAATCCAGATGTAATTAAGAACCATTATTTATCCCCTGATTGCCTTGTCCGGCGCTTATACTCCAGTAATTATATAAATCAGCGGAACAATTATAAAGAACAATAAGAGCAGAGCCTTAAAACTTTTGATTCTTCTCCAAATTAATTCATAAAAAGGGTTCGAGGTCGAAGCGACTCTCAGCGAAGACTCGCATCGAGAATCCAGGAAAAATAAATTTCAAAATTATCATTGCAAAGTTAGCATTTAACAATAATAAATAGAAAAATAAATTTGCATTGCTAATTGTTAATTTTTCATTTTGCAATTTCTTAAGTCCTATACCCCGTTCCACTAACGATTATGTTGAAAATTTTTTCTTGCCTTCATACTATCTTCATACTAATAAAATAATGTTTTAACCAGTCCAGTCAAAAAAATTGAGATATATGAAAGGAATAACAACATGATAAAACCATTGTCGCTTATCGTACTGGTCAGCTTCATAACAGTTAATACTGCCTATGCGCAGATTTTATCCCATGAGGGTCAAAGCAGTCCCTCTGTTGAGAAGGCCCAGCCGGATGTTGCCCGCGCTATGGCAGCCAAATATATTGGATACTATAAATCCATAAAGCTTACCCCGGAACAGGAAAAAATAAAGGTAACAGCTCTGTCCTCAATACCAGCTCCATGCTGTAGTGATAACTCCATGGCTACCTGCTGCTGTCCTTGCAATCTTGCCAAGAGCGTCTGGGGCCTTTCGAATTTTCTAATTGCAGAGCGCGGCTATAACTCAGTGCAGGTGAAGCAGGCTGCTGTTGATTGGATTAAATTTACTAATCCCAACGGCTATTCCGGTAAGTCCTGCTATACCGGCGGGTGTAACAGGCCATTTAATAAGGATGGATGCGGCGGCATGAACGAGAGAAAACTGTCCTGAGTTTTAAGTTAAGCCCTGTTCAAGCCAGACTTAAACCTGATTGTCTCAGGATATATATTTCTTTAAATAAGCTGATTTTTCTGTCAGCCTGCCATCCTGTGTAATCACGGCATTACGGATTTCCGCAGGGATTGCCATATGATTCGTTATATCCTTTACCCCGTGTACTGCAATCTGATAGATATAATTACGGATAAGACCGCTGAAATCATCTGAGGCATCTCCGGGCATTTCAGCCGGGAGATTATCAACTGCAAAGACTGTAATCCCTTTTGATTTGTATCCGTCAACAAATTTTCTTGTTTCAGGATTGTATGTAAAAACAGGCTTTTTAGGCGTAGTTGTTTTATATGTCAACTCAATGGCCCCGTTTATATCACAGGATATATCCCCGATGAATTCCAGACGAAAACGTGTCTTTACAGACAGATTATGAATCATCTTCTTTGTAACCAGCCTCGGAAACCTTCTGTCCCAGTAGCTGGTATGTATAAGCATGTTTATAAAGGGGAGATAGACGTCCAGGTTTGATTCGAATTTTTCAGGCTTGTTCAGGTACTCTTCAAAATAAAATCCCCTGCCGTCTTTTGACCGGAACTTTTCCTCACGGAGAAAGACAATCTTATAAAGTTTATGCCGCTCTTTTTTTTGATTCTTTAGAAATTCAATCATGTTTCCGGGATGAATCTCAACGGGGTTGAAAAGCTCGAGAATTTCCTGCATCCCCCTTGAAACATTTCCATGTCCTGTGATTCCGATAATAAACGGGGATAACTCTTTTGCAAACCCTCTTTGCCTTACCTGCTGTCCTGCCTTTGCCAGCGTCTTTTTCATCGCGCTTAAAGAATCATATTTATAGGCAGGCTGTATTAATAAAAATGGGTTTTCAATGCCTTTCCACTCCAGTTTTTTGCCCAGATAGTGCAGGCTGTCAACAATCCCGCATATTCCGGCAAACCTGCCGAAAAACACGAGCCGCTTATCCTCTAAATCAACAATCTTCTCGTAATCTATCAGAGTGATATTTTTTTTCAGGCATGCCTTAAGAAGCGGCATGTTATGGAACTGCCCTTTGGACGTGTGCGAGAACACCATGTATATTTTATTTGAGTGCAAATCATGCACGCGGGGCTCTTTAATGCCTGTTAAAAGAACAGCCTTTTGAATCCTGTCAACAATTCGGGCGCCGTTTTTTTTGTATTCCCTGTCACTGAAGATTCTGTTCCTGCTGCGTTCAACTTCAACAGCTATACCGCGGTCAACCAGCCATTCAACATCAGAAGGCACAAGTGGCGCACGGTGCTCCTGCTCCTTGGTTTCCAGTAATATGCCTACAACCAGATTGTCTATTTTTTCCATACAACAACCTTAACCCTGCCTTTAGTTTTTATAATAGCAAAATTTTTTATAACATGGCCCAATAAGTTAAAATATAAACCATGTTTATTGGAACTCGGGTTCTGTATCCTGAAGAAGTAGGTCTCTGGCATGCGGATTTACTGCAGATTAGTGTTTACCGCGGCATGAGGGACAAGATAAGCATTATGAAGAAATGCGCTCAAAAATGCAGGGATAAGGGCATCCGCTATGTAGTGCATCCAGTAAGCTATTCTGTTCTGGATGAAGAGATGTTCAAAGAGCTAAAGGTAATGGCAGAGTGGGCAGACCTTGCCCTTATACTTCATGACGAAAAGACCTCAGAGGGCAAAAGGATAGACGGGCAAAATGAAAAACGCTTCAGGCATGCCATTGATGAACTGCGCTCCTCAGCTAATGTCTCGTTTGAAAATGCCGCAGACACAAAAGACATCCACTGGTTCTGGGATAATTACGCAGACTCTGTCACCCTTGATATCGGACATGTTGAATCTGCAGGGCTTGACTCAATAGAGTTTGTAAAGTCCCTTGAGAAAGATGTCATCAGAAAAATCCAGTTTGTGCATATACACAGGAACAACGGCTGGCACGGCGGCATTTCAGACCACTGGCCTCTGCTTCCTGACTGCAGGGAGCTCACAGCGCTCGGCGAATTAATCAGAAAAAAACCTGATGTAAGCGTGATTCTTGAACTCAATGAGACTGAAATGATTGGGAAGAATATTGAGCTCATAAAACAGCTCGGGGATGAACTTCGTGCCGTTACAACTTGATGTGCCAAGATTAAAGACTTAAAATTATATATATTTGCTTTGCAAAGTAAAATTAAACTATTGAGATAAATAGTTGTAACGGTATTAGCAGTTGATTGCGCTTATTAGTCATTGGGCGGGATGCGCCTGACGTAGCCCCGCATAAGTCGGGACGAAAATTCCGACATGTCGGGACCCCGTGGTCCAAGTCCTTTTTATTAACCCCCACATCTAGTTTTGTATCCATGAAACTGTGGGTGTAGGACTTTACGGAATAACCGCCAGTTCTCTTTTTATATTTTTTTCTTGACAATATTAAAATGTGTTCATAATATATGAACTATAAGTTTATGATTTATGAACTGTCTGTTCGTGAGGGAAAAACATGCACGACATATTCTCAACAGAAGAACGAATAAAAATTCTTCAGGCTATTCTCTTCAAAGAAGACCCGGTAAGCGTTAATAATATTGCCTGTCAACTGAAGTTGAGCAAAGGGCTCGTCTCTAAATATTTTGACATTCTCACAAAAAAAGGAATACTCAAGAGATTGAAGGGGAAGTTATGTGTAAAAGATTCTCCCTTAACAGGCGGGATAAAGATTTTGCTGAATATCAGAAATATTAATATCAGGCTATTCAAAAAATATCCTTTTGTCGTGTCAGCAGGACTCTTCGGAAGCTGTGCGAAAGGAGAGAACATCGAGGATTCAGATACGGACATATGGATAAAGATTAAAGATGAAGGAGAAACAAAATTAGCATCTCTCACAACAGAAGTGAATAAAAAGATAAAGAACGCAAAAATTTTATTCCTGACTGATAAAAAAATAATGAAGATAAAAGAAGAGGACGAAATGTTTTATCATTCACTTGTGTTTGGTTCCATAATTCTGTATGGAGATAAAAGTGGCGTTCAGCTATAAAGATTGTATAGCAAAGGGATTACTGAGAAAAATCCCTGCGTCAAAAGATAAGGCTTCCCGCTCTATCAGAAAATCAGAGAAATGGTTAGAGGAAGCAGAAAAAACTTTTAAAAGCGGTGCCATTGGTTCTTCGGTTCTTGCTTCGTATCTGGTTATGTTCCATTCTGCAAGAGCAATTCTTTTCTTTGACGGGTTTAGAGAGAAAAGTCATGCATGCGTTGCCCGATATTTTGAAGAAAAATATATTAAAACAGGAAAACTTGAAAATAAATGGTTGGAACTGCTTGATTATCATAGAGAGGTAAGGCATAACGACCAGTATAGTTTGAGTTTCTTTTCTACCAAAGATGAGGCAAAAGTCGCCTTGGAATCTGCCTCTCAATTTCTGCAACGAATGAAACGGTTATATACCTCTCTGAAAAAATCTTAACAAAAAATAGATCCTGCCGTTAAGATGCCCTTGCCCGTTGGAGCTATGCAGAGATCCCGATTCATCGGGTCCTAGTAGTGCTTGCCTGCCAGTTTTGTTGGCATGGTGGCATGGTCTTCCGCTTAGTTTATCCTGAGCCTGCCCGTCTCAGGCGTGGTTTCATCTAAAGGGCTCCTTTCTAATAAGTAAAGTTGATGAATATTGGTTTTTCCATTAAAATGACAATTGTCACAATTATCGAGATCGGAACTCGATAATTGCCTATTGCATTAATCTCAAGGGGGAATAAACAGATGAGGAGATTACAGTTTGTTGATAACGGTATTTATCATGTTTTTAACCGAGGGGTAGAGAAAAGGTCCATTTTTCTGGATGATCAGGATTACTATCGTTTTATCCATAATCTTTTTGAATTAAATGATGAAATACCGGTACTAAATTCCCGGTATTATTTTGACCCCAAAATAACTGGTTTGAGACCCGGGCAGCCTCGTAAGAGTAGGGAAATGAGAGAATGCCTTGTGGATATTCTTGTCTTTACATTAATGCCGAACCATTTCCATTTGCTGCTCAGGCAGAGAAAAGCAGGCGGTATCGCAAAATTTATGCAGAAGGTCTGTATCGGATATGTTATGTATTTCAATAAAAAATATGAGAGGATAGGTGGACTGTTTCAAGGTAGGTTCAAGGCTGTTATGGCTAAAAGGGATGAGTATTTTCAATATCTGCCTCACTATATTCATCTGAATCCTTTGGGCATAAAGGGGAGCAAAGCCATCGCTTCGTGGCGTGAAGCGTTTAGTTTTCTGGAAAAGTATAAGTGGAGCAGTTTGCCGGATTATATTGGCAAAAAGAATTTTCCCTCGGTAACAAAGAGGGATTTTGTTCTGAAAAGCTTTGGAGGCGAGACCGCATACAGGCGTTATACCCGGGAGTTTTTAAGGGAATTACAAAAGGATAAAGAGGCATGGCCGGAGTTAATCCAGGATTTTACGCTGGACTAAAATTATCGAGTTCCGATCTCGATAATTGGGAATCGGACTTCCATAATAATGGGTTTTTGAGTTTGTATTATTGAACCTGGCTTCCTATAATAACTAAAGTTGTCGAAGATTCCTTAGAATCGGAGAGTCGATCCGACCCTGAATATTGATTTTTTCATTAAATAACAATTATCGAGTTCCGATCTCGATAATTGGGATGAAGCTGTTAATTAAGCTTTTTAT
>SDBV01000520.1_pt1 | contig 55343 bp, 54 predicted proteins | sample 2277081 | NCBI WGS metagenome assembly SDBV01 (sample SAMN10402039, study PRJNA504765) | marine sediment metagenome | isolation source: marine sediment core GS10_PC15, 223 cmbsf | place: Arctic Ocean: Southern Knipovich Ridge | collected 2010
ATGGAATAAATATTGTAAGAGTGGAAAAAAACCGAATGATATTCCAGCTAATCCAAATCAGACATATAAAAACAACGGCTGGGTATCTATGGGTGATTGGTTAGGAACTGGTACTATTGCAACTTTTAATATTAAATATCGTACATTTAAACAAGCAAGAGAATTTACTCATTCTTTAGATTTAAGAAATCAATCAGAATGGAATAAATATTGTAAAAGCGGTAATAAACCAGATAATATACCAGCTAATCCAAATCAGACATATAAGAACAAAGGCTGGGCATCTATGGGTGATTGGTTAGGAACTGGTACTATTGCAACTTTTAATATTAAATATCGTACATTTAAACAGGCAAGCGAGTTTGTTCATGGATTAAAGTTAAATAGTGGAGCTAAATGGAAATTATTTTGTAAAAGCGGTAGTAAACCAGATAATATACCTGCTTATCCAAATAAGACATATAAGAACAAAGGCTGGGTATCTATGGGTGATTGGTTGGGGACCGGGAGAGTGGCTAATTTTAATAAAGTATATTTATCTTTTAAAAAAGCACGTGAATATGTGCGAAAATTAAAATTAAAAAGTCATAAAGAATGGCGGCAATACTGTATGAGTGATGAAAAGCCTGATGATATTCCAGCTTATCCTAATGGTACTTATAAAAATAAAGGATGGAAAGGATGGGGAGATTTTTTAGGAACTGGTACTATTGCCCCCATTAATATTAAATATCGTACATTTAAACAGGCAAGAGAGTTTGTTCATGGATTAAAGTTAAATAGTGGAGCTGAATGGAAATCATATTGTAAAAGCGGTAGTAAAACCGATGATATTCCTGCAAATCCTAATCGTACTTATAAGAATAAGGGCTGGGTATCTATGGGTGATTGGTTAGGGGCTGGGAGAGTGGCTAATTTTAATAAAGTATATTTATCTTTTAAAAAAGCACGTGAATATGTGCGAAAAATTAAATTGAAAAGTTATACTGGATGGAGAGAATATTGTAAGAGTGGCAATAAACCTGATGATATTTCTGCTGGACCTTCAAGGACTTTCAAAAATAAAGGTTGGATAAGTTGGGGTGATTGGCTGGGTACAGGTATTATATCTGCTCAAAAAATAGAATATCAACCTTTTTTAAAGGCTCGTGAGTTTGTATGTAAATTAAATTTAAAAAGTAATAATGATTGGAATAAATATTGTAAGAGTGGAAAAAAACCGAATGATATTCCAGCTCATCCTAATGGTACTTATAAAAATAAGGGCTAGGTATCTATGGGTGATTGGTTAGGGACCCGGAGAGTGGCTACAATAAACAGAATATATTTACCTTTTAAAAAAGCACGTGAATATGTGCGAAAAATTAAATTAAAAGGTAATGAACAATGGAGAGAATATTGTAAGGGTGGTAATAAACCTGATGATATTCCTGCAGCTCCTGATCGTATATATAAAGAAAAAGGTTGGATTAGCTGGCCGGATTGGTTGGGGACGAATAAGAAAAAGGATTAGATTTGGTTGAGAATATTATGATTGTATAATGAAGTTTTTTGATTTAATATATGATGTTCATGTTAAATGATGTTTTATGTGATTTCGCATATAAGTTAGTTGCAATTCCCAATTTTAAAATTAAAGGTAGTGAGATTGATTGAAACAAAAATATTTCAATGAAAAACATTTAGTAAAGTGCCTATGAAAAATACAATTTTTTACTCTTGGCAATCAGATTTACCAAATAACACTAATCGTGGATTTTTAGAATCCTGTATAAAAAGTGTCTTGAAAGATATAGAAAATCTTGGAACTTTTTCTATCGAATTTACAATTGATCGAGATACTAAAGATGAAACAGGAACTCCAGATATAGTAAATACTATTTTTAAGAAAATTGATATTTCAAAAATATTTATAGCTGACATTTCGATTATTAATACAGAATCATCTAGAAAAAAAACTCCTAATCCTAATGTTCTAATAGAATTAGGATATGCAGTTCGTTCACTTGGGTGGGATAAAGTTATTTGTTTATATAATCTAGATTATGGCTGCATTGAAGATTTACCTTTTGATTTACGGCAAAGAAGGCCTTTGACATATAGTTTAAAAGAAAAGACTAAAAATGTTGTTCGCAAAGAGATATCTAAAATAATTAGTCAAACTATTTTAAAATTACACTCCACAGGATCTTTATTTGATATAATAAATGATTATCTCAAAGTTCAGTTTGATACTGAAATATTAACATTTGTTAATCATTTGAGAAAAATAGTATGCGGATATTCCAAAAAAAACTCATTGAAAAAGGTTTCTGAATTTCTGAACTTTAAAGATACAGAAATAAAAGAAAGACTAAAAAATAAGGAGTTTTTAGGTTTTCAAGTTTTTAAGAAATGGGAAATTAATGAAGTAAACCTTCAGCGACTAGCAGATAAAGCAATCTCTTCATACTATCATGGAAAGGAGATTGCTGGCGTTATTATTGAATTAATGAGATGGGTAGGAGGATTTGATAATTTTAATCGTAACAGAACTTCTCCTAATCTATTTATACCTTTAAACATTGATGGCAACGATTTTAAGGCAGTGCACGGAAAATCCATAAATCCTAAAAATAATGAATTTCCAGACAGGTTTATGCTTCTTAGGAAACTTGATAATGAAAGAGCTGTTGTTCAAGATTTTGGTGATTTTATAGAAAAGGAAAAAATAAATGGTTTAACTTCAAAATATAAACTTAATCTAGATTATTTGGATTTATACACAAATAAAATTACAAATTTTATCGAGATTTCAAAAAAATGGCTCAATTTGACGAATGGAGAATTTATTATTGAAAATAACAAAATGTTTGAAATTAAATCTGTAAATAGGAAGTTTTAGAACTTAGCCTTGCCGAGCTCCGAACCCCCTACACCCCAAATTGGGATAGGTTATGTTACTGTATTCAATGTAAAAAAAGAATTTATGGATAAATATGAAATACACCAGGTTGGTGATAATTATTGTATGGAATGGTGGATCCCGGCTGAAGAGTTGGAAGAAATGAATGATAATATTGTTGGATTAATAAAAGTAATTGGTGAATATACATAATAATACAACTTAAAAATACAAGACAATCTGGCCCTACCCTAGGTGTTAAAATCAATTCGGTGCCTTCAGTGTTCTAATACAAAAATGTTTCTAAAACCAAAAACATATAACAAGCAACGATAATTTCAAGAATTAGAAGATTTAATTTTTTAGTTTACCCTATAAATTTGATTGAATTTTAGACGCAATTGACACGTGGGGTAAAGGCGAGGAGAAGGAATTTGCGATAAGTGTTGGTGTTATAAATACTTAAAAAATTGAGTACATCGCAAATTCCTGTATATGATTATAGTATTAAGTAGATTACATTTTTATTTGCGAATATTAGTTTTGTCGCTCCGGTGCGACAAATAATTTCAATAGTTGTAAATCATCACCCTACCACCTCCAATACCAGTCTATAAGCCACTAATATATAAGCTCCTGATTCAGATACTTCCCTTTTAAATCTTAATATTGCAAGAAAAAGTTTTAAAAAGTCATAAGATTATATATATAATTGGAAAATAATATGTTAAAAAAATTAAAATTCTTTAACATATTCTATTATTATGTTAAGATAACTTAGATTTTTTTAACATTTAAAGGTTATTTATGGATAATTCTGCTTTATTTTCCTTTCCACCAGACAAAAGTAAAATAGAAACTATACCTTTATTAAAAAAGGCTGCAGAAGCACATAGGGCTCTTGCAGAACTTAAAGGCATATCATATACAATACCCAACCAGGGCATATTGATTAATACCTTATCTTTGCAGGAAGCAAAAGACAGTTCTGCTATAGAAAATGTCATTACTACTCACGATGATTTATATAAAGAAGAACTCTTCAGTGACTATATTCAGAATGCTGCTGCAAAAGAAGTAAGAAGTTATTCATCTGCATTAAAACTGGGGTTTGAGCGCATTATGGAAAAAGGTGTTTTAACAAATAATATTATTCTTGAAATACAAGAAATGATGGAAAAGAACAGAGCCGGTTTTAGGAAGCTCCCTGGTACAGAGCTTAAGAATGATAAAACAGGAAAAACAGTTTATACACCACCTCAGGAATATGAGCAGATAGTATCACTAATGTCTAAGCTCGAAAAAGTAATTAATGATGATATTGCTTTTGATACAGATCCTCTTATTAAAATGGCCTGTATTCACCATCAGTTTGAGAGCATACATCCATTTTATGATGCAAACGGCAGGACTTGCCGTATTATCAATATTCTTTATATGGTATTAAAGAAGCTTCTTGATATTCCTGTTTTATATTTAAGCAGATATATAATTCGAAAGAAATCCGATTATTATAATTTGCTTCAGGAAGTAAGAGAGACCGGCAGATGGGAAAAGTGGATACTTTATATACTTGAAGGCATAAAACTAACTTCTATTAATACAATATCTATTATTGAACAAATAAGAAGTTTAATGATGGACTATAAGCAGCGTATCCGCAAAGGTTTTTTATTTTATTCACAAGACCTGCTTAATAACCTGTTTTTTCATCCTTATACAAAGATTGAATTTTTAGAAGAAAGCCTTAATATTACACGCCAAACAGCTTCGAAGTATCTTGATAAACTAACAGAAGCAGGATTTCTCAAGAAGCAGAAACTCGGCAGGGCAAACTACTATATAAATGAACAATTGTTTAAGATTTTTAATAAGGCAGGAAAAGACTAACCAGTGTATTAAATACAACACTGAATCACCTGGGAACAAAAATATATTTCGGCAAAAAAATAAATAACTAATATTTAATAAATTATAATTATCTTATAAACTTGAATAGAAACGATTAATATTATAAAACACAAAACCTATTAGTGCCGATTAGTGAGGATTAGTGGTTACCTTAAAAGGGGCTAAACAGTTAAATATTTCCAATTAGGAATTGCTGAATATAAACATATTCTGATAATATGATATATGGAATATTTCCACAGTCTTATTGAGCAGTGGTTTAATACAAAGTATAAAACACATACAGATATACAGTTAAAATCCTGGCCTCTAATTTCAGAAGGAAACCACGCTTTAATTACCGCACCTACCGGCAGCGGTAAAACATTAACTGCTTTTCTGTGGGCATTAAATGAGCTTATTACAGGTTCATGGCCTTCTGATCAGACAGTTATACTCTACATATCTCCATTAAAAGCATTAAATAATGATATAAAAGAAAACCTAATAACACCTTTAAATGAACTAAAAAATGTTTTTAAAAATGCCGGAAAAGAAATCCCCGCAATAGACGTACAAACAAGAAGCGGAGATACAACACAAACAGACAGACAGAAAATGCTAAGGAATCCTCCAGCGATTTTAATTACAACTCCGGAAAGCTTAAATATTTTATTAACTTCAAATAAAGGAAGGCTCATTCTAAAATCACTTAAATGTGTAATTCTGGATGAGATCCATGCTGTTGCATCCACTAAAAGAGGAACACATTTAATTACAGCTATAGAAAGGCTGGTTCTTCTTTCCAGTGAATTCCAGAGAATCGCATTATCAGCAACTGTAAAACCATTACAGAAAATTGCAGATTTTGTAGGCGGATATAAATTAAAAAAGAAAGATACAGAATATTTATATTTCAAAAGAAGAGTAAATATAATTAAATCAAATATAAAAAAACAATACAAAGTAAAAGTCTGTTCTCCAAAAAGCAAAGAAAACAGATCCATGCATGGTGATCTAATAAATGATTTTAATGAAATTCTAAAAACAAACAAGTCTACATTATTTTTTACCAACTCAAGAAAACTTTCAGAAAAAATTACAAGGCTTATAAATGATTCCAGCGAAGAAAGAAGAGCATATGCGCATAATGGTTCACTGGCTAAAGAATTACGTACACTTGTAGAAAAAAAACTAAAACAGGGGGAACTTAATGCGATTGTTGCAACAAGCTCTCTTGAACTGGGTATTGATATCGGAGAACTTGATGAGGTAATACTTATTCAGGCCCCGTTTTCAATATCATCTGCAATTCAAAAAGCTGGCCGTTCCGGCCACAAAGTTGGAGTCATAAGTAAAGCGAGGTTATATTCATTATTTGCTAGAGATTATCTAAAAAATGCAGTAACTGCCAGGGCAATAATAGAACAGGATATAGAACAGATAAATATTCCTGCTTGTGCATTAGACGTTTTAACACAGATCATTTTATCTATGACAGGTGTAAAGCCCTGGAATCATGAAGACCTTTTTGCATTTATTAGAACAGTTTATTCATATCACACACTTAAAAAGGAACAGTTTGACTTAATTATTCAGATGCTTGCAGGCAAGTATATGGATTCAAGAATACGAGAATTAAATCCCCGTATATTTTTTATTGATAATATTATAACAGCAAAACCCGGATGCAAATACCTGCTTTACCTTGCAGGAGGAACAATTCCTGACAGAGGTTATTTTAATTTAAAGCTAAAAACTTCCAACGCAAAAATTGGAGAGCTCGATGAAGAATTTGTCTGGGAACGCAATATCGGAGAAGTTTTTACTTTAGGCACACAAGCTTGGAAAATTGAAAAGATCGATCATCAAAATGTAGAAGTTACTCCTTCTAAAAATACAGGGGCAATGGCCCCATTCTGGAAAGCAGAAGCATTTAATAGAGATTTTCATTTTTCTCAAAAGATATCCTTATTCTTAAAGGAGATTAATGACAAACTTCAAAATCCCGAAACAAAAAATGAGTTAATTTCTTTTTATTTTATGGAGGAAGAAGCAGCAGAACAATTATTAGGTATTTTAAAACTGCAAAAAGAAACTGCTGGCCTTCCCCACAGAAACCGAATAATTATAGAACATTTTCAAGACCCTCTAAATAAAACAGACTCTAAACAGGTAATTTTATATACTATCTGGGGAGGAAAAATAAACAGTCCGTTTTCACTTGCCTGGGATGAAAAATACTCGTACCCTCTGGAAGTTTTTCACGATGATGACTGTATCCTATTAAACCTTCCCCATGAATTTAATATAAGCAGCCTGGCAAGCCTTGTAACTGCAGATAATATTGAAGATTTATTAAGGAGAAAACTTGAGAAAACAGGTCTTTTCGGAGCAATGTTCCGGGAAAATGCTGCACGTTCATTACTGCTTCCCAAAATGTCATTTAAAAAAAAATGCCTCTTTGGTTTAACAGACTGCGCTCAAAAAAACTGCTCGATGCAATAATCAATTACAAGGATTTTCCAATCCTCGCAGAAACATGGAGAACCTGCTTAAATGATAATTTTGATCTAATAAATCTAAAATTGTTATTAACAGAAATTGACCAGGGTATAATTGAGATTAAAGAAACATTCACTACTGTTCCTTCTCCATTTGCAGACAACCTGATATGGCAGCAGACAAACAAATATATGTACGAGAATGACACGCCTACAAATCCTGCTGTATCCGGATTACAAAAGGATCTGCTGGCAGAGCTTGTGTTTTCCCGGGAATTAAGGCCGCAAATACCTAAAAATATAATAAGTGAGTTTACAGAAAAAGTTCAGAGGACCTATACTGGTTATGCTCCTTCAAATATCCTTGATTTATACAGTTGGATAAATGAACGCATCTTAATTCCATATAAAGAGTGGCTCGTACTTACTAAAAGAATAGAGCATGAAAATAAAACCTTAATAGATGATATTTTAAAAGATTATAAAGCCGGATTAAAATGGATTAAAATTGATAATAATTTAGAACTAAAGATTTATGAGGTTGATAATCTACCAGCGAAAAAAGAAGAACTCTTTTTAACAGCAAAGGGAGCATTCAAAAGAATTAAATCTGCAGTAACAAAGCAGGACAATTCGTTATTCAATTTAATAAGTGAATGGCTCCGATATTACGGACCAATAGAACCCGATAAAATTAAAACAGCTTTCGGACTAAATAGTGAGCAATTAAATGAGTACACAGAAAGCCTGCTCGAAAATCAAATAGTAGTCATTGATTATTTAACTGAAAATTCAAAACTTTTAGAAATATGTGATTCTGAAAATCTGGAAAGAATACTAAGATTGCTTAGATTTTCAAAACGTTTAAGTTTTACTGCTTTAGATTCCGAATTTTTACCTTTATTTTTGGCAAATTTTCAAGGATTAACAAAAACTGAATCAACTGAATCAACCAGGGACAATCTGCAGAACAAGCTGGATAGTCTGATGGGGTATCCCGCACAGGCACATTTATGGGAAGAGGATATACTTCCTGCCCGAATTTCACAATACAATAGCAATTTATTAAATACTACCATTTTAAACAGTCAGCTTATATGGTTCGGTTGTGGTAAGGAAAAACTCTCCTTCTGCTTTGAATCCGATATAGAACTATTTAAGTCCGAAAGTACAAATGCTGCGGATATTTTTCCCGAATTACGAGGAAAATATTCATTCTGGGACTTAGCTGATTTTACAAATTTGAGTTCTGAAGAATTAACTGATAAATTATGGGAAAACATCTGGAAGAGCAATATTTCAAATGACAATTTTGAAATAATCAGAAAAGGTATCCATAATAAATTTAGAGTGTTTAAAGAGGCTGCAGGAAATTATAAAAAAATAAAAAGAGGAAATTACAATAAATGGAAAGTTTCCAGGCCAATACCCGGAAACTGGTATACATTAAACATACCGGATTATACACCGGATTTGATGGAAAAAGAGGAAATAATCAGAAGTAGAATATACATACTTCTAAACAGATATGGTATCCTCTTTAGGGAACTAATAGAAAAAGAGCTGCCTGTTTTAAAGTGGTCCAATATTTTTAGAAGTTTAAGGCTAATGGAATTGTCCGGAGAAATCTTAAGCGGACATTTTTTTAAAGGAATTCCAAGCATTCAGTTTATTTCTCATAAAGCATTTAGACTTCTTCAGAAAAAACTACCGGAAGATTCAGTTTACTGGATGAATGCAGCGGATCCGGCTTCTTTGTGCGGAATAAAACTTGATACATTTAAAAATAAATTCCCAGGACGGCTAAATTCCAATCATCTTGTATTTCATGGAAAAGAACTTGTATTAACCTCAAACAACAAAGGCAAAAAACTTAATATTTATGTTCCTCCTAAAAATAAAAATCTTAAAAACTATCTAAGATTTTTTAAAGTATTACTCGAAAGACAATTCCGTCCTCTAAAAAAAATTAAAGTAGAATTTATCAACAATATTCCTGTTTTAGAAAGCCCATATATAAACGTTTTAGTAGAATTCGGATTTGCTAAAGATTATAAAGCAATTACACTCAGGCCTTTGTTTTAAGATTATTCATTTTTGCCCGAACCGTATTACAGAAAGATCAAAAGAAAGGCCTATGGTAATTACAGTAGTAAACTAAAGAGGTATAATATCAAAAGAATCAATACTCTCAAGTTTTATCTTAATAAATTTGGCAGATAGGACAACACATCGGGGAAAGTATATAATTCCTAAAAACTAGAAAAACATAATCGATATATTCTGTTTTTTCTTAAAGTGGTCTTTTATTTCGTCAAAATTATCAACTCTGGGGCCAAAAAAATTAATTGTTGTTTTAAAGGACTGGACCTGGCTGATTATGAACCTTGCAAGTATCTGTAATTTAAAGAACGGGGCATGGCGATCTATCTTATTTTTATACTTGGATGCTATTTCGTATCTAAGCTGCATACGTTTTTGATCATAATACCCATATACAAAAAAATTATATATCGATTCTGAAAGTTTTTTTAATACATCCTCCTGCTTTATACCTGTAAGACATTTTGTTACAATTATTGTGGCAATTTTATCATACGTATCTTCCTTTGTAAAAAAATTATCAATAATAAATTTACCCATTTTTTCATAAGTATTGTCTTTTAATACATTAGCAACAAATTTTTTACTGTAATTATAAATAGAATCCTTCTCAACTACTTTTAGTTTTGGGGTAATTAAGAGTAGTAGAGAGATTACACTGGGAGATTTATATACTTCATCCGGAGATAAATTTACATCATTTACAATATTGTAAACTATATCCGTGAAAATCTCCTGGGAAGCTATAGTTGATAATTGAAAATTCTCAAGAAGATCTACAATAAGTGATTTGTAGCTTTTTAATCTACCATAGTATGGATTAAAAAATTCAGGGTTTATAAGATTTGCTGTTTTTAATAATCCTATTGCAGTTACTTTAGTCTTATATTTATGTTCTATATTGCCTATTGGTGGGTAATATTTAATTAAGAATTCAGCTATTTGTTCTAATTGTTTCATATCTTCATCGTAATCTATATAGTATTTTATATATAATTCCTGGAAATTACAATAAAATAAACTCATAAAACTACTTTTTATTATGAGGGACACATTGTCTGGCCATTATTTAATGGCTATACTGTGAAGATTCTTTATTTACAATAGAATCTACTACTCTCCAGTATAAATCATGTTCTGCTTTTAATACCCGTGCTGCAAGCATTTCCGGAGTATCTCCATCTTCTACTGGTACTTTAGTCTGTTTAATAATAAGGCCTTCATCATATTTAGCATTTACATAGTGTATAGTAACACCGGATTCTTTTTGTTCTGTTTCGATTACTGCTTTATGAACTTTAATTCCATACATTCCCTTCCCGCCGAAACGCGGCAGCAGAGCAGGATGAATATTAAGAATATCACCCTTAAAATGCTTAATTATTTTTGAAGGAAGTAGTTTCATGTATCCGGCAAGAAGAATCAGCTCAATATTGTATTTTTTTAATAAATCAATTATTGTCTTTTCATATTGCTCAGGATCCGGATTTGTCTTACTTGAAATATGAATAGAATCAATATTATTTTCTTCTGCAAGCTCAAATACACCTGCTTTACTGTTATTACTTATAATTATACATATTTTAGCATTAACCAGTTCTCCGGTTTTTATTTTGTCTAAAATGGCTTTTACATTACTACCTTTTCCGGAAGCAAAAACAGCAATATTCATATCTTTTCTATACCATTTAAAATATTACATAGTCAAACAATATATTTATAAAAGCTATATGCACCCACAGGGCATTATAACGATGTTGAATAAAAATGATATTTCAGCTTATTTGACAGGGCTGCTCATTACGTTTTGGAGTTAAAATATTAAAAATTAACATCTTCTTTATACTATTAAACCCAATAATTTTGTTTATTTTACAAGATTATTATTAATTAACCAGGGCGCAGAGAGTATTAAAAACTAAAAAAATTTCTCTGCCTCCCTCTGCGTTCTCTGCGGTTTAAAAAACTTCTTATTTTATAAATTAGTTGCGACTCTACTAGGCTATGAAATAAGGCGATTTATAGAGCAAAATGCTCATTTATCTTCATTCTGTGAAGCTAAATAATCAATAAAAAGTGTTAATTTTCATTGATTTTTATGTAAATATCTTGTTATATTGGATAACTGTTAATATGCAATAAATATTAATGAATAACTTAGGAGAAGAAATGAATAAATTTATAATATACGTATTTATATTAATTACTGTTTTAATAACATTTTCATGCATTGAAATTGAAAATACAGTAACTTTTAATAAGGATGGTTCAGGTGTCCTTCTTTTAAAGTATAGAATATCCAAAATGATACTGGATAATACAGATCTTCAAATACCTCTGCCTTTAACAACAGAAGAATTTAAGCACGCTATAGAAAATCAGCCTGATATCGAAATTATACAGTTAGTTCAGGAAGAAAATGAAACTGATATGATAATTACTGCAGAATTTGAATTTGGCTCTATAGAAACACTCGGATCTATATATGAATTAAGTACTATGCAGATGAGCCTTACAACAACGGCTGTAAGCATGCCAGACAGTAGTGGTGAATACACTTTTGAGCAGGTTATTTTTAGGGGAGCAGACCCGAGCATAGAAGAATTAGATCCTGAAACCATGCAGATGTTAACCTCCTTTTTTGAGGGATATAATCTTAATTTTACAGTCATTACACCTGAACCTATAGAATTTAATAATATTGGTAAAAAAATTAATGATAATACTGTTTCATTTTCTATACCAACATTTGAATTAAGCAATGCTCAGGAAGAAATGGTACTAATAGTAAAGTGGTTATATTAATTCTTAATTTTTAACACTTAAATTATCAAGTTTCTCGAAAAAATAACCAGAAATTTACAATTTTTAAAAATATTTGTAAATTTAAGCAAATTATGTTATCTTATGATTGTTGGTTTCATTTAAAAAGGTTAATATTGAGGTTAATTTTTGGAGGGGTTAATGAAACACAAAAAGATCCTGTTCTTTTTTATATTTTTTATGCTTTTTACTATTTTCCAGGCTTCATCAATAGTAATCAAGCTTGGTAGTCTGGCACCAAAAGGTTCACCCTGGGAACGTGCATTAAATATGCTTCAGGCGGAATGGTCAAGAATATCAAATGGAAGTGTAACTCTAAGGCTTTATTCTGGCGGAACTGTTGGAAGTGAATCTGATATGCTAAGAAAAATAAGGATAGGCCAGTTGAATGCTGCAGGTTTATCAAGCCCCGGGTTATCAGAAATATTTCCTGGAATATTTTCAATCTACGTACCAATGCTTGTTCGTAGTAATGAAGAATATGCTTATTTAATGGAAAAAATGGTACCTATTTTAAATGAAGAATTTGAAAATAATGGCTATAAAACCTTATTTTGGATGCATACCGGATGGGTATACCTATATTCTAGAAACAGAGTAATTTCTCCCAATGATTTAAGGCCGCAGAAAATCTGGGCAGGAGAAGGAGATCCGGAAGTCATGGAAGCATGGAGAAGAATGGGATGTATTCCGGTTGCCTTAAGTTTAGAAGATGTTACGATTCAATTACAAACCGGCGGCATAGATGCATTTGTTTCCAGTCCATTATGGGTTTTATCTCTTGATTTATATGACGTTGCAACTCATATGAACAATTTAAAATGGGCACCGTTTTCAGGTGCAATTGCAATTGATACCAGAATATGGAACAGAATAGATGAAGACATGAGAAATGAATTGGAACAAGCAGCACAGGAAATTGCAGATTCCATGAAAGAGGAATGGTTTGCAATAGAAGATGACGCAATTAATACGATGGAAAGATACGGCCTTACAATTAATAATGTTCCGAATAGTCTTTCAGATGACTGGGCAGAATTCATAGACACAGGTTTTCTATATGTTTTAGAAAATAATTATGATATGCAGTATTATAATATGGCAGTTCAGATTTTAGAAGAATACAGACAACAGCACAGTTATTAATTAATTTTATAACCTAAAAGACTAACTAGAATAAACACAAAAACTAATAGAGTACTAGTGTTAATCTTTGTTTTTTTGTTTTTGTAAACATATTTTTTTTACAATAACTAAAAAAGAAAAGTTCTTGAAATCTTATATATTTCATATAATACTCTACATATGAAATGCAAAATATTATTATTTCTTATATTAATCTATTTTTTACCCATTAACTGCTCCATCGAACAAATACTTGTAAATAAAGTATCTGATCTCATGGGAGCCGATGCAGCCACTGTTTTTACCGGAGATGAAGACCCGGAACTTATTGGTGATGCATTTCCTGTTATTTTAAAAATCTATGAATTATTATTACAAATGTCGCCTGAAAACAGAGAGATGCTTTTAACAACAGGCCAAAGTTTTGCAATGTATGCATATGCATTTGTGCAGCTGCCAGCTGAGATGCTTCCGGATGAAGAATTTGAAGAAGCACTCGCAATGACACAAAGAGCAAAAAAGCTCTATATCCGTGGTAGAAATTATATACTGATGGCACTTGAATTAAAATACCCTGAATTCTCGGATTATATCACTTCTGAAGACTGGGAAAACACAGTAGAGCTGATAGAATTAGAAGATATTCCATTTATATATTGGGCGGGGATGTCATGGATGGGTGCTTTTATAGCAGATCCATGGGATGCACAGCTCAATGCAACAAAAAAACGTGCAGTTGCGTTGATGTTTAAAGTACTCGAATTAGATGAAACATATGATAATGGCGGTGTTCATGGTTTCTTTTTAGCTTATTATGGCGCATTACCAGAAGCTATGGGCGGAAATGAAGAAAAAGCAAGATACCATTTTAATAAAGCTCTGGAATATTCAAATAATCAAAGTGCAGCTCCCTATGTTGCACTTGCATCTACTGTTTGTATAAATAATCAGTATGTTGATGAGTTTAGAAATTTATTAAATAGTGCATTAGAAATTAATGTTGATGAAATTCCTGAAACAAGATTATTGAATATACTTGCACAGAGAAAAGCTCAATGGTTTTTAGACCATATTGATTATTTTTTTCTGTTGGATGAAGGGGAATTTTCAAACTAATCTAAAAATAATTAAAAACACATGGAAAATAGATGGAAGAAATAAAAGACACGATAAAAGAAACGAAGAAACAAAACATTTTTCACAGAGTAGAAGACTATTTATCATTTGTAATCATTTTTCTTCTTGTTGCTTTACTGCTTATTGAGGCTATTTTAAGAAAAACAATAAACGGTAGCATAGGTGCAGGTATTTATATCCAGCATATAGTCATCTGGCTCTGTTTTGTGGGTGCCATAATTTCTTCACGAGAAAAAAAACATCTTGCCATGTCTGCAGGTATAGATTCTTATAAAGAACCATTAAAAAGTATAATAAAACTCGCAGTAGGATTTTTCTCAGTTTTTGTATTAACTGCTTTGAGTTTTGCATCAATTAATTATGTATTCATCGCTTTCTGGCCGGATGAAATGGTCGGAATATTTCCTATATTACCTATAGTCATAATAATCCCTATCGCTATAATTATTATGACTGTCAGGGCAATCATACAAATAAAAAAGGGCCTACTATCTTTGGCTCCTATTATTCTTGGTATTGCCTTTGGTATTATATTCAGTGCAGAATCAATTGTTTCGGGAATTAATAATATCATTATATATGTATCCACTCTTTTTGGTAATCCGGATCCATATTCTTCAGTGCCACTTTTCATGGAAGATTTATCCTTTACTATTAGAGTTACAATATTTCCTCTAATAAATATTTTTGGTATTCCTTTGCTCTTATTATTAATTATATCCATCTTTTTCGGAACACCAATATTTATAGTATTAAGCGGTGTTACACTTATACTATTTAATCTCAATATGGAAGTTATAACGGCAATCCCTGATGAAGCTTATGTACTTCTTAATAATTTTACAATAACTGCAATTCCATTGTTTACCTTAACAGGCTTCTTTTTATCTGAAAGTAAAGCAGGCGAAAGAATAATTAAATCGGCAGAAGCATTTTTAGGCTGGCTCCCGGGAGGCCTTGTAATTGTAAGTATAATTGTCATATCATTTTTCGCTTCTTTTACAGGAGGTTCCGGTGTTGCGATTCTTGCTGTAGGCGGATTACTTTCTTATGTATTAATTAATGCAAATTATAACAAAAAATACAGTTACGGTTTAGTTACTGCTTCGGGTAGTGTTGGAATACTGTTCCCACCAAGTTTGCCTATTATTATTTACGGAGTTGTTGCAGGTTCAATAATGACTGGGCCAGATACACTTAAAATTAAGGAAATTTTCTTGGGAGGTTTTATACCCTGGCTGCTTTTAGTAATTGCTTTAAGTATAAGCGGCGTTATATATGCAAAAAAGCATAAAGTAGAAACTATTCCTTTCGAAAAGAAAAACCTTTTACCTGCTTTTATTGACTCCCTGGGGGAAATCTTTTTACCAATTATTATTCTTTTTAGTTATCTTTCCGGATTTACAACAATTGTAGAAACAGGAGCTATGGCTGTTTTATACGTTTTTATTGTATATGTTGTAATAAGAAAAGAAATAAAAATTAAAGATATTCCCGGTATTTTAAGAAAATGCATACCTATTATAGGCGGCATCCTTATTATAATTACTATGGCGAAAAGCCTTTCTAATTACATAATTATAGCAAGAATTGCAGAATCTCTTGTAGAATGGATGCAGACAAACATAAGCAATAAATTTGTCTTCCTATTGCTCCTTAATGTAGCACTGTTAATTACCGGATGCTTAATGGATATATTCTCTGCAATTTTAGTTGTTGTACCTTTAATTATACCTTTAGGAATGTCATATGGTATTGCTCCGGTCCATCTTGCTATTATATTTATTATAAATTTACAGCTTGGTTATTTAACGCCACCTGTAGGATTAAATCTTTTTCTCGCGTCTTACAGATTTGAGGAGCCGTTACCTAATATTTATAAGAATATTGTGCCGTTCTTTTTGATAATGCTTGGGGTAGTAATATTAGTTACCTACGTTCCGTTTCTATCTACAGCTTTACCAGCATTATTTGGTTTTTAAAATTTGAAACTGATCTTAAATGGGCTTTAAATTATTTCTCTATTTATTTCTTAAAGCTTTTCTGTTCTGCGCAGATAATACCTTTTTGCGTAACCGGATTGCAGTAGGAGTTATTTCTACAAGTTCATCTTCCTGAATAAATTGAATCGCAGCCTCTAAAGTCATCGGAACAATAGGAGTTACAACCACAGCCTCATCCTTTCCGGAAGCTCTCATATTGGATAATTTTTTAGTACGGCATGGATTAACATTTAAATCACCCTCTCTATTATGTACTCCGATTATCATTCCTTCATATACCGGATTATCCGGTACTATAAACATTCTGCCCCTCGGCTCAAGATTAAAGAGTGCATACGGAACAGCCCTACCCTGCCTGTCAGCCACTAATGAACCTGTAAAACGTACTGGAAAATCACCCCGGTATTCTTCATAGCCGGAAAAATAAGAATTCATAATACCTGTTCCCTTTGTATCTGTTAAAAATTCATCTCTGTATCCTATTAAAGCCCTTGCAGGAACACTAAACTCAATTCTAATTCTTCCACTTTCATGATTCACCATAGTAATCATCCGGCCTTTTCTCCGCGATAATTTTTCTGTTACTATTCCCATAAAACAATCTTCACAATCAACAAACAGATGCTCTATTGGTTCCAGCTTTTTACCATTCTTATGCTCATAAATAACTTCCGGCCTTCCAACACATAGTTCAAAGCCTTCACGCCTCATTGTTTCTATAAGTATTGCAAGCTGGAATTCTCCCCTCCCTTTAACAATAAAGTCTTCGTTGCTTTCCTCTAACTGAATTGAAACATTCAATAATGTTTCTTTCAGGAGCCTTTCTTTTATTTTACTAGATTGTATAAATTTTCCTTCCTGACCGGAAAATGGTGATGTATTGTTCATAAAAGCCATAGAAATGGTTGGTTCATCAACAGTAATTCTCTTTAAAGCCTTTGGCTGCTCCTTTGTACAGATTGTATCTCCAATATGCACATCCTCAATTCCGGATAGAACAACAATATCACCAGCTTCTGCTTTTACCGTTTCTTTTAATTTAGCTCCGTCATATACCTGTAACTTAGATACTTTTAAGGTTTTTAGATTATTGTCCTCTCCAATACAAATAAGGTTGTCTTTAGATTCTGCTGCACCATTATAAATCTTGCCAATAGCCAATCTGCCCAGGTAATCACTATAACTTAAATCAGAAACAAGCATTTGAAATGGTTCTTTAGGTTTAAAAACAGGACCTGGAACTTCTTCTATAATAGTATCCATTAAAACATGCAGGTTATCCTCTTTATGCTCAAGTTCCTTTTGAACTATTCCATCTCTGCCAATGGCATATAACAAAGGAAAATCCAACTGGTCTTCGTGAGCATCTAAATCCATAAGCAAATCAGACACTTCATCAACTACAATTTTTGTCCTTGCATCCGGCCTGTCAATTTTATTAATTACAACAATTATTTTAAGACCTAATTCTAGCGCCTTATTTAATACAAATCGTGTTTGAGGAAGAGGTCCTTCGGATGCATCTACAAGAAGAATTGCTCCATCTACCATAGAAAGCCCTCTTTCTACTTCACCTCCAAAATCAGCATGGCCGGGAGTATCAATAATATTTATTTTTACTCCCTCCCATATAACAGCACAGTTTTTTGCAGCTATTGTAATACCCCGTTCTTTTTCGAGGTCCATATTGTCCATAATTCTGTCATCTACAATTTGGCCCTCACGAAAAAGCCCGCATTGCTTAAACATTGCATCTACTAATGTTGTTTTACCATGATCAACATGAGCTATTATTGCAATATTTCTTAAATTATTATTTATTTCTTTTGAGTGCATAATTATTCCTTTTAATTTCAAATATCAATTTAGATAAATTTATCAGAGAAAAAGATGGTATGTTTACTAAATATCAACTCTAATAAACAATTTTATTTAAAGGAAACTCAACGATTCCGGATGCTCCCTTAAGTTTCAATTCCGGAATAAGATCTCTAATTTCCTTTTCATTAACTATTGTATTGATTGCAATCCAATCTGATTCACTTAAAGTAGATATTGTTGGTGATTCTAACGCCGGAAGTATCTTTAAAACAGCTTTAAGATCGTTTTTTTTAACATTTAACATTAAACCTGCTTTACCTTCTGCAGCAAGAACAGATTTTAACATTAACGCAATTCTGTTTATTTTTTCTGCTTTCCACTTATTATCTTTAAAGATCTGCTTATTTGCAATAAACTGTGTGGATGATTCCATAAGAGTATCCACAATTCTAAGCTTATTCGCTCTTAATGAGTTTCCTGTTTCTGTTATTTCTACAATTGCATCTGCAAGGTCCGGAGGCTTAACTTCTGTTGCTCCCCAGGAAAACTCAACATTTGCTTTTACTTTAAATTTCTTTAAATACTTTTTTGTAATATTTACAACCTCTGTTGCAATTGTTTTTCCTTCAAGATCTTTTGCAGATTTTATTTTAGATTTTTCAGGTACTGCAAGCACCCATTTTACAGGTTTCATATTCTGTTTTGAATATACAAGTTCGGTTATAACATGAACTTTGGAATTTGTTTCTAATATCCAGTCCTTCCCGGTAAAACCTGCATCAAGTACTCCATGTTCTACATATCTTGCCATTTCCTGAGCACGAATAAGCATACATTCAATTTCCGGATCATCTATATACGGAAAATATGATCTATCACGTACTGATATTGAATATCCGGCTTTTTTAAAAAGGCGGATTGTAGAATCCTGTAAACTTCCTTTTGGAAGGCCGAGTTTTATTTTCTTCATTTTATATTCCTTATTTCTCGAAATCGTTTGTTTCTTTGCTAAATTTTCTATAAAAGCAGGATCTTTTACCGGTATGACATGCAACATCTCCAACCTGTTCTACTTTTACAAGTATAGTATCATTATCACAATCAATATACATGTCTTTTAAAATTTGAAAATGACCGGACTCCTCTCCTTTTAGCCAGAACTTATTTCTGCTTCTACTCCAGTAACAAACCTTTCCTGTTTCAAGTGTTTTTAAAAAGGAGTCCTTATTCATATAAGCCAGCATTAAAACATCACCTGTTTTATATTCCTGTGTTATTACAGGCACTAATCCACCTTGTTTTTCAAAATCCGGCATAGTCATTATGTTATCCTTAAAAATTACTAATTCGAGCATACAATTTATATAAATATATTGCATGATGTCAAATGAAATCGAGCTTTTTTGTGCAGCAATTCTAAATTTGAAGCAGCTTTACACAGAATCTGTGTAAATCCGTTGTTCTTAGACTGTTTTAAATTTTAAAGTAATCCTCTATAGTTAAAGCAGCACCATTATCTTTGTTTTTACAAGTGACCATAAAGTCTGTAATCGTGGCTGTCCCAGCATATAATTATAGATCGTCATCTATATTTGCCGGAGGGGTCCTTGATACTCCTACAAATAAGCTGGAAGCTTCCCATGCTTTCCAGAGGCCTCTATTATTCTGCACAAGGCTGATAGGTCTGGGCATATTTCCACTTGTTGTCTGCACAAATACCTTCATGCTATTTTCCCCGGTTTCCTGGATCCTCGTAATAATAAATTCATAGGGTTTGTTTGGAAGACTGTAAGCATCTGAATAATCTGTTTCATCAATATATACCCTTCCAAGATATTCAGCATAAGCTAACTGTCCAAAAAGATAGTACCAGGAAGAACGAGGTTTGTATCCTTTATAAACATTTCCTTCATCCAGCTGTTCCAGATCGATCGCAATTGTAAAAGCAGCCAACCCCAGATCCTCGTCTTGATTATACAGGATCATAGCAATAATAAAGACAACTGCACCACCTTCCGGTGTTGTTGCAATTTCGTCGCGTAGAGCTATAAACTCATCCAAATTAGTTGGAATATCATTAACTGATACAGTTACAGAATCTGCAAAACATATACCGGTTAAACATAATAATAAAATTGTTATAAATATCTTTTTCATATAGTACATTATAGTATAAATTTTTTATTTTTCCACTTTTAATTTAAATATTTTGTATCTAATGATGTTAATAAATCCAGGGCTTATAAGAAGTTTTTTAATTCATTTGTTAATGTATCAAAATTGATTGGCTTTACTAAAAAACTGTTCGCTCCGGCTTTCAAACATTCCTCCTCATTTTCTTTTAGTACAGCTGCAGTTAATGCAATAATTGGAATTGTTTTATTAATATTTTTTCGTATTTCAATTATTGCATCTAATCCGCTAAGTACCGGCATTTTTATATCCATGAGGCATAAATCAAAATGATTCTCTTTGAGTTTATCAATCGCTTCTTTTCCATTAGAGGCAATCTCTACTTTACACCCTAACTTATGCAATAAATATGCAATAATATTTCAAAATACTTTTGATTTGAAAAATTATCTTCTGCAACCAATATCCTTTTATCCTTAAAATATATTTCTTCTACAATATGCCTGGTAATAAGTTTCTTCTTCGATCGCATATCTCCAAACAATGCTTTTAGAGTACCAAGTAGCTCGGATTTTGTAAAAGGCTTCGGAAGAAAAGCATGAAATCCCAGATCTTCACATTTTGCAGCTATTCCTACATTTTTTTCTAAAACAAGTGCAATTAGTTTTGCCGTTTTAAGATTCTCAATTTTAATTATATGTTTAAATAAATCCTCATTTTTTAATGTTGATAAATTAAAATTAAAGAAAACAATTTCACAAACATCTGATAACGAATTAATTGTATTTATAATACTGGTGTGTAAATTATAAACAGTGATAATGTCAATGCCTATTTCCCTGCAAATATCTATTATGATATCCTGATCTTCTTTATTGTCATTAATAATAATTGCTTTTTTACCTTTTAGATCTTCTATTTTTACAGGAATTATTATGTCATTATCAATAACCTCTAAAACTTGTAGAGGAAGGATTATTTTAAATTCACTACCCTCATTACTGGTAGAAATCAATTCTATATTACCATTCATTTTATTTACAAGAGCTTTAATAATAGAGAGGCCAAGTCCTGTACCTCCGAAATTACGTGTTGTTGACGAATCTGCTTGTTGAAATTTTTGAAATATTATTTCCTTTTTATCTGATGGAATACCAATTCCGGTATCTTTAACTGATAAAATCACACTTAGTAAATCCCTACTTTCCTGCTTATTATTTGAGTAAACATTAATCTTTATTTCAGCCTTATTTGTAAATTTTACTGCATTACTTAAAAGATTAAGAAGTATTTGTCTTATACGTGTTGGATCTCCCATGTATTTTAAAGGTAAATCATCTTCATACTTAAATAATAATTTGATCTCTTTTTCTTGTAATTTTGGCCTCATAATCTCAACTAAGCTTCGTACGAGATAATTTAAATCAAATTCAATATATTCTAAAGCAAGTTCTCCGGCTTCTATTTTTGATATATCCAGTATATCGTTTATAAGATTAAGAAGAATCTCTCCGCTTTCTAAAACAGTATTTATATAATCTATTTGCTTCTCATTAAGTTTTGTCCTCTTTAAGAGCTCGGAAAATCCTAAAACAGCATTCATAGGTGTTCTTATTTCATGAGACATATTTGCAAGGAACAAGCTTTTAAATCTGTTGGCCTGCTGTGCTTTATTTTTTTCTGTAATATACATTTTATTTAATATTGCTATTTTAGTAATTAAAAAGCCAAGAACAACTGCCACAATTGAAGGTAATATATAATTTTTTACAATTAAAGTTTGTTCGAGTATAAAAATGAAATTAAATGTGGCAAAAAATGTAATAAATACAAATAAAATTATAATATTTCTAAAATAATATAATAAACTATTCTTTTTAATTCTCATAAATATTTCGTATCCTTTACTTTAAAAACAGGAAAATAGTTTTTATTTATTTAAATTATAATAGAATTTAAAAAATATACAAGAAATCTGTTAGAAATTAATATTACGTTAACTTTTCATTTTCAAAAAGAAAAAAACACTTCTATTAGTTTAAATTCTTGTTTTTTCATAAACAGGGAACTACTGGTTAAACTATCAAGAGTCGGCCCGTTAATTTCTTTTTTAGAGTTGTCTGTTTTAGTTAATATAATTATAGGTTTATCTGAAACCCGATAAATAACAGGCACCTGGCATAAAGTAAAACCAAGGCTGCCTGCACCAAGCTCAATATTATTCTTTTTTCCATTAATTTTATAATAACAAAAGGATTGTTTAGATAAAAGAAATTCCTCTTTTTGAAGTAAAACCGGGTAAAATGATATTTTTCCGTCCTTTACAATAATTCCCAATTCACCCATACGAGATATAACATCTTCCTTTACCTGTCCTGTCATACCCGGCTGTTTTGCCCCTCCGTTACCCGGTGTATGAGAATAAGGATCTATCGTAAATGCACCATAAACACCAGGTGATTTATTAAGTCCTATTCCATTCCGCACTTCATAATAATAATTTTTAAGTTTATCCAACAGCGCCTTACTTTCTTCTTTAAAAAAGGCCCTAAAAAAAGTTTCTTCTACAGCAACTAAAAGTTTGGATACCATGTGCCAGTAAATACAGCCCAAACCTTCATAGCCATAAAAAGTACCTGAACGGCCTGTATACGATTTATGATCAAATATTTGTTCAAAAATATCAAGAATAAGTGTATATTCCTGTTCTACAAGATCTTCATATCCATTTTGTTTTAATAGCTCAAGCACCTCTTTTACATCTATAGAATTTCTAAAACTACCATTAAAGTGACATACACCATTAATATCCTTAACAATAAGCATGGTATTACTATCTTTCACCAGTTTATTAAGTAATGCAGATTCTTTAAACTTATTATCTGGAATATTATTTTTTTCAATAAAGCCAGGCAACTTTCTGTCCGGGTAAAGCATATAGCTATTTTGGTCCTGCCTAAACATCTTGCTTACTCTTAGAGCATCTAACAATTCAATTGATTCTTTTATATTTAAAAATCCAGAGCTTAATATAGCAACCTGCCCTTCGAGCATTTCATATAAATATCTTATTTTAATTTTTTTATTATTATATACGGTCATTAAATTGTATGAATGGTACAAATTGTCGGAACGTTTATTTGTCTTTATGGAATGATCTATATACTCCCTTGTAAGTTTGAAAAATGCCACTAGAACAGCTGGTTTAATAACTTTTTTATTTCCGGAAAAACCTCGTTTGTAAAATAATAATCTGTATTCACTACCAGCTTTTCCAAGCTCATCTATTACTGATTTGCGAAGTTCATCCGAAAATCTTTTATTAAGGAAAAGGTAATACTTTTTAAATGTAGAATTTATATGTTGAAGCATTTCTTCGACTTCAACGGATATATCAATTTTATTTAGTTTGATATTTTCAAAAATACTAATAAGAAAAGTAATATATCTTCTAATATAATATAGAGTTACCATAGAAACGCCATAGCCAACAAGTGCATTATTAGCATCATTCCATTCCGGCCTCTGAGTGTTCATCCAGATACCGGCTTCCGGAACGAAATTGGATAATTTACTTAAAATAGACACTAATATTTTTTCAGTTAAATTAACCATGTAAATATTATTGTTTTTATCCCACAAAAGTTTTCCATCTGAGCCTATTTCTTTAACTCGTTTTTCAATTAGCTTTTGTAAATTGTAATCAAAATCAATTGTTTCATGTGGATTAATAATCTGGTCTTCATAGCTTCTAATCCGGTACGGCACATTAGCAAAACTGAAGATATCTCTGTTAAGTAATTTTTCCAGTTTTCCGGGATTATAATTATGTGATATTTCAAGGAGCTTTAACAAATATATTATCTGATGATCACCCCAATATCCGATATTTGACCAGGGGCCTTCAGATTCCGGAATCTCCCAGTCAATTCCATCTCTTGTTACTCGATAGGCATTATATCCATCTGCTGTTGATGCATTTACAAACTTACAGATCATGCTTTCTACAAATCCTGGAAATGAAAGGCTTAGCGCTTCCCAGTTCTGAAAAATATCTCGCCAATTTCCTTCGTAGCCAAGTATCTTTGAACCATCTTCATTTCGAGTCTCAATAGAGAATGTATTCCATGGTCTACTGGGATCTCCGTGCCTTCTGCTATAGGTTAAAGGCAAATATTTATAACATAACCTTTGTAAATCAGGTTCTTCAGTTAAAGAAATCTTATCTAACAAATTAATATAATTAATACTTTCTGATAAGTCATTTAGATATTTAAAATTATTTTGATAAATATTTTTATTTGATTTTGAAATAAATAAAATAAAATCCTTTTTAATTATATTATAATTATTATAAAAAATGCCTCCACGCATTATATTAAATAAAACGTTAGAGAAGTGTCTGGTAGTATTAAGCTTATTCTCAGTTAACTGCAAGCCGTCAGAATTGGCAACAATTTTAATAAGGCTTTCGGTACAATGTAAAATATCTGCTTCTATATCTTTTGCTATTGCTTTATTTTCCTTTAACATCTTTCTTAAAACAGCAACTCTTGCACTGTCCTGGTTAACATCAGAAATAATATACCAATTTTTAATTTCTTTTTGATTTAAAGATATTTCTGCATTTATAAAATATGCGCCTCTTTTAGCCTTAACATCTATTTCTTCTATTACTTTTCCTGTTTTGCGAAATTTATCAATTTGAATAGAAGAAATTAGTTTTTTTGAGTTTGCAAGGCTTGTTGACCAGACAATAGTTGCTTTTAATGCCTCACTGGCTTCCGCTTTATCTACAGGGATAGAACTCAGAGCATATATACCAATACCGGAATCACTTAACAATTCATTCTTTTTATAAGCATCTACAAGTGTACTAAACTGCATTTGAAATTGCCTGCTTATGCCATAAGGTAAAATGTTTTGTATTCCGTCAAGGATATTAACTTTCACACTATTATTATTAGTATTCATAAGTGTTGAATGTTTTATGAAACCGAATCTATCGCTATTTTTCCATTCGTATCGAAATGTCAGTAAAAGTTCTTTATTAATTTCTTCAAAAATAACTTTATTTCCATAAATGTTTTTATAAATATTTCTCTTAATCGTGTATAATCCTTTATAATTATTAGAAAAAGGTTCCCATAAATAATCCTTATTTTCTTTATTTAAAAGAATTATCGTCTTACTGCCTAAAATATCAGTTGAATCATGTATTTTATCATCAGTATAATATGGAAAAAGCGCATTGTTAGAATTTTTTCTGCCTGCCGTAATTCCACCACTACTGGAAACATACATCCAATGATCAGAAGCACTTACAATACTCATTAAAAAAGGATCCATCTGATCATAATTTGAAATTTTATAATAATATTCACTATCAATTAAAGAAATCTCACCTTTTATTTCGGGTGTTCCGGTTTTTAAAATTGTATCACCAATAAAAATAGTATTTTTTTTCATATTTTAATTTAACCTTTTATACCGCTTGTTGCTATACTCGATATGATATGTTTTTGGAAAAAGATATAGATAATAATAATTGGAAGCGCAACAAGAAAGACTGCAGCAGCAAGCGGCGGCCAATTAGTTCCATATTGTCCTACAAAACTGAATAATCCTCTTACGATCGGATAATATTTCGGGCTTGTTAAAAAAATTGTACTCCCAATAATATCATTCCAGATACCAATAGTAAATAATATGGCACTGGTAGTAAAAATAGGCTTACTCATTGGTAATAAAAACTGCCATAAAAAACGTAATATCCCGCATCCTTCTATAGCAGTAGCTTCATCAAATTCTTTTGGAATTGTTTTATAGTAGCCAACCATAAGAAGCATAATAATACCAGGATTAGTTTTTAGAAAAATATACCCAATAGGATTATTATATAAATTCATAGATCGGATCAAGATAAACTGAGGAATTAAAGGATCCGGCAGGAAAATTCCTATTAAAAATAGAATATAAAAGAAATTACTAAATTTTATATATTTTCTGGATATTACAAATGCTGCTAATGCTGAAATTGATAAAGTAATTGAATTTGCTACCAAAGAATATAAAATGCTATTTATAAAATAAACTATAAAATCATTATCTACAAATCCAGCTTCAATATTCTGGTAAGCTTCTGCAGGTTCTACACCCTGATGAAAAGATTGAGTTTTTTGTGCGAAACCAAATCCTGACCAGATATCAACATCATTTGCCTGAATTCTCATAGGATTTTCCTGTTGAAACTGATCTGTTGGTGATGAAGTGAATTCAACTTTGATGTGTGGATATTTTTCCATAAACAGCCTATTAAGCTCTTCAACAGCTTCTATTGTAGCAGGATTAACCCACGTGTTGCTACGAAGTGTAACCTCTTCTGTCGTACTTCCTTCTTCGCTCTCGCCTACAGCAAATATTGGCATACTAAAAACCAATATAAATGCCAGTAACAAAATAATACGCTTTTTCATAATTCCTCCTTTGGAATATTTATTAATGAAAAAAGTTTAAATAATTTAAGACTTTTTTCATTTAAATTAAAAATTATACTTACTCCCATAATTTTTATAAGAAGCTAGCATAATTGTTTGACAAAATATGATGACTTGTTGAAAGTGGTATTTTATATTCATATTTTCGAAACGTTTCACTATTTTCAAAAGTAACTCCTCTTTCAATACTAATATTCAATAGCTTGTTATGCAGATTCCCGAATAACAAGCTGTGTTTTTATAAATATTTCTTTTTCATAATCTTTCTTTTTCATCATTAAAAATAACTGTTCAACCGCTATTTTCCCCATCGCTCTTCTATCATAATTTATTGTTGTAAGTGCAGGAGATATGAGTTTTGCTATTTTAATGTCATCAAATCCGATCAAAGCAATTTTCCCAGGTATTTTAATTTTTTTGTTCATTAAAGCGCGTATTGCTCCCAGCGCCATCTGGTCATTAGCACAAAAAATAGCTTCCGGTAAATTATTATCCTCTATTAACTTTAAAAAATTCGTATATGCTATTTCTTCTGAATATTTGCCTTCTACTTTCCATTCCTTATTATATTCTATTTTATTTTCTTTTAATATTTTTTTATAAGTTTTAAACCTGACTTTATTATCATAAGATCTCTTATCGCCATTTAAATAGCCTATTTTTTTATAACCTTTTTCTATTAGATATTTTAAAGCCTTTTCTACTGACTCCTCATTTTCTAAACAAATAGCACACGATTTTGAGTTTTTAACTGCATCTAAATTTGGATCTATATCAAAAAAAACAATTGGCATTTTACTATTTCGTATTTTTATTAATATGTCTTCCGGAATAATAGATGCCCCAAAAACAATTGCACCATCTATACGATTACTAAAAATGAATTCAACAATAGATTTAACCCCTCTAGTTCCACATGTTGTAGATATTATAAGTTCATACCGCTTTTTTATTAATTGATCTTCTATACCCATAATCAACTGCTCAAAATACGCCATATTAAGATCCTGTAAAAAAAGTCCTACTGTATGGGTTTTTTTTGTTTTTAAAGTACGTGCTGCAATATTAGGTTTATATCCAAATTCTTTTACGATTTTCATTATCTTGCGGCGTGTACTTTCGCTTACTTTATGATGATTATTTATAGCATAAGAAACTGTAGAAATAGCGACGCCTGCTTTTTTTGCAATATCTTTTATACCAACCATAATACTTCTTTATTTAAATGATTTAATATTAATTTTTTGTCAATATTAAATTTTATTTGTTTATTAAAATTTTTACTCTGCTGTCTTTAATTCCTTACATATATCATCACTCTATATCCTATATAAAATCTACACCTTGATTTAAATAGAATTTATTTGGTATATTCATTTTTTCAATTAACTTATGCTCTTTCATGATAATAGTTGAACAGGGTGTTAACAAAAATCGGTTGTTAAGCATAATTTCTAATCTTTTTTCTATTTTAGACCATTTTTAACTTAAATACTATTGCAAGTACTTATAAGTTTTACTATGATTAAATTTGTATGAGGAAATGTTTATTTTCTTATTAGCATATATGATTTTTTTGAAGTTGTAAGCTTTAAAAATTAATAATGCTGATTTTACTACAATTTCAAAAATATCCACCAATTAAAAAATCTTATTTATAAATAAATTCAAAAAGTCAATATATATTAACACATTTATGTAAAAGGAGATTACTATGAAGTGTAAAGCTTATATTGTCATTATCAGCCTAATTTTGTTCTTATCAGGCTGTCTAAGTGTAAAGGATAAATACCTCGTGGAAAACCTTAGTGATACTGAAAAATCAGATATACTTACAGTGAAAGGGATTAAAATGTATGAAATCCAGCTTGATATAAAGGACGATTTCAGGCTCATTCCGGAAATACGAAAATTATATAAAGTTGCATTGGATTTTGATCCTTCGAATACAACTGCTCAGGAATATAATCAGAAACTTGATGACTATATAGCAGACACAGTCAATAATTATATGGAAAAGATTAATGCGAATATGGAAAAAACAGAAGAACGTACGAATGACGATGATTATATATTGTTCTTTTATATAATTAAGGCTTATGAGCTGGATAATGATAATGAGGAAGTTAATGAATTAAGAAAAGAAACCAGAGCTATATTAGATGAACTCACAGCTGAATATATAACAGAAGCAAATACATTAACAGAGAATGCACTACTCGAAACTGACCAGGAAGCACAGGAGAAAATACTTATTGATGCTCTTGCTCTCTATACCAAAATTAGCGGAGTAGATCACGGTAATAGACAGATAGATAAAGAAAGTGAGGCTGCAAAAAACCAGTTAATAATTATTATGCAGGATAAGATAGTGTATTTAGAATCAAAAATTGCAGATCAATATTTTTCAAAATCGTTACCAGATATAGAAACTCTAGTTAAGTATGATAACATGGTTAATAACGAACTTGAACCTGAAATTACTGAACTGCAGTACTTTCTTTACTATGAGTGGGCAAAATATTTATACGGAATCGATAGTTACGATAATGCTAACAGTAAAATTCGTTCTGCTATTTACTTTGCAGAAAAAGATGAAGCTTTGGAATTAAAGTCGGCTATTAGTAGTAAACTTGCAGACACAAGAGAAGAGAGAACCCAGGAAGCAAATGAAGATTCATTCGCAGATTTAATTACACGAATAGACAATTTAATTGCAGATGGTGAGCTTGCAATTGCTTACAATAAAATTGAAGATTATGAAGGTTCAGCATCAGGCAGCAGCCAGAGAAATGCTCTAAGCGAACGAAAATCATTGATTGTTGGCAAGCTTGAGACTATTTACCAGGAAGGGGTAACAGCCTATGTAGATGAGAATTTTAACACCGCTATTAACAAATTTTCTATTGTTGTTGAAATTGACAGTGGTTATCAGGATGCAGCAGCATATCTCGAAAGGGCAAAAGCCAATCAGGCATTACTGGACTCTTTTTAAACAATAACATTTTGAGCACAATCCCGGATTTTTATCTGGTTTTATGCTCAAATTATATATCAGTTAAATGTATTACTAAGGATAATAAAGGATTACAAATGGAAAAAAATACAAAAAAACTAACTTATCATATTATAGAAATAGTATTTTCAATTACACTTACAACCTGGCTTTTAATGACTATATTTATTGAAAATACTTTCATTATAAAGCCTATTGAACTCATTTCATCTTTTGTACTTATTTTTGGGCCTGAATATTCATTTCTTTTACCATTAAGCTTTTTAATATTCCTTATTCCTTTAATAACACTAATAAAGATTGCAGCACTATTTCTAAGCAATAAACTTTCTTTTCTATTTTCTTCGGATAGTTATATAGCTATCATTTTAAATTTGATTAATTCTGCTTTAGCAATATTTATTATTGCTATTTTTGTAATCCTTGATGCATCAAATACAGCATATTTTGAAACAATTAATTTTTTTACGTACATTATAGTTGGTTTAGCACTTACTGTAAATGTTTTCCAGCTTATGCTTATAATTCAAAAATTAAAAACACTTAGTGCTAGTTACCGTAAATTCATAGCTTACCTGGAGACATCGGGCAAGGACAAGAAAACTGAAAAACAGGTAGCAGGAAGGGGAATCCTTCAGAAACTATTATTCTCTGTTATAACAACAATTCTGATTATTATTGTTTTACTTAGCTACATGGTATTAAGTGAAAACAAGAAAGCCATTATTTCTTCTGTAATTAATAATGGAGTAATCCTTGTACAGCAAACAAGAAACTTTGCTGAAGAAAGTGCTGCTTTTCTAAATGTATCCATGCCTACGTATTTGCTTCGTATTAAAGAAAATAACGAGGAAGCAACATTAAAATTTAAATCATTGTCCGTATTCTGGAGAGTGAAAATAGAAAATCCACCGGAAGGTGAGCCTGATGTTGCTTATCTTGTAAAATTTACAACTTTAGAAGAAGAACTCGAGAAAGAATTGCCAATAGAACATTTTGAAATTGAAGAAACTACAACATTTACGAGTGACAATCTTTTTAATGTTATAACCCCGATAATTGTAAGTGAGCTAAAGTTTGGATATTGTGTAGTCACATATGAAGAGGATATAATCTATGAATCCTACTTTAGAAATGTTATTAAAATAATACTATTTAGTGGCTTTTCTTTATATCTTGCAATTGTCCTAGTATATATTCTAGGTGATAATATTGTACGGCCAATTCGGTATCTACAAATGAATGTTAATATTGTCGGAACCTCACTTTCGAATATGGTAAAGGGAACGCAAAAAGTTTCAGCTGCAGGACTAACTTATGAAGATTCTGTGAAATCTAAGGATGAAATAAAATCACTTTCATTAGAAATAGGGACTATGACAAATGTCATAAAAGGCATTATCCCTTATATTTCTACATCTACATTTAAGCATTCTGATAAAAAAACTTCTACATCGGTAATAAAGGACCTTACCTTTCTTTTTACAGATATCAGAGGTTTTACAACTTTATGTGAAGGTAAAAAACCTGCGCAGGTTGTAGCTCTGTTAAACCACTATCTGGATTTACAGACCCAGATTATTCTTAAAAACAAAGGTGATATTGATAAGTTTGTTGGCGATGAAATTTTTGCAAGTTTCGAAGGCGCTAATAAAGAGATTAATGCATGTACTGCTGGCATGGAACTAAGAACAATAATGATGATAGAAAAAGAGAAACGTACAACAGCTCATAAAACAACTGTTGAAATTGGTATTGGTATAAATACAGGAAAAGTAGTTTTTGGAAGTGTCGGAGCGCAGGATAGAATGGATTTTACTTCCATAGGAGATAATGTAAATATTGCTGCAAGATTGGAAGGAGCAAATAAGGCGTATAAATCCAAGACACTTATTACAGAAGCTGTTTTTAAAAAGGTGTCAAAAATATTTGTCTGCAGACAGATTGACTATATGACAGTTAAAGGAAAAAGCAAACCAATAACTATTTATGAAATACTTCAAACAAAGAAAAAGGCTAGTAAAAAGATATTCGAAATTAAAACCCTATTCGAAAAAGGTCTTGAATATTATAGAAAACAAGACTGGGTAAATGCAGCAAAACAGTTTGCTGCAAATATCAAGAAATACAAAGACGGGCCAAGCGAAGTATTCCTTGAAAGGTGCAAATTTTTTAAGAAAAATCCACCGCCTAAACCATGGGATGGAGTATTTGCGTTAACAACAAAATAATACTTAATAAAGCTGCAGCATACCACAATAGTTTATAGTCTTAATCCCCACAGTGGAATTGCAGGGATTAAGACTGCCAGAATAAAGTTTTATAATAGGAAATAACTATGTTAGTAGAAGAATCCGAATATAAGGGAAATCCATTATTGTCATTAAAAAATGATGAAAATGATCGTTACCCATTTTCCTTTGGAATTGGCAAAGCAAAAAAGATATTAGAATGTTTCGATGAAATAAAGGCTTTTGTAGATAAACATCGTAAAGATCAATAATTTATTTGATGTTAATATATGTGCTCCTAATATTAATTATTTAAAGGATTAACCACCCTGTCCATCAACAAAGAAAAAATTAAAATTATTATATACTTTTTTTGAATCATATTTTCCTCCTTAGTATTAACTGCTTTAACTTAAGCCTATAACTTAAAAACTAATCTCTTCATCGTATCCCCTTTATCCCTGAACTTTGCGAATTTGAAACCGCCCGAAAAATCTTTTGATTAGGCTTCTACCGTTTATAAGAATATCACAAAACAGGTTTACTCCTTTATAAAGTGCATCACCATATTTCTTCTTTTTAAGTAAAGGCAAGACATCTTTTTTAAGAATATCTTCTGCATCCTTATCTGAAAGTATTTCTTCAAGACCATACCCAACTTCACAGGAAATAGTCTTTTCCTTTAAGCTTAATAACAAGACCAAACCCTTATGCTCCGGACCTCCGATTGAATAATGATTTAAAAAGTAAAATACATATTCGGAAGAAAGCAGCCCTTCACAGTCAGGTACAGTAACAACATGAAACTCAAATCGTGTTTTAGCATTAAACCGGATAAGAAAATTAAAAAGCAAATTAGTATTTTTTTCATCTATTATATCTACGGTATCAATAAGCCAGCCACTCTTTCTAGGCAGGTTCTTTATCTTCTTGCCCACCGATGCTAAAGAAAAACCACACTCCGGACACTTCCCCACATCATCATTTACTTCTTTTTTACATGACGGACAATTCATTACTTTTACTCCTGTAATCATTATTTAGCTCAGATACTTGCAAAGTATATAATAACAACAGAATAATTCCAAGGATATTAACCGTGCAATTGTCTAATATAATTCGCCCTTGCTTTTACATAGTTATATACTTTTAGAATTGTGATATGAATATAAAATCCATTCAAGGATAAGGGTGTGATTCTAAACCAAAAATTGTCCGCGCCTTTTTGAACTATAGTTATAATAATTAAAACCAGAAACTAAGCTTTATAAATGGCCCCATATATAGTGTTTCTGCATAATAATTAAATGTTAATCCTGCTCCAAAGTTAACAAAGCGTAAAGCATAATTGATAGAAATATCTCCATGTATGAATGCTAATGAGTATACTATACTGTTTAAATTATAAATATCCAGTATAATGTTTTTTGGTAAAAATATCTGACTATGAAAGCCAAATGAAAAAAATACATCATCAACAAAGTCTAATTTAAATATTCCACCAAAATAATGTACTAAAAAATCCTTTCCAATAATTGATAAACCAGGATTAACTGATATTATAGAAAAAGCTTCATTCTCGGAAAATATCCTCTGATAAAAAGTATTTAGATGGACACCAAAGATATTCATATCAACCTTATTTGTTGTTCCGTAGATACCATTAAATAAATATGAAAATTGAGAAGTAGCATGAACAAAACCCCATTTTGTGATATCCGGATCCGTGTCCTTATATGCACAAAATCTGAAACTATCTGTTTCTGAGTTTGTAGCATATGGATATCTTTTAAATCTATAATTAAAAGAATCGGCTGTTATCATAAATAAGAATTCAAGAAAAGGATTCAATCCTTCATCATCATCTTCATCATCTTCCTGTTCTTCCTGTTCTTCTTCTTCCTCTTGTTCTTCTTCCTCAGCTTCTTCGACTCTTTCCTTCATATCCCCAATCTTATCATCACCACTATTATAAGTATCTATGGCATATATATAGCTGCTAATAATAACAAAGAACAATAAAAATACAAAAATGCTTTTATACATTATTTCTCTCCAATAATATAAATATATATTAAAAATTATAATTATTCTGCATTTTAATATCAGGAATTTGCGCTGTATAATTCCTGACCAAAATTAATATACAATTATTGCAAATTCCTCTTTTACTATAAATTTTAGGAATTATAAGATTATAAGTATATTATTTCTGCCATTTTTTATCTCTGTTTCAATTTTATATTTTGGTTTTTCAGATTAGTTTCCAGCAAACGAAAACATGATATTTAACACGGTTAGAATTCTTCTTCCGTTACCGCCTTTATTATGGTCGTTGTCTCGACGACTGAGGTATCAACAACCTGATCCCCTATGGTTGTTTCTGTCATGTCCACTACAACGACCTCGGATTTCCTCACCCACTTCGATGTCAGGTCAAGGTATATGTCGGCCCAATAATGCGTACCACCAACTGTCTTAATCTCCATTCCCTCATGCAAAAAAACCATAATAAATGATCCATCTCCGGAATCAACATGCAATATGGCACACTCCGTGCCATCCACAAAACTTATACCTTTAAACTCGATTGTGATCTCACCGTTTTTGAACGTAGATCCTTCCAGAATAGATGTTTCTACTCCAGCCGAATCATTAACAATCTTATCTCCAATTCTCTTTAAGCCCAGGAACCTCCTTACAACCTAGAACTCCTGACGGTTAAAGCGCAAGATCGAAACGACTATAAATACGACACAAAGGACTACTGTAGAGATTAGAGGCAGCCACGAGAACATCGGTTCACCTGTCATAAAAGAAACAGCTAGCGAGTTCATCTGGTCAGGAGCAGGGCTAAAGGTCAGGAGTAAAGGCGATACATAAATTAAGCCTGGTATCGTACCCGGCAACATCCAGAGACCAAAGTAGAGGGCTATTGGTACACCCATTACCGCTCCGGACGAATCAGATAGCGTCCCCATCATCAATACCAAAGCGATCCAAAAAAAGGTGTGGATAACTATCATTGCGATAGCAATACTAAAGCCTAACGGTGGCAACCACCCCATATTACTCAAGACCCCCAATGTCACATAATAGATAATACCCGGAACCACTACCGCTGTGAGAAGAATAGCAATTGAATTTACAACCAACCTGGAGACCACAAAGGAGGTTCGTGTGACCGGCTTCGAAAGAGCCCACGCAGCAGTACCAGCTTTTTTCTCACCAATGATGACCCGTTGCATTATAATCATCACTCCAAAGGCAACGAACATACCGCCAAAAATGCCATACATAAAAAGTATAGGCGGGCCTTCCGCTCCTTCTTTTGCTGCCTCACCAGAAGCATAAATCATAATAATCATCATTAGATTGATAATACAAAACCACATTATTAGATGTTTAATCCACCTGGACGATCCAAACCAGTTGGAGAACTCACCTCGTATCAGGTTTCCCAATCCACTCTTCCAACCACGTTCTTGTATTAACTGAAACTGGCTATTAGTTCTCATTTCTGGCTCCTTTCTATAATACTCAGGAATACATCTTCCAGGTTATATTCTTTTAATCCGAAATCGGACACTTTTAAACCATTTGATACTAACAAACTCAGCAATTTGTCTTCAGCGGCTGCTTTGTCTGTAACACTTACTTCCCATAAAGTCTGATCACCCTGCTTGCTGGTTTTAATTCCAGATACCCAGGCTAATTCATCTACATGAGCATAGACACTTTCGGCGTCACCTCTTAGTGTGTCACTCTAAAGATGGTATCTCCTGTTCCTGCTAACAATTCATCAATAGGGGCCTGTGTGATCATCTCGCCTTTGTTTACAATTGCAACTTGATCACTCACACGCTGTACATCATCAAGAATATGGGTGCAGTAAAAAATAGTGGCGTATTTACGGATGCGGGACATAACTTTTAATACGTCTCGTCTTCCTTGCGGATCCAAACTAGCAGCAGGCTCGTAGAGAATGAGCAATTCGGGAAAATGGACCTCTGCCTGGGCGATACCCAATCGCTGCCTTTCGCCACCGGAAAAACCCTTAATCTTGCGGTCGGCTTTGCCGGTCAGACCTACTAATTCTATCATTTCATCTACTCGCTTATTAATTTCCTTCTGGGGTCCCTTATAAAAAAACTTTGCTGTGTAGTCCAATGTCTGGCGAGCGGTCATGTGATCGTAAAAGCGAAAATCCTGGGGCAAATAACCAATGTTAGTACGAATGTCGACACTATCACGCACAATGTCCTTACCAAAGATCTTACCCCCTCCACTGGTAGGATGGATTAAACCCAGCAGAAGCTTAATAGTGGTCGTCTTGCCCGCACCATTAGGCCCAAGGAAAGCAAAGATCGATTTATCCGGAACTTTTAAATTAAGCGATTTAAGCGCATCCACTTCTTTGTATGACTTGCTCAAGCCTTGAGTCTCGATAACCATATGTGTATCTGTGTTCATGATGATTCTCTCCTTTAATGATAGCAGTACCATCAATTTTAGAAAATACTTATAACTCCACTAGAAAGCTTACAGAAAGTTTAAAAAACAGAAAAAATTATTTTCCAATTTCTATCTTTTAAAAATAATAGCATTATTAATGCTATTTGCGCTATTAAAAATTTCGAGAAAAAAAATAAAATTTTGATTAAAATAGCACAAATAGCCAAGCGTAGGCCACAGTGGAGGAATTTTCTTTAACATCATAAAATACTTTTAATATATTTTTACTTGATTATTCTATTATTCTGTCATTTAATATAAAAATATAAAAACGTAGATATAATTCATTTAAATAAGGAAGTAATTTTATGAAACATTTAAGTATCTTTATCTTCATTCCTTTAATAATTTTAATTTCATGCCAGACAGAATCCAGGGACGAAGAAATTGCACTTAAACCATTAGTTATTCCGGAAAGCAATGAAGGATTAATTACTTTCCAATCCGGTGAGATTTTTTATAGCAGGAACGATGAGTGGGAAGAAGCTATGATCGGAGATACTATACTAAAAGACGATTATATCAAAGTACTGGAAAGCTCTTTTTGTGAAATACAGTTTGGAAATAAATCTGTAATTCGAATCCAGGAAAATACAGTTATTAAGATCCGGGATATATTACATTCCGCTTCAGACTATAATGTAGAGGCAGATATCATTTTCGGAGCTATTTCATGTAAACTCGAAAAACTAATCGGTACTGAGAAATTTAGTATTGTATCAAATACGTCAACATTAGGTGTAAGAGGTACAGAATTCATTGTTCAGAAAAATTCTGAATATACTACAGTAGCAGTATTAACTGGTACTGTAGCTATTATACCAGATGATAATACACAAAGTGAGGTACTTATTACAGAAAAAGAACAGATTTCTGTAAACAATGAATCCGGTAAAATTGGCAGCATTAACACAGTCTCAAAAGAAATCCTGGACAAATTGCAAAAAGTAGGCCAAATAGAATTAATTGATCTTCAAAAGGAAAATCTTAGTGAACTTGTAAAAATAGTTTTATTAGTAGAACAGGTAAATGCAGAAATTTATTATAATAACGAACTTATTGGAATTGGGAATTATTCCGGTGTATTTAAGCACGGAGGCAATATTAATTTTATAATTAAAAAAAGAGGTTATAAAGATACGGAACTTACAATTGTTGCAGATAAGGATGTAAAAGTGCCATATTTAATAGACCTTGAATTAAGCGATATAGACGAAATACCAGCTATTAGCCAGGGAGAAAATCAGGAGCTTATAGAAGTAGAAAATAAATTATTAGAATTGAATAATCTTTATAATCAATTAAAAACTGAACTTGATTCTGAACAAACAAAAAACATTACTCTGCAAAATGAAATAGATAATATGATCGCGAAAGATCAGGAACTAATAGAAACTATAGAAAGCAAAGAAACAGAAATGAAGAATTTAGAGGATAAATTAACAGAAACTGAAGAGATTATAGAAGCTTTAAGAAAAGTTCTTGGTACAGAATAACAAGTTAAATAACTAGTTGAGTGAATAATTTAATTGGTACGGAATTATATTAAAAGAATAAAACTACAGGAATACTACTAGCGGATACCTGTTTTCTTCCGCTTTCTCTTAAAACAGGCTCCTTATTCTAATCACAATTACAGAAAAAAGTGCTGTCTTTTTTTTAAAAATGATACAATAATGTATTAAATGTAAAATCATTATTGCAGCGTTGCTGCATGGTATTAATCTGTAGTAATACATATAAAAAAGGAGGAGCTATGAAAAAATTATTAATATTTTCATCGCTTGTAATACTTGTACTACTATAGTTTGCCTGCCAGGAAAAAGCCGAGACAACAGAACCAATTACTTTTACTGTTTTAAATGGCGCAGAACCACCCACTTTAGATCCAGCTTTATCTGAGGACAATGTATCCCATAATATTCTACTGGGTCTATTTGAAGGATTACTGGTGTATGATCCGGAGACAAATGACGGTATTCCAGGTATTGCCGAAAGCTGGGAAATAAGCAATGACGGAAATACCTATACCTTCAAAATTCGTGAGGGTATTAAATGGAGTGACGGTGTAGCTATTGACGCTCATACTGTTGTGGATTCCTGGTTAAGAACTTTAAATCCGGAAACCGCATCTCCCTATGCATGGCTGATGGGTATGGTTGTAAAAGGGGCTAATGCTTATAATTCAGGTGAAGCCGGTCCGGAATCTGTTCAAATCAGAGCTCTGGATGATTATACATTTCAAATGGATATGGTTGGCCCACTACCTTATGTAGAAAGTATGCTGCCTCATACAATTTTTGGTATCATACCACTTCATGCTATTGAAGAATTTGGTGATGAGTGGACTCTACCTGGAAATATAGTAAGTAACGGTGCATTTATTCTTGAGGAATGGAAACCACAGGATTATTTATCCGTAGTTAAAAACGAAAATTACTGGGATGCAGATACTGTTAAACTGGATAAGATTGTGTATATTCCCAGTGATGATAATAATACCCGTTTTTTAATGTTTAAAAATAATGAAGCTGACTGGTTATTTCTGAATCCTCCATTAGATCAGATTGATGCTATTATATTAATGCCGGAATATCAGGTAATACCTCAATTAGCTACGTACTTCTATGAATTTGACCACACAACTGCTCCTTTTAATGATGTAAATCTTCGCAAAGCATTGGCCATGTCTATAGATAAACAAGCCCTGGTTGATAGTGTTACCCGCGGCGGTCAATTACCCACGGATGCGGTTGCACCGCCCACACCCGGCTATATGCCTCCGGATGGGAACGCTTTTAATTTAGAGAAAGCAAAAGAACATTTAGCTTTAGCCGGTTACCCTGACGGAGAGGGTTTCCAGGAAGCTACAATTTTATACAATACTTCAGATACTCATAAACAAATTGCCGAATACATTCAACAACAATGGGAGCAGAATCTTGGTATTCTTGTTACAATTGAAAATGCCGAATGGAAAACAGTCCTGGCCAGGGGTAAAGAACAGCAATTTGATGTGTTAAGAATGGGATGGATTGGCGATTATCAGGATCCCAATACCTTCCTGGAACTCTTTTTAACAACTAGCGGCCAGAACTATGGCCTATACTCTAATCCTGAATTTGATGCTTTAATCACTCAGGCAGCTACTATGTCAGCTGGCTCAGAACGATATGCAGTTTTACAGGAAGCTGAACAGATTTTAATAGCGCAGGATCAGGGAATTATTCCATTATATCACTATGTTAATCAGGACTTAATAGATTTAACAAAATGGGGTGGTTGGTATATGACTACTGTAGGATGGCATCCACCTAAATATATCTATCTGAAATAATCCTTAAAACAAGGAAATTGCTGCAAGAGAAGAGATAAGCAGTAATACGCTTATCTCCTCTCAATTTAATAAAGAAATTTTAAAAAGTGGGATAATATTTAACTGTAGTAAATTTGCTTTTATAAGGGGAAAATGCCACAAATGATAAAATTTATTATTCGCCGTTTTATAGGATTAATACCTACTATATTTATTATTATCACATTAAGTTTTTTTATTATGCGAATAGCTCCATGCGGGCCATTTGACAAAGATCGCAGATATCCGCCTGAAATTCTTAAAAATCTTGAAGAAAAATACAATCTGAACGAACCCATGATTATACAATACGGTATATATCTTATGGATGTTTTACAGGGCGATCTGGGCGCTTCTACTAGTTATCCGGATCATGATGTTAATTATTTTATCTTTAGCAGCCTGCCTAAATCCATGCTTATTGGTTTAATTTCACTTTTCCTTGCTATGGTACTTGGAGTAGGTGTGGGCATGATATCTTCTATTAAACAAAATACCTGGGTGGATTATACAGCAATGTCCATTGCTATTCTGGGTATTACTGTTCCTCTTTTTGTTATTGGACCTATATTGCAGTATATTTTTGCATTAAAATTACATTGGCTGCCTACATCCGGCTGGATAGAAGGTAAATATGGCCTGGTCACTTTGATTATGCCTGTAGTTACATTAACCCTTCCATATTTCGCTTACATTGCTCGTTTATCACGTGCCAGTATACTGGAAACATTGCGGAGTGATTATATTCGTACAGCCAGAGCAAAGGGATTAAAAGAAGGAGTTATCATTTTTAAGCATGTACTTAAAGGGGCTTTATTACCAGTAATAAGTTTTTTAGGACCTGCACTTGCAGGAATTGTTACAGGTTCGGTTATTGTAGAAAAAATATTCCGGATTCCCGGTATTGGCCATTTATTTGTACAGGCTGCTTTTAACCGTGACTATTCCCTACTAATGGGCACAGTTATCGTCTATTCGGTTATTCTACTTATTATGAATTTTCTGGTTGATGTCATATATGGCTTTCTGGATCCCAGAATTACATACAGTTAAAAGGATGTGGATATGAATCATATACAAAAAAGTTCTTTACAAAATGGAATAGAAAAACCAGTTAAAGGTATTAGCCTTTGGAATGACGCCTGGAAACGGCTTAAAAAAAATAAAATGGCAATGTTCGGCATGATTGTTATTGCTATTTATTCAATGCTTTCACTTCTGGCCCCAATCCTGCCTATTCATTCTTATAAATTTCAAGTTGTAGAGCATCGGTTTTTACCACCTTCTTTTAAAACCGCAGGTGAATTACTGTATGGAAGAGAGGAAAACTTACTGCTTGTAATGGCTTTAAAAGAAGACAGAAACACATTAAACAAAAATGAACTTGAGCAGCTTAATGAATTAAAAATAAGAATGGAAACTGAGATAATTGAAATAAACAAGCAGCAAATTTTAATTCACCAGCGAAGGTACTTATTTGGTACGGATTCCCTTGGAAGGGATCTTTTAGTGAGAATGATTTACGGAGGACAGGTTTCTATTGTTATTGGTCTGGTTGGAGCAGTTACCTCTGTTTTAATCGGAATTATTGTAGGTGCACTGGCCGGATATATAGGGGGAAAATTTGATTATCTGGTAACACGTTTTATCGATATTATGTATAGTCTTCCTTACATGATGGTTGTAATTATTTTGATGGCATTGTTAGGCGCTGGTATATTTAATCTTTTCATTGCATTGGCTTTTGTAAGCTGGCTTACCGTGGCCCGTGTAGTTAGGGGCCAGATTATATCCTTAAAAAACTCAGAGTTTGTGGAAGCAGCCCGGTCTATCGGTGCCGGAACCGGCCGGATAGTATTCCGTCACCTAGTTCCTAATACACTTGGTGTAATTATTGTTTTTACTACGCTAAGAATACCGTCCTTCATTTTAATGGAAGCTTTTTTATCCTTTCTAGGTCTTGGGGTTCAAGCTCCTTTTGCTACCTGGGGTTCTTTGCTTCAGGATGGGGTTGAAGGTATGGATTTGTATCCATGGCGCCTCTTTTTTCCAGCCATGGCAATGGTTATTTTTCTTTTTGCTACTAACTTTTTTGGTGATGGCTTACGGGATGCCCTGGATCCGGAATTAAAGAACAAACTTTAAAGGGATATAATGACTGATAATAATATTATACTAAAAGTTGATGATTTACGAACATATTTTAATACAGACGATGGTCTGGTAAAAGCAGTAGATGGTATTTCTTTTGATCTGCATAAAGGTGAAACCCTTGGTATCGTTGGTGAATCCGGTTGCGGGAAATCCACTACTGCACGCTGTATAGCTCAACTCTACAACATCACCTCCGGCGAGATAAATTTTAATGGGACAGATTTGTGTAAACTATCCAAAAAAGAATTGTTGAAATCACGTATGAATATGCAAATGATTTTTCAGGATCCCTATGCTTCATTAAATCCCCGTATGCCTGTCTGTAAAATTATTGCAGAACCAATGATAATTTATACACGTCTTGGTCTGCTGGATATGAGTAAAAGTCAGATTTTAAAGAATGTGGAAGAACTTATGGAAAAAGTGGGGCTTTCACGATATTATAAAAATCGCTACCCCCATGAGTTTTCCGGTGGACAGCGGCAGCGGATTGGTATTGCCAGGGCTCTAGCATTAAATCCAAAATTAATTCTGGCAGATGAACCTGTAAGTGCACTTGATGTTTCCATTCAAGCTCAGATACTGAATCTATTAAAAGACCTGCAGGATGAATTTAAATTAACTTTTTTATTTATTGCTCATGATCTGGCAGTAATTGAACATATCAGCAACAGTGTTGCTGTAATGTATCTTGGGCAAATAGTAGAAATTGCAGATTCCAGTATCTTATATAAAAATCCATTACATCCCTATACCAAAGCCCTACTCTCTGCCATACCAATTCCGGATCCCGAAATAGAGAAAAAAAGACAACGTATAATATTTGAGGGTGATGTTCCGTCTCCGGATAAAAAACATAGTGGATGCTATTTTTATGAACGCTGTCCCCAGGCAATGGAAGACAAATGTAAGACTAATATTCCAAAATTAGAAGCTGTTAAACAAAACCAACAGGTAGCTTGTTTTTTATATTCTAATCCCTGATAGTTTATTCCGATATTTTTAATTCCGATACTTGTTATTCCGATACTTGTTATTCCGATACAATAGTCAATTTACAAAATTCAGCAATAGCCCTGGCTGTGGTTTCCATTTTTAAACTTTTATTAAAGAATTCTACTTTTAACAGTTCCTCATCTTTCATTCTAAGGCCTAAAAGGTATATGTGCTTATTAAAAAAATTAGTAGAACTAGTAGTTATTCCCCCCCTCCCCCCTTCATAAAATACTTTAACTCTAAATGTTTTATATTCTGTAATTTAATTATTTTGCTTTTAAATAAAAAAATAGGGCCAAATTGATAGATAACCACATTATTGTTATTATTAAATATCCATTTCTCATGATACAGAGTAGAAAGTAATGATAAAAGAAATAAGGTAATAGGAATTAGGTTTGATAATACTATTTTTCCTGAAGGATAAAAGTTATTAAATATTATAAAAATAAAAAGTATTAACGTTATACCAAAAGATAATATTTTAAAACTTATCGGAATAGAAAATGTAAGGCGTTCTTTTGATAATTTTTTAAGAACCAATTTCGTCTTCATAATCAAAACCTAAACTCCTAAACTCTAAACTTCAGAAAAATTCGATAATTTATTCTATCATAATTGGCAGTGACAAGAAAGTGTCCATTTCCATTTTCACTAGTAATTTTGTAAATATACTTAACAGCATCAAGATAAAAAAAATTGAACATGATTGTTTAACTATTAATTATTTGGTACCATTTAATTCATCTATTTATGGTTGCAGGAGAACAAATGTTAACTATACATAATATAAATAATGTACCAAATGACAATATTGATGATCCTCAATTTAATTCAGGTCTTAAAACTAAATATCTTGGTGATCTGGGAAGAAGTGAAAATATCTATGTAAATATCGATTATATAAAACCAGGGGCTAAAAGCGTTAAGTTTCATTCTCACTCATTACAAGAAGAATTTTTTCTTATTTTATGTGGAACAGGGATTCTTCGACTTAATGATAAATCAATCCCGGTAAAACAAGGAGACTTCTTTTCTAAACCCGCAGGAAAAGGTATAGCTCATCAATTTATAAATAATGGAAATGTAGTTCTTGAAATTCTTGACTGTGGAACATTAAACAAAAATGATATAATTGAATATCCTGATGAAAATGTATTATTAATTAAAAGAATTGGTACAGTTTTTAATAATAAAGATAAAATAGAAAAATGGTCTTCCGAGCCAGAATAACTTCTTGCAATTTTACGTTTAAAAATTAGAGGGTCACTATGTTAATAAAAAATGCAAACTTTAATCAAACTGGAAATATAGATTTGCTCATACAAGATAAAACAATTATAAAAATAGGAAAAGACTTACAGCATACGGAAAAAGAGATATTTGATGTAAAGGGAATGCTTATTACTCCCGGACTTATTGATATACATATTCAGGGAGCAGGTGGTGCAGATGTTTTAGACGGCACAAAGCAGGCGCTGGAAAATATTTCAAGAACCTGTGCGCAATATGGCACTACTAGCTTTCTAGCGACCACAGTTTTTAAACCTCATAAGGAAAATAAACATTTAAAGACAGCTGCAAAATTAACAGGACATAATCTTGGAGGCGCACATTTATTAGGAACTCATCTGGAAGGCCCTTTTATTTCACTCACAAAGAAAGGAATGATTCACAGTTCTTGTATTACTAATCCGTCTACCAAAGTTGTAAATCAGATTTATGATTATCTTGGCGATACATTATAGATGATGGCCATCGCACCGGAACTTAATGGTGCAATTCCCGTAATAGAAAATCTGGTTTCACATAATATAATAGCTGCTTTTGCTCATTCGGATGCAAATTATCAAGAAACTATGAATGGATTTAGGGCAGGAATAAATCATGTAACACACATGTATAATGCTATGCGCTCTATGCACCATCGTGAACCCGGACCAATTCTGGCCATACTGGAAAACAAGAATATTTCTGTTCAACTCATAACTGACGGAGTTCATCTTCATCCTGATATTTTAAAATTTACATATAATTATATAGGACCGGAACGGATAATTCCCATTACCGATGGAATGCAGGCTCTAGGGCTTCCGGAAGGTAAGTATATTTATAATGGTATTGAATATACTTCAAAAAATGGTACCACACGCTATCACGACGGGACTCTTATTGGAACTGCCTCTCCTTTAAGTAAACTGCTTGAAAAAATGAAGAGTAGTTGGTCCGAGGGAGGGATTTATCAGATTAAAATTAGAGGTCAATTAGAAGAAAATTAGCAGAATTATTTTAATGCAATAAATCTTGAAACAAATAAAGAAGATACCACTATAACAATCGATATTTCTGACCAATCTGCTTTGCATGGATTATTTTCAAAAATACGTAATTTTGGATTTTCAATAATAGCTGTTTCAATTGTTGAATCAGATATTATTGAAAAAAAAGAAATCGCTAAAAAAGATTAATAGCTAGGAGGAAAGAATGATGTATTTGAAAAAATATTTTATTATGGAGGATTATCATGAAAGAAAATAATACAAAAATCATAGATGTGCATCAGCATATCTTCCCTGATTTTTACATAAAAACTATGAAAGAAGAATTAGGAATAAAAACTTGTGGAGGTGCTCCATGGCCGAAATGGTCAGTAAAGTCAGCATTAAAAATAATGGACAAAAAGGGTATTGGGAAAGCCTTTTTATCTTATTCTCTGCCAGGTGTATATTTTAAAAATGATAAATGGTCCGGAGAATTTGCCCGTAAATGTAACGATTATATGGCAGAAATAGTACAAAAATATTCTTCACGCTTTGGAGGTTTTGCTGTATTGCCACTTCCGGATGTTGATGGCGCTTTAAAAGAAATAGAATATTCTCTGGATACTCTAAATCTGGATGGAGTAGGACTATTATCGCAAGTAAATGGAGTTTATCCCGGAGAAGAAAACTACAGCATTATATTTAAGGAATTAAATGAAAAAAGTACTGTTATATTTATTCATCCGAATAATTCTGTATCAGAATTATCCGCTAGTTCTCATGACATGTTATATACGTGGTTTATAGAAACCACCAAAGCTGTAATTGAACTGGCCAAATCAGGATACCTGGATGATTTTCCTAAAATTAAATATATACTGGCACATGCTGGTGGTGTGTATCCTGCTTTTTCGCATTTACTTACTGGATTCAAAGATACAATCTTAAAAGGAAACATTTATGTAGAAACAGCAAAAGCAGTTGATTCTAATAACCTTAACCGTCTTACTTCTGTAATTCCAATAAATCGTATAGTTTTTGGTTCTGATTATCCAATGGCAAACAGTATGAAAATAGATTATTGGCTGAAGAGTCTTAGTAAATTTTTTATTGACAGAAAAGAAGATATGAACAACATATTACAGAATAATGTTTAAACAATATTTCCAGCTGTTTCAAAAAAATTAAAGGAGGTTATAAAATGAAGACTATAGATTATCATCATCATATTTTACCAACAGATGTGGCAAATCTTATTCCAAATTTAAATAAGTCTGTTTCTATTTGGGATATTGAAGAATCTATTGAATTCCTTAAGCAGAATAATTTAGAAGGAGCAGTTCTTTCATTATATAATTCATTCTTACCAGTTAATAATAAAGAATTGTGGGTAAAAATTGTGAGAACTTATAACAAAGCAGTTCATTCCATAAAAAAAGCATACCCTAATAAATTCTAAGCCTTTGCTGCCGTACCCTTTCCATATCTTAAAGAGTCAATATCAGAAATTTCTTATGCACTGGACACCTTAAAACTGGATGGAGTATGCATTTTCCCTGTTGTGGGAGAAAAACATTTGGATAATGAAGATTATATACCAATTCTGGAAGAATTAAATAAAAGAACTGCAACTTTATTACTACATCCGATTAATAGTGACGGCATCCCAGTAGATAATCCCAGGTATTTAGATTCGGTTTTAGCATTAACCAGGTTTATGTATTTTGACAGATTTAAAGATTGTAAAAATATTCGTTTTATTTTATCACATACAGCAGGGATAATTCCATTTCTCGCTGACAATATGGGAGTCATTCAATACATGCAGGAAAAGAAACAAAGAATAGGAAAATTTATGTGGGATTATATTATAAAAAAACAATTGGAAGGTGATATTATCATGAAACAAATGTATGTTGATACTTCAGATTGTTTTGATGAATCTGCTTTAAAATCTCAAATAGATTTTTTCGATGAGGGGCACATTCTCTGGGGAACAGATGTAAATAGTGTTAAAAATTTAGAAATATTGAAAAATCATCCTAAAGTTTTTAAACATATTAAATCTCCAGTACTTATGTAAACATATTTGTAAGAATCGGTTTCTGACCTGTTTTCAAATAAGCAGGTCAGAGATGATATTGCAAACCATGTCGAGAGCTTATGCGATACTTGTATATCAACTATCAAAAAAAAGCCTCTTACTAATTTATCCCTATATATCATAATAGAATACTAAACGAAAAGGAGTTTTTATGGAAAAGTATAAATTAATAAAAAAAATGTGGATGTTAACTTTATTTATCATTATTTTACCATCCTGCGTGGTCAGTATTCCGTTACCTGAATCAGCGGACGATACTCTGCTGGTTATATTAACAGAAAAACAATTAGCGGCAGGAATGAACAGCATTTATACTTACTATGAGGTAACTACAGATAAATTAGATACTCCGATAATTGTTACTCCAAAAAAACCATATTGCTTAATATCAAATCTACCTCCAGGAAAATATTCTAATTTTACAGCAATTCAACAAGAATATACTAATTACGGTGTTGAACTAAGAACCTCAAATAGGCCTACACCTATCAGAACATAAATTGAAATGAAACCAGGATATATAACAGTATTTCCATATAAATTTACATATGTGGTTAAAGGAACTAGTGCAAGATTTTCATGGCACTGGGATATAACTAGAATTACAGAAGAGGAAACAATTGAGGCTTTAACAGAATTAAGTGAAAAGGATGGTTTTTCTGAATGGAAAAATGATTTAGGCTTGTAAAGCCTAAAATAGTTTATAAAAATTTTCTTTATATTGAAACTATAAAATTACTTAATATTGTTAGATAAGAGTTATTTTATCCCTTTAACCCGGCAAATATTACTCGCCAGGCAAGGGATTCTTTGATATCAAATCTTTAATTATTATTTGGCTATTTTTTTCATTATTGTTTTACCAAGGGCAACCAATACTTCAATTAAACTTACTATTAATACAATTCCGAATATAATTTTAAAGCCTAATAAACCTGTATCATTCATATACAAATTTGAATCCATTAGCATCCATGCAAATATTATAATTTCAAGAACAGATATCATATATTCCATAAGAGTGAGGATTTTCGTTTTGATACCAATTTTTAATAATGTCAGGTTATATACAATTTCACCAAGCCATATAATACTTAACAGAATTGCATAAATCCTAAAATTACTAATTACAACTCTATGGCCTAAAGCAATTCCAGAATTAACAAATCCATCTTCTGCTATTGTAATTATTTGTGGAAAAAGGTTAATTAAAAAAATTAATATAGTTAAAAAACATAACGTTATAATTGATTTCGATTTTGGTTTTATTTCATCTTCTAATAAAATTCCTTTAAGTTCATTCGGTGTCCAGTCCTTTTCTAAATCAATTTTATTTTCTTTTGATATTTTTGTTAAAATTACAAATACAATAGTTACAGAACCAATACCACTTAGTGATGACGTTATAATATTTAAAGGAATTCTCATAATAGCTTCGAATATTTCATTATCTGTATATCCTTTAGTAAATAGCTGAACCAAAAAAATTGTAGTATAAGCTATGAACATTGCAAAAATCATAATACCGGATATAAGAAAAAACAGGTCTGCATAACCAGCACTAATCGGCACCTGCTCACCGGAATATTTCCTAGCCACTTTAAGAGGAGAGCCAAAAGCAGAAATTGCTGTTTTTACATCTTTTTCTAATGGATTTGATCCATATTTTGCCTCGATTTCATCTAAAAGTAAGCTTTTTAATTCTTTTTTAGTATCTGCCCTTCCTTTTAGGGGAAGCTTTTGTCCAATTGCATAAATATATTGATCTATTATTTTCATGTTATTTCTCCCTTATCAATGAGTTTTGTTATTATCTCATTCATAATGTTCCATTCTTTTTTAAGTTCTTCTGTAATTTCTTTTCCAAAAGTACTTATGTTATAATATTTTCTGGGACGTGATTCTTTAGTATCCCATAAACTCTTAAGTAAACCCTGTTTCTCCAGACGACGAAGTAAAGGATACAGAGTATTTTGTTCTATTTTTATTCCCAGTTGCTGAAGACTGGTTACCAGTGAATATCCATAAGTAGGTTCTTTAGTTGTAAGTAGTACACTCAGTACCAGAGTTCCTCGTTTTAGTTCTTGCAGCAAATTGTCTAATATATTTTGTCTGCTATCCATATTTCCTACCTCATATATATATAATAATGTGTTATACACACTATTGTCAAGATAATTATATTATTTTTTTCATAATATTATATATTTATAAATATTTTTTATAAAATCCAATAAAATTGTCTATTTCTAATTATATATTTATGAATTAAGGTGAATTTGCGTTGTTAACTTAAATAGCATATTAATAGGGTGCAAGTTTAATATTTAAAAGTTGAAGAAAATTTGATCTTAATACATAATACTCTTTCAAGTAGTAATAATAAAAGGAAATAAATCATTAAAGAAACAGAACTTTATCTGCCATTAAAAACATACCTCGAAGCTCAGGGATATAAAGTAAACTGTGAAGTAAAAAACTGCGATATTACAGCAGTAAAGAATAACGAACTTATCATAATTGAATTAAAAATCCAATTTTCAGTTAATCTCTTAATTCAAGCAGTTAATAGAAAAGAAATTACCGATTCTGTCTACGTAGCAGTACCAGTACTACATCCTAAAAAGAATATTAATAATTTTTCAGGCATTAAAAAGGTATTAAGAAATCTTGAAATTGGTTTAATACTTGTAAGATTTTTAAAGAAAAAAACAAAAATAGAAATTGTGTTTCACCCTTATCCATTTAATCGAAGAAGAATGCATAAGAAAAAGAAAAGTATATTAAAAGAAATTGATGGTAGATATGCCGAGTTAAATACAGCAGGAAGCCCATCAAATTCAGAAAGAATATCTGCTTATAAACAAGCTGCTATTAAAATTGCTTATTTACTTGATAAGTTAAAGAAAGCATCTCCTTCGGATTTAAAAAAAATGGGAACAGGACCAAAAACACAGTCTATTATAGCTTCAAATGTTTATGGCTGGTTCGAAAGAATAAAAAGGGGTTTATACAGGTTAAATAAGACAGGCCAAAAAAGTTATCAGAAATATAACTATTTAATCGCCATATTTAATAAAGATAGCAAAAAAGAGGCTAAATAATATATGTCGCAAATGTTTTGAAAAATGAGTGTAGTCGCGGAGAATCGAAGGAGTCACAATGTTTATAAAAAATGCAAACTTTAATCTAACTGGAAATCAGGATGTGCTCATACAGGAGAAAAAAATTATTAGAATCGGAAAAGACATACAAAATACAGAAAAAGACATATTTGATGTAAATGGAAGGCTCATTACTCCCGGACTTATTGATATACATATTCAGGGAGCAGGCGGTGCAGATGTCTTAGACGGTACAAAGCAAGCCCTGGAAATTATTTCAAAGACCTGTACGCGATACGGTACTACAGGTTTTTTGGCGACTACGGTATTTAAGCCGGGTCTGGAAAACAAACATTTACAGACAGCTGCAGAATTAACAGGACATAATCTTGGCGGTGCACATTTATTGGGAACCCATCTGGAAGGTCCTTTTATTTCACTTGCAAAGAAAGGGATGATTCACAGTTCTTGTATAACAGCTCCTTCTACCAAAGTTGTAAATCAGATTTATGATTATCTTGGCGATACATTAAAAATGATGACTATCGCGCCGGAATTGGGTGGTGCAATTCCCGTAATAGAAAATCTGGTTTCACATAATATTATTGCTGCTTTTGCTCATTCCGATGCAAATTATCAAGAAACTATAAATGGATTTAGAGCAGGTATTAATCATGTAACTCACATGTATAATGCTATGCGCTCTGTTCACCATCGTGAACCAGGGCCAATACTGGCTATACTGGAAAATAAGGATATTTCTGCTCAACTTATTACTGACGGGGTCCATCTTCATCCTGGTATTTTAAAATTTACATATAACCATATGGGACCGGAACGGATAATTCCCATTACCGATGGAATGCAGGCCCTTGGACTTCCGGAAGGTAAGTACCTTTATGATGGTATTGAATATACTTCAAAAAATGGAACTGCACGCTATCATGACGGGACTCTCATAGGGACTGCCTCCCCTTTAAATAAACTGCTTGAAAAAATGAGTACGTTTACCGGATGCAGTTTTGTAGATGCAGCAAAAATGGCTTCAGAGAATCCTGCCAGACTTTTGGGCCTGGACAATTGCAAGGGATTTATTAAAGAATCGTATGATGCAGATCTTGTTATTTGGAACGAAGACTACACGCCTTATATGACAATTATTGATGGTAAAATAGTTTATCAAAACATTGATTAATTTTTTTATATAAAAAATGAAATATTGGTAATTCACTTAAGGAGCAGGTAGATGCTAATTCTGAAATTCTAAGCGTACTTCTGTATCTGATAACAAAATTCCTTTATAGGCAAGTGATATTTAAATCCTGCTAATTTCAGCAAATTTAAAGTTGGCTTGACTGTGATTATGGCCATAGCTATAATTGATCTGTATTTTAAATATTATTAGCAAATAAATATTAAAAGGATTACTTAATGGAATCATTCACTTTTACACTTAGAACAGATTGCATAAAGTGCGGAAAATCAGTACCCGTTAACGGCCCCTTACGTTCTATAACATGTGATGCCTGTTATAAAAAAATGAAAATTACTCCGAAATATTGGGCAGAGCAGGTTGCATGTGCATTTGAGGGATCCAGGATAATGAATTACTCATATATCTGTTTACCAACCAAAATAAAGAATCCTCATTGCGCTAATTGCGAAAAGACGATTTCCAGTCCTAATAACTATTTAGGAAAAGATACTACTATTTTGTGTAAGCACTGTGGCAAATCCATGCATACATTCCCCACACCAAGATGGCTTAAAAAGGTATTACCAAGTGCTGTTCAGATTATTTGTTCGGAAAGGGAATCGGATAGCAAGTCAAAGAAAAAATCTAAACTAAAAGTAAACGAGAAAAGTAACAAGCCAATTGTTTTTTCATGTCCAAACTGCAGTGCAGCACTGCATATTGTATCAGAATTAGAGCGTATTACGCCATGTGAACATTGCAGTTCAGAAGTATATATTCCTGATGCAATATGGAATCGTCTTCATCCAGTTAGAACCATAAGCGCCTGGACAATAATATACAATGCAAAAAAACTAAAAGTTAAAGGCCAAATTTACTAGTAGTATTTGTATTACCTGTTTCCGAGTTCCGGTTCGGGTGAAAACACGGCATGAGGATAGGCGTCGTTTTTTGTAAAATTATTTTATTCTTCCAATACTTTTAAGATATTTTATAAAACCTTCATTCGGCAATACTTTAACATCATGAACTTTATATCCATATTCTTTTACAAATTCTTCATAACCTGTAAAATAGAAATCTTCAATCTTTTTTATATATGTTTCTTTCTCTGAGTTTTCAAAGTATCCAATTGCAGGATGAAATAATTTCAAAGGAAAATCCTATTTAATTGAATTCCAAAAATCAAACATCTTTTCCAATCCTTCTTTATAATGAAAAAAGCAACATTCTAAGGATATTTCTATAATTCTATTACTATCATAACAAAAGAATTTGATATCAATTATATCTTCTAAAACAAATGATTTAATTCCATTTAGGTTTTGTAAATACTTTACAAATTGCTCCTTCTCAATTTGACTTTTACCCACATATTTGCGAATATCGAAATTATCTCTTTCTTCATGAATACCTTCCGGTAGTAGCATAATAAAGAAGCTTTCCACCCCCTCATTACCACTACTATTCTTAAAATTCTTGTAACTTAGCTTACAAGGAAAAATTATAATCTGAGTCAAGGTTTTTTCTGGACTTTCTACAGTCACATTCCCTTTAAAAGGTTAAAAGCAGAAAGCAAACCTTTAAGAATTGAATCCAGCACTTCCCTGGGAAAATTATCCGAAACTATTTTGTTAACTTTACTTACAACATTAGGGGTTTTATTAATAAGATCTTCTAATATTTCTTCTACACCATTTTTATTTAGGCCACATTTTTTCCCTGTTATAAACCAGTAATGCAATACAATTTTTGACCAATTATAATGTTTATTCTTTCCAAAAACTGCCATTGCCATTTTTAGTTTTTGCTTTGCTATTTGTCCGGTGCCTTTACCCATTACCGGATATGCGGATAATACATCATAAAGAGGGGTAAGAGAATATCTTCCATGAGGTTTTATAAAAATACTAAAATTTTTTGCATGTCCATCCGGTGCTGCGAGCATCCAGAATAATATCTGGGAAGTAAAAAAAGTTTTTCTGTCTCTTATAGCTGTTTGTGAACCCCTAAGGAGCTTCATAATTTCTAATATTCCAGGGCCGCCATCATTTTCATATTTTAATGCAGATGAAATACCAACCACCTGACACATATCTTCCTGAGGAAGCTTGACAAACCAAGGACCATTTTTATTAATTTGTCTGTCAAACCTCTTTACAACGAGGACTTTTTTACTTCCAAATTTTAAAATTTTGCAATGCGCTGTTTTTATATTATAAAGATTTAAGATTTGTGAACAAAGCCATTCATTTTCAATAGATAAATCCATGTCAATTTGATTATAACCTATCTTACCTATCGGCAGTTTTAAAATATGAGTTGTCGGAGTAGTTCCTAAAGGTCGCTGCCATTTATCATTATAAAAAGTAAGTGCAGTTTTTTCCTGAGCACCTGCCAGAGAAATACGAAATTCATCATTTCTGCTAAGCCCAAATCTTGAGGTTGATGTTGTAGATATGAGTATATCTTCTACTTCCTTATCTGTAAGAACTTTGCTTTCTATACATCTAACATTTTCAGGATATGAATCCGGGTTTAACAATTGAATCGCGCCAATACAATCACGGCCAATTTCATTTAATAAATCAAAAGTATGCATAGTTGGGATTCCAAATCGTTTCTGGATTCTTCTTCGTATATCTATACTGTCCGGCAGAAGATTATCAAAAAAAGTTTCAACAATATTTCCCTTATATGCTAAAGGAGGGGGCTGTAAAGGTAATGAGAGGGACAATGGCCGTGAAAGTTCAGATTCTATCCATGTTTCCGCGTATCGTAACTGGTGTTCTCCCCCAGATGTAACACACCAGTTTCCAACAAGTTCTCCATTCATCCAGATATTAAGCTGTAAGGTTTTATTTTTACGACCCATAAGCTACCATTCACTATTTATCTGCATTGTTGATTTTGGTCTTACAACTAATTCCATTTCTAAAACACTAAGTAATTTAAATAAGCTATTTACACTACTTTTATCCGGTGATCTTTCCAGTAAGGAAATCGTTTTAGCAAGCATACCTGCTTTTTGAGCAACCTGGTTCTGAGTTAATTTTTTTATCTTACGCTCACTCTGTAATGCTTTACCTAGCTGTCCGGAAGTTTGAATATTATATTCCATTTTTTTACCCTCTACGGTATATATTGAAACAATACCCTACAGGGTGGATAATGTCAATATACCTTAAAGGGTATATTTTCGACGTACTACAAAATGATTAATTTTTACCCATCATACAGGCTATTTAATAAATCAGTAAATGTATCACATACATTAATTATTCCATTTTTTGTATTTTCATTTCGTTCTGTATAATCAAAACACAACTTATTATTACCTAGATCATTGGCTGTCACTAATCGGTATCCTGACCCCTCCATTTTCGGAATGCTGACCCCCTAATCAGAATAAATAATGAAACCAGAAAAGCAGAATTATTTTCTTCTAATCTTAACAAATTTCCAATCATTTCCTCATTAGATTCGGTTGTT
>SDBV01000521.1_pt1 | contig 55341 bp, 63 predicted proteins | sample 2277081 | NCBI WGS metagenome assembly SDBV01 (sample SAMN10402039, study PRJNA504765) | marine sediment metagenome | isolation source: marine sediment core GS10_PC15, 223 cmbsf | place: Arctic Ocean: Southern Knipovich Ridge | collected 2010
ATTATTAATTTTATTATATTTTATTTTAGTCTTTGAAAATCCTATATAAGAATGGAGACCTTTCCTATACCTTATTTTTTCAGTTATATTCAAAATTGAATTTAATGCTCGACGGCTTATTATTCGAAAACTTTCTGGTGTTAAATTTAAATCCCAATATGAAAATTTATTGATTAGATTATAGAATAATCTGGATCCTAATCTCACAGAAACATTTGGAACTGCTGCAACAATATCATATCCGCTTATTGCTTTTTTATAGATGTCAAAAATAAGTTCAATGGGGTAATCAATAACAGGAGAATCCATTTCAAATACATAATCTCCTACTGATTTGTCTGCACCAGCCATCATAGCAAGTTCAACATTATGCTTCCTAGTAAGATTTATTATTGAAACATACCCTAGAACTTGTGTGACTGTTTCTCTAGTTTTTTCTAGAGTTTTATCAGTCGAATTATCATTTACCATTATAATTTCATAATTCTCAAAGTGTTTGTGTAAGATCGCATCTATTGATTTTAAAAAATAAGCAATTTCGGCTTCATGATTATGTAAATAAACAACCAGCGATATGAACGGCTTTTCTTTCATGTTAAAACTTCCTCCAGTTCGTATATTCCATTCATTTTTCCAGACAATACAGATATAAAAGCAGGGTCTTCTGAGAATGATTTTATAATTGTAGGTCTTGAGTCATCAATTTCGGAAGACGTGAGTATTGGCTTTATTGCAAATAAAGAGTTATTATAACTCATTGATATCTGGGGGACAAAATATTTTTTTGTTAATTGAAACATATATGTCCATGAAGTTTTAGGTTTTGCAGGGCATAAATTACAATTTTCAAGATTTGTTAATGAACAATTATTATCTTTTCCTTGGCAGTCAAAGGTAGGCAAAGTTTCAAATGATGTTCTATGAGGAGTATATTGAACTGCACTTAATGCATGGTATTTTGACAGTCCAAAAGGCATTACCGATAAAAAAGGACCATCCATGACTGTTAATCCTACGTTTTGAAGCTTATCACTAACACTACAAACTATTATCTCACATATCTCATATTTAATTTTAAACTTTTCATGATTAAATTTATCAATGATCTGGTTACTGCCAGAATATGTAGCATTTAAAACAGAAGGAGTCTCAAAAATAGATCCACCATTAAAATGTAAAATATATGAATGTTTCATTTTTTCTGTTTTTTTCAGATGTTTATTGAAAAATAAATTTACATTTTTATAAGACTTGATTTTTTCCATTAAACTATCTTTTATCATTTTTGCATCATAAGAATATTCTTTAGTTTCAAAGGCAGATTCTACGGTGCCTTTGTTAAAAAAGTCTGAAGGATTGATTTCAAAGGCAGGGATATTTAGATAATTGCAGAATTTCAGATATTGTTTTGCTGACGTGTAAGTGAGTCTTGATGAGATTGCATATATTTTCTTAAAGTGGCTATTTATTGCAAAATTAAACTCTTTTTCGAAGCGTTTGAAATACTTTATAACATTTTTTGCTGTAGATATGCTTCTAGGATAATGGTAACCATAATGTAATCTTGCTTGATTTATATATGAGGCTCTAGTAAATGGTTCTTTTTCTCTCTCGACCAATGCAACCTTGTATCCTTTCTGTAAAAGGAGTGTTGTAGCATACAAGCCATAAATTCCAGCGCCAAAGACTACATAATCAAAGTTTTGAGTTCCGGGATTCATTTTTCTGCTTTCTTAGTTTTCTTATTCCTTTTAAATACTTTACAGTTATTTTGATGAGATTTACTTTGGTATATGGGTTGTCAAGCCAATGAACGGGTATTTCGGTTATTTTTAAATTATTCCATTCTGCTTTAACAAGAAATTCTGTGTCAAAAAACCATTCATTACTTTCAATACCTCTTGCCATAAGTTTGTCAAACACATCTTTTTTTAAGAATTTAAAACCGCATACAGCATCTGTAAATCTGACATCTAAATAATTCTTTAGTATAAAGTTATAGGCCCTAGATGCTATTTCTCTTATCAAAGTTCTATTCTCAATCTTTGACTTTGACTTTAATCTAGATCCAATGACAATATCAGCCTGATTATTAGTCAATATACGAAGTGCTTGTTTTAAATGAATTAAGTCAGTTGACAAGTCAATATCCATATAACCAATAATGCGATAATTAGATTTATTCCAGGCTGTTTTTAGAGCGATCCCCACTCCTTTTTGATTTATGTACATATATGAGACATTTTTGAAACGTTTGGACAGCTCTTTTCCAATAACCCTTGTTTTATCTGTTGAGAGATTATCTGCAATAAGTATAGAATAGCCCTTATAATGGTTCGACTCTAAAAAATTGAGAGTTTTTAATATTGATTTCTCTATTTGTTTTTCTTCGTTATATACTGGAAATACAATTTGAAAGTTTTTTTTGATAATGGCCATAATATCATTTAAATGGATTTGAATGCATCAATAATTGTATTAAGCTCGTCAACTTTTAAGCTAGGATGACACGGTAAAGATAAGATTTGTTTGCTTAGTAATTCTGCAACAGGAAAATCTCCTTCTTTGTAGCCGAACTTCCTAAAATGGCCACATAGATGAAGTGGTTTTGGATAATATATACCTGAACTTATACCTTTCTTCTTTAAATAATCTGCTAGCTCATCTCTGCTTAATTTAAACTCTTCTTTAACCCTTATAGTATATAGATAAAAAGCATGTCTATGCCCATCCTTAACTATAGGTACTTGTATCCCCTTTATTTTTTTAAGTTCTTCAGTTAGATATTCGGCATTTTCTATCCTTTTTTGAGTGATATGTTCAATTTTTTTTAGCTGTTCTAAAAGCATAGCTGCACTAATATCAGTCATCCTATAATTATATCCTAAACCTGCATATTCAAATGAGGTCATTTCTGATCTTCCATTTTGTCTGAAATATCTTGCTTTTTCAGAGAAGGACTTATTATCTGTTACTAATACTCCTCCTTCTCCGCAGGTAATATTTTTTGTCGCATAAAAAGAAAAACATCCAATTTCACCAAAAGATCCTGCTTTTTTCCCATTATAATCTGAATTTACAGCCTGGCATGCATCTTCAATAACCAAAAGATTATTTTCTTCAGCAATTTTGTTTATTTCTTCATAATCACACAACTGCCCATAAAAATCTACGGTTATAATTGCCTTAGTCTTATCTGTTATCTTATCCCTTATGCATTTGGGATCTATATTGAAACTATCAGGTTTAATATCAGCAAAAACTGGTTTAGCACCTCGCATTAAAATAGAATTAGCAGTAGCAACAAATGTAAGGGGAGTTGTAATAATCTCGTCTCCTTCTCCAGCTCCAATTGCATGTAGTGCTGTATGCAGGGCTGCTGTACCACTATTAACAGTTATTGCATATTTTTTTCCACAGAATTTAGAAAACTTTTCTTCAAATTCGAGAACTTTAGGTCCTTGTGCAATAATTCCTGACTTAAGTACTTCCTCAACTGCTTTTATTTCTTCATTTCCTAAGAAAGGCTTAGCTATAGGTATCATTTTATTTTTATGTATTTTTACCCAATATAATTATGCAGAGATTGTTATTAAATTTATAAAGTTTGCTAAACCTAATTAAACAACGATCTAGACCTTAAATATTATTGCCCCTTGATTTTGAAAGACTGGGTTAAATAATCCAGATCCCACAAGTTCTTGAATCTTAGTGTTTGACTCATTAACTCCAAATTTTTGCACTGTCTGGCCATCTACTATAAGATATTCATACTCTTTGCCCTTCAACCAATTATAATTATCCTGCACACTTTGATTAAAGCCCTGTTTCATATAATCTCTTACATCTTCACACCAGTGACAGGTATACATATCTGACCCAATAACAGGCCCATTATTTACAAATGTAAACACATTTGAATTCTTTGGCAGATTATCTTTCATCCATACATATGCTCCAATCTCTTCTCCAGAAGTCCAAAAAGCCCCAGGAGGCCATGTTGCAGTATTTACTGCTATCTTTTGCTGTGTTGACGTAAAAAATATCCCAGTCAATAAAATCAGCAGCACAGCATACTTCCCTATGTTCCCCATAGATTTTTTAGATATGCTCATAAGATTAAACGCCCCTTCAGCAGCTAAAATACACACTGGAATCGCCAACAACATCCATGCCCTAAAGGGAGATATTTTAACTGGCATATTAACAGCATTAACAGCATAGAATGTAAGAATAAACCATGCTAATGTTATTCCGAGCCAATGATTTTCTTTCTTAAATAAATCTTTAAATCTTAAGGATAGGAATACTAATGTAATTATTGTCAGAATAGACAAAAACACTCCAATACCAATAGGATTATTTATCATATTCTGCTCTTGCGCAATAAAGAAATCCTTGAGGGTGTAAACCCTATCAGCTGTTCCGGCAATAGCTAAAGCTCCAACACCCTTTCCAACTGAGATGCCTGATCTTTCCAAAGTCCCAATAAAACCATATTTAACAACCATAGGCATCCACCAAAAAACAGAAGATAGAAAAACTCCAGTAAGACCTGCTAGTGCATGATAAAATAACATTTTCCTCTCTAAGATTATTTTTGTTAATAAATACAACACAAAAAACAATCCAAAATACGTGCTGTGTGTGGGGGATGATGTAAGTGTAGTGACCATTACTAAACTAGCCAAAATCCACCACTTTTTGTCGTGTTTTATTCTTTCAACTGCATAAAAAACAACAAAATACAATGGAACAGTCAAGGATATACCCCAGATAAAATGAGACATAAAAGCAGGGATAGATAGTAAAGCAAAAGCTGCAAACAATGCTTTATTCTTATTACCCGTGAATTCTTTTACAAAGAAATAAAAAAATATTGTGCTTAAAGAAATGATTAATGCATTAAAAAACTTCATAGTCCAGTAAACAGAGTCATTAGTCTGGTGGAGTATCCCTAGTAATATATCATATGATGGGGGGTAGGGGTCAATATACTGAAATAGGCCTTCCATACCTACAAAAACTGTCTTTTCTATTGATACAAATTTAACTGACGTAGCATGGCCCCACGAATCGTCATCCTCTAAATAGGGGTAAGCGAATGCACCGGAAGTGTAGATATAGAAATTTATAACAAATAAAACAAGCATTGCCAAAATACTAATAGTAGTTTTTGTAATTTTAAATTGTAATTGTGGTTTTGGCCTATATTTAAAAAGATAATATAGGGGGTATACTAAAGATAATGCCAATATAAGTTTCCAATCAATAGGAATCTTAATCAGATTCAATATCAAACCCAAAAAAGGCAGCATAGCTAAGCCAAAACCAAGCCTCATCAAATTCCTTTCAAGAAAATTCTCAGAGTTTTTTACAAAAGAGGAAACAGTAAAACCTAAACCATAGCAATACACAAAGAAAAGTACAACAGTTATAATGCTCATGAAAAGCGCTAAATAAAATTTGTTTAAAAAGTTATTGTTATTCAAAAGAATCAAATTAGAAACATATTTAAAGCGATATTCTTTAGCTCAGCGTATGAAAATAGTTGTAACAATACCTGCCTACAATGAGGAAAATACCATAAGCATTGTAATTGGTAAGATTAAGGAAGCCATGGAGAGCAACAGATACAACTATGAAATTCTTGTTGTTGATGATGGCAGTAATGATAATACGGTAGAAACAGCAAAAAAAGCAGGTGCTGTTGTTTATTCTCACCCAAAAAATTATGGCCTGGCAGAGACATTCAAGACAGAAATAAAGAAATCTTTAAAGATGGGGGCAGATATTATTGTACATATTGATGCTGATAACCAATACCAGCCTGTGGAAATACCCAAACTGATTAAAGAAATTAATAATGGTTATGACCTGGTTCTTGGAAGCAGATTCAAAGGAACAATAGAGAGTATGCCTTTAATTAAAAAATTCGGAAACAAGGCTTTCTCAAGAGTAATCTCAAACATTACTAGAATGAAGATTTCTGACGGCCAGACTGGTTTCAGGGCATTTACAAGGGAAGTCGCTGGAAAAATAAAAATAATATCTAACCATACATATACTCAGGAGCAGATAATACGTGCTGTAAAGGAAAAATTCAGAATCAAGGAAGTCCCGGCGTACTTTGCAAAGAGAAAAGACAAAAGCAGATTAATGAGCAATCCTTTTAGATACGCCACAAGGGCATGGATTAATATAATAAGAATCTATAGGGACTATGAGCCATTGAAGTTTTTTGGTCTTGTCGGAACAACTCTTTTCGGTTTTGGTTTCTTAATAGGGCTTTATTTGGTATATTTGCACTTTACATCCGGAATAGTAGGGCATCTTGGCCTTATGATGCTGGACATACTCATCTTAAGCATAGGCTTGCAAATCATAATATTTGGATTCATGGCAGATATGCTAAAAAAATAGAATAAAAATAAAATGCTTGGAGAATTCTTTATTATAAAAAAAAGAATATTAGAGTTGTTGAAAGGAAGATTCAAATGGTGTTATATGCATAAACTCATTATATTATTACAGCAATCCTTTTAGGGCTGTAAAAGAATTTTCCCAAACTGTGAAGAAAAACGGAAAGCTCGTCATTTTAACAACCTTTTATAGAGTTTGATAAAATCTTTTGATATCTTCTCCCATGAATAATTCTTTCTTGCAAACTCTGCAGCATTGTTTCCTAGTTTTTGTGATTTTTTCTTGTCTTTGAGCAGTGTAATGATTGCACGGGATAAATCATGGGGGTCTTTCTGCTTAACCAACAGCCCATTATGACCCTCTTTTATCACAAAAGGGATTCCGCCTACTTTGGTTCCTATAACCGCGCATCCTGATGCCATGGCTTCTAAAAGTGACAATCCAAGTGCTTCTGTTCCGGTTTTAGTTGAAAGCGAAGGAAGCACAAAAATATCGGCAAAATTATAATACCTTGCTATATCAAAAGTGGACATAGGGCCGAGAAATTCTACATATTTTTCAACATTCTTGCTATGTACTTTTTCCTTAAGAGTTTTTTCATAAGGGCCTGCACCTATAATCAGCAACTTTACTCTGCTGTCATACCCTGATATATCCTGCATTGAATCTATAAGATATTGTACACCTTTTTGATCACTTAATCTGCCAACAAAAAGCAATAGCCTGTTTTTTGCATATGTTTTTGGTTTTTTCATATTTCTCTTCTTAAAAATATTAATATCTACACCCATTGGTATTACCTGGACTTTAGAAGAATGTTCTGGGAACCTGTTTAACAATTCATTTCTTGTTGCAATGCTGTTTACTGTCACATAATCTGCATTTCTCATAACAAAATTCTGCAATCCTTTGAATAATCTGCTCTTTAGGGGGAACAAATCACTTCCATGTACAGTGACCAGTAAGGGTATTTTGAAAATTTTCTTCAGAAAAACACCTACAAAACCTTGCGGCAAAATCCAATGTGCGTGTAACATATTAATTTGTTCTTTCCTAATAATTTTATATGATGCGAAGAACTCAGAAATTATCAGCAAAGGCATCTGCATTCTTGCCAGGAAACTTTTTTTCATGTTAGGTATTATTCCGCCTTCATAGCATAACTTCTGTAAACTTTCTGGTTTGAAATATGCAAATCTTCTAACTTCTACTTTACCGATAGTTTCCTTTTTTGCTGCCCCCTTATGATGCGGAGCAAGAACTGTTATTTTATAGCTGGAAGTTAATTTCTCAGACAACTCGTACACAAATCTAGCAGTTGTATCATTTTTCCATCTAGGGAAAGTTGTTGCAATAACAAGGATTTTCTTTTCCATGGAATAAGAGATAAAACTGCTATATAAATATGTTTTCAAAAAGGTTTTTAAATACAATAAAATAACCCTAAAGCATGCAGGTAGTAATATTATGCGGGGGTAAGGGAGAAAGGCTGAGAGAGCATACTGAAGTCATTCCAAAACCCCTTGTAGAAATAGGTGATAAGCCAATTCTATGGCACATAATGAAAATTTATTCATACCATGGATTTAATGATTTTATTTTGTGTCTTGGATATAAGGGGGAAAAGATTAAGGAGTATTTCAGTCAAAACAAAGAAAATTGGAATATAGAATTTGTAGATACGGGGTTAGATACAAACACTGGTGGAAGAATAAAAAAGATTGAAAAATACATAAAAACTGATGATTTCCTGGCAACATATGCTGATGGACTCTCTGATATAAACATTAAAGAGCTTGTTGACCACCATAAAAGAAAAGGCAAAATAGCTATAATGACGTGTGTCAGCCTACGTTCTAATTTTGGGATTGTTAACATTGATGATGAGGATATTGTACAGGGGTTTAAAGAAAAGCCCTTCACGGATATGTGGATAAACGCCGGGTTTTTCGTATTTAACAAAAAGATATTTAACTATCTTGAGGAAAACAGTATATTAGAACGCAATCCTATGGAACAACTTGCAAAAGACGGGGAACTTGTTGCATTTAAGCATGAAGGATTTTGGGAAGGTATGGATACTTATAAGGACACAAGAATGCTCAATGAAGCATTTAATAAAGGAAAAGCAAAGTGGGTGGTATGGGATAAAAATGTCAAAGCTTGAAGGGAAGAAGGTATTTATTACCGGGGCTACAGGAATAGTAGGTTATTGGCTTGCATCACACCTCTATGAGATTGATGCAGAAGTTACTATTTACATGCGTGATTTTGTTCCTAAATCAGACTTTATAAAATCAGATATATTTGGTAAAGTAAACATTGTATCAGGCCAGTTAGAAGACTATCTGAACATAAAGAGGGCATTAAATGAGTATGAAATAGATACTGTGTTTCATCTTGGTGCCCAAACAATAGTAGAAACTGCAAATAGGTCGCCATTAGGCACATTTAATTCAAACATAAGAGGTACATGGAACATTCTTGAAGCATGCAGAAACTCAAAATTGGTAAAGAACATTGTAGTTGCGTCAAGTGATAAGGCCTATGGAAGTAGTGACAAGCTGCCTTACACAGAAGATATGCATCTTATTGGGGAGCATCCTTATGACGTTTCAAAGTCTTGTTCTGATTTAATATCTCAATCATATGCAAAAACTTATGGAATGTCTATAGGCATTGCACGGTGTGGTAATATTTATGGAGGGAACGACCTCAATTTCAATAGAATAGTTCCAGGAACCATAAGATCATTACTACACAACAAAAGACCAATAATAAGGAGTGATGGTACTTTCAAAAGAGATTATATATATGTAAAAGATGCAGTGAACTCGTATAAGGTTATAGCTGAAAATCTGCATAGGAAAGACATTAAAGGCCAGAGCTTTAATTTTGGCAATGATAAACCATTAAAAGTTTTAGAAATAGTAAAGGCAATACAAAAACTAATGAAAAAAGAAAAACTAAAGCCAAAAATATTGAACATTGCAAGAGGCGAAATAAAAGACCAGTATTTGAACAGTAAAAAAGCAAGAAAACTATTAAATTGGAAACCAAAATATACGCTTGAACAAGGACTGAAAGAGACTATAGGGTGGTACAGGAATTTCTTTAAAAAGTAATCTTTTGCAGGTATAATTATCACAAAGGGATTTTTATGATAACTTTTGAAGAGCCGATTATTGGAAAAGAAGAGAAAGAATTGCTTTATAAAGCGATAAATAGCTCTGCAATATCCCAAGGGAAATATGTGCAGGAATTTGAGAGTCTTTTTAGTTCTTATTGCTCTACAAAATATGCATCTGCATGTTTTAATGGAACTGCAGCATTACATCTTGCTCTTGCTGGTCTAGATATAAAACCAGGAGATGAAGTGATTGTTCCTTCTTTTACATTTATTGCAACAGCAAATGCAGCAGCATATCTTGGAGCTAAGCCAATTTTTGCAGATATAAATAAAAATACATTATGTATCGACCCTGAAAGCATAAAAAAAAAGATAACAGAAAAAACAAAAGTTATTGTTCCAGTTCATGTTCTTGGTTACCCTTGTGATATGGATGCAATAAAAAATATAGCACAAAAAAATGGATTGTATGTTATTGAGGATGCAGCAGAAGCCCATGGAGCAACATATAAAGGAAAGAAGGTAGGTTCATTATCAGATATTAGCTGTTTCTCTTTCCACTCCAGCAAGATAATAAGAACTGGGGAAGGGGGGATGTGTTTGACAAACAGCAGAGAACTTGACGAAAGATTAAAATTATTGAGATCCCAGGGAAAAGTAAAAAATGAGGAGCTCAAAGGAAATGACTTTATCGAAAAAATGTATTATCATGCTTTATTGGGATTTAATTATAGAATGTTGGATCTGCAGGCCGCTATAGGCATTGCTCAAATAAAAAAAATTGATGATAATATAAAAGCCAGAAGAAGAATAGCTGCAATTTATGACGATGAATTTCAAAAATATAATATAACAACTATAGAAAAAAATAAAGATGCAGAGCCAGTCTACTGGGTTTATCCCTTGATATTTGAAAGCAGAAAGACAAAGTTGTATGTTGGGAGAGAATTGGAAAAAAGGGGCATTCCGTTCTTATCATTTTTCTGGCCATGCCATAAACAGCCATTTTATAATTCCAAAGAAAGTCTTCCTATAGTAGAATCCATTTCAGAAAAAGGTATTTCTATTCCTTGCAACTCGCTGGCTAGTGAACAGGAAGCGATAGAACTAGCAAAAATTATTGGAACTACTGCAAAAAATGCCTAAGAAAAAAATTCTTGTTCTTATGAAGAGATTTGGCTCAAATAAAGACATGGTAAAGGACAATTTTGGACGCGAAATAAGACTTTTTGAGCAACTTGCTAAGAAATATAAGATTGATTTTATATGCCCGGATTACAAGCTAAGGGAAAAGTTTCACATAAAAAAGAATGGAATTGATTTTTTTGTAGTTCCATTCAGCTTATTTGACCCTTTCACCTTGTTGGTAGCAATAAGCAGCATGATAAGGGAGAATAAATACGACGTCATCATACCAACAACTGAGCCTATTTTCGGGATAATTGGTTATCATTTTGCAAAAAAGTTCAATATTCCAATAATCTACGAAGTCCAGGATAATTATGATATTTATGCCAGCTATAAGATTCCCTTTATCAAAATGCTGGATTATAGGGTAATAAGAAAATCAGATTATGTATTTTACTCCAATTATCCATTGATGAAAAAGCTTGAATTTTTAAGGAAGAGGAAAATTGAAATCATTGAAAACGGCATTGACTTGAGCCAATTCAGGATAATTAAGAAGAGAATAGCAAGAGAGAGACTAAAGATTAAACAGAACTTAAAGCTTATCGCATATACTGGGCATATTTCTAAAGACCGTGGCATAGAATTGCTTATTCAGGCTATAAAGGAGTTGCATGAAGAAGATGATTCTATTCACCTGCTGCTTAGCGGTAAAGTAGATAAAGATATTAACATCAGGCATCCATTCATTATCTATGAAGAGCTTCCTAAAAGGGAGCAGCTTGTTATGGCCTTGAATGCTAGTGATGTTCTCGTTATTGCCTCACCCGATAATGCGTTCACAAGATATTGTTTCCCTCAGAAACTTCCTGAATACATGGCAGTTAATGTTCCTATTGTAGCGACTGCTGTTGGAGATGTAATAAGGATACTTGAACCTTTTAATGGGAGTTTGTGTAAACCAGACAGCATGGAAGACCTTAAGAACAAGATAAATATGCAACTAAAAAGGAAAAATATAAATTACAGGAAGATTGCTATGAATTATACATGGGAAAAGCTATCTAAAAAAATTGACAGGATAATTGTTGAAGTAATTAAATGATATAGTTCCTTTTATTAAGAGCAACAGAACATAAAATTTATTAAATGAACTCCTTTTCTGAATTCCTATGGAATTATCTTCAGTTCAGTTGTCTTTAATTGGAAGAATAAAGCGCAAATTAATTTTCCATTTTAGGTTAATCAAACTTTTTTCAAATTGGCCGGTTTATTATCTTGATCTTCTTCATCTTTTAAAAAATAAAACGTTGGTTTATAGGGCTAGAAGAGGGATTAAATTTAAAATCCGGACAAATAAAGAAGATTTTAAGATAGTGAATGCAATATTAACTGCAAAAGTTTACCATAAGCTTCTGAAATATATAAAAGATAATTCTATAGTGGTTGATATAGGGGCCCATATTGGGATATTTTCTGTTTTTGCAGCAAAACTAGCGAGTAATGTAAAAGTCTTTTGTTATGAGCCTTCTGAAGACAATTATACTTTACTCAAAGACAATATAGCTATAAACAATTTAAAAAGGCAGGTAGTCCCTACAAAAGAGGGGGTTTGTGGAAAGAAAGGTAAAAGAAGCTTATTTATAGATAATAGTAATCCAGCATGGCATAGTATGTTTGATAAACTTAGCAACAAAAAGACTGACATAAAATGCACCACTCTCAAAGATATACTTGACAAAAACAAGATACGCAAATGTGATTTTCTTAAGATAAATTGTGAGGGGGCAGAATATGAAATTTTATTTAATACGCCTAAAAAATACTTTAAAAAAATAGGAAGCATTACAATAGAGTTTCATCCTACCGAAGATATAAGAAAATTAAAAAAATTTCTGGAAAATAATGGTTTTTCTGTGATAATTGAAAGGCCGAAACTTGTAAAGTATAATCTGCTATATGCCGAAAGGGGAAAATAAGTTATCTTCCAAGCAGTTTCTTTATTATTGTAAACTTTATTCCCATCCTTCTTTCAACAGCTTCTAAAACTGCAAAATCTTCTTCTGAAAAGGATTTAAATATAATAAGCAGTACATAATAAAATACAATATAAACCAAAATTGCCAATATAAAGAAAAATGTATAATATAAATTTAATAATTTAAAGATATAAAAAACTACTGCAAATGAAATAATTCCTGAAGAAATATACTTTAGATAAAGCTGCTTATTATAACCAAATTTAAGTATTTTCTTGAACATAAAAAATTTTGTTGCATTTATAGAAAGCAAAGAGAGTGTTGTGGCAATGGCTGCGCCAACAATGCCATAAAGTGGTATTAGTATAATGTTAAGAAAGATGTTTGCAATTAATCCGATCAAAGTTGTCAATCCCAAGAATTTTGTTTTGTTGAAAGTCCTTAATCCGTGCTCTGAGAGCCCGAATAAAGTGGTAAAAAAATACCCTATAATGAGTATTACAAGAGGTAAAGCTGCACCTAAATAATTTTGCCCAAAAGTAATGGAAAGTGTTCTGGCTGGAAATGCTAATACAAATATAAAAATAGGTAAAACCAAAATAAATATCCATCTTGAGACTGTTTCGAAAGTTTTTCTTATAGCATCTTTCGCTTTCTTTGCGTATAATTCGGATATTATGGGATAAAATATATTGCCAAATGACAGCCAAATAATCATAAGGGCGGAAGCTATAATATATGCTACATTATATATCCCCACATCCGCATTAGACTTAAAAATACCTATAAATATTGTATCTGTCCATGCCAACGCCATTCCCAAAATTCCAGTCACCATCAATGGAAAAGAAAAAGGAATTAATTGTTTAAAATCAAATGCAGGCTTTAACGACTTTTTGAGGATATTTTTTATTTTTGACTTTAACAGCAGAGCTGCTACTACAGAAGATATAATTAAAGAAAGGACATATGCCCAACCAACTGCATATAATGATGCCGAAATAGAAATCACTACAATAAGAAATGCAAGGTTCAGCATTTTTTCAAAAATACTTTCAGATATTATCACATATTCGGGCTTCTTGAATGCAAAAAAATAATATTTCAAAAGTTGGGTAAGTACACTAAAAGGGACTCCTACGGAGAAAATAGCAATAATTGTATTAAGTCCCTCCATATTGAATATTCGTTCTGCTATAACATCAGAAAAATAATATAAGAGAAATAATATCACAATACTCAAAGATATGGTAATAATAAAGCTTGATATCAGCAGCCCTTTAACTTTATCATGTTGCTTTTTAGCAAGATAATGATTTATGAATTTGCCGATACCTTGGTGTATGCCTGCAAGAGCAAATACTGATGCAATGTTTAGTATGGTTATCCCCAAAACAAGCAGCCCGTAGTCCGAAGGTCCTAGATATCTAGCCGCTAATATCTTGTAAAAAAGAAATGCAAGAGAAGATAATATTATTCCTATAAATATTATAAAACCGCCTTTGGCAACTTTCTTTATTGCATAGTCTTCTAATTCGTCCATATAACTAAAAGAATCACCACAATTTTAAATACTTGCTTTTATTTTTGAGCATAATCTTATTTATTCTGTCTAAACCACTTAATAGTCTTTTTAAGACCTTCATCCAATTCAACTTTGGGCTCCCACCCAATCTCTTTCTTTGCCTTGCTTATATCCGGGCACCGGACATGAGGGTCATCTATTGGCAACTCCTCAAACACCACTTTGCTCTCACTTTTTGTTAATTCCTTTATCAATTCTGCAAACTCCAGCATAGTATATTCATCTGGGTTTCCGATATTAACAGGATCATTTATATCAGACATCATTAATTTATATATTCCATCTATTAAATCTGTAACATAACAGAAACTTCTTGTTTGTTTGCCGTCTCCATAGACAGTTATAGGTTTATTTTTTAATGCCTGGTTTATAAAATTGGGAACAACTCTTCCATCATCTTTCCTCATCCTAGGCCCATATGTATTGAATATTCTGACTATTCTTATATCAATATTATGAATCCTATGGTAAGCCATTACAAGTGCTTCTGCAAATCTCTTTGCTTCATCATAGCATCCCCTAGGACCAGTTGGATTAACATTTCCCCAGTAAGTCTCAGGTTGAGGATTGACTAAAGGGTCTCCATAGACCTCAGATGTAGATGCAAGAAAATATTTTGCCTTTTTTGCCAAAGCAAGGCCTAAAGTATTATGCGTTCCTAAACTCCCTGCTTTTAAAGTTTGTATTGGAATTTTTTGATAATCTATAGGGCTGGCAGGGCTTGCAAAATGCAGCACATAATCTACAGGTTCATCTATTTTGATGTGCTTGCTTATGTCGTGTTCAATTAAAGTAAAATTACTGTTGTTTTTCAAATGCTCAATATTTTTTTTATTTCCGGTAACAAAATTATCCATACATATAACCTTGAAACCTTTCTCTATTAAGAAATCACATAAATGACTTCCAATAAAGCCTGCACCTCCAGTAATTAGTGTGGTTTTCATTGTGCTTTGAAATGTTTGTTTGCTTTTTCCAGCTGCTCGATGCTCCCTATATCATACCATGCTTTGTCAGCCACATGAGCATAAACATTAACTCTCTTATGCAGCCATTCAATAAAACTTCCTGTTTTATCGGGGTTATTTCCCTGGTCAATATACTTCTTTATTAAGGATAATGCTTTTTTTGGAAACAAATAAATTCCAGTTGAAATTAAAGTAGATTTTGGATTTGCAGGTTTTTCTTCAAAATTTATAACAGTACCATCCTTAACTTCAACAACCCCATATTGCTTTGCTAATTCGAGATCTTTTACATCATACAGCGCAATTACATTAGATTTCTTCTTTTTGAATAAATTAATTATCTCTTGTAATGAAAATTCAAAAAGATTGTCACCAGCAATAACTATTAGGTTATTATTTAATTTTTTAATATTTATTACATACTGTACATCTCCTAAAGCTCCTAATCTATCTTCATTACTTTTAGTGCTGTCATTAATTATTTCTACTGGTTTTTTTGCATCAAAAATACGGAGCCATTCTATAAAGTTTTGTTCAAATTTATCATTTGTCACAATATAAATTTTATCGATAATATCTAACTCTTCTAATTTATTTATTATGTGCTCCACCATTGGCTTTCCAGCTACTTTTAGTAGGGGTTTTGGAGTATCCTCTATTAGGGGATATAGTCTTGTGGCATAACCTGCAGCTAATATTATAGCATCCATTTAGATCATATTTTTTCTTCCAGTACTTATATAGATAAATCCTTCTTCTTTAAGTTCCACTGGATTATAAATATTTCTTCCATCTATAATCAGGGGATTTCTTAACAGAGACTTTATTTTCTTTAAGTCCAGTTCCTTGAATTCATCCCATTCTGTCACTAAAAGGAGCGCATCAGAATCTTTGGCAACTTCATAAGGATCCTTGCAGAACTCAACGTCATTTAATATTGATTTCGCCTTTTCCATTGCCTCCGGGTCATAAGCTTTTATTTTTCCGCCTTCTTTCTGTAATTCTTGGATTATGTAAACGCTGGGAGCAAACCTCATATCATCAGTATTAGGCTTAAACGACAGTCCAAGAACTCCTATCTTCTTATCTTTAACATCCTTTAATGCATTTTTCACTTTTTTAACAAAATATTGCTTTTGTTCTTGATTTATTTTGTGTGTTGCCTTAAGTAATTGAAAATCATAGCCATAGCTTTCAGCTATCTTGATAAACGCTTGCACGTCTTTTGGAAAACAAAATCCTCCGTAACCTATCCCGGCATTTAGAAAAGATCTTCCTATTCTTTTGTCGTAGCCCATCCCTTCTGCCACTCTTTCAACATCTGCTCCGGAAAGCTCGCAAATCTGGGCAATTGCATTAATAAAAGATATTTTTGTGGCTAAAAAAGAATTTGATGCGTGTTTTATTAGTTCTGCACTTCTTATATCTGTTATAATCAAGGGTGCTTTAATTGGGCTATAGAGTTTTTTCATTATTTCTATTGGTTTTTCAGTGTCAGCTCCGATGACAATCCTATCAGGTTTCATCGTATCTTCTATTGCAGTTCCCTCCCTTAGAAATTCGGGGTTGCTGACAACATCAAAATCAACATTCTGCTTTATATTATCTTTAATTATTTTCTTAACTCTTTCCCCTGTTTCTACTGGAACCGTACTCTTATGAACAATAATCTTATAAGAATTCATAGTCTGTGCGATTTCCTTGGCTACTGCCTCAACATATTTAATGTCTGTCTCTCCAGTGACTTTAGGTGGTGTCCCGACACAGATAAATATAACTTCTCCATGATCAATTGCTTCCTTATTATTATTGGTAAAACTCAGCCTTTTTTCCTTAATGTTTCTTTCCACTAATTCCTTAATCCCTGGCTCAAATATAGGCATTATTCCATTATTTAGCTTCTCTATCTTGTCTTTGTCAATATCGGCACCTATTACCTCATTTCCAAGCTCTGCAAATACTGTTGCTGTAGCTAATCCAACATATCCTGTGCCTATTACTGATATTTTCATATTACTACAGAAAATAGAAATTCATTTAAAAACCTTCCCCTAATTGAAAATTGAATTTAAATAAGAAATATATGAAAAAGGTGGACAGCTTTCCCAGTTTCCCGTGCAAAAGCACAGTACAGCTAGAAACGGAGGCTTTCTTGACTTCCGAGTTCGGAATGGGATCGGGTAAACCAAGCCCCTATGGCCGTCCAATAATGGGGGATATCTGTCGTTTTAAAAAGGTTACGAATTTTTGCTAATATCAATTACTACTTGCTTCTCCTTCACATCCAAATCCTTAACAACCTCATGCCCTTTTAACTTCTTCTTTATCTCTTCCCAGGAATATTTCTTGCTTGCCTTGTTTATCTCATCCAGAACATCTTTAATCAACTGATAATTATTGTATATCATCTCTCCTTTTTTTCTGTTTTCCATTTCTTTGTTCTTCATGCTCTCCATTGTATCTTTCTGCTCTTCTATTATTCTTTTTATCTCATTTATTTTCTTTGCATAAGCAGAGTCTTCTTTTTTCATTGTCTTAATCTCTTTTGTAAAATAGAAATCCAGGGCTTCATTAAAATCAGAAAAGTTCTTCTTGTCATAATTCTCATAGAATTGTAGATTTATCGGTGTAACATCCACTGCTTCTTCATTTTTATATATTATTTCGGGATTTTTTTTGTTTTCAATTAATTTTTTTATTGAATTGGTTATATTGTTGATTTCGTTGTTGTTGATTTTTTTTGGTGATGTATTTTTATCAATGTTGCTTAACAAACAAACCTCCTCAGAATAAATACCTCCAAGACCAAGCTCCACTGCAAGAGAAGTTACTATTTTGTCTTTTTTTGAATTCTTCAGCAAACTGGTAAGATTGTTTTTTTGCAGCTTAAAGACATTGTACTCCATATTAGGGTATTTGTATTTCTCCTTTGGAACTATAGCTCTGTCCTTAAACCTGTGATGGATCAAGCAATCAATTATAATGTCTTCATTATTGCACAAAATAACATTACCCTTGCCAAAAAATTCAAGATAAAGCTTCTCTGCCTCATCCTTGGCCTTGAAAATAAATTTTAATATTCTCTCAGGTTCCAATTGCTCAATAGAGCCCAAAAATTTTCCTTCAAGATGCTTTCTAAGAAATGTACAAAATCCAGATGGCTTTTCGTCAACAGATTTTTCCCCAGTAAGAAAGATGGCTTTTCCAGCAATAACCCTTAGTATTTTTTTCCCTGCATTGCTCTTGTAAAGCTGTACATAAAACTCTTCTCTGCCATTATTATATATTCTATCTACTTTAGAACCCTCTAAGTTCTTTAATTCTTTTAGAACGAAATGCATGTCCAAGGAACTTAATTGTTTTATCATTTCATCAAACTTTTAATTTTACCCACGATTTTATTCATATTAATATCTTTTGTCGTATCTACAACAACAATCTTATGCCTGTTCTCTTTAGCCTCATTCAGGCATATATCAAATATTTCTGCATCTAAGTTCTCTCTGATTTTATCCTTAGAATACCTTTTCTTTTTTAATCTTATTTCTAATTCCTTTAAATCACATTTAGTGACCGCACATACGTCAACATATTTCTTAAGCAAATAATGAGAAAGATGCGAATCAATAATTACTCCTTTTTCAGTCCCCTTATAATTACCTATCTCCTTAATCAATTCCTTATTCAACTTCTTGGCATCAATAACCTTCGTCTTTCTTTTTCTGTCATAGCCTTCTGAAAGATTATGCTTACTTACTACCTTATTAATATCAATATAATGAAAATTCAGCTTTTTGGCTAACTTAACTGCTAATGTAGTTTTTCCTGTTCCGGGAGTTCCAGTAACTATGAGTACTTTCATAGGCCAGTGTTAACCTTGGTAACTTTTAAACATTGTCTTATTTTGCAGTAAAAAGGGAAAAATTTTAAAATCATATATTGTTAATCTGCCCTATGCAGGAAATAATTGCAATCTCTACATCCAAAAAGCAGGAATTGGTAGATATAACAGATAAGGTAAACACAATAGTAGAGAAATCAAAGGTAAAACAAGGGTTGTGCAATATTTTTACAAAGCACGCTACTGCAGCCATAGTAATAAATGAGAATGCTGACCCAAACATTTGCCTTGACACAATAGATGCATTAAACAAGCTGATTGAAGAGGGCATTTGGAGACATGATAACATGGACAACAATGCTGCTTCCCATATAAAATCTACAATACTAGGCCCTTCAGAAACAATACCCATAAAAAATGGCAGTTTGCAATTGGGTACATGGCAGGCTCCAATGCTTGTAGAGCTGGACGGACCAAGAAACAGAAAGATTATTGTCCAAATCATAGGTGATTGAATGAAATGTGATATGTGCGGTTCTGAAGGGAAATTATATAGGGCAATAATAGAGGATGCCCAGTTAAATGTATGCCACGAATGCAGCAAGTTTGGAAAAGTGACCGGTGTTATTCAGCAAATTCCTGATAAAACAATTCAAAAGGACGCAAAAAGAGAACCAGAAGCAGAGTTAATGGAGATTATAGTGGATGATTACACAGAAAAAATAAGAAAGAAAAGAGAAAGTTTGGGTCTAAAGCAGAAGGAGTTTGCAAAAAAGTTAAATGAGAAAGAATCCTTAGTGCAAAAAATAGAATCAGGTCATTTTGAGCCTTCAATAAACCTTGCAAAGAAGATTCAAAAATTTCTCAGAATAAAACTAATTGAGGGCCATGAAGAAATATATGAAAAGCAAAAGTCAGTAAAAACAGACTCTTTTACGATAGGGGACTTGATTAAAATAAAGAAAAAATAAACATAAAGCTTTAAATAGTTTGGTTGCAGTTTTTATTGTTATCCGCAAGATCCAAAATGAACCAAAGTTACACGATATTAGTCTATGCTGTATGGTTTTTATCTACTTATTTTATTATAGTTTTTCTGCTGGCCCTATTCAAAAACAGGAACAAGCTTTATGACTCTCCTAAACTTGACAAGAATAAGAAACTGCCTAAAGTAAGCATAGTCCTATCTGCATATAATGAAGAAAAAAAGATTTCCGATTCCATAGAATCCCTAAAATCAATTGACTACCCTAAAGATCTTTATGAGGTGGTTATTTTAAATGATGGCAGCACAGACAAAACAAGCGAAGTTGTAAGGGAATATGCTGATGGAAAACACATCATTTTTGTTGACAACAAAAAAAATAAAGGCAAAGCAGCATGTTTAAACCAGGGCATTTCTTTAAGTAAAGGAAAATTTGTTGCGTGCATGGATGCAGATTCTGTTGTGCCTGAAGACATATTGAAAAAGACCATACCCTACTTTGATAACTTGGGTATTGGGGCTGTCACAGTTTCTGTGGAAGTAAAGCAGCCTAAAAACTTTCTGCAGAAGATAATACAGCTCGAATACATACTTGGTTTGTCTCTTTTTTTAAAAATCTTTTCATCTTTCAACTGCATCCATGTGACTCCAGGACCTTTTTCTATTTACAGAAAGTCTGTTCTTAAAGAGATTAACGGATTTGATGCGAATAACATTACAGAAGACCTGGAAATAGCCTACAGAATCCATAAATCAGGCTACAAGATAGCTAATTGCATGAATACTTGTGTCAAAACCATTACTCCGCACAACTTCAAGTTATTATACAGGCAGAGAATAAGGTGGTATTCAGGTGCGCTATTAACCCTATGGCAGCATAAAAATATGTTGTTCAGGAAGAAAACAGGCTTATTTGGCTACTTCATACCATTCAACTATGCTTTGATAACTTTTGGTCTTGGATTATTTTTATTATCACTTTACCTTTCCCTTTCAAACATCACAAACTATCTTTCATTTTACTCGCTGACAAACTATAATTTTTTCTCTAATCTGTTATGGAAGTTCGATGTTCTCAACACAAGCATTTTTGTCTTTTTTGGGATTTTTGGCATACTGGGAATGATAGTCTTGGTTACATTTGGATTAACTGCTACAAAAAACTCCAAAAAGAAAAAGCTCTCAACTTATTTCGGATATTTTTTGCTATTTTTCCTGTACCAGTTTTTCTGGCTCTCCTCATTTTTTCTTGTATTGTTTAAGAAAAAAATAAAATGGTAACCAACAAAGGGATTTTCATTGCGGCAGCTGTAATAACAATAATGCTGTTTGTTTCTGTTTATTCATTTAATTTATTCCTGAATATGCAGCGGGAAAGGGCTGTTATTGATAGAATGGAGGATGTTCTTAACGAGTATCAGGAACTGCAGACCTTATCATTAATGTCTGATGTTTTTGGCAAGGAAATGACATGTTTATCTTTAGAAAAAAGATTATCTCACATGGATAAGACTCTGTGGGATACAGGATTAAAAATCGATAGCTACAGGGAAGCCACTGAGAAATTCATTACAGACCCATTTTACCTCAACCAGAAACAGAAGTTCAACAGAAATGAAATCTTATACCTTTCAATGGTTAAGGAAATGAAAGATTGGTGCGAGTTTAACCAGACAATTATCCTTTATTTTTATAAGAAAAAAGAAGATTGTCCTGATTGTGATGCTCAGGCTTTTGTTTTAACAGACTTAAACAAGGAAATTGATGATGAAATAGCTATCTTTTCCTTTGATTCTGACTTGGGGCTTCCTTCTGTGGATACGCTTGAGTTGTTTTATAAGATTGATTCCTATCCCTGCCTGGTAATAGAGGATGACACTTACTGCGAACTGCATAATAAGGACAAGCTCATAGACAGGCTCTGTGATTATAAAGACTTATCAGTATGCTCTTGAGAAAGAGTTAAATAATAACTTTCTTTTTATATTGAAAAATGAGAAAGCATAAATTATTTTTACTGGTTTTTTTATTGTTTTTAATTGTAAAAATATTTTCCTTATTTGCCGCCCATGACCTTTGGTGGGATTCTTCTGTTTATGCTGGCATGGGAAAATATATTTACTCTTTGGGTGATGCTGGCTTATGGGAGCCCTCTAGACCTTTGGTGTGGCCTTTAATTTTAGGTTTTTTCTGGAAAATTGGCCTTGATTATATTTTATTTGGAAGAATATTTATGATTTTATTCAGCTTAGGAATTTTAACATTAACTTATTTTATTGCTTATGAATTATTTAATAAAAAAATTGCTATTGTTGCTGCTTTATTTCTTTCCTTGTCTTCAACATTTTTTCTTTTTGGGAATGTTCTGCATTCTGAAATTCCATCTGCATTTTTTGTTTTGCTTGGATTTTACTATTTTGTTAAGAAAAAGTACAATTTCTCAGGATTGTTTTTAGGAATAGCTTTTATGACCAGGTTTTTCCAGATATTTGCCTTTATTCCCTTAATTTTGTTATTATTTTATTTTGTTGTAAAGAAAAAAGAGTCTTATGAATCATTGTTTTATTTTTCTATGTTTTTTTTAATTCCAATTGTACCTTATTTGATATTAAACTATTTCTTGTATAATAATCCATTTTATCCTTTTTTATTGCAGTCATGGATGTCCAGATATACGGGATGGATTTTTTCCCAGCCATTTTATTTTTATTTTATTGAACTTGTAAAAGAAAATATTTTGGTTTTATTTTCTGTTTTGGCTTTAATTTTTATTTTAAAGAAACCTGATTTTAAGAAAATGTCTTTTGTTTTGTTATTTTTATTTATTTTTATTCCTTATGCTCTTGTTGCACACAAGGAAATGAGGTTATTAATTACTGCTTTGCCTTTTCTTTACATATTGACTAGCTATGGAATCTCTTATTTCATTAGTTTCTTTAATAAAAATAAAAATTTATTATTATCCTTATTATTAATTATTTTTTTAATATTAACTGTACCAAAATTGAAATTTGATAAGTATGAAGACAATTTAGATGTGTTTTATGATTATGTTGAAAGTGTTGAGATGGATAATGGTCTGTGGGTGTCAAACCCGGCATTTATAGCTTATTCTGACAAAAAAGCAGAACTTATCTATTATCCATTATACAATTCAGAGAAAATTGACAGCTTAACAGCTAACATCAACAACGCAAAACATATCTTGATTAATACCTGCGATATTTTACCATGTCCTCCTTCTGATAGTTTATGCATTAATAAACACAATGATTTCATTGAACTGCTTAAAGAAAGATTTAGCTTGAAATCGTATAATGAACATGGTTCTTGTGAATATTATATATTTGGATAAAATTAATAAACCGCACTGACATTCCTGCAGTTATGAACAAATTACCAACAGGCTCAAGGATTCTGGACAAGATGCTTAATGGAGGTTATGAGAAAGATATAATTACTACATTGTATGGTCCTGCCGGCTCTGGAAAGACAAATTTATGCATTCTATGCGCAATAAATACTGCCAGATTAGGCAAGAAAATAATTTATGTTGATACTGAGAATAATTTTTCTGTGGAGAGATTTAAGCAGATTTGTTCTTCTATTAACTTAAATTATGCAAAAACCCTTAATAATATTGTTTTCTTACGACCTGCTTCTTTTGAAGAGCAGAAAAAGACTTTTGAAAAGCTTAAAGATCTGGTTAGCAGTAAAATTGGATTGGTAATTATTGATTCAATAGCAATGCTTTACAGATTAGAAATGGGAAAAAGCAAAGACATCTATAATGTTAATGCTGAACTAGGCAAGCAAATTGCCTATTTGAAAGAAATTGCAAGCAAGAAACATATTCCTGTTCTAGTTAGCAATCAAGTTTACTCAGACTTTGAAGACAAAGAAAAAATAAATATTGTGGGTGGTGATTTACTTAAGTATGGAAGCAAATGCTTAATAGAGCTGCAAATAACCCCTTCTGGAAACAGGCTTGCCATCATTAAAAAACACCGTTCAATAAAAAGCGAAAAAGAAATAACATTCAAAATAGTTGAAGGCGGGATTATCGGAACAAAAGAAGGGAAAGGGTTTAAGTTGTTTTAATTGCATTTCCACAACCTTTTTAAATCGATATACGTAACTTACTGTCTCTAAGGGTGGTTAAATAATATGGTAAATACCTCTAATGCAGATAAAGAAGCAGTTAAAAAACAACACCAAAAAGGCAAATTAACAGCAAGAGAAAGAATAGATTTACTGTTAGATAAAGGTTCTTTTACAGAATTAAACAAATTAGTGGAATTAACTTCTCATGATTATGATTTGCAGCAAAAAAAGACATCAGGAGACGGAGTAATAACCGGTGTTGGAAAAATAAATGATAAGCAAGTTTGTATTTTTGCCCAGGATTTTACATTTATGGGAGGTTCAATGGGAGAAATGCATAATAAGAAAATTGCAGAAATAATGCAGCATGCATTAACAGTTGGTTGTCCAATAATAGGTTTATTTGATTCTGGAGGGGCAAGAATTCAGGAAGGAATCCATGGCCTGGATACAGGTGGTTTAATTTTCAAAACCAACACATTAGCTTCTGGTGTTATACCTCAAATCTCAGTAATCCTTGGACCATGCGCAGGAATTGCAGTATACAGCCCGGCATTAACTGATTTTACATTCATGACAAAGAAAATCAGCAACATGTTCATTACAGGCCCTGATGTAATTAAAACAGTTACAGGAGAAAATATTGATTTCAACGGATTAGGAGGACCAATCATACACAATGAAAAATCCGGTGTTGCAACCTTCATAGAAGAAAGTGAAAAAGACTGCTTTGATACAATAAAACTGCTTTTAAGTTACCTGCCCCAAAACAACATGGAAAATCCTAATCTAATCACTACAAATGACAATCCAAACAGAGCAAACAACAAATTAAAAGATATAATACCCAAGGATACAAAAAAAACATACAACGTAAAAGAGGTCATAGAAGAAGTAGTTGATAAAAACACTTTCCTGGAAACACAACCACTATATGCGCAAAACGCAGTAACAGGATTTGCAAGATTAAACAGCAATACCATTGGAATAGTGGCAAACCAGCCAAATGTACTGGCTGGCTGCTTGGACATAAACAGCTCAGATAAAATAGCAAGGTTTGTAAGGTTCTGTGATTCTTTCAATATCCCAATAATAAATTTTGTGGATGTTACAGGCTACTTACCGGGTGTTGAGCAGGAACATAATGGAATAATAAGGCATGGCGCAAAAGTTCTTTATGCTTATTCTGAAGCAACAGTTCCAAAAATAAGCTTGGTAATGAGAAAAGCCTACGGAGGAGCTTACATAGCATTAGTTTCAAAAGACATGGGCTTTGACAAGGTAATTGCATGGCCTCAAGCTGAAATAGCTGTTATGGGGGCAGAGCAAGCAATTAACATTATTTTCAGAAAAGAAAAAAACAAATCAAATAAAGTAAAAGAGTACAAAGAAAGATTCCTTAATCCTTACGAAGCAGCAAAGCATGGCAAAGTCGACATAATAGCAGAGAAAAAAGACACAAGAAAAGTTCTAATAAACTGCCTGGAAATGTTAATGACGAAAAGAGAAAAAAGGCCTGCAAAAAAGCATGGCAATATGCCTGTATAAAAATGGAAGACTTGACAATTAAAGTCGACAACAAGGAATACCATGTAAAAGTAGAAGAAACCGAGGACGGAAGAATTCTGGTGCATTGCAATGGAGATGTATATGAAGTAGATTCAAGGCCAACCCAAGCAGACATATTTGACAAACTAAAGAAAAAAGAGGCAAAAGAAAGAGGCCCTGGAACAGTAACCTCTCCCTTACCAGGAACAATATATGAAATAAAAGTAAAGAAAGGAGATAAAGTAAAGGAAAAACAGCCATTAATAAAACTTATAGCAATGAAGATGGAAAATGAAATCACAGCTCCTAAAGCAGGAACAATAAAAGAAATAAAAGTAAAGAAAGATCAAAGCGTAAGTAAGGGGGATGTTTTAGTGATTATTGACTAATTTTCTCAGCCCCTTTCCACAAATAAGGGAACAACACAATTGCCCCTAAAGCCTTAACAGTATCTCCAATAATAAAAGGAATAAAACCAAGCATCAAAACCTCAGCAAAAGAAACATTTCCCAAATAAAGCCATAATCCAGCCAAACCAAAAGTATACAAAACAACTTCCCCAACTAGCATACACAAAAGCACACTGCTTTTACTCCTTCCATAACCCTTCCCAATCATCCATCCAACTATTAAAACCATGAATATAAAGCCAACAAGATACCCTCCTGTAGGCCCTATGAAAGGCCCCCATCCTGACGAATAGCCTGCAAAAACACCAAAGCCTACTAATCCTGCCAATAGGTAAGCCAAAATAGCCAAAAAGCCCTTTCTGAAGCCAAAGAAAAATGCGATCAGAAAAATACCAAAGGTCTGCATTGTTATAGGCACTGGCCATAAAGGAATCCTGAGATTAGCCATAACTGCCATAAAAGCTACGCTAAACAGAATCATAAACACATCCAAAAGAATAGTTCTCTGCTTAAATATCAGTTCATATATTGTCTTATTTTCTATTTCGTGCATGTTCTCACTTATTTCCATTGGTTTTGTTCCCAAATAATATGCCCATAAGGATATTCAATGCCCATGCCTGAAGAACATTTATAGAATAAATATTTCCAAAAACAAAATTCCATAACCACATAACCGGAAAAGCCAGAACCAAACCCACTATGCCGCTTATTAAAACAACTAAAGTTATAGTGTAGCCCATCTCCAGCATTCTCTTCAAAAAAGGTGCTTGATCTAAAAATGCCATTTATAACTCCCAAAAGTAATGCTGCCCTCTTTTTAAAGATTTTGATTGAGCAAAACTAAACAACAAATATATCCCCTTCAACTATCTTCTTAAGCTTCCCATTTCCTAACCTAAGCATTAGATTACAATCCTTATCGATATCAACAGCCTCTCCAATATAAACCCCGGAAAATGTTTTGACCTTTACTTTCTTGCCCAAAGTATGTGAATATTTTTTCCAAATGTTTATTATTTTATTATATTTTTTATTTTTATAGTATTGATACAAATTATCGAATTGTTTTATTATTTCATTGATTATTTTTTTAATATCATGATTCTTATTGGTAATAATTTTTAATGAAATAGCTTTATTGGAAATATTTTTATTGAACTTTTGTTGATTGATATTAGCCCCAATACCCACCAAAGCATAATTTTCCTTGCCAGATATAGTTTCTGTCAGAATTCCGCATATTTTTTTATTATTAATTAAAACATCGTTTGGCCATTTTACCAAAGCATTTGATTTTGTTATTTTCCTTATTGTTTTTGCAACAGCAATAGAAGCAATTAATGTGAGGTATCTAACTTTATCCAAATCTCTTACTTTCAAAACTATTGTCATGTACAAACCACCAATTCCAGAATCCCATTTCCTGTTAAACCTGCCCTTTCCCATTATTTGCTTATCAGCAGCAACAACAATATTGCTTAAGCCTTTTCCAGCTAACTCTTTAGCCTTGTCATTAGTAGAATTAAGAGCTTTGAAATTATAGAATTTGAACATCAAGGACCACTATTTTCCATCAATTCATGTCTTCCGGCCACTACCCAGGGATTTGACTTATTATTATGGCTTTTTTTCTCCATGTGTTTTGAAACTGCTGTGGTAACCAAAATTGTCTTTTGCCCGTTTGTCAGTTCCTTGCGTTTTTGCACAGAATGTTTCTTCACAGATTTAAGTACCTCATTTTTTTCTATGAAGGATGTTGTAACCTTGCCTTTGACAAAATCTTTATTGTGTAAGACTGCCAAATGGAATGGTATAGTTGTCTTTACACCCTCTATAAGATATTCTTTAAGGGCTCCTTTCATTCTTGAAATAGCCTCATGCCTGTTTCCTCCAGAGCATATAAGTAATGATAACAGTGAATCGTAATCAGGAAGCACCCTATAACCAGAGTGGCATATACTATTGACCCTTATGCCAGGGCCTCCTGGAGGGAGATAGTTGACTATTGTTCCTGTTGAAGGGGCAAAATTATTCAAAGGGTCTTCTGCATTAACTCTGCATTCTATTGCCCATCCGTCCAATTTAATATCATCCTGACTAAATGTGAGTTTTGCTCCTGACGCGAGTTTAATCTGTTCCTTAACAAGATCAACTCCGGTAACCATTTCTGTAACTCCGTGCTCAACTTGTATCCTGGTGTTCATTTCTATGAAATAGAAATTCTTCTTTTTATCTAACAAAAACTCCACAGTACCAGCACCTTCATATTTTGCAGCAGATACTACCCTTACTGCTGCCTCCCCCATTCTCTCTCTTAACTCGCTATTTATAGCAGGACTTGGGCTTTCTTCCACAAGCTTCTGATGCTTCCTCTGGATACTGCAGTCTCTTTCTCCTAAATGAACAACATTACCGTAATGATCCGCCAGTATCTGAAATTCTATATGTCTTGTCTCCCCGATATATTTTTCCATATACAATGTTTTGTTTCCAAAAGATAAAAATGATTCCGCTTCTGCACTTTCGTAAGCTTTTTCCAGATGCTCCTCATTCCTAACAACCCTCATTCCTTTTCCCCCTCCTCCGGCAACTGCTTTAATAATAACTGGAAATCCTAGCTTCCTGGCAACTTTAAAGGTGTGTTTCTTATTTTTCAATGTAGTTCCTATTCCTTCAATAACAGGGACTTTTGCTTTACGCGCAGTTTTTTTTGCCCTTATTTTATCTCCTAAAAGTTCTATTGTTCTTGAGGAAGGCCCTATAAACTTAATCTTGTTTTTCTCACACAACTTAGCAAATCCAGCATTTTCTGCCAGAAAGCCGTAACCAGGATGTATGGCATCAACTTTTGTTTTTTTTGCGATGCTTATTATTTTCTTTATGTCAAGATAGCTGATAGCCGGTCCTATGTAATATGCCTTATCTGCAAATTTGACTGCTAATGTTCCTCTATCATGTTTGGAATACACCAAAATAGTTTTTATTCCCAGCTCGCGGCATGCCCTTATTACCCTCAAAGCTATTTCTCCCCTATTAGCTATTAGAACACTCTTGAATTTCTTCTCTTTTGCCAGAATTGTATAGTCTCTTCCACTAAAACTACTGACGCTTAATCCTTTGGAGAGTATATCAATAAATGTCTGAGAAGACTTACTGCTTACTATCTTCTTTAGCTCTTTCTCATTTAATCCGGGCATTTTTTTTATCAAACTGGAAGTTATTGTATCTCCGAGTTCTGCCAAGCCTGTTTTTTTGAATATGCCTTTCCTTTTGTCCACTGCAATGATATTGCTTTTAATTAAGGTCTCAACTTCTTCATAAACCAAAGGTGCCGTCTTTTTTAGTTTGTTAAATGTTTTCTTAACGGCCTTATAAGAATACTCTACAGGAATTAGGGTTTTATTTAGAGAAGAAAATACTATATTCTTAATACCCCAACTCTTATTTTTCCTCTTCGCCATAGTCCAATGTATTGGTTTTCATTTTATAAATATTTGCATATACTGAGTATAAAAGAAGAGAGTAGAATTAGAATTCATAATGCAATGCTATTGCTATCGGTTCTGTTGTGGTTGACTTTGATACTGCTGAAATTCGCCATCAAATCGATTAGCTGCAAAATATATGATATCTTTTGCTTGCTTAGCTAAGACTATTGCAGTATGGAAATCTTTTTCTTCCTCAGCATTTTGAGCCTGCTGCAATAAATCCGCAGCTTTATCTATGCCTTGTTGCAATTCATCTATCATGTCCTGAGGGGCCTGAATATTCTGCTTGACAATATACTGTATAACATTATTAGCATCAGAAATCAAGCCATCCACATAGGTCCTAATTTTAGAAGATACCTTTTTAATTGGCTTTTCTGATTTGAACTCTTTCATAGCTCCGACAGGATTGGCTTTGTTAATCAGTTTTTTTGTGTCTTTCAAAATCTTTTTCTGTTGGACGACATCTATCCCTACTTGCTCAGCAATAGAAATCTCCTCCTCAAGTTTTTTCTCTTTTTTCTCTGCAGGCCTAAATTTGTTGAATAAGAACGTTGCTATTGCCACAGCAGGAAACATGCCAGTAAATCCTTCAACAACTTCACCAACAACAGGTATTAAACTTATAGGGAAAAAATTAGTGGCTTCCCATGCAAGGAATATTGCAATAACCACTCCTACAATTTTTTTTTGTTTACTAAGGATTATTAAAGCCGCTATCCAGTCGCCAAAATCCAACCCAATCAATCCAGCACCCAGAATAAAATTATCTGCAAATGATAAACCACCATCAATCACATAATCATAAAATAATGCTTTGAAATATCTCTTGAAGAATATGAAAGAAATTATTAAAATAGCAACAACGATTAATATTACATATTGTAAATCTAGACCTGCTATTGAAGCCATATCCTAAACAGAAAGGGTAATATATTTAACTTTATCTGAAAAAGTCCTTCTGCGAAAGCTTTTTAAACGTAATAACGTTAGTTAAAGTATGAAATCTATAGATAGATTTAGAGATAAAAAAGGTGAAATAAATGCAAAAGGTATCAAAAAAATAATTCCTTATGACAAGCCTTTTTTAATGATTGACAGGGTTTTAAAGCTTAATAAAAAAGAAATAATTGCCGTAAAAAAAGTAAAAGCAGAAGAAGATTATCTTAAAGGGCATTTCAAAGGCTTTCCAATTATGCCTGGTGCCTTAATTGTAGAAGGCATTGGACAGGCTGCTACACTTTTAGTAAGGTACAATATAAAAAATCACGAGCAGAAAGACATTTTGGCTTATAAGATACGAAGCGCTAAATTTTTCAGACCAACTTTCCCAGGACATACATTAAGGTTTGAAGCGAAATTAATTTTCATGTTCAGGAAGATAGCATTTGTAAACGGAAATGTTTTCAGGAAAGAAAAATTAGTCTCAAAAGTAAAGATGGTTTTAGCCATTGTTGATAAAAAACAATTCAGAGGAAGATATAGTAAAAAATAATCAATTCAATAAATTCTTTTAGACCTAAAATGCACTATGTAAGGGGGGTTGGAATGACGAAATTTGAGGTTCATACAGAGACAACACAAGAACTCTGTTATGATGCCGTAATGGAGGCATTAGACGATGCACATATGCCCTTATTAGAAATAGATGAAATCATAATAGCAAAAGGTGATTCTTCGCATGATGGTGAGAGGCAAAGATTGTTTCAGGGTGTTTTGAGCAGCATACTCCAATATGAGAACATTCCAATAATACAGGTTGTTGCAGCCTGCTCTGGTGGTGGTGCAGCAGTATGGAATGCTATTCATTCTCCTGCTAAGAATTCACTGGTAATAGGAGTAGATAAACTCACTCCACCTCCAACAAAATATGTTACCGACGATTTGATGATGGCTTCAGAGAGGATTTATGAGCAGACAGAGGGTTTAAGTTTCCCTGCACAAAATGCTCTAATTGCCCAGCAATACATGATGAAATATGGCACAACTTTAAACGATCTTGCCCTTGTAGCATTGAAGAATCACGAAAATGCATTTGACAATCCTAAGGCAAGATTTTACAAAAAGAAAGTTACATTGGATATGATAAAAAAATCTCCAATAGTTGCCTCTCCATTAAGGCTCTTTGATTGCAGCATATCTGTAGATGGCGCTGCTGCTGTGATAATAAGTAAAGATAAAACTGATATAGAAATTATTGGCTCTTCATTATACACAGACAGGTTGCCTGCATTTGAATCCGAAGATATGACCTCTTGGGATGGGACAAAGCTTGCTGCAAAATCAGCTTATAATCAGGCAGGTATAACCCCAAAAGAGGTTGATTTTGTGGAACTGCATGATGCTTTTACATCTGTAGAACTCATGGCTTATGAAGATCTTGGTTTTGCAGAAAAAGGTGAGGGGAAAAAACTTATCAAAGGTGGAATTACAAAAATAAATGGAGCGTTGCCAGTTAATACAAGCGGGGGATTAAAGGCAAAGGGGCATCCAGTCAGTGCCACAGGGGTCTCTCAAATTTATGAAATAGTGAAGCAGATGCACAGACAGGCGGGGAAGAGGCAACTTGACAGAACAAAAATAGGTCTTGCACATAATGTAGGGGGAGTAGGAAGCACGGTAACAGCGCATATACTAAAGCATACAGGCAGTTAAACATGATAATACGATGGATTTCTGAAGACGGAAAGAGAAAATGGATATACCCTGTAAAAAAGGATATATATACTGGTGGGAAAGTAATAAAGCAAATAAGCAAAAATGCAAAAGTCATAGGTATAACCAAAGTAAATATTCCTTCTCCAATGCATCCTATAATACCTTATAATGTTATTCTTCTTGAAGATGAGTATGGCAATAGGATACCTAAGAAGACAATGAAAAATTACAAGATAGGAGATATTTATGAAGTAAATCCTGCTACAACCAATGACGCAGTTATAATAACAAAGATAAAATATGATGTTTATGAGTATCTGAAAGAATCTTTAGAATTGTTGTATGATTATGACATATCTGTAGAAGATAAGATTTTGATAAAACCCAGCATAATAGAGCCTGCATACTCATATCAGGCAGTTACAACAAATTCAGAATTGTTAAATGCCCTTATTACCTACCTAAAAGAAAAGGGTGCTAAAGATATAGTAGTTGCAGAACAGGCAATGCTTGGAAATGATACAATGGCTTCTGCAAAAAAGTCAGGAATTCTTGATGTCTGCAATAACCACAAAATCCCTTTTATTGATTTAAGAAACTCTGAATACACAGAAAAAACTTCAGATGGTTTCACATTTAAGATTGCTAAAGAAGTTCTTGAAAGAAAAGTGATAAATGTGCCGGTAATGAAGACCAATTCCCAAATTGCGGTTTCCGGGGCAATAGAGAATATGCTTAGGGTAGTTGATGAAGATACCCAAAAAAAGATGTTCAAAGAGGATGTAGATAAAACACTGCCTAAATTGATCAAAGCACTTCCTAAATTCTTGACTATAGGTGACGTAATTATAGGATTGCAAGGCAATGGCCCGACTTTATTGGGAGAGCCTGCATTTCTGAATATGTTGTTCTTAAGCAAGGATCCTGTAGCTCTTGATGCTGTTTTCAGCGAAGCATGCCTTCTTACAACTCCCCGTTACATTAAAATAGCATCTTTGCTGGAGGCAGGAAACAGTGACACAAAAAAGATAGAAATTGTTGGAGAAGAATTAGAAGCAGTAAAATGTCCTCTAAAAGCAGCTGAAAAAGATGCTACAGCCCATACTAAAATAAAACTTATTGATGGAAAGGCAGACCCTTACACTTACAACACTGCATTGAAGATAGCAGCAAAACTTGTAGGCTTGTTAGGAGAAGAGGTTAATTTGGTTATAGGATCATTAATAACAAAAGATATGCTTAAAGGCAAGATAAGATTGGTTGCATACGGAAAAGACGCAATAAAACAGATTAATATTCTTGGAATAAAAGCAATAGCAGAAATTCCTGAGAGTATGGACGATACAGAAAAAGTAATGCTGTTGAAAAGTGTTTTGCAGAATCCCAATAAAGAAAATATTACTCCCGTAGATAAACTAAAGTCAAAAATAACTGGGTTTGGGATGAAAATAAAAAAGAGATTTTAATCTTATTGAGGATTTACAATGGTATACGTAAAAGGTGCTGGGATGTCTAGGTTTGATGTAAACCCTACTTGGTCTTACGAAAGAATCTACGAATGTGTTAACGAGGCTCTAGATTCAGGAGATACGAAATTAGAAGATATTGATGCGATTTTTATTTCTACTAGCGAGGCAGAATCTAATGGAGAAAGGCAGAAGCATACGGCTCCTATGATAAGCAGTATGTTTCAAAGGAAAATTCCAATCCTCGCAGTGCCTGCAGGATGTAGTGGTGGGGGTGCAGCACTATGGGATGCTATAGGCTTCCAAAAAGTAAATAATGCAAATAACGTTTTGGTTATAGGTTTTGAAAAAATAGTTGCAGGCAGATCTGAGAATGCTACAGATGAAATGCTAAGAGGTGGTGAAAGGATCTATGAGCAGGCAGAGGGTGTGATATTCCCTGCACAAAATGCTCTAATTGCCCAGCAATACATGATGAAATATGGCGCAACTTTAAACGATCTTGCCCTTGTAGCATTGAAGAACCACGATAATGCATTTGATAATCCAAAAGCTAGGTTTTACAAAAAGAAAGTTACATTGGATATGATAAAAAAATCTCCAATAGTTGCTTCGCCATTAAGACTTTTTGATTGCAGCATACCCTGCAATGGCGCAGCTGCAGTGATAATAAGTAAAGATAAAACTGATATAGAGTTGACAGGATCTGCATTGAGCACAAGTAAATTATCTGCTTTTGAGAGAGAAGACATGACTTCGTGGAATTCTACAATTAATGCCGCAAAAATAGCTTATGAACAATCAGGAATAACCGCTAAAGATATTGATATTGCTGAGGTGCATGACGCTTTTACATCTGTAGAGCTAATATCTTATGATGGCCTCGGGTTTTGTGGAAAAGGGGAGGGAGCTGGACTAATAAGAGAGGGAAAAGTGAATCTTAATGGAACCCTGCCAACAAACACTAGTGGTGGATTAAAAGCAAAAGGCCACCCTATAAGTGCTACTGGAGTTTCCCAGATTTACGAACTTATTCTGCAGTTAAGAAACCAAGCTGGGAAAAGGCAGGTAGACAACTTAAAATACGCACTTGCCCATAACATTGGCGGTGCAGGATGTGTAACAGCAGTGCATATCTTAAGAAAATCTTAGTAAGAATATCATAACTTCACATTCAATATATGTATGGCCTTGTTCATTGTTGCTTCTGCTGCTTCCATTAAACTCTCGCTTAATGTTGGGTGTGGGTGTATCGTTGACGCCAAATCCTCGATAGTAGAATTCATCTTTATTGCTAAAGTTGCTTCACTGATAAGGTCTGATGCCTCGCTTCCGACAATTTGCACTCCAAGCACTTTATTATTTTTTTCATTCACAATAATCTTTACAAAGCCTTCTGTTTCGTCTCTAGTCATTGCCCTGCTAGATACGCTAAAAGGAAACTTTCCTGTTTTTATCTTAATGCCCCCATCTTTTGCTTCTTCTTCGCTTAAACCTGCACTAGCAATTTCTGGGTCAGTAAAAACAACAGCAGGTACAATGACATTTTCATAGCTTTCTTTCTTTCCAGTAATTATTTCTGCAACAAATTTTCCTTGATACGAAGCTTTATGAGCAAGCATAGGTCCTGTAGAGACATCTCCTATAGCATATATATTCTTATCATTAGTAATTAAATTTTTATCAACCTCAACAAATCCCTTTGCATTTAATTTTACTTTTGTATTTTCAATGCCTAGATTCTTTGTATTGGGATATCTCCCTACAGCAACCAAGATTTTATCTGCCTCCAACAATATTTTTCCCTTTTCTTTAGAATTCACAACAACCTTATCGTTCTCAATTTTATTTGCCCTTGCATTAAGGTAAATCTCTGTATTAAGCTTCTCAAGATTTTTTTGGACAACAGCAACAATATTTTTGCCAAATCCCGGTAAAATCTGCTCTTCGCTTTCAATAATAGAAACTTTGCTGCCTAGTTTTGCATAGACTGTTCCCAACTCTAAACCTATATAGCCTCCTCCAACAACAACTAACTTTCTGGGAATCTCTTTTAAAGATAACGCATCCCTTGAACCTATAATCTTCTTGCCATCAAACTCAAAGCTTGGCAGTTCAATTGGTTTAGAACCAGAAGCAATTATTGCTTTATCAAAATCAACATAAGAAACATCTTTAGTATTAGTTACTTTTAATCTGCTAGAGCTTTCAAAAAAAGCAGTTCCTTTTACAATAGTTACATTATTTTTCTTGCATAGGAATTCAACACCTTTATTAAGTTTGGAGACTATTTTATCTTTCCACTCTTGCATTTTTTTAAAGTCCATTGTAACTTCTCCGGCATTTATTCCCATTACAGAAGATTTCTTTATTTTGTCAAAAAAGTCCGATGCAGAAATCATGGCTTTTGAGGGTATGCAGCCGTAATTAAGACATACGCCCCCTAGCTTATCTTCTTCAACTAGGACAACCTTTTTGCCTAACTGAGCAAGCCTTATAGCTGCTACATAGCCCCCTGGACCTCCGCCTATTACAGCAACTTCGGCTTTCATAGCCTTGTTTGAGTTCATTTTATGTAAGCAGGTTCTATATATCCTTAATAAATCTAACGTTTTAGTACGCAAAAAGATAACATTTAAAAAGTTATTATGCTTGCTTTTTAACTAGATGGTTTTGGGTGTGATTATGTCGAAATTGAAATCATGGAATCCGGATCGGCCTACTTCTAAGGGGGCAACTGCTTTTCATGATGCTGTTGTTGACGCTTCTTGGTTGCGTGATTGTGTAGACCAATTAATAAAATATGCCAATCCGAAAATTAAAGAAAATGATGTTGTTGTTGATTTTGGTGCTGGAACTGGAACATCCTCTGCTAGAATTCTTAAGAAATTCAGGAATAAAATTAGCTTATGGCTTGTAGATAATTCCTCAGCATGGCTTGGTAAAGCATATGAATATTTGCACTCTAAACCGAATGTAAATTTTTTTATATTAGAAAAAAAGAATAATGATTACTCAACTTTATCTGAGACTATTGGCAAAGAATCCGTTAATCAGGTGTTATCCTCAAACACAGTCCACCTAATTCCTAATCTTAAATATACTTTTAAGGGTGTTTTTGATTCTTTAAAATCAAATGGGTTTTTTATTTTTAATAGTGGTAATATTGAAAGAAAAGGCAAGCCGAAAGGTGCTTTGATGCTGGATTCTACTGTTTACAGAGTGCATGACATTGCAATTGGTTTAATAAAAAAACTGCCTAAATTTAAGAAGTATAGGGAAGGGCTTGACAAGCAGATAAAGGCTTCCTTACCCCAAAGAAAATTCATTTTTCCGTATCCTAGAGATATCCAGGAATACGTTAGCGCTCTCAAGGCCGCTGGATTCAAGCAAGTAAAAACATATTATTCATGCTTTAAAGTAAAATATTCTGACTATCTGGATTTTTTGAGAGTTAAAAGACTGCAAGCAGGTATGCTGCCGGAAGTAGGAGGTACAGAACCTACCCCTGATGAGATTAGGGATAGAGATGAATTAATAACTAAGGCCTCATTGCAGCTTTTTGACGAACTTAAGAAAAATAATCCTCTTGCAGACGATAAATCTTGGCAATGTGAATGGGCTTATGTCATGGGAATTAAATAAATTTATTAAAAATGATAAAAAATAAAACTGCTTTGATTACAGGAGCTTCCACAGGTATTGGGAAAGCTACAGCTATTGAACTTGCTAAAAATAAAGTAGATGTTGTTATAAACTACTACGGCAATGATAAAGAAGCTGAAGAAGTTGTTGCTAACGTAAAAAAACATGGTGTTGAAAGTATTGCTGTTAAAGCCGATGTATCTAATTATAATGAAGTAACACAGATGGTCAACACAATACAAAAGAAATTTGGGAAAGTAGACATCCTGGTTAACAATGCAGGAATTGTAAAGGACAGAACATTAAAAAAGATGACTGTACAAGAATGGCAGGCAGTAATAAATACAAATCTTAATGGAGTTTTCTATGTTACAAAGTCAATTTTGCCTTTGATGTGTGAAGGTGGGAGAATAATAAGCCTATCTTCTATTATTGGGCAGTATGGAAATTTTGGGCAATGCAATTATGCAGCTGCTAAAGCAGGTATTGTAGGTTTTACAAAATCTCTTGCAAAAGAGCTGGGCAAAAAGAAGATAACAGTAAACGCCATTGCCCCTGGTTTTGTAAAGACCCGTATAACAAAAGATATGCCTTTTTTCAGAAAAAAGATAATAAATTATATGACCCCGCTAAAAGAGGAAGCAGAACCAGAAGATATTGCTAATGTCATTGCCTTCCTGGCATCAGATAAGGCCAGATACATTACGGGAACTGTAATAAATGTTGACGGTGGTCTTGCATTCTAAGTTAAAGTTTCCTCGTAAAAACCCAAATATTTATATATACCCTCTCTATTCTCAGGATTGAGTTTTCTTAGGATTTTCTTAAGAAACTTAGAAAATATGAGGTAAAAATAAAATATGTACGACCAAGATAGAGGATCTAGAGATTTCGCTCCAGTTAATGTTGGAGACGAAATAGATGTAAAAATAGAGGCTGTAGGGGAGAAGGGAGACGGCATTGCAAAGAAAGAGGGATTTGTTTTGTTTGTTCCCAACACAAAGGAAGGCCAGGAAGTAAAAATAAGGGTCACAAAGGTCCTTAGAAAAGTTGGCTTTGCAGAAGTTGTTGGTGAAAGTGAAGGAACACCCAAAGAGGCGCAACCACAAGAAAGTGCACCTGCGCAAGAAGCAGAGCAACCTGCAGCTGAAGAACCTGAAGCACAAAAAGTAGAAGATAGTGAAGATTTCGGGGAAGAAGAAAAGAAAGAATAAATTTACTTCTTTTTGTTTTTTTGATTAATCTTAAATAGATGTAAGTCTAAATTAGGGTTATGAGGTTATTTGCAGCCATTGAAATACCTGAAGACGTAAAAGGATATATGGCTAAAATACAGGAAGAAATAAGCGGCACTCAAGCGAAAATCAGGCTAGTGAAGAAAAACCAGATTCATTTGACCCTAAAATTTCTTGGAGAAGTCCGGCCTGATAAAGTAGATGATATAAAAAAAGAACTCAAAAAGATATCTTTTGCTCCTTTCTCTGTATATCTGGACAAAATCGGGGTCTTTCCAAATGAAAGCTGCATAAGGGTCGTGTGGGTTGGTTTAAAACCAGAAGAACCTATAATGGATCTGCAGAATAATATTGATGAAAATCTAAAAAAATTGTTCAAAAAAGAAAAAAACTTCAAAGCCCACCTTACATTAGCAAGAGTAAAATATATAGACAATGAAGAAAAATTCGTTGCTAGATTAAAGAAAATAAATATTGAAAATAAAAAAGTTGGCATAAACAACTTCAAACTGATAAAAAGCACATTAACTCCTGAAGGTCCTGTTTATGAGGATTTAGAGATATTTAGTGAATAAAGAAACCTACGGAAATTAGAAATTTCCTAGGATTTGAACATCTGCGATTTTCAAAAGCTTTTTAAATCCCTCATTCTTTCCTTTTAGTATTACCAAATCACTGCATGAGGTAATAAAAACTGCAGTTCAAATTCTGAACTTGCATTACAATTAAAATGGTTGAAGAAAAATTTTTGGTTCCGACAGATGAATATCTTAAGTCCGGGATACATATAGGTACAAAATTTAAAACTAAATACATGGAGAAATTTATCTATAAAACAAGGCCTGATGGATTATCTGTTCTAAACTTACAAAAAATTGATGAAAGATTGAACTTGGCAGCTAAATTTCTGGCACAGTACAATCCTGAAGATATTTTGATAGCGGGAAGAAGAGAAAGTGCATGGAAGCCAATAAAAATGTTTAGCCAGGTTACTGGAGTAAGGGTTTTCGCAGGAAGATATCCTCCTGGAATTTTAACAAACCCTAATTTAGATAATTTCATTGAAGTTAAAGTCATTCTGGTTATAGATTCCGGACCTGACAAAAACGCTGTAATGGATGCCCTAAAGATGGGAATCCCAGTTATCGCAATATGCGACACGAATAATCAGGCAAATAACATAGATATCATTGTTCCAAGCAATAACAAAGGTAAAAAGAGTCTGGGTTTGTTTTTCTGGATACTGGCAAGAGAATACTTAAGAAATCGCGGAATTTTAAAGAAAGACCAGGAACTCAAAGAGAAAGTAGAAGACTTTACAGAAGAATAAAGGCCTGTTAATTGTTTTGTTCTTGATTTTCACTCTATCTTCAACAAATCAGATATTGCTTCTTTTAAATCCTTATTTTGATACAGCACATTGTAAGCTTGCTCTGTTAAGGGCATGTAAAGATTATTTTTTTTGCTTAATTCATAAACTGCTTTTGTTGTCTGCACTCCTTCCGCTATCATGCCTCCCATTTCTTTCTTAATATCTTCTATTTTCTTTGCTCTTGCAATTTTTTCTCCTACAGATCTGTTCCTGCTGTGGCTGCTGGTGCATGTTGCTACTAGGTCTCCTACTCCTGCAAGACCATATGTTGTTGCTCTTTTAGCGCCAAAAAATCTGCCATAAGTGTTCATCTCCATCAAGCCCAAAGTTATGATACTTGCTTTTGCATTATCTCCATATCCCAAGCCATCACATACACCGGTTGCTATTGCTGCTATATTCTTTAGTGCTGCACAAATCTCTACCCCAACTACATCATCATGCGTAAAAACCCTAAAGTAGTCTGTATGAAATATTTTTTTTACATCATTAAGGCAGTCGATGTTTTCAGATGCTATGACTGTTGCTGTTGGCATCTTTTTGCTTACTTCTTCAGCATGATTTGGCCCAGAAAGGGTTACTATTGAAACATTGCCTAGCTCTTCCTTAAGGACTTCTGACATTCTTTTGTATGTTCCTATCTCGATTCCTTTTGCAACACTGACTATAACATCGCAATTAACATGTTTTGAATATTGCTTAGCTACTTCTCTGCTAAATTGTGCAGGAACTGCGCTGACTATTAAATCTGCGTTTGACGCAGCTTTCTCTATAGAATTTTCAGCATAAACATTCTTAGGTATTTTGATACCTGGAAGATATTGCTTATTTTCTCTTTCTTTTTCAATGGAATCTGCATTTTCTTTTTCCCTTACCCATAAAGTAACATCATAACCATTTTCTGCTATTAAAACCGCTAAAGTTGTTCCCCAGCTTCCTGCTCCGATAACCGCTATTTTTTTCATGGTTGAAAGTTATATTTTTGTTTGCATAATTTTGCAATTTCTTTCATTATATTATTTGTTAATTTTCTTAATAATTGTTTTGTTACTTTTTTATTGCAATATTTATCAAAATATATTGGCTTGCCTATATTCATTGTTGCTCTTTTTAATTTAGGTATATATTTTCCTTTTGGAAGGATTTCAAAAGTTCCTATTAAGCCTATAGGCACTACTGGAACTTTGGCTGCTAAAGACAGTCTTGCGGTTCCTGTTTTTCCCTCCTGCAGTTTTCCTGTTAGAGTTCTTGTTCCTTCTGGGTGAATCGCAATGATTTTTCCTTGTTTTAATGCCTGTACAGCCCACTTCAAGGCTTCTTTACCTCCAGATTGTCTGTCAAGGGGTATTGCACCTGCCCACTTATGCCACATTGATTTTATTGGATTGCTAAAATGCTCTTTTTTTGAAAGGAAATGTACTTTTCTATTTAAATGCGGGACCAAAGTGCACATTATTATAAAGTGGTCCATATAGCTTGCATGATTAGCAGCCACAATAAAAGCGCCTTTTTTTGGTACATTTTGCAGTCCATCCACTTCTTTAATCCAAAGATTGGTTATTGGTGGCAGTATTATTTTAGCTATTGAATAAACCATTTTATTTGTTCCTTATGAAATCGTAAACTGATTGAAATACTTTTTCTTTTTCGTTATCAACAGTAATTACATGGCCTGAATTTTCTAGCCATAAAATCTTTTTGCTCTTTGATGATATATTATTATAGATGTAATTTGCAGAGTTCGGTAAAATTGTATGGTCTTTTTTAGAATGTATTATCAAAGTAGGATATTTAACTTTTTTTAGTTCTTTTTTTACATTTTTGATTAGAGACAGGGCAGAAGAAAGTGCATTTAATCCGACTTGGGTGTATGCAATGCGTTCTTTTATTGCTTTATCGCTGTAAATATCATAATATGAGACTTTTCTCCAGGGAAGGTATTTTTTGTAATTTTTTGTTTTTATCTTAATAAAGTATTTCAGGTACGGGGCTAGTTTGACTTCCCTATCTTTATAGAAAATAGCAGGTGCCAATAAAACTAATGCTGATGCCTTTTTTTGTCTTGAAAGATGCAATGCCAGAGTTGCCCCTATGGAAATTCCAATAACAAATATTTTTTCACTGTTTTTTATTTTATCGTATGAATTGGCAACGGAATCAAACCATTGATGCCAATTGGTTTTATTTAGCTCTTGTACAGATGTGTTATGGCCTTTTAATAATGGGGCAATTACAGTAAAGTTTTTTTTAGAAAGAAAATTTGCTATTTCTTCCACTTCCTGGGTTGAACTTGTAAGGCCATGTATTAATAAGCATGCCTTCTTGCCTTTTTTAATAAAAAATGTATTTCCATTCATCGTCTATATTTCTGCTTTGAGAGTTCTGCAATTTTTCCCATGACAATTGTTGTAACTTTTCTGAATATGGCTTTATTTTGTTTTCCATAATATTTATTAAAATATACTGGTTTCCCTATATTTATTATTATATTTTTTTTGAATTTTGGTATGATTTTGCCTCTAGGCATAAGTTCAAACGCTCCTTTTATACCAATAGGGATGACTGGAACTTTAGCCCATAAAGCTAATCTAGCAACTCCTGTTTTGCCTCTTTGAATTTTTCCTGTTAAACTTCTTTCTCCCTCTGGATAAATACCAATAACCTTTCCTTTTTTTAATGCTTTAACTGCTTGTTGAAGCGCTTCTTTTCCTTTATGTTCCCCGTCTATAGGTATCCCTTGAAAAATTACTTCGAGTTTTTTAAATAACCAATTTGTAAATAACTCTTTTTTTGCAAGATAACGTATATTTATATTTTTTTTTATTAAAAAGACGGCAGTTAACACCGGGATATCTAGATAACTGGAATGGTTTGCTGCTACTATAAATCCTGTTTTTTCTGGTATGTTCTCTAGGCCATTAACACGTTTTATAAAAAATTTATAATTGTATTTTACAAACGGACCTCTAAAAAACCATTTTAGCATATGGTTAAAAAATAGGTATTTATTTAAAAACCTTTTTAAGAAAAAGAAGAAAAAAGGAAAAATCTAAATGTCTTTAAGACCGCTTGTCTCCACATAGAAGCTTGCTTCGCCTTCAGGTAAGTTTGGGCTGTCGACGAGTTTGGCAACTCTGCTCCCTTTTTTTCCCTTTCTAAGATATAGCCTAAAGGTTGATGCATGCCCTACAATATGGCCTCCAATTGCAGTGGTAGGATCCCCAAAAAACATATCTGGCCTTGTCATTACTTGGTTTGTTACATAAACACATAAATTGTACATTTGAGCGAGCTTTGAAAGGTCCCTCATATGCCTGTTTAGTTTTTGCTGCCTCTCTGCTAATGTGCCTCTGCCAATATACTCTGCTCTAAAATGTGCTGTTAAAGAGTCCATTATGACAAGTTTCACATCCAGACCTTGTTTTTTTATAATATCCTCAACTTTTTCTGCCAGCAGCATCTGATGATCTGTATTAAATGCCTTAGCGACCTTTATGTTCTTCAGAACATTCGTAGGATCTAAACCTGCGCCTTTGGAAAGCTGCTCAATTCTCTCTGGCCTAAAGGTATTTTCAGTGTCGATGTATACTACAGTAGAGCCTGGATATTGCTTCTGGCAATTTACAGCTAAAATATGGCCTATCTGGGTTTTGCCAGAGCCATACTCGCCAAAACATTCTGTTATTGCTGCTGATTCAAAACCTCCACCAACTAAAGTATCAAAAGCTTTGCTTCCGGTAGATATCTTTAATACATTGGCCCTTTTTTTAAGAACCTCTTCTCCAGACTCAAACCCCATATCTAAGGAAGCTCGCGCAACTGCAATAATCTTTTTAGCCGCTGCTTGCACCATGCCTGTTGCGTCTATAAGCTCTCCGGGAGTTGCAACTGCAACTGACATCAAATCATTATATCCAACTGACTCAAGTTTTTCAATTGTAGCCGGTCCTACTCCAGGCAAGTCATTCAATGTTTTTTCCTTTATGGTCGGTTTCTCTTCTTTAGAATCTTTCTTTGCAACCTTTTCGGTCTTTTTCTCATTATTTCCTATAACTTTTGGTTCCATTAATATTTGTTTCATTATTATCACCTTTTAAATTTTTTGTTTTCGTACTTTAAAAAATAAAAAATAAAGTAAAGATTTATGCAGCATTATTATTCTGCATGTCTTTCATTACAAGATACTCGTAGGCTTTTTGCAGCACTAATGAAGCCTTTGGAAGGTCATTAAGCCTTAGGGTGCTTGTGCTTTGCCATTCACCATCCTTATCCATGTATCTTCTCTGAAAAGAAACAGTTTTAAAACTTACTTCTTCTCCAGTCTTGCTTTTTCCCTGGTTCTCCCATACTGTAGCTGTTAAGCCGCCTGTAGAAAACTTTTTTTCTGGCATATTACCAGTAACAGTTTCTGTTTTTATGTTTGTATTCATTCTATTTACCTCTTTGCTTTCGCGTTTTGTTTCAACACCCCCTTAATTATGAGCACGTGAAGTTTGCACTTCACAGCTCCAGGGATGGAGGTGTTATATGATGAATTTCATACAACAAGGATTATATGGGGTAGGCTTATTTATATACCCTGCTCGAGAATGTCCAGTGCTTGTCGGATGCGGATTTTTGCGTTATAGGCCTTGTAAACCCAATATTTTGCGTTTTTAGAATGTCCAGTGCTCTTGTAATATGTGTCGGTTATATGTAAGCCAGCAAAAGATACAAATCTAACAAAACAACAATCAAAAAGAGTATTTTTTCTAATATTGAGTTTGTTTTGAAAAATCCATTGATGTTTTTCTTAATTAACGGATAAAAAGGTCTTATTCCTTTCCTGGTTAGCGCATCCATAAACAAATGGGAAAAATAACCAACCAAAATCGCAACTCCAATTTCATTATTAAGATTGTAGAAAACAAAAAATAAAATTAACGGAATGTATATTGAATGGAAAAAACCCCTATGCCCGAAAAAGAAATTTACTATTCTTGAAATTAGCTTATTTTTCTTTCCAATTTTTGATTTTGTGTCATCAATATCTGGAAAGATTGAGAAAAACATTGTAATTAAAACAAAAAGCAGTTTATTTTGAATGTTAAAGAAGTCTAATGATAGTAATGCGATAAGCAATCCAAAAGCAAAATGCGTATAATACATCATCTTAAATAAAAACAAAGAATTAGACTATTAATTACTTTCTACTTTCTTTACTTCGTCATCCAGCCTTTTAATTTCTTCTTCAGGATTCGGATTTCGGGATACATCATTTGCTACAATCTCTATTCTGTCAAAAAACAGGTTCTTTTTGACTCTACCGCTTATTTTCACGATATTCCCCAGTAATTCTGTCTTGACTTCTTCAAATTTTTCCGGATTGTCCTTATATCCTAAAATTTTCTCTTTGTTTGAATTGATAAGCTTCTCCATGCTGTCCCTGAAGAATACAGTTCTTATGTTTTCAGTCCCGTCATCCACTATAAGGTTAAGGACATAAGAATAATCAGGTTCAATAGTATTATGCTCCGGGCATGAGTAAGCTCCTTCTACATTTTTTGCCCTCTTGCTGCACTGAGGGCATATTTCAAAAAATCTTGGCTCGAATATCTGCACTATTGTTCCTAAGATTTCTACAGCTCCATCATTTTCTTTTAGCTGGTTAATGGTTTTTCTTTCAACAGTATATTGTTTCACGCTTTTTACAGTCTCTCCTTCTGGATTTAGTATGATTTTAGCCCTCTCATTTACATGCAGTTCAATATTTCCGCCATTATCCTTAACATACGCGCCAATTATCTTTATTGTCATATCTTTATTGATATTTTTTATATTCTCTGCCTGCTCTCCCCACATTACAACCCTTATAGTTCCTGTTTCATCTCCAATAACCAAAGAAGCGACCTTACCCTGCCTGTCATTAGTTGTAAATTCTCTTAGCTCGTAAGTTTGTATTACTTTTCCAACAGTCTCTACATTCCTTAGTCCTGCAAGAATATTTTTAATCTGTAGTTTTCCAGTAAATGCATCAAAAAGTTTTATTCCTAGCTCATTAGCAACAATATGCGCAGCCCCTTCCTTGCTTATCAATCCAGAGAGCTGCTTCATCTTATCATCTATCTTTCCATTAATTTCATCTTCAGAAATCTTACCTTCTTTTTTTATTCTCTCAATAATCTGCTCATAAGGAATTTTTATCATCTTTCAATATTGGTGAAACCATTTCTTTATATAGTTTTGGATGTTGTATGTTACGGGCACTCTGGATCACAAAAGGGTGGTAATGGGCAAGTGCTGCAATCTGGGTTCTGGTTCTTCAGGTGCAAGTTTTTATTCTTCACATTTTTCTGGTGGGAGTAGGGTACAACAATTCTCATCATCCGCACATTCACAACTTCTGGTATATATCAGACCGCATGTTGGGTCTGCACACCATCGATCATATGTGCATTGAGTAGTTTCACCACAGCCACTGGGCATAACTTGCCGGGTTAGATATCGTTGTGTGTCTGTACATTCTCCCCCGCCACAATCATTCGGAGACCATAGCCCCCAACAAAGCGGACAGCTACCATAACATGCATTAGGCAAACTTGAAGGTTCAGTACAGAAACATATATCTCTTGACTCGCAACCATGATATTCCTCGCAAGACAACTCTCTACATTTTGTAATGTCATAACCATCATCATCACATGGTAATTCTTCAAACTTCAATGCAAACTTGTAAACAATATTCCTTAAAGATGCATCTCCTTTATTTTGATCGTAAGCATAAACTTTATAGTTATTGCTCTTAATGCATACTCCATAGATTCTATATTTTGTCCCATATTCTTCAACAGATTCTAAGAATTCATAAGATTCTTCTCCTATATGGCATTCACCAAGCACAAATTCATCTTTATTAAAAATATTAAATATGTTTTCATTGATGCATAATTCTGGATTCTTATTCTCACATATACTTACTAGCTGTTCTACCCTTGCTCTTAACTCATCATAATCAGAGAAATCATAATCATCTATGTTAACCTTTACCTTAAAAGAGGGGTTTATAAAATAGGTCCCTGAAGGTTCTGCTTCGTCTTCTTCTTTTATAGGAATTTCTAAGTTGCCACTAGCTTTGCCTATAAGATTATTATCATCCAACACAAACTCATAATTATCTAAAGGTAGTTCTACAGACTCGTATTTTGATAAATAACTGTTTAAGTTATTCGAAAGAAAAGTAAAAAACTTATTTTTAGAAGATTCCACATTGGGGTAGCATTGGTTTTGATTATCTATATCCCATAGAATATAACTGGAATGTTCATCTCCATTAATACAACCGCCATTCTGTGCTAAATCATAAATTGATTGATATGCAGAATATTTTGCTGCTTGGTCTATGTAGAATAATGCCTTTTCCCCTGTCTGATATGAATCTATTATTTCAAACTGTTTTTCCCCTATTTTTTTATTAAAGGCATTATACTTGCCTGTGATTTCTGACCACGCAAAGATTAGTCCAACTACCATCATAACTACTAAAATTGGTGCAAAAAATAAAGCTGCTTTTTTATTTGACATTTTGAGCATTATAGTATTTATTGTAATATAACCTCTATAGTTTCCCAGCCTTCTGCCCTTATTGGTGTCGGCAATTTAAGATTGCCCTCGGGAACATAAAAGTCTTTATAATCAGATTGCCTATTTTTGCATTCTTTGCTAAGAGCCATATCCTTAAAATTATTTGAATCATATAAACAAAACACGCCCCCAAAAGATATAATCATAAGCCTCCCTTTCCCTGAAAAAAACACTTCAAACAAGTTATTAATTTCGCTAGTAAATTTTTCATAATCCTCATCTATATATAGTTCAGATATAGAATTTACAATAAAATCAGAGACTATTATTTCTTCGTCATCATTGCCAGCCATAGGTGTTCTTAAATAATTAAGTAAAATTGTATTTGCATCTATACCTCCTTCAAGACCAGTTATTCTGTTTTCTATAATCTTTAGTGTTTGAAGTTTAAAAAATATGAGGAATATTATTACTATTAAAACAAAAGCCACATACGATCCAAAATTTGATAATGTACTTCCTAACATCCCTCCCTTTTTCCCTTTAATAATAGATTTATACTTCATTTTAGTTTATTATAAAAAAACTCAAATTTCCCTTAGATATTATTTCTTCGTTTTTGACTAATACATATTTTTGTTGCTTAAACGCTCTGACACTGCCAGCACCACCTTCAATTCCAGGCAAAACTCTTGGTTCCCATCTGTCAAACTTGTCTTTATTGTAATAAGCAATAACATCTTTCTTATCTTCTTGTTTGAGAGTTATTTTTGCCGCTATCATGGGATTATCAACACCATAAGTTATTATTTCGTTATCAAGTATATTGGGATTGTTTTTACTTATTTCTTCAAATCTATTAAAGTCAATCACGCCCGGATATAATCTTTCTATACTTTCATCATAATAAGAAATTCCATTTTTTGAGAACAATAATCTATTTACTAGAATACTTGACTCTATATGTTTTACATCAACTTCTGTAACTATTAAAGCTTTCACTAAGATAATAAATGCAAAGAGGATAGCTATTAGAAAGAATACTTTAGGTATCACCATCAGCATTTCCCCGGATATTACTGCGCGTTTGTTATGCATTTTAGTTTTCATCCTAGCTATTGGATTTACTCACATCTACAGATATGTCTGACTTATGAAATTCAATTTTAAGATCTTCTTCTCCACTTAGAATTTTATATTGGAATGGTATGTTCTTGTCTTCTGCAAATAAGTAGAATATGTTCCTGTTTTCTTCTTCTTCAAAATAAACACTAACTTTGTTGTAACCTTCATCAGTATTACCAGAAAAATCTATTACAAAGTTATCTGTATCTTCGTTATAAATATAAACTACTTCGCCTGGAGAAGCATATAATGTATTTGTGATTAATGCTAAATCCCTTGCAAGATAGTTTTTTTCAAAGATTGACTGTTCAATTACATCATTAACAAAATTAAAAAGCGCTAATGCGACTATAAAGGCAAGCACAAATTCAAATACATTAAAGAACACGTCATAACTAACTCCCCTCTTACAATTAAAAATATGTGCTTTGCCTCTTTTTTGATTCATCAAAAGAAATCTATTTTAAAAGTATATAAATTCTTTTGTATTTTTATTTGGTTTTTAGAAATATTGATTTTTTGTCCTATTGGGTCTTATTCACATAGCCTATTCAAGACATCTAGCCTCACAGGGCTGTTGTGGGCATCCAGTACATATAGGTGGTTTCTTGTATTTATCAATATCCTTTTTCCTTATATTTGCCTCATCATCAAGATTAGTTATATCAATTCGGTTTATGTATATGACATATTTTTTATCAGTACCATACGTTTTTTCTATATAAATAGGTACAACTCTTTCTAATATACTCAAACCCCTGTAAAGGTTTAAATCAACAAATTCAATGTTTTTGCTTGATAGCCCGTCACTTCTACATTCTATAATTCCTTCATTTCTTTTGTTAGGATCTTGAGTAATTTTCATATCATAAAGGCAAAGGCATGCTGAATTGCCGCATTTAAATGGCCTATAAATTGGTTCATCGTCTCCTAAGTAACTCTCCCCATCTGCAATTATTTTCATTTCAGAGGGATCTTCATACCAGTCTGTATCAAACCCAACTAAAGTGTTCTCTCTATTGGTAAAAAAGTTAATAACCCTATAATTCCTATCATCTGAACTTTCTATAAGCTCTTTTATTGTTTTATAAAGTCTATTGAAATTTGCTATAGAACCTTCATCAGGTTCTGATAAAACTGCTGCCTGGAGATTATAGATAAAAGCAATCAGTGCTATTAGAATTAAACCACCAAAAACCAGCATAATAATCTCACTAAGCTGCATTTCCATGCCTTTTTTGTTTTTCTTAGAGAAAAAAAAATTCATTTTACACTATCCTGCTTTTTTTGGGATGCAACAATATACATCTTCTTCAGAGGAGTCCTCGTCATCAGGGCACCCTCCAAATTTAAAGAATTTATTTGAATCTGACCCACAATTTTCCTTAGTCTTACACTCGCCTCCTTGATTTTGGCAGCTTGATAAAGCATCCACATTCTCTTTTCCAGCAAATAATCCACCTTTAACGATAGATATGACTATAGCTGCTACTACTAGTGCAACTACTGCTCCAATAATGACCCACCATATTCCACCTTCCATAGCTTTTTTTTGTTTTACTCTGATTTTTATCACCTATGGCTTTCTTAAGCAGCATATATTTTTTTTATCTTCACAATCTCCTGATAAAAACAACGTAATGGGATATTCCTTATATTCATCACCCTCACATTTACCATCGTCATCTGCACATTTACCATCTTTAGCAGCGCAGCTCTCTATATTTTGTGTTGTGCTGCCTATAGTGCCTGTAAAAATAGCTATTATAACCACTAACACTACTAAAGCTATGACTGCTATTATTATTGTATTTATTGATAAGCCTTGAGATTTTTTAAATTTCATATTATATGCCTATATTATTTTTTTACTTTTTATCTATATAAATCAACACATATTTATGCGTTACTATTTTGTCTCTTCACATAATTCTGCATTGAATGCGCCATGACACCCATATTCGCTATCATAGCAATATTGATTTTTGTTCATTTTACCAGCCAGGTGATTTATATAAATTAAGCAAGTTTGTTATATTGTATTACATATACATCATATAACTTATCATATTCTTCTTTACTCATTTTTCCATCTAAGTATGCTTGTTCAAAAATAGTACGGAGTTCTTCTAGTTCTTCTAAAGTAGTTGTTGCCATAATATCCTCTTCTGTAGGTATGCCTCCTTCTGATGGTGGAGTATCTAGTTCGTTTTCCCCCAATCCTACCTTTTCCCTCAAAGAATCTAAAATTGAACCAGATGTTTCATTAATAGAACCACTAGTAATCCACCAAATTATAAACACGACTATTGCAGTCACTCCTATCCAAACCACCAAAGATATTTCTCCTTTTTTTGATTTCATTTTAGACAAAAGGAATTGTATCTTTTATTTTTTCCCACATATTATGGCCAAAATCAGTTGTAGTTGCAAGTATTACCATAACAGCTATTGCAGTTGCGATTATTAATGCCCAAACTAGAAGTGTACTAAACCCCGTAGTAGTGGCTGCTTGCGATTTCTTATTATTCATTGTAATCTCCTAGTCCTGTGTTTTTAAAAACTTTTTTATTTTATTATATCTAGTCTGTCTCTTCCTTCTAATATTGTACAGTCCAGTTGATTCAGATCTTCATTTGTGTACGGCCACAGCAAAATTCTTGTATCTAAATCTGGATTATAATCAGAGCCTATGAGGTAGCCTGTTGTTCCGCCAACAACTCCTGCTCCTGCAACTAGAAAAACACCAAGAACACAGCCTATCCCTGTAGAACACAACCCAAATCCAACTAAAGCAACTAGTCCTGCTCCTACCCCTATTGCTGATCCTTTAGTAGCTTCAACTACTGAGCTTTGGCCTGTTAATGAGCCCGGATTTACATCCTTTCCTTCAATGAATATAACTGCCTGTGGTATTTCTGTATCTATAGCTTTTAGTTTACCGGTTAGTTCTGTATTTTTTACTTCCCTAATATTTTCTTTTGTGACTTTTACCCTGTTAAAATACTCGTAGTAAGTTAATCCTTCTTTGTTAGGAACTTTATTCTCCATTAGATAACTTGTTAAACCTGTCAATTCTTCTTTTTCTTCAAAATCCAAAACAGAGCATATTGCACAAAAGGTATTGTCTTCTGGTGAGAATATTCCTCCGGTTTCAAATAATTCTTCTTTTCCCTCGAGGTACATATCCCAGCATCCGGCCATTTTTTTTGTGGTGAGATCTAATTCCTTATCTTTTGGCACTTCTATATATTCTGTCTTGCAGCGGTTTCCAACTCTCTCGGCAAGTGGTTGGTTGCCTATTTTTAGCTTCATCTTCGCATTTTCAAGATTGCTGTTCTTGCAGATAGTATAATCACTCAGATTTTCTCCAAATATTCTAAAGTCTTTCATCCACACAAAATAAATCACTACAAATATAATCACTATAATAAGGACGACAATAAACTGCAATCCAAAAGAATCTGCTTTTTTAGTCCTCATTTTTAATTTACTTTTCTTTCACATATTTCTCCAAGATTGTTAGAGTTAGTGATGTAAGTGAAATATGTGTCATAACTCTCAAATAAAAGTGCATAAAGATTTCCGCGTAATCCCTCCCCAATCCTGCCCAAATCATCTAAAGCTGATCCCTTTTTAATTCCAAGGAAAAAAATAGTATAATCTCCCTCTGGTGTGAATGTAAAAGTTTCGTCAGAAGGAGAAAGCCCAGATTTTTTACCCAATGTTGTGTATACTTCACGATGAGTTTCGTCTTTTGTTAAATATTCCATCCAGGTCTCTTCATAATTAATTGTATTTGGCCTATTGCCGTTCAGATACTGGATAAACTCCCTACCACTGATATTCCCTACATCGTCGTCAAGAATTAAATGGGAACATTCCAGACATACTTTGCTGCTTCCAAGAGCATACTCACTGCTAAACGCTCTGCTGTTATGGCCACCTCCTCTGCTTAGGCAAATTTTAAGTAAATTTGCTAAAGCCTCTTTTGCCATCTCGTCTGTTGTTTTGGAGTTTCTTTCCATGAAATTCTTATCATTAACCTCAACTTTATCGGAAAAAATCTTTACTTCATCTATAGGGCAATTAGCCGTCCCTTTTCCCCCGATTAATGATAAAGTGCAGGTTGTAGAACTTCCTCCGCCCTTAACAAGATCAATAATTAGGCCTACTAAGGGGAATAATAGGACTATGACAACTACCATTAATAACAAGATTACAACTTTGCCCATTGCAAAGCCTACCCCTCTTTTTTGTCTTGTCATTTTCAATATAGAGTTACTAATTTAGTGATTATTCCATTAACAATAAACCAGATTATTACTGCTGCTGCAGCAATAAGCAGCCAGTAAACCATACGCTTTGTTAAAAACTCTGAATCTCCTCTTTTATTTAATTTCATAGAACAATCCCTATAATCGCACATATATAAATATTTGGGAAATGTGGTTTTTGGTTGGAACGGGCAATTAACACGGTACTAAACACTCATTTTTTTCAGTGGTGCAATCGGCTCTACAGCCCCCCCTAGGAGGTCCGCTATATTTTTCATCGCAATCCTTTTGGCAATCTTCCTGTTTTTTATCACATTTCTCCTCACAAGTAAGTTTTTCACAACAACAATCAGATATCTTTGTTTCACCTTGGTTGCATGCACCCCCATCTGGCACATTTCCGATTACATCCATACCCAATGACCCGCAAAAGTTATCACATGAAGAAGCACCCTCTACACCAGAAGTAAAGACCCCAAACCTTCCAGTAAAGATAGCAATCAAAACAACAAGAATAACAAGCCCTATAACTGCAACTATGATTGTAGTTATAGAAAGCCCTTGTGCTTTTCTTTTTCTGAGCATAACCCTATTCTTAAATTGTATATTTATAAATATTTGTGAAAAATATTAAATTAAAAGAAAAAATAATTTATGGTTTTGGTACACAGCAACATTTCTTTCCAGAAGCCACATCTCTAAAAGTTCCTGCTGCGTATCGATTCGGGCTTATACACGATGCTGCGTCATCAGTATCTGCACCTTTATTCATTCCAAATGCTACACAGCTATTTGTGCATGATGCAGTCTCATCTAAACCACCAACAAAACTGCCAAGCCTTCCAGTAAAAACTGCAATCAAAACAACCAGAACAATAAGCGCTATAGCAACTATTATAATGACATTAATAGAAAGTCCTTGAGATTTTTTATTCATTGGAACACTTCTTTATAATTAATAGTATTCTTCTGGAATAAGTTATATATAAACGTTTTGTTTATTATTTCTTATCTTTGTTATTAAAAAAAGCCTCAAAAAATTCTTCTCTTTTCTCTTTCTTTGCTTTCCTCTTTTTTTTAACGACTTGCTTTATTTTCTTTTTTTCTTCAGATGTCATTAAAATGCGTTTAAACACATTCCGGGATACAGATTTTTTTGCCCTATGCTTAATAATATAATCCTTATAATAATAGAATCCATAACTCCCAGCTCCAAATACAATTATTAAAATAACAATCCAAAACAATGTTCCAAATAACCCGTTAGACTCTCTTGCAGGTTCTGATATAGCTGCATCTTTTTCTATCTCTTCTTCCACTTCATCTGGTGTTATGTCCTTGCCGGATTTTTCAGAGCATACCCCGGAAACGCACATAAGGTATGTTTCGCAATCTGAATCCTCTCTACAAAAACCCCCAATTCCACTTAAACACGAACTATCCTCATTGCCGCAATGCTCACAATAACCTTCAGAAACAAAAACTCCGTCATTACACCATTGTTTTGCATCTAAATTGCAATTCCCCTCCGGGCATCTCCTTGGAGATTCATCAATAATTATAATATCCGTCCTTTCTTCATCCCTTGCAATTGATTTATTATTTTCTGACAAATTAATTTGTGCTGTGTAGGTTATTGTATCTGGTAAGGATTTTAACATACCGTCATTAACCCTTAAGTTAAACATGTAATCTCCTTCAACATCTGCAATAAAGGTCGGATTATGTATATTATTGTCTGAAAGTGTAGCTTTACTGCCAACAGGTTTGAAAACAATTGCCCATGTGAATGTTAACGGATCATTTTCCATATCTAAACCAGAGCCTTGCAGCTCTGCTTCTTCTCCTACCTCCACATTCATATCAGCACCAGCATCTGCTGTTGGTTTAGTGTTGGTGGATTGTGCATAAATAGAAATACTAAAGAACAAGAACAAAACCAAAATACTTAGTAATTTATTATAATCCATATATCCTCTTTTTTGGAATAAGTGAAACAAAAATTATATACTTTTTAAAAAATCAGGATTTTCGCAACCTAAAATCCCAAATAAACTCTTTAAATCATGCACGCCCCTCATATCAAAAGGCTTCTCAGCAAAGGAGGCTATTATTGTTTTTACCTTAAATTTCCTGCACATTTTTATGTTTTGCGTCATTCTCCCAAATGTTACGTGCTTATTTTTTGAATTTAAAATAGAGCTCAATGAAAAACCTATAGCCACATTATTCTTTTTTGCAGATTTGTATTTATGACCATTTCGCTTAAGCCGATTCTTCCAGACAAGTTCCCAATAGGCGCGCCCAAGGGCATCAAGCGCAGACTTGAACGCGCCTTGAGAAAAGAAGCAAAGGCAGATAAACGCTGGTTGCAGAAAACCACAAGAACCTGGAAGGGTTCAAAGCCGAGG
>SDBV01000522.1_pt1 | contig 55185 bp, 51 predicted proteins | sample 2277081 | NCBI WGS metagenome assembly SDBV01 (sample SAMN10402039, study PRJNA504765) | marine sediment metagenome | isolation source: marine sediment core GS10_PC15, 223 cmbsf | place: Arctic Ocean: Southern Knipovich Ridge | collected 2010
GAGTCTCCTTAGAGACAGTAGCCGAAGCGATTTGTTGAACGGTACAGCTATGCGATGGTCACAATGGGCGCCCTACTTCAATTGGGTCTGAAGCAGCCGAACCTCTCTTATCCATACAGTGCCAGTTCCTTCAATTGTAAGGTTCAGTTTAACAAGGTCAGGTTTCTGACCTCGCTTGAGGTGGAAGGGAATCTCGTACGAAGCCCAGTCGTTGGTACCCTTGACCGCATTGTGGAAGCCCTTTGAGAAAAACTCGCCCCCTCCCGGCAGTCGGCACCACATCTCCAAATAAGCCTTAGCTTCGACATCCTCACTCTTCAGTTGTGCCCGGTACGTCAGCATGCACTGCTCCACCCCAGGATCTTCCACCTCAAAGAACTTGATGGTCTGACTCTCAGTATTACCCGTGATACGCCAAGCGTCACCCTCCACAGCGATAGAATCCTTAGAGATAGTAGCATCGGACGTACTAAACGACCGCAATTCCTGCGGCGGGCCAACCGGCTGTGGAACCCCTAACAAAGACTTGAGCCATCCAAACATGAGCAACTCCTTTCTGTATTCCAGATTCAGACGACGAACATCGCCATCCACCCGCAAGAACCGAGCGCAGCTAGTATTCGTCGTAATAGATTTTCGGCGTAGTGATTTGTCCGTCTTTCTCGATCACCCATGTTATCAAACATACGGCTCCGTCTTTCGGCGGCGCAGAGACTAGTTCGCCCTCAAACGCGTTCCGAGCTGATTTATATTGTGGTCGGAACTTCGATTGGCCGTCAAGCCAGACCGCTTTATAACTGGATTCACCTTTACGAATGAACCCGATCGAGTCCAATGGTATACCAAATCTATCCGTGAGGAGAAATTCCTCAATGTCGTCTACGGATCGGTTCTCGACAGCGCAGACATACGTCGCGGAGTCAGCGTATGACATGGAGTCATCGAATGGTGAGTAAAACGTTGTGCGCACACGAGCATACCCGGTTTCCGTAAAGCTAAATTCAAAAACCATCTCCCACGGGAAGTAATAATGCCTGGACTCAAACCGCTTGTCACCGATCCGGTGGGTGAGATGGATAGAGTCTTCCCCGAATTCCGGCTGATAGGTACGGACAACACCTGGTGCGATATTCCCAACCGAGATGGATTCTCCCCGTGTACCATGCAGCTCAACATCCTCCAGAGTATGGGGAGATTGGTTGACAATCTTCACCTGGTAAGGAGGAATGAACAAGAAACGCAGCAATGCGGGCAAGCCGAGCCAGACGCCTGCTACGCCAAGCGGGATAATTACTGACGCCAAGAGAAGAATCCTCCAGGCGCGAATCATGTTGATCCGACCCAATGAAGAGCTCCTTTCTGCGTCTTTTGCCTGACACCTAAGTTCGCGGTCTGCGCGGATAGTGCAACGCCGTGCTACCCCTTGTTGGTGATTCTATTTGAACCACCCAAGAATCACTCCGACGCCCATGAATAAAGTCATCGAGAGTGCGAAGAGAAGGATAGCACAACCGAAACATTTTGCCGCATCCATAACCTCCAGTCCACTCTTCTTGCGCCGTTCTGGTTCTCTTCAAGAAACCAGTAGCATCCCGCCATGTGCGGGTACTGGAGTTTCCAATAGATGGAGGCAAGCCTGGAACGAAGTGAGATGTCGTCCGGATAAGTTCTAATCAACCCGTGCAGACGGTCTCTTGCCTTGCCGAGATCACCCCCCGCAATCTCAGCCTCAACCCGCTCAAGAGTTCGTTCTTTACTCATTCTTTATCGCCACTAATTATCGTATAGGTCTCCCTTCCCGGACCCCATCCCGGACTTCTGTCATAGAAAATCCAGGGGGTCTTTTGCCTTACGAAAATTGGGAGCGTTCCTGAGTCTTTTAGCAAGAGTTTCAGAAAGGTCTTTTAAAATTGCATCAACAGAGGCTCCGCCCGCTCCTGCTTCCGATATTTCATCGGCTTTTTCTTCAAGCAAATCCTTGAGTGTCGATGCCGCTTCGTTTGCAAGCTCCTCTTTGAAATCTGGCCCCTTATTAGCATTGAGGGTATCTATCAAATCTTTGGCAGACATGTTATCCAAAGGGAGCTCTTTCTCCTTGACTACTCGTATTATGCGGTAGTCGATCCAAGTGAATTGAGGTGATTTGAGCTTAGACTTTACATGCCTCCTCAATTCGTCAGGATCCCAATCCTGAGTACCCGCGCGTGAATATAGATTCCCGACTAACCAGCCGAGCTTGTTTCTGAACTCAGGTGTTAGACGGCCTTTGCGAAACTTCAGTAGTGCTCTGTAATTTGCATCATTTGCTTTCAATACGCTGGCGTCTCGCAAAAAGGCAACAGATTCTTCCGATATACCACTATTCAAATCTTCAGGCAAATAGAAAAGCCCTCTTTTTTCTTCATTCTGTCCAAATACACGTTCGAGCAACTCCTTGGCTTTCCCTTTATCCCGCGCAGAGTAAACGCCATCACCTATCTTTTCACATGCAGAATCCAGCAATTCGGGAAGCGTCTGGAGAAGAGGAGAAACAGGAGACAGCGCAATATGTGTTGCCTTACAACGTTTTTTCTTTCTGATTAATCGTCGAGCAAGGTCGCACGAGTGAGTAACGACCACAAAGGCATTACGGTCAGGCGCGCTAATACCATGTATATCTTCAGGGAACGCATTCCTGAAATCTTCAGTAACCTCGACAATATCTCCCTGAAGAAGATCGCTCCGCTTAGCAAATCTTTTCGAGTATATCTTTGGCCGTGACATGCGGTGGTCTTATTTGCTCACTTTCGTGTAGATTTGTCCACATTCGTCACAGGACGTTCTATGCTCGAAACAACAATACCGACATGTTCACAGCCGTGCTTGTTGATGCTTACGGTTTGAGATTCAGCAATCACTGGAGCAGTACCCGATTTTACGAAGCCAGAAGCAACCTTGCTAGCGATCTTGTAATGAATATCTTCGGTCGATTTTGTGTCTGTGAAAATGGCATCACGCTCAAATGTCTTATTCATTTGAAATTTCCCCTTCTGTCACACCTGCTAGCATACGCAGGATATCGTTGACCTTACGCTTTAAAATAGAACAATCTTGATTCAACCACTTGGATAATTCGTGACGATCTGTCGATTCTAAATGAAAATTCAAGAAAAGAAGCATCTCGGTCGGTTCCGTAATCTGCCCCTTAATATTGAGGGATCCCGAATCAAAAGATAATTGCTTCTCCAGTGTCGATGACTCTATTTCGAGATCCAAGTCGGACAGTGCATTAAAAGGTGACAGTATCTTCTTTGCTAGTGGTGAATCGACATGGTCTATCTTATATTTAATGTTAAAACCCGCCGCTATCAGCGGTGTCTCCGGTAGTGATTCCAGCACATTACGTCCTGCCTCCATTGCCTTGGAAAGCAATTCAAATCTGCATTCCGCTAAATCAATTATGATTTGCGTGTTAGAAACCCTAACCCGCAGACCACCATACGAGACTCTGTGGGGTGCTATGCCGTTTATAGCAACCTCAACGTCAATCGCTGTCGTCTCTTTAAGCTTGAAAAGTCGTTCGGTTATTCCAGCAGGCGTAAGGATTGCGCGGTTCCACGAACCATTAATCACAACGCTCCAATCAAAAGGTTCCAGAGACATTAGTCAATCCGTCTTGTGAGTGTAACAATTTTTCCCCTAACATTATTTGCTTTACATATATTACCACATGTTTTGTAAAAAGCAACAAATTGCTTGAACTTCTTGCGGCATATTCGTACAACAACAAGACCTCATAGTATCGATTGAGTGTAAAGGTTATAGACCCGCCACGAAGACAGACTAGGCTTAACTTAGCACAAAAGTTGGAACATTCTTCCCTCTCTAAGTTCGTAACTCCATTTATTCTAAACACCTAGGTAAATGTATTTAACTAACCTCTTCTTTCTTCGTTCTCATGCAGGAACGAGGAAAAAACCTCTCTAGGGCTCCCCTCCTCCGGCATGCCCGGCTCGTCGATTGAATCCTTTGGGAATTCGTGGCGAACAAATAAGCAATTTCCACAAATTACCGCAGTGCGTTCGGGTAAGTAGAATCTACGGACGTGGCCGACCTCCTTTGCGGTGCCGTGTGAAGGGGATGTCGCCCGTCTACTAGTCAAAACCTTCTAGCCTCACGCCCACGGACGGTGGGGTCCAGATTTCTCGTGTATCGAGGTAGTGGGCGAGGATGGCGCATCTGTCGGCGTCGATTATGTGGTCGTTGCCTTTGTCGTAGACTATGCCTCCGTTTGCGCCGACTGTGTATGTGTGTGACGCGTATTGTACCTCTCTGTCGCCAAGCCTTGGGTATATTATGGTCCCCTCCGACATGCGTTGCACGAGAAGGTCGGTCATGAGGCGTTTGACTCGTCTTTTTTGAGGCGAGCCGTCAGGGAAAGGTTCGAGTTCGACGACGCCTCCAAACTCGAAGCCTTTGATCTTTTGGCACCATGTGTGCCCCAAGACCATCAGGTTATGAGCGAGCGCCCGGCCGCTATTTCCGCAATCAATCCCTATGCTGCGGAAATTGTACGCGTTGTCAAGCTGCACAATTATGTCCTGTTGCTTGGCGTAGTTCACGCCTTCCATATGAACTCGCATTACGTTGATTATGTGCGGCCCTTCAAGGCGATACACCACGAGTTCGGACGGATCCCTGGCATAACCCAGGTCGCAGCCCATGTAGTAGTTCCCGGAAGCGACGTCGCTCGGGGGCTCAAAGTCGTCCTCCTCTTCGACATGGACATCTCTGAATTCCAGGGACTCGTCCACGCACGACAAATAATCGTCCAGACGAAACACCGAGTGGGCAGGTTCACCGTGCAGCCCCAACACCCGATGGATATAGCCGGGGGACTTCCTGCCGCCGTAGAGAAGCGCCAATTCGTCGTCCTTCTTTTGCGTGAACTCCGGATTCTTCGTTGACGGCCATTCATGAAGATCAACGTCCTTCATCTCAGTCATGCGGTAGAAAGTGTTGCGCAAACCATTTGGAACGCCGTACACCCACCTGCATCCGTCACCGTTAAGGGACTGATAAAGCTCCGCCCATGCCGTCTCGGTCATTTCCTGCGCCTCGTCCACGATTTGCCAATCGACGTGCATGCCCTGGAAATTCATGCCGCGCGGTCCCGCGATTCGCCCCCAAAGCACAAAACCGTTCGAGAAGCGTAGGAACCAGGAAGTCGAACGCTTCATTTCCACCACAGCGGTCTTGAAACGCGGGGAAGCATTAAAACGCCGTACGATTCTGTTCATCAAAGGGAACAAGTGGTTCTCGCACTGGGTTGCAATTAGCATCTCCGAGTTGGGGCACATCAAGGCTGCCCATGCGCTTATTATTTCAATTTCGGTCGTCTTGCCTACGTCGCGTCCATCGCGATGCACTTTACGCGGCGCACGTGACAGTAGCGACTTCATTTGATATTCACGCACTTGCCAAGGTTGTTCGTTCTTGTCTGTAATAAAGGATGCTGCAAAGCGATCCCGGCAGTACCAATGCATCAATGACTCGATGGCTTCTTTACCATAGCCGCGTTCTATTAGTTGTCTTGTGACCTTTTCTTCATTAAACGTAGTGCCCAACTTCATACTCCGATAGTTATTCTTCGCGGTCGCCGTTTTCCGTCTGCTCTTCATCCTCTTCCAACGCGTTCTGGAGAATGTGAAGGTTCTTTTCAAGAAGCAGCTTCATTTTGTCTGGCAGATTCGAATCCGACTTTTCAACTTTCTCCGCGAATGAGCCGTCCAACTCATTCATCGTGTTTCCCCATTTTTCACGCGCTTTGGTGGCCGCATCGACGACCGGATGTAGCGATTTTTGACCATTTTCATCCTCGCCGGTAAAAGGCCCATGTTCAAGAATCATCTTCTCCAATTTGTACACGAGCAGATACGACAACAAGACAGATTCCAGTTTCGTCCCTAATGACACCGTTACACCGACATCGTTTCCAGCGAATAGTTTTTCCATTTCCTCAGCGAAGTTTTCCGCTATTTTGCGTTCATCTTCGTTAAGAAGATGTCCCGAGTCTTCAACAATTGACGGATCCATAATCTTTCTCCTGGTTTTTTCAACAACATCCTCTACTTATATAGGGGGCTTTGTTCCGCTTTTTGTGGGTATTTTGAGGCGTAAATGAGGTGGAAAAACCGGGCTAAACCCCTTGTTCGTAAGCTTTTCTGGACTGAGGGGCTGTTGTTGGTGTAGAGTTGAAAAGTGGTTTTTGGAGGCCGAAAGGAGGCGTGTCATGGATATGGCTTTGAAAGACGGTTTTATTGAGCGGTGGGGGAAGCATTTTCCTGGGGCCGAGTTACCCATTGCGTTCTACTATGCGGAGGACGGGGGAGAGCCTGAGCCGATGGCGGCACCGGGGGGATGGCGTTGTTTTATAGCCGACCTCGCTAAAGTGCGCAAGGGGGAGACGGTGTGTTTTGATGTAGACTCGATAAGTTGTTCGGGCGGGAAACGTTACCTTGGGTTCTCGCAGGAGCTGATGCCGAATTTCGAGTACTTTCTGTCGTGCGGCCTGGAAGGCGTCATGGAAGGTGAGCGATATAAGAAGAATCCGGGCCTGGTGAAGTCGATTATGAACAAAGTGCCGGAATTCGTTGCGCCGGCTTCCCGCATCGTTTTCAAGCGCTGGGACATGTTAGAAGCTGATGACACGCCTGAAGTCGTCGTCTTTTTCGCGCCAGCGGACGTTTTGTCGGGATTGTTCACGCTTGCCAATTTCGATGAGCCCTCGCTTGAGGCGGTATTCAGTCCTTTTGCGGCAGGTTGCGGCTCAATCGCAATGTACCCATACATCGAAAAACAGGCAGAACGACCACGGGCGGTATTCGGCATGTTTGACGTTTCGGCGCGCCCATGCGTTCAGTCAGACGTGCTGACATTTGCGGTGTGCATGGAGAAGTTCGAGCGCATGGCAGCCAACATGGACGAAAGTTTCCTGATAACAAAGTCCTGGGCGAAAGTGCGCGAGAGGATGTCGGGTTAAGCGCGGCAAAGTGCCTTCAGTTGTTGCCGGAAATCTTGTGGCGACGAGTTCTGTTGTATGATTAGATGCATTAGACAACCTATCGGAGGCTTTTTTTATGTTCTATGCACGAATAGGTCTGCTGGTGCTGTTCTCAGTTCAGGCCCTTTCTGTAGCAGCGGACGCACCTGAGCTTCCTTCGGATTTCGCCAAGGCCCCGGACGGAAAGGCCATCACTGAGAAAGATCATGCCGCGCTCGGCGGTGGCAAGATCATGGTCCAGTTGAAATCCGTTAAAGGCAGCCCGGTAAAACAGGCCGTATCCATCGCCGTACTCGAGGCATCTCCCGCGGCGGTCTACAGCGTGTTGCTGGATTACGAACTCCATGGTAAGTTCATGCCGTACGTCAAGGAAACGAAGATCTTGGGTAAGGAGGGCGGCAAGACTCGCGTTCGATATATGCTCGATTTCCCGTGGCCCGTTGGCAACCGCTTCTATGTGCTGCGGATGTTCGGGGAGACTCGCCAGGAGGAGGGGGCGAAGATATATGTCAGCCGGTGGGCGTATGAGCCTGGAAGCGGCAATGTGACTGACTGCTACGGCTCATTCGAGGTAGTGGCCTACGGGCAGAAGAAAACGCTGCTGCGCTACACTTGCTTTATGGATCCCGGCGGCAGTATTCCCAAATGGACATTGAACCTGTCCACTACACGCGGTGTAACCAAAGTGATTCAGAATCTTCGAAAGAGGCTAAACGGTAAATATTCGTTAAACCCGTAGCACTTTTGGACAAGGCCCGCAAGAAAAGGGACAGACACGTCTTCGCTCGAAGACTCGCTGCTGCTTGCCGGTCTCCTTCGGAGCCCCTGGTCCCCTTTTTGCTTAGTTTTCTTTGCTCTTGCACTGGTTTATCGAATACTTACGCTCAACGAAACCGATTGATGCGGCAGTCAAGCAACTTCTACACGAGCCCTTAGCCCGCATTGGTCACCGTCACAAAAAAAGGATGGGCCCAAAACTTATCGATGCTGTTGAGCGCTGAAATGTGATATGCTGTTCTCCAGTTACCAGCCAGGCCATTTATCGGATGGAGGCGTTCATGCCGTGTGATGACACATCTGCACCATTCCTTGAACCTCCCCGGGGATTCCTCGGGTCAATCCGCTACCTGGGACCGGGGCTGATCCTTTCTGCCGCCATCGTAGGTTCGGGCGAACTCATCGCGACAACGAGTCTTGGTGCGAAGGCCGGCTTCGCCGTGCTGTGGGTGATCCTGCTGGGCTGTTTTATCAAAGTCGCCGTGCAACTTCAATACGGCCGGAACGCCATCATCCACGGCCAAGCGTCATTTGCCGCCTGGAACGGTGGACGCGGTCCCAGGGTTCTGGGCTTGCACTGGTCCGTTTTCTGCGCGGTTTTCTTTTTAGTCGCCATGCTGGTTGGGCAGGGGGGCGTTTTGGGCGGCGCGGCCCAAGCGGCGCAGTACGCGTACCCGTCAGCCCGCATAGAGATCTGGGTGGGCGTTCTTTCGATCACCATTGCGCTGCTGGTTTTCCGGGGGAAGTACAAACGGATCGAGGTGATGGCGACGCTGTTCAATGTCCTCTTCGTGTCGCTTATTCTGTTTTGTGTCTTTGCGGTACAGCGTACGGATTTCGCTTTCAGCCGCGAAGACGTCGCTGGCGGCTTTTCCCTGCGTATACCGCCAGGCGCCCTGATGCTCGTGCTCACGGCTTTCGGAATCACGGGCTTGTCGGCCGGGGAAATCTTTGTCTATCCCACGTGGTGCATCGAAAAGGGATATGCCGCCTGGGCCGGACCCAGGGACGGTTCCCCCGAATGGGCCGCCAGGGCGCGCGGATGGATGCGGGTCATGACCTATGACTCCATCGTTTCGATGGTGGTGTATACCGTGGCCACCGTGTCGTTTTACATTTTGGGGGCCACGGTCCTGCAACCCCAAGGGGAAATTGCCGATGGCCAGGAGATGGTTGTACAGCTCTCCAGGATTTTCACGGATGTGATGGGGAAAGGCACGATGTTCCTCTTTATGTTTGGGGCCTTCACGGTTCTTTTTTCGACCGCGTTTTCCAATGCAGCTGGGCACGCGCGTCTTTGGGTCGATTTTCTGGGCATGTGCCGCCTCTACGATCCAAACGACGCCAAAAGCCGTGGCCGCGCGCTCGCCATCCTGGCCTGGGTGATGCCCGCGATTTGGGGGCTAACGTATATCGCCGTCAAGAAGCCGATGGCGCTGGTGATTGTGCTGGGTATCGCAAATTCCATATTCTTATTGGTCGTTGCCTATCAAGCCCTGGTTTTCCGTTACCGGAATACGCGGGAAGAGCTAAGGCCCTCCAAAGGATTTGACACGTTGCTCTGGCTGAGCATCGTTACCATAGGCGTCATGGCCGCCCGCGTCGTGTGGAAGACCTACCACGACGCGTTTGGGGGGTAATTGGCCGCCGCCCTTGCGAGGACCCGCCCCGAACGAGTTGACGGTGGGCCGGGATTCTGAGTATCATGCGCATGGAGCAGGTCGCTGCTCTGATTGTTCCGTGTGGCAGCGCGACACAACCCTGGAGTACGGATTCATCGTGAAGTCAAGAAAAGAAGCACGCCGGTTTCGCGCCGAGGCGGTCTACGATTTCGCGGAACGCGTCTTTCTCGGAGCGGGTGTGGAGCAGGCGGCCGCCGAGCAGACGGCGAAAGGGCTTTGGCTCGCTTCGTTGCGGGGGGTCGACTCACATGGGATCCGGCTGATAGGCCACTATCTGAAGGCCGTGCAGGGGGGACGAATAGACCTACGGTCGAAGTTCAACTTCGAACAAACAAGTCCTTCAACCGGGCGGCTTGATGCACACCATGCCTTTGGCCATGCCGCCGGAATCCGCGCCATGCGCCACGCCATCGACTTGGCCAGGGAAGCGGGCTCGGGTCAAGTGGCCGTGCGCAATTCAAGCCACTGCGGGTCCATGGCATATTTCGCGTTCGAGGCGTGCAAGGAAGACATGATTGGGATGGCCTTCACGAACGCTACGCCCAAAATGCGCACCCCAAATTCCACCGTGCGGTTCTTCGGCACAAACCCTGTCTGTCTGGCCGCGCCCATGGCCTCGGAAGGACCGTTCTGTTATGACGGTTCGACAACCCAATTTAGCGCCAATAAGATCCGTGTGTATGGCGAACGGGGCCTCGAACTACCCCCCCTTTGCGGCGCGGATGAAAATGGCAATGAAACGCGCGTACCCAGTGAGGTCGTACAACTCCTGCCCATAGGCGATTACAAAGGATTTGGCATCGCCATGATTCTCGATATCGTGTGCAGCCTGCTTACTGGAATGCCGGCAGGCAACGACGTGTCGGACATGTTCAAGGACCCCTTCTCTGAGAAACGGCTCCTGGGCCAGTATTACGGTGCACTCAGGATTGACGTGTTCGAGGAACCGGCGCAATTCAAGGCGCGTTTGCAGGAGGCCGCTGATCATATCCGCGGCCTGCCCCGGCGGGAACCTAATACGCCCGTGCAAGTGCCCGGAGATCCGGAAAAAGCCTTCCAGGCCGACCGCCAGGCCAATGGCATTCCGATCAGCGCGAAGGAATTGGCACAATTCGAGGCCATCGCAAACGAACTGGGCATCGAGCCACTGGCTTGAGCCCGCGCATCGGAACAAAACCGGCGGCCACTCTCTTCCAAGTGCTTTGTCAACGAATGGGGTTATGCCCCACCGATTTCAGCATGGCGCGCCAGCCATTGATCAGGATCGAAAGATCGCTGCCAAAATAGAACAAATCGGCCCCCGCCTCCAGGCACGCGTCATGCAATGGTCCAGGAGCAGCCATCACGCCGGCATGTTTCCCCGCCTTCCTTGCGCGCGCCATCACGTCCGCAATCAGCCCCATCACCTCGGGGTCGGAAAACTGACCGCACTTGCCCATGTCCGTCGAAAGGTCGCCTGGTCCCACAAAAACGCCCGCCAGCCCTTCAACCTCGCAAATCTCCTCCACGTTTCCGACCGACTCCAGCGATTCGATCTGGGCGAAGAAATGTGTTCGCGCATTCGCCTGCTGGAACGACTCCTGGGGAGGCTCGACGCCATATCGGAGCCCCCGGCTGTTCGTGTTAAAGCCCCGATGGCCGAGGGGCGCGAACTTCCCATGTTCCACAACTTCGCGCGCCTGCCCGGCGGTGTTAATCATGGGCGCAATCAGAATGCGAGCCCCCGCCTCCAACGCGCGCAACACGTGTGTGCGCTGGGTGTCCTGGATGCGCACCGTGGGGAGTGCGCCCCCCGTTTCAGCGGCCAGGCACAACGCTTCCACCTGCCCGTAGCTGGGCGTGCCATGCTCAAGCTCGATCCATACCGTGTCAAATCCTACGAGGCCCGCGATCTCCGCGATGCGCGTCGAGTTACTCGGCACGCACGCCCCACGCACCACCCTGGGATTCCCCTGATGGTCTACAAAGGGATCAATAACCATTTTCTGTTCTCTCCATCCTTTGTGCGCCGAACACCGGCCACCAGCCAAAGCAGTTCCCTGGCGTCTGCCACACCAAAGCCAAGCCTGCCGGTGGAGGGCCATCTTGCCCGGAGGCGCCTGCGCCAATTCTACCGGAGGATTGTCAAAAGCTCAACATGAGACGCCAAGCGCCTAAACATCCTACGCACTCTTGGCCTATATCCAATCATTCTAATCCCTTCGGCACTGGCGAACCGCGGAAAGGAAGTGTTCGTACACACGGCCAAGAATGTCCTTGGAGCCGCTTGCTTTGCCGCCCATGCCGATGTTGAAAGAGATAGCCGTCACAGACTTGAGAGAACATATGTTATACTTAGGCAGAAAGAGATGGAACCATAACTACCGGCTCGGGCCGGATGCTTCCGGGTGCTCATTCGCAAGATGAAGGGGGATCTGACCATGGCTACTGGTAAACGGCGGAAAACCCACAGACCAATAAAGGTTGATGTAATCTTATCGGGGCTCTTCTCGCAGCCACGGTCGCGTAACGTTCAATGCACTGAAGGATGCATGTTCACGATCTCTCGTTGCTGCCTGTTTGTCCTTGTGGCAGTGATGGCGTTGATCGCATCCAATGGCTATGCGGAAACGATATTTCCGGCGGGCGACATCAACGCGGATAGCCAAGTCGACGCGTCCGATATCCAGTTGGTGACCAACGCCACGCTTGGCCTCTCTATTGGCTGGTACAGCGGCGATGTCAACCGGGACGGCATCGTGAACGCACTCGATCTGCAACTGACAGTGAATGCGGCTTTGGGTATCGACATTCCCGACGTGACCACAAGTCCGGAGGCCGACTACGACGTGCGCCTTTATTGGCCCACCCGCCCGGGACGTGTCTGGAATTGGAGCCCCACTCACGTTACCGATAATGGCCTGACTATTGAGTTTCACGAACCCCGCCACGCATCGGGCTACGAAATATGGAAGATGAAGATGGAACCGATTACGGCAGCAGGTGCGAGCTGTCAGTTCGCCTACTTTGCCTATATCGATGATTTCCTCTATAAGGTAAACAGCCGGGCCGACTTGGACGCGGTAATCGCCGCGTCTGGCTTGCATTCTGTGCTTCTCCCGACTGACCTCACCCCGGGACGTTCAGTTGAATTTCTAGCTGAATTTGTGAAATCAGGGACGCTCTTCACGATCGAGGCAGGACCTTTGAGCAGTTTTCTGCCAGCACCGGCGTACCCGGTGGAGTATGTGATTGATGACTTCCCGACAGGCGATTTGCCGGATTGTATCGCCTTGATTGCCCAGAACGGGTGGTATGAAGGCCAACCATACATGATTCTGGCGAGGGGCGTAGGTCCCGTGTTTTGGGACCACACGATCATGGGCATCGACGACTCTGAAATCGAAGCGTCTACGTTATGTCAGGAACTCGACTACGCCGGAGAAGGGCGCCCGAAACTAGTGATCGGCGTGGACTCGGTTGCACAGACGGGCGAACTGGCCGGGATTCCCGTGTATTTGCTCACATACATGACAACGCCGACAACCATCCAACTCGAGTTAAACTATGACCCTGCAAAGCTTAATTTTGTCGATGCCCGGCCCGGAGCAACAACCTTGGATGGCGGACGCAAGCTGACCTTTGAGACGCTTGAGCCGGGACGTGTCCGTTTCCACATTCAAGATGACCAAACACAGACCTCCGAGGCCCTCGGCGATGGTTTGCTCTTTACCGCTTCCTTTGAGGTGCTTGACGCCGCCGAACCGGGCGACGTCCTCAGCGTCGTAGGGGATAATGCAGGCGTTGACGACGATTTTGAGGAAGAGACAATTCCGGCCATTATCATCCACGGCGCAGTGGAACTCGCCATACCCGCGGACGAACAGGCCCGCGTCTGGTACGTGAACAGGAGCGCCTTGCCAACTGTCGAGAACGGCGTCACGTGGCAAACGGCGTTCCACAATATCCAAGACGCGATCGACGCCGCCCATGTGTACCTGACGCTTAATACGGCCACGCAAGGCGCCGAGGTGTGGGTTGCACGGGGCCGCTATGACGAGGAACGTGTGTCATTCCTCCGTGCTTTGTTCGCTGCGTACCGGTTCGAGAACACTGGTTCCTTGTTGACCAGGGAGGGTGTGGACCTCTATGGGGGATTCGCGGGCACTGAAACGGAGCACGGGCAACGGGATTGGCAAGCAAACGCTACGATTATCGACGGCTCCAGATCACTGGCCGGGCAGGCCGCGGAGCATGTTGTTGTGGGCGCGGGCGACGTCAGAGTGGATGGCTTCACCATAACCGGCGGCACCGGCCATTCCGGTGGTGGCGTGTACCTGGGGAGTATGTACCAAAGCACCCCGATGATGGAACTGGCCAACTGCACCATCACAAACAACAGCGCGATCTTCGACGGCGGCGGCGTATACGCTAGTGGTGGGACATCCCTCGTCGTGAACAACTGCACCTTTGCTAATAACAGCTCCGGAGATGGCGGAGGGCTCTACGCAGGTGTCAGAAACCTCGTGCTCAGTGACAGCGAGTTTGATGGAAACTCTGCCTCCGGCGCAGGTGGTGGTCTGTTTGACATAACGGGATCCAGCACAATTGAACGGTGTGTTTTCACGAATAACACGGCCAGTGGTGGCGGGGGTCTTAGAGAAAAGAGCAGCGGTGCACGGATTGTAAATTGTGTTTTCAGGGGCAACAGGGCCGAGTATAGAGGCGGTGCAATCAGTATGAGGGGTTCGCCTGCCAAGCTCATCAACTGCACAATAGTCGAGAACTCGGCACTCACCAGTGGTGGCGGTTTCTCGAGTTGCTGCATCAGTACCAGCTCCGAACCACCGCCACAGATCGTGAACTGCATCATATGGCATAATACACCCGAGCAAATTATGAGTTGGGAACCAGTCGTCGAGGTGAGCTTCTCACTTGTTCAGGGCGGCTACGAAGGCGAGGGCAACATTGACGCGGAACCGTTGTTTGCCGCTCCCGGGGACTTGATTCTACAGCCCGAATCACCCTGCGTCGATGCCGGGACGGCCGCCGGCGCTCCTGCCGCGGACATAGCCGGAACTACGCGCCCGCAAGGCGGTGGGGTGGATATGGGTGCTTACGAACTTGAAGTACCCTTAAGGTGAGTGCAACATTGATGTTTTCCATACAGTCGAATGCGCAAAGAGTTTTCTTGATGGATAGGTGTTGTGCGGGATATCTTCCGTTTATGTCATCCAGACCCCAAAAGCCTAACCCGCGGACCGAGCCGGACGCTTCGCGCCACTCATCCGCGAGACGTTGACCACCGCCCTTTTCAAAACTGGGGACCTATGAGGCCTGTTCCTTTTTGTCTTGAATTCGGCGTGGCTGTGACGTAGTATCGCTTTTCTCAAGTCAGCGAAGAATCTTAGTTTTAATCAGAAGACATTCCGGGATTTTCAATAGTGAATCTAAACAGTGCGCAACAGCGGGCAGTGGAAGCGGATGACGGCCCTACTTTGGTTTTGGCGGGGGCGGGAACCGGCAAAACACGCGTGATAGTGGAAAGGCTCGCCTGGCTGATAGACGAGCGCGGGGTTGATGCGCGTAATCTACTGGCGCTGACCTTCACTAACAAGGCCGCCAAGGAGATGAAAACACGGGTCGCGGCCAGGCTGGGTATGGACAAGCTCAGTCTTTGGGTGGGCACTTTTCATTCTTTCGGGCTCTTTCTGCTCCGCCGTCATATGGACAAATTGGGCCGTTCCCGCGACTTCACAATCTTTGACGCGCAGGATCAAGTGTCGCTAATGAAGAAACTTCTGCGCCAGTACCCGAGTCAGAAGAATGCCATTTCTCCCAAGGGCGCGCTTGCAAAGATAAGCGATCTCAAGTTGAGGCTGTCTTGCGAACAGGCCGGCGGCGCTGAAAACGAATTTTGTTTGAACTTGCTCGGACAATATGAGCGCGAACTTGAGAAGACCGATAGCGTCGATTTTGACGATTTGCTGGTTTTGCCCACGAAGTTGTTTCGGGAGCATGAGGACGTTCTGGAACGGTACAAGAGGCGCTATCGCTATGTGCATATCGACGAGTACCAGGACACGAACCGCGCCCAATATCTCCTCACCAAGTTGTTGACGGGTGAAAGCGGCAATGTCTTTGCCGTTGGCGATGAGGACCAGAGCATCTACGGTTGGCGCGGCGCCGACATTCGCAATATTCTGGATTTTGAGAAGGATTATCCGGACGCGAAGGTAATCCGCCTCGAACAGAACTATCGTTGCACCAAGCACATCCTCAGCGCCGCAAATGCCGTTGTTAGTAATAACGCCGGGCGCCTGGGTAAGACCCTGTGGACGGAAAACGAGGGTGACGAACCCGTGGGCGTCTATTTGACGAAGACGGCCGAAGACGAGGCTGCCTTTGTCGTCCAAGAGATTGTGGACCGAAAGCTTGAGCGTCAAGAGACGGCCGTGTTGTTCCGCACGAACGCACAGGCGCGATTGGTTGAAGAGTCCCTCAGGCGTAAAGGCATTGCGTATGTGGTAATCGGCGGCGTCAGATTCTATTCAAGAAAAGAAGTCAAGGATCTGGTCGCCTACCTCAGGCTTGTTGTGAATCCTCGCGATGACGTTTCTTTGCGTAGGATAGTCAATGTGCCGACGCGCGGAATTGGCGCTACAACGCTGCAAACCCTGGAGTCCTATGCCCAGGAGCGCGGCAAACCCGTGCTGGAAACCATGCGCGAGGTCGAGCGCGACGAGAACCTGCCCTCGCGCAGCCGAAACGCCATTGCCGCCTTTGTTCATCTTATGGATGACCTGGTGATGGCGTCCAAAAGTGGAAGCGTGGCCGAGTTTGTGGAATCTCTGATATCGAAAATAGGTTACGAGGCGCACCTCAAGAAAGAAGGCGAGCGGGAAAGCGAAAAACGCCTGGAAGTTGTGGGAGAGTTTGTGTCCGCCTGCGCCCAGTTTGACGAGGATAGCGGAGGGCGGCTTCTTGACTTTCTTCAGGAATTATCGCTCCAGGGCGACACGGACAAGTGGGACGAGGAAGAGGCCACAGTGACGCTAATAACCTGCCACAGCGTCAAAGGGCTTGAGTTTGACCATGTTTTCCTGCTAGGTTTGGAGGAGGGCCTGTTACCGCATGCGAGCGCTTTAGGCTCGGATTATGAGGTCGAAGAAGAGCGTCGTCTATGTTACGTCGCCATGACGCGCGCTCGTAAGACCCTTATTCTAAGTGCTGCCCAGGAGCGTATGCTTCACGGCGAACGGCGGTCGAACCGGCTTTCAAGGTTCCTGGCGGAAATGGCCGGCGCGCCTAAGGAGGCGGTCAAACGCTTGGACAGTGGGGATAAGCCACGTAAAAATGCTACAATGGTTCCCGCTGCTCCGCCTCGGGTGGAGAGTGGACTTAAGCGGGGCGTTAGAGTGCGTCATTCGCGTTTTGGCAACGGAGTGGTTGTCATGTCGAGCGGCACAGGTAAGAGCCAGAAGGTGCGCATCCGTTTTCAAAGCGGAAGATCACGAATGTTTCTTTTGCATGCGACGCCTTTAGAGATTTTGGAGGACAAGAGAAGGTGAGCTTGGACGAATTAAGAGAACGAATTGACGGTATCGACGGCAAGCTTCTCGTGTTGCTGAACGAAAGGGCGAAGTGTGCCCAGGAAATAGGGCAGATCAAGCATTCGACTGACTCGGCGTTCTATATCCCGGAACGAGAGCACGCCATCCTCAACAAAATCCAGGAAAGTAATGAAGGTCCGCTGTCGAACGAGGCGGTGAAATCCATTTATCGCGTCATAATCAGCGCAATTCGCGCGCTCGAAAGACGGATAACGGTAGCTTTTCTTGGGCCGTTGCACACATTCAGCCATGACGCGGCACTGAGGATTTTTGGGCCAATGGCGGATTATCATCCCTTGCCTACGGTCTCAGATATTTTTACCGAAGTGGAGTGCAAGAGAATTGATTACGGTGTTGTGCCCACTGAAAGTTCGACCGGCGGCGGTGTGAAGGACACGCTCGACCGTTTTATCTCATCTGACCTCATCATAATCAACGAGCTCATGCTGCACATTCACCAGAACCTGCTGTCGAACTGTCAGATAGAAAAGATTGAAAAGATTTACTCGAAGGACCAGGCTTTTGTGCAGTGCCGGGACTGGTTAAAGTCCAACATCCCGAATGCCGAGTTGATTGATACATCGAGTACGGCCGAAGCTGCCCGCATAGCGTCAAAAACTGATGGGGCGGCGGCGATTGCCAGTGAATTGGCCGCGCGTAATTACGACATAGACCTTCTCGTGCCTCGCATCGAGGACGCGCAGCATAACTGTACGAGGTTCTTTGTCGTTGGACATCAGATTGCCAAGCGAACGGGAAATGACAAGACCTCCGTGATTATTTCGGTCAAAGATCATCCCGGGGCCCTATACGAAATACTCTTGCCGCTTTCGAAGGTAGGCGTAAATCTGACAAGGATCGAGTCCCGTCCATCTCGCAAAAAGGCATGGGAATATGTCTTCTTCATCGACATGCTCGGGCATATTGATGACGAAAATGTGAAGGAAGCTTTGGACAAGATCAAGAAATCGAGCATCGAAGCTAAGGTGCTCGGCTCCTACCCGCGTGGGACTATTGAAGAATAGCGTCCGTGGCAGACGGACTTTTGAATCAAGCTCAAGATCGAAAATTATAATAAGGGAGAGAATCGGTGTCTAAAAAAACCATTATCGTTGCTTGCGCTTTTCTTATAGCGGTGGCTGTCATTTACAAGGTCCAGCCTGACAGGCTTACGCTGGAACGCCGGGAAGAACTCATGCAGGCCCAGAGGAGGCTCGATGCCGCCGCCGAAGCGGCCAAGGAGGCTATGGAGGACAACGCCAAAGAAGAAGATGTAGCGGAGAAGGCGGAGGAACCACCGGCAGAAGAAGCGGTGACAGCGGATGCGGAGGCAATAGATGTTATCGACGACGAGAATGTCTTTTACGTCAAGTTCGATTGCACGCCGGGGTCATTCATCGTGGAATTCCACAGGGACTGGGCCCCGCTCGGAGCCGAACGTGTTCACGAACTTGTCGAGTCGGGCTTCTTTGAGGATGTCAGTTTCTTCCGTGTTATCAGCGGTTTCATGGCGCAGTTCGGAATACACGGCGACCCCAAAGTTCAAAGAAAATGGCGAGATAAGCCTATAGGCATTGACACTGTCACACAGTCAAACAAGCGAGGTTATGTCACCTTCGCCATGGCCGGCAGCTCACCGGCGCCCAATAAGACCAACAAGACAAGAACGACGCAGCTCTTCATCAACTATACTGATGGACAGAACAATACCCGCCTTGACAATATGGGTTTTGCCCCCGTAGGAAAAGTCGTTCTGGGCATGGAGACCGTCGATAAGTTGTATTCGGGATATGGCGACGTATACCCGCGTGGTTCTGGGCCGAAGACGGATCTGATCCAAGAGCACGGCAACGAATATCTGAAGAGTGACTTTCCAAAACTTGACTACATTAAATCGGCGAAGATTATTGATGCTAAAGAATTGGCCAATTCCCAGAACTCAGACGGGAAAGGCCCGGATACACAAGAACAGGGAGAACAAAACTTGGAAAACACAACCGAACCGAAACTTGAAGCACACATGAAAACAACCAAAGGGATGATTGTTCTGGAAATGTTGCCTGAACAAGCGCCGATTACGGTTGCGAACTTCGTGAATCTTGCGCAGCGTGGATATTATGACGGCATAGTTTTTCATAGGGTGCTCGCTAATTTCATGATTCAGGGCGGCGACCCAACCGGCACAGGCCGCGGTGGGCCTGGCTACAGCTTCGAGGACGAATTTGATCCGACTTTGCGTTTTGACCGAGCGGGTTTGCTCGCCATGGCCAACTCTGGACCCCGCACTAATGGCAGCCAGTTTTTCATAACCCACGGGCCGACACCGCATCTGAATGACAAACACACAATTTTCGGACGCGTCATCGAGGGACAGGATGTGGTCGATGCAGTTGCACAGGGCGATAAAATCGAGAAGCTCGAAATCAAAGGCGACCACACTGGACTTCTCGAGTCGCAAAAGGACAGAATTGCCGAATGGAACGGGATTCTCGATAAGTGAATAGCCGCGTAGTCGCTTGCTCTTGTGCTGGGCTTCGTCTCAGCGCATCTCATGTATTTACAATGTTGACTATTGTGTGCATCATGGCAACTACCGTTGCTGGTGCTCAGCTTGCCATTGGCGGGGACAAAACCGTGTCGGATAGTAATGATTCCAAGGGGCTTTCACGTCTTTCAGACTCCGAGGCGGAGTTTCTCGATGCGCATGGCTGGGGTAGCCGGATCAAGAACGACAAACCTGTAGTCTGGATTTCGGTTGACGAACAGCGAATGCGGATAATTGAAGGGCGGGAAATCGTCTGGGGCGCGCCGTGTTCAACGTCGGAAAAGGGCACGGGTTCCATCGCAAACAGTAACAAGACCCCGCTTGGTTGGCACAAGATCCTCCGAAAAATCGGGGATGGCGTAAAACTGGGACAAGTTTTCCGGGGAAGAATGCCAACGGACGAAGTCTGGAAACCTGGTGAAAATATCAAAGAAGACCTTGTGCTCACCCGAATTCTGGTTTTGGACGGACTTGAACCCGGCAAGAACAAGGGTGGAAACGTAGATTCGCGGACAAGGTGTATCTATGTTCACGGAACCAACGATGAGGACAGGGTCGGCACACCGGCGTCTCACGGGTGCGTAAGGCTAAAAAATGATGACGTGGTCAAGGCTTTTGACTTGGTTCCTGTCGGCGCTCTTTTACTGATCACCGAAAAAACGGCCAACAAGGCCGATTGAGCATGATTCGCACGGGAGGGCGAGCGTACTCGCGAGCCGCATGAACCTCAAAGGCTAAAAGTCGCCTTTATTAAGTTGCGCTTCAGCGAACACGTGGTCTGAGGAGTCTTTGGGAACGACTTCCAACATCCTCTGATACGCTAACCTGGCATTCGTGCTATCACCCAACTTCTTATAGCAGTCGGACAGCTTGGGATAGATTTTTCTGGTGTTTGACCAATCTGGATAGTCAAGCAGAAGTGATTCAAAAGATTCTCGAGCATTTTCGTAATCCTGAAGCTCCCTGAAGTAAATGTTACCCATTGCGCTCAGCAGAGCGGGCGCATCTTCGGACTTCGGGTCTTGCTCGAGCCGCTCCTGGTATTCGGCTATCATTTTCCGGGCTTTTTGTTCCTTTGTCGGTCTGGGCTTTTGAATTGGCCTGTTAACCACCACTGGTTGATTTGGGCCGTTGTTCTCGCCTGATTTTTCTCCAGGGTCGCCGTTATCTTGGGTGGTCTTCATATAACCAACTATTGCCAAAACAACTACTAAACCACCCAGGATGTAGCGGTTCTGCCAAAAGATGGTGCCCAGAACAGATTTCTTTTCTTCTTGCTCTGCTCCGATGTTGGCATTATGCCGGTCATATTCCGTGAGTGAGCTGGATAGAAGATTCTCTACTTTGGTCATTCCAGGGCTTTTGTTTTCTGTGCCTCGCAAACAATCCAAAGTGGCTCGGGCAAGTTGCAGTTCATCATCAGCTATGCTGTGATATTGCTTCATGCGAAGTTTGTCTATTGCGGTGCGCAGTGCAATTTGGGAGCGTTTGTCCGACGTTGCGCTTGCCAGCGGATCTTTTTCACAGTAAGTTCTCTGCCAGTGAGTGAGAACCCTCTTAATCGCCCTCAAAAGGTTTTCATCGAAGTTGTATGCTCCGCGTTTCCCATACTTTTTGTGCAGGAAAGTTTGCAGTATTCCCGCTTCTTCGATGGTCAACTCGATGTGTTGCGACGGTCCAAGAGACCGAATTTTATTTAGAATCTCTGCAGTAGCTTTCTTGACCATGAAATTGAAATCCTATGTTTTTGGGCCGAGTTTCAAACAAACGAGACAACAGCCAGCTTGTGCATTCGTACTTGTTAACACAGTATCAAATTAGGGCATTCCCCCCTCGCGACGTTTAGAAACGCCGCCCGGTTAGTATAACACGCTTCTCGCGTACGAACTACAAATATCCACGTGACTTTCGGTTAAAGCTCACGCCAGGATATGGGTGTGAACACAAGTATAGGGAAATTGCCCGCCATGCCCAATGGTAGATTGTTGGCCAGCTCTGGCACTTGATAAATATCCGGTACCTGGTTGCCCATATTGAACTGGTTTGCCACAAAGGTGCCCATCACTCGCGTTTGTTTGGTGCTTTCTATGACGCCCTGCGCGTAGAAAGCTCCCATCAACTCGAGTTGAGAACTCGAGCCCATTGTTATGTCGCCTTCAGCCATAATGCCAAATACGTTGGCCTCCGGAAAACTGTTCGCATAATTGTTCGGGTCGCCATTGTTGCAGGATAGCAGGTTTGTGTCAAGCGTGACATTGCCGTTCACAAGAAGCGCAGTACGGCCGCTATAATAAATTGTGTCATTTTGGCCTTGACCCGACATCGAAAAGTTGCCGTTAACTTCTATTTGACCATTTACCTCAAGAACATTCGTGCCTGAATCATAGTAGATGAAATCGTCGTCGGGCTGCCGGGTTGCCGGATCAGTGTTTGTAGGATCCGTTGCGTTGTAATAGAAGTCCTGGTTTGTACGGATCGTAATGTCGCCCTCGTATGCAGTTCCTGAAAGAACGTCACTGAAGTATTCGTTATGGGCATACGGGTCTCCATCCGGACTTGGCACGGTGGTCCCGGTGTCTGGATCTTGCCAATCGTCCGTTAACCACGGAAACTCAACCTTATTGCCAAGGTCATATGTTTCATCCCATCCATTGTCGCTGGAAACTAACGTAGGATCTCCACGGTCCCCGTCTTCAGTCACACTGTTTCCCGTCCAGCCGTCCTCGACAAAGGTGCCGTCCATCGTTTCCTTCCATGTGTTTGAATCGTCATCGGCTTCCCCGATTTCAGAATTGCCGCTCATCGACACGGTGCCCTGTTTTACTCTCAAAGAGGCATTTAGCGTATTCACGACTTGCCCGTTGAACGTAGTTGTAGGTAAAGCGGGTACGCTGTCTCCCAAGCGGCTTGGCAGAGTGTTGGTGCTGGTGTAATTATTATGAATAAGACTCGCACCTCCCATTTCCATGATCACGAGCGCTTCTTCACCCGGTAATATATTGTCGCCCAGAATATGCACCGAACCGTGGATGCTAACGTTGCCGTTTATTGCCCCGCCAGCGGCACCCGCTCCGGCAAAAACTGCGTTTTGCCATACGTTCACATTCGCTCCGCCCACGACGACTTCAACACTCCTGCGCACACCAGGAGCATCGCCAAAAACTTTGTTTTCAGCAAACGCAAAGATTGTAGTATATCCATCTTCTGTGGGATCGTTGATGTCTTTCAATCCGTTATTGTTATTATCTATGTCGTCGGTTTCCCACTCCCTGGCATACGCAAAATATTGAACGTTGGGCAGGTTTGTGAGCGTTTGTGGATTAAGGGCTTCGTCATCGAAATCAGGCAGCTCTTCCGGATCCGCAGGCACCCATGCTCCCAAACCAACCTCCCCGTCGCTCAGATCGTTCTTTTCCGTAATGCTCTGTGTGATGGCAACCTCTATGCCGTTGAAGCAGTGTTTGAAGGCCACGTATCTGTCCACGGAGTTCTTTTGGTTGACTACTCTTAGCGAGAGTGCCGTGAGTATTATGGCGGCGATGGCTATAAAGAGTAAGCCGGTCATAAGCGCCATACCGTGATTATTCTTTGTTTTATTTTTCATATTTAGTTCCTCGGTGCCACAAGTTCAGAAATGGTAGAAACTATCGGGATTTCGTTTGCTCCCGGAGTGTTCTGTGCATCGATGGTTATCAAAATCCCGCGTCCTATGCGAGTGAAAACCACGCCCTGTTCCAGTCGTCCGTTGTTGTTTTGATCTTCACCGGCATCAAGGGTTCCATTGCCATTTGTGTCCTCGTTTGGAACCAAGCCATTGGTGATTACGCGGACACGGAACTCATCCAGCGGGTTAGTGGGATCAAGATAAACCAGTTGAGTTGCTGTCAACCCGTCTCCGTTAGCGTCGCCAAGATCTGGTCCGAGTGTGCGCAGGCCACTCAACTCCAAATCGCCTTGGTCGTCCACGGCAGTGCCATTTCCGTCTTTGTCGATGGCCACCGTGTAGTTGAGCGAGTTTGTTGGAAACGCGTTGTTGGCTGCAATGGAGAACCTCGAAGCTTGCCTTATTTCGCTCGCAGCGAAAGCCAGGCCCATTCGCACATCATCGTGTGCTGTTATTTTGCTTCCCTGAGTTCTCGTGGCCCTGCCAATGCCCAGCCCCAAGGTTAAAAGGGTGCCTATGACAATCGAAAGAATTGCCACAACAACAGTCACCTCTATCAATGTGAAACCCTTGTTTTGCATCACAATCTCCCATGATTCGTGGTGGTTGAAACTGTTATGACTCGTCCTCTTCTGTCAATCCAAGACACCGTTACGCGAATTTCCAGTGGATTTGGAAAGACCGTTGCAGCAGCGTCAAGGTCGACGGGAAGATCGAAGGCAACGCCTAACTGATCAAAGCATTCCGCGGTTATTATTTCTGAAGCGCCAAGCCCACGCATGACTGGCGGCTGGTATTCAAATATGTCCGGCGATGCGTGGATCTCTTCAATGACGCTCGCCTGATGTGCCGCGGCAATAGCGCGTGACTCAGAAAGCTCGGTGGCCGTCACTATGCTGAAAAGGGATCCGATAAGCAGGACCAATGCAATGGCTACAACACCAATTGCCAATGAAAGTTCTATAAGCGTGAACCCAGCATCGTTCTTAAGCATCTGGCTTGCTGGCAATTTCCTATGTGACCAACTGGTTTTCATATTCGTCTTCCTTCCTCGGCACTTTCGCTGTCAAGTCGCTAATCGTTCACCTTTCAACGCCAAAGTGATTAATGCGAGCATATTGCTAAAGTCTGAGTATTGCTCGTATTCTGCGATTCAATAACCGCAAAGCTCACCCCTGTATTATATCACAACATATTGAAAATGTGTCATGCGTGATGAATCAAATTGTATGTTCTTGCGACACAGTGGTTTGGCAACATTGACAGTAGGCGTAGTTTTGTTTATGAGCGCATAAATGTAGGCGTTATCCGCGGCGAAAGGGAAGTGCTCACGAGGTCAAGCTATGATGCTTTTAAGGAAGAAAACACTTGCCGGTCGATATGCAAAACATTTAGAATGTCGTAAAGCGGAATATTTTTTTCACATCAGTGGGGAACAAAAAAAGTGACATCAAGCCGTGGTGTTGATAAGCAGACCCCTTCGCGCAGAAAGAGAGTGGTCGTTGCGTGGACACGCGAAGGTCTGGGTTTGCGCAGCCGGAAACTTGCCGACGCTTTTGGCGCTCAAGGCATTCACTCGTTCAGGGGGCGTCTTTTCGGAGTTTCGCTGCCAGCGCCAGTGCGCTATGTCTTTCAGTCATTCGATACCTTTCGGAAACTGGTCGGCATTCGTCCTCGTACAATTCTTGTTCAGGTGCCTCCCTTTCCTTTAACTCTTATTGTCTGGTTTTACTGCAAACTGTTTGGTGCAGACTTCATTGCGGATTATCATTCCTCCGGACTCGTGGAACGCAAGTGGCGCAGGTTTCACCGCATAGACCGGTTCCTGGCCAGGCGTGCATTGGCCAATATCGCGCACAACCAAAACAACGCGGAGATTCTCGAAGCGTGGAACGCAAAGAATCCCTTGACAGTCCTGTCTCCGGCTTCTCCCAGGGAAGAGATAATAGATGAATCGGTTGAATTGCCTGATGACTTGGAACGTGACCTTGCACGGAACGGGTTGAAGGTTTTGATGGTCAATAGATTCGGCACGGACGATTGCCACAACGAAGTGCTTGAAGCTGCCGGGCTGATGCCGGAAGCAATTTTTTTTATCACCGGCGACTATAAGCTGGCAGGTCTGGAACGAGGTGGTGTCCCTCAAAACGTTTCACTGACCGGGTTTCTGGACAGGTCTGTTTTCCTGCGTCTCATGGACAGATGCGATGTTGTTCTTGCCCTTACCAGTCGCAAGGACACACTTCTGTGGTCAATCCGCGAGTGCCTGGCGTTGCAGAAAAGCTTTGTTGCCACGGATTCCCACGTAATGAAGTCCAATTTTGGCGAATATGGAATGTTCACTGACAATACACCGGACGATATCGTGGAAAAGATAGGGCAGGCCTATTCTGCGAGAGCGGAACTGTCACGAGAAATGGCGTCCTATGTTGAACAGGATAATGAAAGATGGAACGCCGACGTTGAAAGACTGGAGAAGCTGATCAATTCAAAGGTGCAGTCTGAAAGTTCTTGAACCAATCAAGTGTGATTACTATCGCCTTTTTGTTTATGCATTTCGGGAATGCTAGTATGGCCTGTGCTGAAAAGGGCGTAACCGAGGTTAACAATTGTCCAATGCCACGTAAGGTGAAAAACAGCGAACAGAATGATATTCCTGAAGAACGCTTTCGCGCGAATTGGGACGCACGAAAGGCATTCTTTGTGCTTTTGAGTCTGGCCGGGGCCGCCTTCGTGTGTTTCGTTTTGTTCATCTATCTTTTCGCGTTTTACGGCGGTGGTTTTGTTGATAAGTTGGACGAGCAGATCGGCGAGATTGTCGCGCAAGAGGCGCTTGCTCTCGAGAAAAGTGGGCAAGCGATCGAGGCCATTGACACGTATAGGCAAGCATTGCAGATGTCCTTTGACAATCCTCAGGAACGGTTTTGGACCTTGCGCCAACTTGGCAACCTTCTTATTAATGAGGGGCAAAATGAAGAGGCGGTGGTGGAACTCGAAAAATGCGTGGAGGGCAACGTCAACGATTCGCTTTCAGCTAGCATGCTGTGTGGAACGTACCTCAAAATGGAACGCTACGAAGACGCGTTGCGCGTTGCGCGGGGCTGGTTGGCCGCCGGCAAGAGCCAGGACATTAAGGAATCTCAGGCTTCAGCCCTGTATTACATTGGACGCGTTTATGAATTAACTGGCCGGACGGAGGATGCGCTTAAGACCTATCAGGAGGGGGCCCGCCTCTCGCCCTTCAGTCACAACAGCTACCATGCCGCGCTCATGCTGTCTTTGCGGGGCAAAAACGAGGAAGCGCTCGAATTGCTCGATGCCTATATGCCTGGAGCCAGCAGTTGGCAGGGAAAATCGGCGGCTGTACTTCGCGACCGATTGCGCAAGGGTACATGATGTTGCGCATGTGTTTGGAAATAGGGCGGTCGGTTTCGCGGCTAACGCCCTTTCTTATCTTAGTTGCTGTGCCTTTCCCTTTTGCGCTTCTGTCGGCCCACGAGACAGCCTATGGTGAAGCAGAAAGTCCTGCACTTCCGTCGGTGGAATCGCTGAGGAGCGCTTTGGCGGAATTGACACCCAAGTACCCAGTGCCTTCTCACCCGCAGGTTTTCGCAATTGAAGGCGATTATGCCGCCGCCGACTTACTCGGCTTTGATATCTCCCAATTCGGGCGCCCTCAAAGCGGCACAATCCCTGAAGTGCAGGTTGGCCATCCCTTTCGCTTTACGGCTTATTGGCGTGCGTTTGGCGCGATGCCTCCTGAAAGCAGAATTCATATGAGGATAGAAGGAAGCGGGCCAACACTAAATGTCGATGAAGATGCGGGGGCTGGCAATTGGGACGTTGGCGCTGTGTGCAAGCGTTCATACGAGTTCAAGCTTAGATGGCTGGGCTACAGCGGAGAGGGTCGAGTTTTTATCTCGCTTCGCTGGAAAGACGAGCAGGATGGCGAGATTATGGAGAGGGAGGCCATTCTTTACGCAGGCCCTATTCTCGTTCGGCCTGTCGCTATGCGATCAACAATAAGCCCCGCAAAGTTGAGAAGCTTTTTCGGTGAAGATGCGGTCCCGCTTAATGCGGCACTTCGGTTGGGAAAGGGAGCGTCAGTTAGAATCGCTGTGCCGAAGCATAAGGCAGTGGCATCCGCAAGCCTTGGGATTGTTTCAGCGGTGGCGTATCAAACCGAAACTCCGAATGAAGCGCCCATTTGCCGCATAGACTTTCTCGATAAAACCGGGGCTTCAGTCGCTACGCAGTTTCTGGTTTATGGAGTCTCGACATTTCGCGCGGACATCGACCTATACAGTCCCGGCGCAGCGCTTGCCAGTGACGTCGAGATTTTCTCCTCTACAGATTCGACGCGCACGGATGAAGATGGCGCTACTCTTCAACACCACCTGTATGCCGGACGTGTCCTGCTGCCAAAAGACGTGCAGGTGGAGCAACTGAAGATTAGCTATCTTCCCGAAAAAGGGATTGTCGACATCGGGGAAATCGTTCTTATGCGGGGCAAAGGGGGATCGAGATGAGATCGAGGCTCCCCTTCGTGGCGCTGTGCGGGTTTTTACTTTTTGCCATTGCCTTGTCTCTGCCCTGGGACGTATTCCAGCGAATTCCTTTTTGGGGTATCACCATTACAAAATGTGCTGGCGGCCTATTGATCCTTTTGGCGGTTGTTTCATGGTTTGGCGCGCCGGAAAGACGCTTCCCGCGAACCGGATTGGAGTACCCAATCTTGCTCTTCGCAGTAACGTGCCTGGTTTCAGTGCTCCATTCAATAGACCGGTCGTCATCTCTGGACCTATTAAGAACCTACGCCACCTACCTGCTTTTGTTTTACGCAGTTGTCGTGCTTGTGAGCAGTCTTGATCTGTCAGCTTCGTTTTCAAAGGCATTTGTGTTTTCCTCAGCCGGGCTGGCCGTTCTCTCTCTTGTTTGTGGAGCAAGACTGCTGCTTCCGGCAAAACTGGCAAAGGCAGGCTGGGTACACATGCGGGTCATCAGCGAAATGCGAGCGGGATCGATGATGCGCCTGGCCGCCGCGAGCGAAGACCTCAACCAGGGAGCGCTGCCTCTACTATTGGCCTTTTCCATTTCAATATTCCTTTTTGATTATCGCGCGATGCGGCGTACAGTCAGGTGGCCGTTGTATGTCATGAACGCCGCTCTGGCGGGAGCGGTTGTGCTGACCCTGTCTCGAAGTTCCATCCTCGCGGTGGCCGCGCTATGTGCCGTGGCGATGTGGGTAATAGGACGTAGGCGGGGAAAGGGGTGGCAAAGCGTCATACTTATCATAGTCTTATTCGTCGTGGTGGGATTTCTCAATTACTCATATTCAAAGGCATTGATAGAGCGATTGATGAGCGGCTACAAAGTTCGCGATCCTTCCTACATAGTCCGGTTGGCCGGTTTGAAAGCTGCCTTCGAAATCTTGCCTCAATATTGGCTCTTTGGTACAGGCCTTGGCGCGTCGGATGCCGCTCTAAAGGCTTCTCAATATAGCGCTGCCATGCACGGCACTACCTTGCACAGCGTACCACTAAAAATCTTAATCGAAACGGGGATTGTAGGATTGTTCGCCTATCTTTGGTTGTGGGCGAGTGTTTTTAAGCAAGTCTGGCTGCACTTGGCGCGCGCTAAAACAGAAAATCTTCGCAGATTGGGCAAGTGCTTCTTGGCGCTGGCATTCTCCTGTTTTCTTGTGATGGCGCTTCAACCATTCGCCGCCCTGTCGATTTTTCCTTTTCTGTTAGGACTCGCTTTTGGTCCTATCTCGAAGATTCGTGGCGGCGCGTCGTCGAAAAAGGAGGAGGCGTCCTGCGCAAAACCACCCTGTCGCGCCGCAGTGGTGGCATTGTGTTTTGTGGGCCTGATTGTGGCATTCAATGTGACTGGCTACCAACTTGGGGCACGCCGCTTGTTTCGTTTTGCCGACGCGCTCGAACACGGACTGGCCGCCGAAAGAGTTGGGGACTGGGAGCAAACGGAACTTGCCTATCAGTCCGCTCTCAGCATTGCGCGGCGCAATAAAGAGGGAGAGATATCATTGATTCCATGGGAGCGCTCTCTCGCAAATGTGCCATATTCAGCTATGGCTGTTCGTGTTATCGACATCGCCTTCGTCTACAAAGAGATGGAAGTCGGTAACGATTCCCCCGATCCGCAAGCCGTCGCCGAATATGGCCTCGGAAGGGTGGCCTTCGCTCGTGGTCAATTCGGACTGGCTGCTGAGCATTTTACCCAAGCCGCGAAACTTGTGCCGGCTTTTTCTGAGGCTTGGCGGGTGCTTGGCGAGTGTTTGTGGGAAGACGGACGCTATGCGGATGCGCTGAAGGCTTACGCGAGCGCTGCCGAAAACGAGGCGTTGCCTGAGAACCAAATTTATCTCAGCAAAATGGCGCATGTAGATTCGCGAATAGAGATACTAGTTGACGCACAACCGCCCTCCTCTTTGGCACGGATTGAAGCGGCAATGCTGCTGCGCAAAAGGGGGCGCTGGGACGAGGCAGTGGCCATTTACGAAAAGCTTGTGGACGATAACGCTGTAGCCGGAGACGCTTGGTTCAATCTAGGCGTAGCCGCCGATGCGCAAGGAAATCAGGCTTACGCTGCGGGACTATACGCGAAAGCATTGAATCGCTCACCAAAGCATTACGCGGCCTTGCACCGGCTCCTTGCCTTTTCAGACTGACTTGTTACTTGAGCGCAGCAAGTCGTTTCAGGCTCAACAGGTGCCCCGGCCTTTCTGCAATGACGTCGTAATATGCCTCGATAGCTTCGGCTTTTTGATCGTCTAAATCGTGAAATACACCATCAAGAAAACGTGTTTCTGGACTTGTCATTCTCATCATTCTGGCTGTTGCAGCGACCTCAAATGCCTCTCGCCAAAGCCCCATCTCAAACAAGTGCAGCCCTGTTTTGGCGAGGTCTGGACCTGTTAATACGCCGTACCTTTCTTTGATGTCTTGAACAAGCGGGGCTCGTCCACCTACAGCATCCCAGTAATCATCAAATTGCGGTTGTGCGGACTCGAAATCCGCCTTGTCCAGAGCGAGCCGTGCCAACCATAAGTGTGATTCAGGTTTATTGCCTCCAGCTTTTGAGTATCGTGATAGCGCTTCCTCCGCTCGCTCTTGGGTGGCCGTAGCTAGGAGATACCTGGAAACAACCAGCGTATCTGGCTTGGCATACCTTTTAGTGCTTTCTTGCCGTCCAAAGTCCCTTTCCATCGCTACCATTACGTTTGGCAGACCTGCGATGCGTGGGCCAAAACGTTCGACTATGTCGCTCCAGATTTCGGGAGCCTTCAGGTGGGCGGATATCAGCTTCTGCTGCGTTGAGTTAAAGTCGGCCAAATCGTAGGCGGCCTCAGCTTCGTCCACAAGTTTCGATGCATCGTGTCTGGCGGCAAACTGCCTGCCGTAATGGCGTATTGCAACAAGAAAAGTGGCTCCGAAGAAAAAGATCGTCAACCAAACACATATGTTATACGTGATGTATCGTTTGCGATTTTTCATTATTAATCAAGCCTAGTGAGATTGACCTATGTTCAGGACGACGAATACGGTCTTCAACAGGATTTTGATGTCTAGCCACAGCGACCAATTCTCGATGTAGTCGATGTCCAGCTTAATCATTTCATCAAATGTAAGGTTGCTTCGGCCGCTCACCTGCCAGAGCCCCGTGATCCCTGGTCGGATATTGAGGCGCTTAAGGTGCCAGTCCTTGTATTGCTCTACTTCATATGGAATTGGCGGACGAGGTCCCACAAGGCTCATTTTGCCGCGAAGGGCATTGAACAGTTGCGGCAGTTCGTCAATGCTGGTTTTGCGAATGAACTTGCCCAGTCTGGTGATTCGAGGGTCGCTAACAATCTTGTAAATGGGCTTGCCGTCCTTGTCGACTTGGCTCGCCTTACCATCTTTTATCAATTTCGTCAGATATTCCTGGTGGGCTTGGGCGTTCTTGTCCGCGTCCTGCCGCATCGAGCGAAGTTTGAGTATACGAAAAGTTCGTCCGTTTAGACCTACGCGCGTCTGAACGAAGAATATCGGGCCGGGCGAATCGAGTTTAATTAGTAGCATCGTTATAAGCAGAATTGGAGAAGTGGCGATAAGTGTCAGCAGCGATATGGCAATATCCATGCCTCGTTTGACGATCTGCGGCCAGCGCGCGTATAGCCCCACTTTCTCCACGTGCAGCAGCGTGAGGCCGCCCACATGTTCGGCGCGTGCGCTTGTGCGAAACACAGGATAAAACGGCGCGACCATTTTCAATTCCACTCCCAGCCGCCAGCATGTTTGTGCCACTTCCACGCGCTGTTCCATTGACAGGGTGGCGGGATCAACCGCCATGAGCACTTCCTCCAAATCGTGCTTGTTGACAATTTGCGCAAGATCATGGATTTCCCCCAGACAGGCGACATCACCGCTCTCGCCGACCGGCTTGTCCTCTGGCGTGATAAGGCCCGCCAAGGCATAAGCGGACGATGGACTCTGAAAGGCCTCTATCAGCGCCTTCGAGCCGCTTGGTGAGCCGATTACGGCAATACGGGTGCGGCCAATTCCCAGCAAGTGAAGAAAAAGCACGGCAATGAGCGTTCCAGGCTGAAACAGCAGCACACCAAAGAGCACCAGGGAACTGTGGTATGCGAAGAACAACATGGGATAACGCAAAGTCTGGCCAGTCTGAGCGCTGGCATATGCGAAACTGAGAAGCAAAAGCATCAAACTGCCGGCCGCAGCGCCTTTGATGACGGTTGTGGTCGTCGAGAAAGGTACTATATCTCCATGCTGCGGCTGGTAAAGTCGCAACCACTGAAAAACCAATACATGAATCACGGGAGACAGCAGAAAAAACTGGATGTAAGGTCTGAATTCAGCCGTAAAGATGACATTTACTAAAGAGGGAAGAAAATTCAGTGCCGTTCTGCGGGAATATTGCAGGGAGCCCGGCCATCCGTAAAGCATGAGGTAGGCCAGCAAGACCGCCAAACTTACTACAAACCATGTCCCCACTATCTGCAGAGCGGGAAGAACAAGGCGTTTCCGGCGGCCAAGTATGCCGCCCCACCATATTTCAGACTCGTCCGTAGCTCCGTGCTCAACAGCATCGTAACTGACGGATGCGTCCTTTGTTGTGTCATGTGCCATTTCTTGATTTTCCAGATCGAGTCGCGCCAAAAGCCCCTCAATAGAACTTCTCGCAGCAAACTTGGGCACCACCAGATCGCGATTATGACCCCAAACTGTAATATGATCGATGTCGTGAGAAACAATGACTTTCGTCAGAATAGTTCTCTTTTAAAAAACTTTAACAATATTTCTAATGGCAATTTTGCCTTGTTTATCCGGTAGTAAGGGGTCAGCTGACCGCCAAAACCTCTGAAATACCTCTCAATTTGAGGGGCCATCGACCCTTCAAAATCAAAATGCTTTAAGCCCAATTCTTTTGCTTTCTTTATACCTTCCCATACAACCATGGGGCCGGCTCCATGATGCCTGTTTTCAGAATCGTAACCGCCCAGAATATAGTAAGCGGTATTCTTATCATAAACACAGAACAGGGACGAAATAGGATTATCATCCTTGAGGGCAATCATGGCAAAACTGTTGTCTTTATTTGCAAATTCAAAAAGGATTTTGTCTAAATAGTACTCGTTAGTCGTCATTCCCTGTCTTGAAAATGTTTTAATTATCAGAGATTTGACTGTTTCCAAATCTTCGGTATGCTTTACAATAATCCCATCTTTTATTGCTTTCTTTATATCATTCCTTCTTTCGGCCGACATGTTCTTGTTAATATCATCAATGGATTTGCTCAGATCAACAAGATAAGTATATCCAGGAACCACTTTAAACTTTTTCCATATGAAAGGCTGAGTGTCAACGATATTCTTGTTCAAGCCGAAAGAGATGACAGAGTAAGGCAAATCATCTACAGAATCAGCCATTTTAGCTAATGCTTTCTTCCACATAGCCATGATGGCCACGGGGTTTTTTGCATTTATTTTCAAGAATGGCCCTACAGTCGGACTAAATGGTGTATGGCGATAGGTGGTAAAGCCAAATTTCTTCTGTTTACAAAGATAAAAGCCACCAATGAGATTGTCGCCTTTATCATAGATACCGTATAGAAGAACTTTTTCACCAAAAATCTTCAACCAGTCGATGGTATTGAATATTGTCCCATATTCGACGGCTAATTGATTAAATTTTGCGATATCGCTATCACTTATTCTCTTGACGTGCACGAAATAAACCTTTATGAACTTTTAGTAACTTTTCGCTCTCTTCTTCCCAATTGTACTGAGCCGCAGCAAAGGATAGCATATCCCTATGCAGTTCTGAAACTTGTGTAGCCTTTCGCAAGCGCTCGGCAGTGTTTGTTTATGTCGCTACCCGAAGCAGCCAGCCCTCCGGCATCCAAAATACCTTGCACGGCCTTCCAATACAAAGTATCGAATCCGGGATCGCGTGCTCCGGCAAAAAGGACAGGATGCCACACAATCGAGCCGCAGCCTTGCCGTGTCTTGAGGCCATCTACTTGATCGACGATTGCCTCCCATGCAGCCTCACCCTTGAGCTTCAGGTAGCCTCTCAGCGTCACATCCATTAAGAAGAGACTGATTTCCAACACCCGGAACGGACGGTTTTCCTTAAGGTTAAACGGGAAATAGGGATGAGAAAATCCGGAACGAAAACCCACTTGGTCGGGAAAGCCCACGGACATGTCGTACTCAACGCCCGCTATCTCTTGTGCTGAAAAGAGGTTGTGGAAGTCAAAGGAGAGGTAGTGTTGCCTCGAACCCCTCGGCCGTTCCAGGCGCTCAGCCAATAGCTCCGCCTCCTCCACATACCATTCAGTGCGTTCCGTTGAACGATAGCTTCCATGCAGGCAAAGGTCAGAGCCTTGGTCGCTTATAACCTTAAGATAGTCGCGAACGGAATCGTTTTCTATGCGGTAGCTGACGTCATTGGGATGGCGCCGACCAACAGCCACCTGGTACGATGCGCTTACACCCATTTCCTTTTCCCGCTCAATCATATATGGGATGCATCTATAAGGGTTATTGCCACGAGCCACGCTGGCCATGAAAGAGGCCGCTATGCGGACAGCGTCCCCCGGTGCTTTGTGCTTAAGCAAAGACCGCGCAACGCTCTTCAGTCCCTTGAGCGCCGCCTCGCTAAGACCAGACGGGATAAAATCCACATCGTGCGACAAAACGACGCCAAACGACTTCCCGTGCGGCCAAATAGCTTCGTCATGGTCGAGATTAAGCTTATCCGCCAACAAACGCCGGTAATCATCAACAATGGTCTGCGGTATATCCAGTCGTTTGAAGGCGCTTTCAGAAAACAGGGCTCGGGTTGCTTCGTCGCTTTTCTTCGCCTTTTGTTCCGACCAAGACGAAAGGAAATAGAATGCGTTTGCTACCAAGTCGAAGGGGATATCACTCTGAGCGTCAAAAGCCTCCCCCGTTTCGCTGAATACCGTCTGTACGCCTGCCGTCCGTCCTGCCGCGTTCACATCCACATCACCGGCCAGAAGCTTCCAGGCTTCCGGCGAATGGTAAACGTGGGTCAAGTTGCCAGTCTTGTCGAGCGCTTCCTTGGTTGTGCTGTACAAGATACCCACGGAATCGCGGTTTGGCGCATCAACGTACACGGCGGGCACGCGCAAGCTCATGAAAAGCGTGTCGAAAACGTAGCTGGCCTGTGGGCGAATGGCCTCCGGACATCGTAGAACAATTTGTACAGGAACCGTCAAGATTGGTTATTCCTCGCTACGCCATACAGGTTGAGTCAGGCGCGAGCCGGTAAAGACCAGCTTTCCAAGCACGTTCAGATAAACTCCCGTACTCATTTTCTCGAAATTGACCTTGGCAATGCCCCGCAATGAAGGCACATTCGACACCTCCGTGTCGATGAGGACCCGCTCAACACCTTCCTCAGCAAACAAGCGCTGCACAAGTTCAAAAAGCATTGCCGGATAAATGTTGTTGCCGCGGCATTCAGGACTGACGTTGCAGTAATGAATCAGTGCCTCGTTCGGACCAATCCGCATGTAGCCGCATGAAATCCTGCTGCCATGTTTGCATACGTCCGCCCAGGCGTGGCCTACAACGTGACCCTCCGAAAGGGCATAAACGCCAATTTCTCCGTTGTCCAGATATTCGCGGAACCTGTGGGCCACGGATGGCGGACGGAAATCGGCAACGCCATCCACGTTTTCATGTGTAACGGCGGAAAGCTCTATAGACTTCCCCGGTTCTTGCTTGACAGCTTTGTGCGGATCATCCAGGCAGAACACCGCTTGCCGCCGAAGATTGACAATCCGTCGCAGCAGACGTTTTCCAAGAGAATAGAGTTTAATTTTCATGTTTTTTGTCGAGATGAGACATCGCAACTCCGTGTGGCGCGCCGGTTTATATTTAGCGTACAACTGCGGCATGTTAACACAAGCGCAAGCGCCAAATCGAAGTGCAGGCGGAACTTAGGGCTCACCTGGATTCAAGGTCTAAGTGCAACACTATGTTCATTGAAGACTTCGAGAGGTTTTCGATATCCTAGTGTATTGATTCATGCTGTTTCTATCTTTTCCCAGCGGACACGGCAAATCGACTTAACCCAGAGAAGACAAGGGGTTTTAGCCCCTTGCTCATGACATGCTCCTCGGTCCAAGGGGCAGCAGCCACTTGTCCAAGTCTTGGGCTGGTATATTACGGGTTGGTTGGGCCTAAGAATTGTGGTGTGGCATAAGGCAAGGTACTGAAGCCCCTTGTCCGGGAGTCGGCATGGCTCGCCCCAGGCCAATATGCACCGAAGAATAAGCCGCTTCAAATATGAATCAATACACTAGTTTTTTTCCTCGCTCGTATGAAGCGCATGGGTGAGCGAAGTAGATTTGGGCTTGGATTTGTTTTGCTATGTCCTGGCGTAGGGCGAATTCGGAGCCGTTGTCAAAGGTTATCGTTCTAATCCAGTTCTGGGGCATTTGTCTCAGCACTTCAATCATGGCCTTGGCCTCACCTTCGCGGGTCGGCGTTCACTGCGCTATTCGCCGCATTCAATTGTATTATGTGGGGTAAATGCGTTGAGCGATATTCACATGATGGACGCAGCCATGCTCGTAAAGCAGACAAAAAATGTGACGCTGCCGAAACGTTTTACGTCTAGTATTAAGGAGAGTGACTGTGGAGAGCGCAACAAAATGACTTCTAATCCTATTACCGAATCAGAAATCCTGGAAGTGCTGCTGGGGCAAGCTGCGCCGGATGTCGAGAAAAGGGTGCGAGAAGCCGTGCAATCAGACACGGAGACTGCCTGCCTTTACGATTTTTGGAAGAGCACCGTTGAAGCCACGAATAAGGAAAAAGAGCAGGCCCAAGCTATGACAGAACGGGTATGTCAGCGGGTATTGGCACAGACCGTGGAGGCCGTAACCTCAACGGCAGGAACAGCTTGGGCACGTTGGCCGAGACTGGACTGGCGGGTGGCAGCGGCAGCGGCGGCTTGCGTCGTAGTTGTGATCGCGTCAGTGACAATTGTTGGGCTTGGCGGAGATACGATAACGAAGCTGTCCGAAAATGGGAAAGGCGCTCTATCGGGCCCCCAGGAGGCCCAAAGCTCAGCGGTATACGTGGCTTTTTCCAAGGGCGGAGACACTAATTCGGACATTCGATACTTTGTGACACTTGAGTCAGGAATTGCTGCCGTATCGGCAGGTGGCACGCTAAAGATCAGAGGTGACATGGGCTCTGCATCGACTGCGGAAACCCCGAGGATTACTAAACCCATGCGAATTGAAACTGTAAATGGAAGCGTCCGGATAGGTGCGATCTGAGGCTCGTGAAGCCGCTACTGCCGGCTCCTTAAGTTTATAGCGTCGGGCTGTAAATGAATCCGGCCATTTTAAAGGATTTTGGACAAGAAACAAAGACAAGAATTGGCAAATCAAAATAGGAGAATAGCTGATGAAAACGGAAATTAAATTACTTGTGATGATTGTGCTGGCAGTCGCATTGCTGGCAGTGTCGGAACCGGCGATGGCTGCCGGTGGCAACGAGATCTCAAACGGTGATGGATATGTGAATGGAGGCCTCTATGTGGGCGGGGTTCCTGCAAGCACTCCCTATGCGCGAAGGCTTATCCTCACCGAAAACACCGCCAGTTCGGTAGGTGCGCAGTTCCAAAATAACGATACGGGTTCTGCAGGCGGAGACGGTTTCTTCTTTGGGATTAATTCTGCTGAAAATGCTCTTATCTGGAACTTTGAACAAAAAGATGTATGGATAGGCACGAGTGCTCTACCACGGATGGTCATTACCAAAGACGGCGACGTTGGAATTGGCACGACAACTCCATCACGCAGGCTTGTCGTGTATAAAGATACCGTCGGCTCCGTTGGAGCCCAGTTTCAGAATTCTGAGACCGGCACCGCTGGTGGCGATGGTTTCTTCTTTGGGATTAATTCTGCTGAAAATGCTCTTCTCTGGAACTTTGAACAAAAAGAGGTATGGATAGGCACGAGCGCTGTAGCACGGATGGTCATTGATAAGGACGGCAACGTCGGAATTGGCAATACCACACCGTCGTACTTGCTTGACGTCAACGGCGAGATGGCCGCTACGGTTTTGAACGTGAAGGGCGCCGACGTGTCGGAGCAGTTTAAGGTCGCGAGCCCGAAAGGTCTAAAAACTAAACCGGCACCAGGTATGGTGGTCTCCATTGATCCCAAAAACCCAGGCAGCCTCTTGCTCAGCGCAAAGGCATATGACCGCAAAGTGGCTGGAATAATAAGCGGCGCGGGCGACATTGCACCGGGTATGGTTATGAATCGCGCCGAAAACGGCAGCGACGCGCATCCGGTGGCACTGACTGGGCGTGTGTATTGTCATGCCGATGCTTCTAAACAGTCCATAGCGCCCGGTGACCTTCTGACCACGTCCGACACTCCCGGACACGCGATGAAAGTCACAGACTACTCAAAGGCCCAGGGCGCCATTATCGGCAAAGCAATGACCTCTCTTGCAAAGGGAGAAAAGGGAATGGTTTTGGTTCTCGTCACTTTGCAGTAGTAGCGCCAGAACAAGGAAACTGAGTCAAGGATTGGCCTAATCCGAAACGCACGACGCAAAGGAATTAGCGTCGTGCGTTTTTCAACTCAAAACTACATAATGGGTTGCCGCGATTCGCCGCGTCCTATTGCATTGTTTGGGTATCAAATTCGATGCAAATCTGAGCGCGAAAACGGCAGACTTATTCTTGCACGAAACCTAAGGCCGGATGAACCGAAATTGGCGTGTGGCGTGCGATGTAAGTGCGCAATTTGTTTTTTGCGTCAGAATTTTCTAGAATACGTGTGGAAGTATGTTCGAATTTCAGATTCTAATGCCTTTCCGCGACGCTTTTATGGCGTCTTAGGGGTTGGGCTTGAAGTCCGAAGTCTCGTATTATCAACGAGTTAAGTAGTATTCGCCTTTTGACATGACTGAGCAATGGTGGTACGCTTTATATGGGTAGATTGATGCACGAACTGCCTGGACAGCGTGCCCCCAAATGATGCGCTCTTTTTTATAGCGTGTTGCAGGGGTGTGAATATGAAGTGTCCGAATCATACTGGTAAAGATACTGTTGGGTATTGCAGTGTTTGCGCAACCTTTGGCTGTGAGGAGTGTCTCAGCCAGCACGATGGCAACTATTATTGCCGCAAACATTTCAAACCCTTCGCAAAGGAAATTAAAGAAGCCGAGAAGCACGAGAAACTTCGCAAGAAGCCCACTCGCCAGCGTTTGGTTGTTCGGTACCTGGACGGAAAGATAGAGCATGGCGTGTGTTTTGCGCTGAACCCTAAAGAGTCAGGATTCCATCTGGACTTGACTGATGATGACGGGATATCGAAGGGCGAAAGCATTTTTATAAGCTTTTCTGATCTTAAGGCCGTTTTTTATGTGAAGAGCTTTGATGGTAAGTACGACAAGAGTGTGCACTACCGAAGCTGGGCTCCTGAAGGCGGAGAAGTGGTGGTCATGTTTAATGACGGAGAAAAGACACGCGGCGATATGCTTCACAAGTATAGGGGCGATGAACCTCGGTTTTTCCTTATTCCCCATGACCAGAAGTCGAATAACATAAGCACATTGGTCGAGCGTTCGGCGATAGAAGGTGTTTACACGCTTGATGAATACCGTGCCAGGCGCACGGAGGAGAAGGTTTCCGAAAAGAAAGGCGAAGGGGGAAGCAGCTTAAGCCAGGAAGAGACGACGGGCGATTTCTATCTGGAGACACGGAATTATGAAGAGGCCATGGCGAAGTATAAAGAGGCTTTAAGTAAGTTTCCTCAGTCGACCCGTATCAGGAACAAGGTGAATCTGGCTGAATACAACATAGGTATCCAATACATAAAGCGCAGGCAGTATCCCGAGGCCTTGGAGTGTATGGAAACCGTACTGAAAAGTAATCCGCGCAATGCGCCCGCCAAGAAAAAGGCGAGCCAATTGCGACATATTATCGAGAAAGAAAAACGCAAGAGCAAGCAAAGCAGTATACAATAGTAGTAGTTGAAATTCGTCCGATGTCTGCGGCAAAACACACACACCCGAGGAGCAGCATTGAGGCGTGTTTTTTGCCTTTGGTTTAACGGGTGATAAGCTCCTTAGTTGAGTAGAGAGTAGTTTAATGCTGATAGCGATCATTACGGACTTGCACGCAAACCTTGAAGCGACAAGGGCCGTATTTACAGAAATTGATAAACGCAAACCCGATTCGATTCTTTGTTTGGGTGACTTGACCGGCTATAACGCCAATCCAAACGAAGTAATTGATATAATCCGCGAACGCAAAATTCCTACAATTATGGGAAATCACGACGCTGCGGTATGCGGTTTGGAAGACCCTTGGTTTTTCCGCGCGGCAGCGAAAAAGGCCGTTGAATGGCAGTTCGACAGAGTGCGCCCGGACAACAAGCGTTGGCTTGCGCAGGCGCCTGAACAGATGACCTTTGAACCAAATTGCATGGGAGTTCACGGAGCGCCCAGCAGCCGGGACGACTATATCATCGACTGGCTTGACGCGATGCGCCAGATGGAGTTCATAGTGAACAAGAATGTGAATGTGTGCTTCTTCGGTCACAGCCACCGTCCGGCCTTTTTCTGTGAGCAGGGAAACATGCAGGTATTGGAGACTCCAAGCATTCAGCATCTCCGGCCGCGTACGCGCTATCTTATTAACCCTGGCGCGGCTGGCCAACCAAGAGACCGCGATCCACGTGCGGCATATGGCTTGTTCGACACAACCAAGATGACCTTTGAATTCTGCCGTGTTGAATACGACATCGAGGCATGCGCGTCTAAGGTAATCGAGGCAGGCCTTCCGCCGATGCTTGCCCGGCGCCTAAGCAAAGGCAAGTGAGAATGGTCTCGTGACACTTCGCGAACGATTCGAGGAGCGGGAAAGAAGGACCCTCAGTGAGTGGGCGGCTTTAGCCTGCGAATCGCGCGGTCGAGAGCGAGAGGAGCCTGAGCACCGCTACCGAACAGCCTTCCAACGAGACCGCGATAGAATTCTTCATTCAAAAGCCTTCCGCCGCCTGCAACGTAAGACCCAGGTTTTCATAGCTCCCGAGGGAGATCATTACCGCACACGTCTTACGCACACCCTTGAGGCTGCCCAAATATCCCGTACTGTTGCCAGGGCATTGTTGGTGAACGAGGATCTTACCGAGGCAATAGCCTTGGGGCACGATTTGGGCCACACGCCGTTTGGGCATGCGGGTGAGTTTGTTCTTAATGAAGTTTACGCGCATGGGTTCAGGCATTTTGAGCAAAGTCTTCGCGTTGTCGACGAGTTAGAATCGACTCGATCCGGCAACGGCTTAAACCTGACGCATGAGGTGCGCGACGGTATTTTGAACCATTCCAAGGGCAAGACTGTGTTGGAAGGGCGCACAGGAGAGCGGCCTTGCACTATCGAGGGTGAGATTGTCAGCGTTTGCGATGCAATAGCATACATTAACCACGATGTTGACGACGCGCTTCGAGCGGGTGTAATTACAATCGACAAGCTGCCATCGGCGGCAATTAAGGTGATCGGTAAAACGACGTCCGAACGCATAAACACGATGGCCGTGGCCTTGATCGAGGGAAGCATGGACGGCAAGCTGGGTATGCTTCCAGATGTTTTTGACGCCACAAACGAACTGCGCGCATTCATGTATGAAAAAGTCTACCCGTGTGAAGCTATTAACGTGGAAATCAATAAGGCCAAGGCGCTCTTGCGCAGGCTTTACTATCATCTGCTCGAATCGCCTACAGAAGAAAGCTCTTCAGGCAATCCGCAGGATTCGCTTGAACGGCGCACGGTCGATTTCATTGCGGGAATGAGTGACAATTATGCCCTGACTCTTTATAAGGGCCTTTTCTTTCCATCTGGTTGGCAAGCATGACGGATGCCGTATTGGGAATTGTCGCTGGGTCCGGCATAGAACTGCGAGACATATTCGACACGGTACTCGACGAATTTTGTTTCAATGATGTTCCCGGTCTCGCCATGACTTCTGTCGCCGGTCATGATAACAAGTTCATTTTTGGCACGTGCGGCCCTCATAAAGTCATGTTGCAATGTGGGCGTGTTCACGTCTATGAAGGACACGGCCCTCTGGAAGCGTCTCAAACAGTCGCCGCTTTGCAGTCCTTTGGAACACAGACAATTATTTTCAGCAATGCCGTCGGCGGACTGTTGCCTGAAATGGCGGCAGGCGATCTCGTTACCGTCGAACAGGTGCGGCTTTGGCCGTTTCGGCAATGGGAAAACATGCCGGATTCCATCGACACGGATTTTTGTGTGACTGGTTGCGAGCATAGGGGTACCTATATGTGGATGCACGGTCCGTGCTACGAAACGCGAGCTGAGATAGGCGCATTACGGGAAATTGGCGTGAGCGCCGTGGGGATGAGTTTGGCTCCCGAACTGTGGCGATGCCGGCAGCTTGGCATAAAGGCGGCCGCAATGTGCTGCGTAACGAACAACTGTTGTAGTCCGCAGAGTTTAACTCACGAGCATGTGCTAAAAACGGCGCGAACAGCTTCTCGCAAGATGGTTTCCGTATTGCGTGAATTCATTTCCGAGTTTGATCCGGATTGATCAAAGCAGGCAGGGCGAGCATACCCGCTCGCCACGAGTGCGGAGGAAAATAAGGACGGACACGGACACCCACCGACCTGCACGGACATGAACCTCTCGATGCCGTCCGTGCCTGTCCGTGTTGGTCCTTGTCCGTCCGTTCTCGTTCCCACGGTCTACCGTGGGAAGCTCCCAAAAGCCCCCTACTGCAATCCTTTCGGTGTTCCAAGAATTTCCTGCATGATAATGCCGCGGCGTATGTCCGCAAGGTTTGTCAAGAATCCGCCTCCAGCGACACGTCTTGCAGGAGCAACACGTCTGCGCGTTTCTGGCCGGCGCGTTTTCTCCCTTGCCACGCGGCGTCGTGGATCCTCACGCTGAACGCGGCGGCGCGTTGCGGTTTCCTGTCTTTGTCTCTGAGGTTGCTGGCGCGCGACCTGCTGTTGCGGCCTTGGCCGCTGTGGCTGCTGTACAACTTGCCGGGGTGGCTGCGGCGGTCTTTGCTGCGTCTGAACCTCAACAGGTATGGGTCTGGCCATTTGCTGGGCCGGAACCGGTCTTTGTGCCTGGGCCGCCTCGTGTGACACCGGAGCTTGAAGCCCGCCCTGCTGCACCGGTGGCGCAAACATCGGCTGCGCCTTCTTGGGCGTTCTCAGCTCTTGCGCAGTGGGAGCGTGCCTGGGTGTTGCAGTCTGAGTTGGACCCTGGTCGCCATACAGAATTCGCCTTGTGGCCTCAGGCAAGTCACTGGCCTTCGGTTTGGGCTTCATCTGTTGCCTGCGCTGCATCTCCTCGCGATTCGCCTTTTCTTTAAGGTTCTTTATAAAACCTACAAACACAATCACTCCGATGACTAAGAACGGCAATAAATCTTCCATTACCTATCTCCTAACCCGGCATAGCCGGAACCAAAACTAACAAAACTCCATTCCTTTTGTCCCCTCGCCCTACCTGTCATCTCGAACCGCAGGGAGAGATCTCTTAACCGAAGGCTGTAACTATCCCAAGCGCCTTCGTTGCCAATATCGGCCTCTCCTGCAAACTCGCCATTTCCTGTCGATCAAAACGTACATGCAATAACAGCGTTTTCCTCCACGAGATCTCTCCCTTCGGTCGAGATGACAGGCGGGAAGAATTCTCTTGTGTAGTCGCAGAGCCCTGCTTGCGTATTGGCTTCACTGCAAGTCCAGCCCCAGCATAGCGGGAACCAGACTTTTGTTACAATTTGTACAGAACTTCACTCGTAAGAGACTAACTGGGACCGCTATTGATCTTCGCCACCATCCATCTTCGATATGGAGTCGCGCATGTCAGTATCGGCGGTGATATTCTTCATCCGATAGTAATCCATGATCCCCATGTTGCCTTCGCGAAATGCTTCAGCCATTGCACGCGGCACTTCAGCCTCAGCCTCGACCACTCGTGCGCGCATCTCAACCACCTGCGCCAGCATTTCCTGCTCACGCGCCTTTGCCATTGCACGGCGCTCTTCAGCACGCGCCTGGGCGATCTGCTTGTCGGCCTCAGCTTGTTTGGTCTGCAATTGCGCGCCGATGTTTTCGCCAACGTCAACGTCCGCTATGTCGATGGACAGAATCTCGAAGGCCGTTCCCGAGTCCAATCCGCGCCCCAGCACTACTTTGGAGATCATGTCCGGGTTTTCAAGCACTTTCTTGTGAGTTTCGGACGAACCGATGGTCGTCACAATACCCTCGCCTACCCGCGCTATGATGGTTTCCTCAGTCGCACCACCGATAAGGGTCTCTATGTTCGTACGAACTGTGACACGCGCCTTTGCCCGCAACTGTATGCCGTCCATTGCCACGGCCGCAACCGTGGAGGGACCCCGCGAAGGATCCGGGCAATCGATAACTTTTGGACGTACAGACGTCTGCACGGCGTCCAGTACATCGCGTCCTGCAAGGTCGATAGCGGTCGCCTTCTGCCAACTCAACTTAATGTTCGCCTTGCTTGCGGCGATCAAGGCCTGCACAACCCGCACAACATTACCGCCAGCGAGATAGTGCGTTTCCAAATCGTTGGTTGATATGCTCATGCCCGCCTTCACGGCCATAATCCGTGTGCTCACGATGACGCCGATGCGCACTTTGCGCAGGCGCATTGCGATCAGCGTGGCGAAGCCCACGTGCGCTCCAGAGAAGTATGCTTGCACCCACAAGTTTAGAAACGACAGGCACATAATGCCTACTATCATCGCGACAATCGCGGCGCCTATTCCAAGTACCCAAATAAATCCCATGCCAACTCTCCTTCCTAAATGTTTTCCGTCAACTCCGCTTCTTCAACCACAACCCTGTCTTCCTGAACCTCAACAACGCGGATTCTTGCGCCTTCCTCAATAAAAACGCCGTTCCAAACCGCGTTGATCCTTCTTCCCTCGATCTCGATAGTCCCCACTGGCGTGAAAGGCGTCAGCACCTCCCCGACGGCCCCTACGAGTTGTACATCACTCGCGTTAGCCGACCAGTTTCCCTCATGGTGATCGTTAGATTTCGCTTCCACTGAAGTCCGTACTACATCGAGCACGTTCCTGCCTGCCAAATCCATTTCGACGATCTCTTGCCAAGTCATGCCAAGGTTGCCTTTGGTGGCAGCGACCATGGCCTGTACTACGCTTTCAACCTTTCCTCCTGCGAGGAAATGCGATTCCAGATCACATGTCGATATGTTCAGACCTGCTCTTACAGCCATAATATGGCTGTTGACGATTATCTTAGACGGCACGCCGCGCAGTTTCATGGCGACTAGAATCGGGAAACTCACGTGCGCTCCAGAAAGAGCTGCTTTCATCCACAGCTTGAAAAGCAACATGCACGTGATAAGAGCGATTAGCGCAGCGACCACCGCCATTATCGGAAGAATCAAATCCATGCTTGCTTTTCTTCCTGTGAGTCATCGGCCTGTTCGATCTTTTCAACCACTACTCTGTTTCCTTGAACTTCAACGACGCGGACTGTTGCTCCGTCATCGATAAAGACACCGTCGGATACCGCGTCTATACGCCTGCCGCCGATTTCGATTGTACCGGCGGGTCTCAGCGCCGTGAGCACGTCCCCAGTGTGGCCAATCAACTCAGTATCGCTTTCATTTGCCACCCAACCCTCGTCTGCATTCTGGTTGTGGTTCAAAATCATAGCACGTCCGGCTGGCGTTTTCGGAAACATTTTGAAGCCAACGATGACTGCAGCCAGAGAGATGATCAGTTCACCAATCACAATGAAGGCCACGTAACCGGGATAATTAGCTGCGCCCACTATGCAGCTTGCTACGACGAGCATTGCGCCAATGGTTCCGCAGATCATTCCAGGCAGAAAGATTTCAGCTATTATGAGAATCAATCCGGCTAAGAAGAGTAGTAATATCCACCAAATCATGTTTTTTCACTTTCGTTTGTAGACTCGAGCAACGACACCAGTTGGCCTATTTCGATTCGGATTTCCTGCATGCGCTTCATTTTAGAGGAGGGATCGCGAGGGTCCTCTTCAGGCAGCGGCTCGAATGTACTGATTAGCGCCTCGCTCGAATTGAACAGCGTTCGCGATTGCTCCATCAGCTTATTGTAGCGTTTGGCGATCGGTATGCACGTGTAGTACCCGGCCCCCTGCTGCTGGAGTTCTTGCATGTCGGTCGACAACTGTTTGAGCATAGTTATCAATGAATTTCGCAGGTCCACTTATTCATCCTCCTTGATTGTTTCAACTACGTAACGGTTCCCCACTGCTTCGACAATGATTACGGGTGTTCCTTTGGGTATAAAATCCCCCTGAGTGACAATGTCGTAGGTTTTGGAGCCAAACCGGCCTTTACCAGCAGGCCGCAACACTGTACGCGCGGTACCTTTGAGTCCTACGGCGCTTTCTGTCTCTTCGAGGGTTTGCACGACGAAACCTTCAGTTGTGAGCTGTGTTCTTGACAGTATGAACCAGCGATACATCGGAGTATGTGGAAAAAGCTTCCACATGGCGTAGACGAAGGCCATGAACGAGATACCCGCTATCGACAGGGATATTGCCGCGTCTCTTAACCGATCAAACTGCCACTCGAACTGGGGAATGGCCACATTTGTCAATGATAGATAGAGACCTAGGAACAGACAGATTATTCCGCTTACCCCGGTGATTCCGAAACCCGGGACCACGAAGATTTCCGCGGCTATCAGCCCCAAACCCGCGGCCACAAGCAGTATATCTATCCAATCTGCAAGTCCTATGACAAAATGGGAGCCAAAAAACAGGCACAGGCAGACCACGCCGGTGATCCCAAATGCGCCAAAACCCGGCGTCTTGAATTCCATGTAGATCCCGCCGATCCCCATCATTAGAAGCAGGCCTGAAACTATAGGATTAGTCAGCCATCTGAACAATATTTCCGACCAGGTCATCGCCACTTCCCGCACTTCATGGTAGTCGTAATTGAATTCCATCCGGACACTTTCCATGGTGCCGGCCTTGGCCTTGATCACGCCATATTTCAGGGCCTCATTCGCCGACATCGTCAGCAGCTTACCGCTAGCAACAATCAGTTCGCCTTCACTGGGAAGCGCATCGTCGTCGGCCCGCGGCTCAGGCTCAGGTTCGGCTTCCTGGGAATCGCGTTCGCCAGTTTTGCCTTCCAATGCATCGATGATGGTTACTATTATGTCCTTAATCTCGCTCGTGTCGCTATACGAATTGGTCCTAATGCCCTTTGTCGCATACGCGACCGGCTCGCCGTCCTCATAACGAAGGCGCAGTTCGATGTCCTTGTCCACCATCGCCTGGGCTATGTCCGGATTGTGGCCTTTGTGTTCGGCCAAGGCCCGCATCTTGGCACGCAGGAACGATACTTCCTTTTCGCCTGCCGGGATAATTCCTTCGGTGGTTTGATAGACGGGAGATGCCGCGCCTATGTTCGTGTCGGGCGCCATCAGAAGATCGTCGCACGCAAAGCTTATCAGCGCGCCGGCGGAAATTGCGCCCTTTCCCTTAATATAAGCAACAGTGTGGCATGGGGCCTTCGTTATGCTTTCGGTGATCTCGATTGCAGAATCCACGCGGCCCCCAAATGTATCGATGACAAATATGATTGCATCAGCGCCTTCCGCCTCTTCCACAACGCGCTTGACGAAGACATTGTTGCCGTCGTCAATCATCCCCTCGATTGGACAGACGATAATAAAGTCTTCCGCGGCCACTATTGGGCACAACAGGGCTACTAGAGCCAAAACCAGCAATTTTGAACGCGCCATCTCAATAAACCTTTCAATCGCGGACCTCCCCGTAACTTCGCGGTCCCGATATTAAAGTACACTTCAGCCGCAGTTTTATTCTACGCCTAAGTTCGCAGAGGGTCAATAGCCGTCATTTGCGCGTCTGTTTCCATTAACGCTTCCACGACTTTTGCAAAAGCCTTTGCCGTTGGAGAGTCGGCGTCGTTTTGGAGGTATGCTTCGCCCAAATCGCTGGCGACCACTAGTTCCGGGTCAAGAGGAATCTTGCCCAGGAACCGTATTCCCAAGTCATGCGCAAGTTCTTCGCCGCCGCCGCTCTTGAAAACGTCGACAATTTCCGAGCAATTGGGACAACGCAGACCGCTCATGTTTTCTATCACGCCTAGTATAGGCAGCTTGAGTTTGCGGCAGAAGTTGATTGATTTGCGCACATCGGCCACAGCAAGTTGCTGCGGAGTCGTCACAATGACCGCACCGTCGGCGTCCGGGATAAGCTGGCACACGGACAGCGGTTCGTCGCCGGTACCTGGCGGGTTGTCCACAATAAGATAGTCAAGCTCACCCCATTCGACGTCTTTCAGGAATTGTTTTATGACGCCCATTTTCATGGGTCCTCGCCAAATAAGAGCATCGTCGCTGTCCGGTATGAGAAGCCCGATGGACATCATCTTCAAAAAGCCGCCGTCGTCATTTTGCATAACGGTTGGCGGAATCAGAGTGTTGTCGTTCATCACGACTCGTGAGTCGTCCATCTTGAGGAGCCTGGGTATGCTGGGACCGTGAATGTCCACATCCATCAACCCTACCCTTTTGCCCGCAATGCACAGCGACACGGCAAGATTGGCCGCAATAGTGCTCTTGCCAACCCCGCCCTTACCAGACAGCACAAGCACCTTGTGTTCAATGCGCTCCATTCTTTCCCGCAGCACCTGGGCGTCAATCTGCTCCTGGCTTGTTCCGCAGGAATCGCTCGTCTTGCCTATCCCGCATTCACCTTCAACGGAGCTGGGACATTGCGCACAGGGAGAATCGGTATTTTGTTGAGTTTCTTCGGTCATTTTCGTTCCTTGTTTTTAACAACACCTACAAAAAGAGAAGCCCATTTGCCGGCAGTTTATTCCTGTCTTCTACGCAGGACAGTTTCACCTATTTCCATTTACGGCTGCCTGACGAAGTACACATCGATATCATGACGTTTTTCGGTCATGACTTCTCCGCTCTCCAGTAGTTCGGCCAAATGCTTTTGGGCTTCTTCGGACGCTATGCCCAGACCCGACGAGACATCATCGAGCGAAGATGGATGGCGTTTGATCAATCCCAGCACATCTTGCACACTGGCTCTGTTATCGCGTCCGGCTTCTTCTTTCCCCGCAGGCACTATTATCTCCGCGTTGGCGCCGATTATATCTGCAAAATGGGCCAATTGCGCAGAACTGACAGTTTGCGTCCGGCTTTCCGCTGGCGGCCGCACAACGCTGTTAAGTTGCACTTTCTCCGGCCCAATCTCGTTAACAATGCCCGCGATCTTTTCAATTTGCTCATCAGAGGCGTTTATGCCCTCAGCCAAAAGAACCTCGATCCATATGCGGCCTTTGAACTGAGCGCAGAATTCTTTGAGCCCATCCACCATTTTCTCAAAAGTAATGCCTTTGTCCGGCCTGTTAATTCTGGCGAAAGTTTCAGCGTCTCCAGCATCCAGAGAAGGTATTATCAAGTCCGCATAATCGAGCGCTTTCTGTACAGCCTTGTCCCAAAGAAGCGAGCCATTGGTTATAACCGCAAGCGGAGCGTCCAGTCGCTTTTTGATGCCTGACAGGAGCAGGCCGAGCGGCTCAAAAAGGGTAGGTTCGCCAGAACCGGACAGAGTCACATAGTCGCACTCCACTCCCTCATCGGCCTTGGCCTGAACTTCCGCCAGAACCTCACTCAAAGGAACATGTTCCTTTCTTTCGAGCGTAGTGCGGCACGACGGACCCAGTTGACAGTAGACGCAGTTGTAGGAACATGTCTTAAAAGGAACAACATCGATACCTAAAGAACGGCCAAGCCGGCGCGAAACCACCGGCCCGAAAACGTATTTCCACTTTTTTCTGTCCAACTGCCCCTCTTGCCAAGTCACACTCGAAGTCCCGTTGCTTTCGAAGCATGGCCGCCTATTTCATCAACAATTCTTCCACGGCATCCGCAAGTTCTTTCATCGCAAAAGGCTTTTTCAATATCTTAGCAGCGCCCAAATGCTTTGCTGCTGGCAGAAAATCGAGTTTGCCCGTAGCGCCGCCGCCGGAGATCGCTATTATCTTCAAATCTGGTCTGTTCTCCGTAAGCTCGATTATCATCTCAAGCCCGTCCTTTTCCGGCATGAGCAAATCGGTAACTACCAAATCGAAGGCGTTCTCATTGAACAACCCGACCGCTTCCGCGCCGTTCACGGCCGTCATGACTTCATGGCCCTGACGTTCCAGGAGTTGGCTGAGAACGTCCCGCACAGGTTTCTCGTCGTCAACTATGAGAATATGAGCCATTATATATCAACCTTCAAAAGCATTAACGACACACTCATCGAACACGCTGCAAGTATGACACAAGGTTGTCATAAAGACAATAGGGGTAGCTCTTAAGCGGATACACACAACGCACTGATCACGGAAGAGCACACGGTGGCTACACCTTCTCCGAAACGCCTACACCCTCTCTCGTCACGCTGTCTTGAGCACCGGGCATTGCCGGAGCGTTGTTGGACTGTTCCTGGCTATGCTTGAAAGTCCCCAGAGGGCAGCCGTTTATCGTTACGGTAATCACCAACATAGGCGCAAGTACCAAACCAATCAAAACGATCTTTTTCATAGTTTCTGTTTCCCTTCTTTACACCGTGTCAGCACACTCGGGGCCAGCCCGAAACGAGTTTGCCAAAGGTTATGTCTCTTGTGCAGAGATACCAAAACACTGCTACGTTTGTCAAGACGACCACGAGGTATTTATGTTGGCGTCCTGAATTCGCCATTTGATCACGAATAGGACCCGGTTTCATAAGGAAGAGGAGCATCCATAGCAGGTATTTGCATCTACATACAAAAATGTCATTCAATCCAAATCCTACAATTTGGTGCGCCCAACCGAGGGGAATTACATATCGGTATGATTGCGATTCTTGTTTTAGGTAGAGCCTGATGGTTCTAAGGTATTTATTTTGAGGTATTTACAACTGTCTTCGTTCTGTATGCAAACTTTGGCATGCCACTTGCTCTATTCAGTTGTTGCTTCTCTGAATTGGAGTTTGACAAGCATTACGAAACAAGCGCACGGGCGCGAGGCTTGGCGACCCAAAAGAGAAAGGAGGACAAATGAGTAATACGACAAATAAAATGCACCCGCCAATGACGCTTAGCAGCATCTACGCGGCAGTTAACGAGTGCCTGAAGAAAGAAGCGAATAGCAGCGCTGGTGACACTTTTTTCAGGACCCTGCACTTTCACAATGTTTCTCCAGGCCCGGGTTCTACAAACGAGGCAAGAAACATGTTCCCAAGAACTCTAAGGGGTGGAGCCTATTAGTTGATGACAATATCGCCTTTGGTCGTCTCCATGGCAATTCTATGTTTGCCTCCGTTTAGGCGGCCTTGGAAGCTTCGGGTGTTTTTGTCGAGTGTGCCTGTTAATGGGATGGCGCTTTGCACGGAACCGTTGTTGGCTGTTGCGAATATGGTGACGTTGGGTTTCTTTGGCAAAACAATGCTGATGTTCGCATTTTCAGCGGATAGATCGTAGTTGCCCCCTATGCCGCTTATTGCAAGAATCCGAAGATCGGCCTGCTTGTTGCGGACAGTCACGTCCCCATGGGGCGTATCCACCACGGCTTTGCCGCGTTCGCAGCTAATCGTTATGGCTTCGTAGACGTTGCGCACGACGACCGCTCCCTGCGAAACGGTAACGTCAACAGGGCCTGCGCAGTCGGCCACTTCTACATCGCCATTTTGGTTTGTGAGTCTTAGTTCGCCTTTGACGTGTTCAATCTCAATCTTACCCCTGCTGTGTTTTACGGAAACCAGCGCGCCTGTGCCTTTGACGCTTGTGCGGCCTCGCGTGGATTGAATGTTCAATTGAGTTGTGCGTGGACATTTCACATAGAGGTCTATGCGGTAGAAATCGCAGCCGACAGCCGCCATGTCAGCCGTGGGATGGGTTTTCACCGTTACCGTATCGTCTTTCTCGTCAAAACTAAGACGCAGTGCCTCGAAAGCGTCGGCGGCCTGCTCTTTGGAACTCACGCGGATGACTTTCAGTGCAGACAAGGTTATGTGGTCCTCGTCGACACCCTCTATCAGAACATCGCCGATCATGGCGTCGATGTTGAGCACCTTCGTTTCCGTCATGCTTCTGTGGACTTCCGGGCCGTCCTCGAGAATGACGGATTTGGGCGGGGCAGGAGCAGCTTCGGCACTAGTTTTCGGTGCTTCGCTGTGAATGAAAATGCCGGCGAACAGGGTTTCTAGTGATATTCTCCCGGCCGACTGTGGGTTCTTTTGCGAAGCGTTTAGATAATCCCCGCGTTCCTGCCGTTCAAGCGGCAAGTCCGACTCGATTTTTCCAAAAAGCGAAGTGGCTTCGATATTGGCTTTGTCGTCTGACACGTAAAGATGAATTGGCCCGTCGTTACTGTTCACATCCAGAAGCGCCCGCGGTCTTATCTCGCGAAGGGAAACTGATCCGAGTCTGCTGGTCACTTCGATATTGCCGCCCACCCGCCTGAAATCTGCGATACTTTCGGTCAATAGGAAAGTTCCGCCGCCGTTCAGGTTGTAAGCGCGAAATGGAAACTCGCCACGCGCACGAACGTCCACGTGCCCTGTCACATTTCGAATGTCCACGGTCCCGAACAGGGAAGACAGCACCAAGTCGCCGCCGATATCCTTCACATAAGTATCGCCCAGCACGTTCTTGATCGTTACATCGACTGTCGCGGGTACGGTGAGCGTATAGTCGACTTTCATCGCCACCTTACCCTTGTTTTTCGTTTCGGGGTAACGCGTCCGGATATCTATGTGTTTGCCAAGATCCTTTCCGTCTACTGCAACTGCCTCGGCTATTTCAGTGGCGATTTCACTGGTTTCGGCGCCGACGGAAAGCTCGGCGACAACGCGCACGGCAGGATTGGCCCATTTGGTCACACGAATTGTCCCAAACTCGCTTGAAATGGACACAAGCGTTTTTTCAGCGGTGGGGAAGTTGTGGGTGATGGTTCGTGATGCGAGTTCAAGTCCGCTGAAATCTACGACCTGTACGACTGGCGGGGCGTCCTTTTCATCAGGACCACCGGCCAGGGCTGCAGAACAAAAGAAAAACGCCAAGATCGTTGTCTTGGCATATGTGAGGGAGGGATTGTACATTTAGATCTTAAAAACTCTGTTCGAAATACAAAGTCCGAAGCGTATTTGCCTGTCGTTTGAGTTTCGAGTCGACAACATGGCTCGCACGCACACAGCCTGGGTTTCGCTCGAGAGCTGACAACGCTACGGCAAGATCCGCATCGAGGCCTGCCAGCGTTCGCCTCTGCTGATGCTCGCGCAATGTCTGTACTTCCTTGGGAACGCTACGGACGGCGGCAATCAGCGCATCGATTTCGGTGGTCACTTGGGATGCAGCTTCTTTCGCGTCGGAATGAGACGACCCGTCAGCGAGGCGCTCTTGCCCATTTTCAAGAACGCCCAAATCCGCGGGGCCATATATTCCCGTAAAGGCAATGAGAACGAAGCAGGCGGTACAAGCAACGGCCTTGAAGTAAAAGGCGGAACCATGGCGTCTTCGTACTTTCGTGGCAGCCATTTCGCTTCGCGCAGCCAACAGTAGCTGGGCATTGAGCGTTCTGGTAGGTTCAAGTTCTTCGGCCATCGCCACAAAATCAAGCGACCCAAGCATCTGGTCAAGTTCCTTGTGGCAGGCCGGACATTCGGCCACGTGGGCGGCCACTTCGGCGTCCGAAGGGGTAAAGCCATCCACTTGACTTTCAGCAAGCGCCATTAATTCATGTTTTTTAGGATGCCGTCTCATTTACAGCCCACCATATCAAATGTATTCACGAAACCGCTCAAGATGCGGCCGCAGGGCTCGTTCAGCCCGAACTACCCTGGATTTCACCGTGCCCACGGGGGTTTTGGTAATCTCCGAAATGTCCGCATAGGACAATTCCTGAAAGCGTCTCAAGACAAATGCCTGCTGCTGGTGTTTTGGCAGCTTCTTTAGCGCAACGTTAACCGCTTCGGAAATCTCGCCACGCTGAAATTCAGCCGTAACGTCCGACTTTTTGTCGGCCATATGCTCCAGCGGATCATAGTTCTCGTCGTAACGGGAGCTTCCGTGCCAAAAACCCGAGAGACTGAAGAACTTGGGCCTTCTCTTGTTTTTCTGCCATTCTTTGGTGACCATGTTGCCCGCAATGGTGTACAGGTACGTCGTAAACTTTGCCAAAGGCTTATATCTTGAAGCGTTTCTGACAAGCGCCAGGAACACTTCCTGCGTCATTTCTTCAGCTATATGCCTGTTGCGCAGCATTCGGTACATGTAATTCAAAACACTTCTTTGGTGTCTTCGGACCAATTCACCAAAAGCTTTTTCACTACCCTGGGCAAATTCGAGCATCAGCGATTGGTCGTCTCGAAGATGCAGAGGTAGCGTCTCCCCTGCTGCTTTGCGCCGCTTTTCAGGGGGCCTCAATTCCGCGAGATGTCCAATGCCTTCCGCCACGTCAGCCCTCGTTGGTTCAGGTTCCATTTCCTGTTCGTTGTTTATATTATATCCGAAATGGTCAAAAAGTTTCATGATCTTCTCAAAAAAGTACTGGAACCTTATTCAGTTACGTCCATAATAACTTTGGGGTCTCGCACATTTGCTACTGCGTCCTCATACGAGATGACGCCTTCCAGATACAGGCTCTTTATCGCGGAGTCCATGGTAATCATACCATCCTTGACGTTTGTCTCCATGATGCTGTAAACCTGATGTGTTTTTCCTTCGCGAATCAGGTTTGCAACAGCGGTGTTGGCCTTGAGCAGTTCACACGCCATAATCCTGCCGTCCTCGTCGATTCTGGGCAAGAGACGTTGGGAAAGGACCGCAAGAAGCGTCATTGACAGCATGAAGCGGATCTGCTGCTGTTGTTCGGCCGGGAATACGTCGATTATCCTGTCCACGGACTGGATGGCGTCGTTTGTGTGCAGGGTGCCAAAGACCAGATGTCCGGTTTCGGCGGCGCGCAGGGCGGCCTGGATAGTCTCGACGTCACGTAACTCGCCTATGAGGATGACATCAGGATCTTGGCGCAAGACATACTTGAGCGCGTCATTGAAGCTGTGCGTGTCTTCACCAACCTCGCGCTGGTCAATAATGCTCTTCTTGTGGAAATGCACATATTCGATTGGGTCTTCGATAGTAATGACGTGACACTCTCGCGTATCGTTTATTCTGTCGATTAACGCGGCTTGAGTAGTAGTTTTTCCGTGGCCGGTCGGTCCCGTGACAAGCACCAGACCCTGCTTTGCG
>SDBV01000523.1_pt1 | contig 55180 bp, 49 predicted proteins | sample 2277081 | NCBI WGS metagenome assembly SDBV01 (sample SAMN10402039, study PRJNA504765) | marine sediment metagenome | isolation source: marine sediment core GS10_PC15, 223 cmbsf | place: Arctic Ocean: Southern Knipovich Ridge | collected 2010
TATCTCGATGGTTTGATGAAGAACGCCGCTTGATCCCGAGACCGGACTCGGCGACAATTCTGGAACTGGTGTTGCAGCGATCAGCTCAGATGGCAACAGCGGTTTGCAACGTTAAGGTATACACGGGATAGACACGGGATAGGATAGACACGGGATAGGGGATAGAGTTATATACACGGGATAGAGGATAGAGAGTTATATACACGGGATAGGATAGAGAGAGGACAGGAGCATGATCAAAGAAGAAGTGAACCCTATCTATCGGATATTGGAGAATGACAATACCAATGTAGGTCGGACAATTGGATTTCTGAGAGCGAGAGGTATACTTGCACTTGTAGAACGTGTGCCAGAACTTTATTTGTCTATGTTTGAGCAAATAGGTAAACGAATGAGGGATGGTAGTGTCTGGCCTGTTGATACTGATGAGCGCGGTGAGCCAACGAGTATGCAAAAAAGTTGGGTATTCAGAATCGTTTTGGCGCAATCTGCTCAGTTGCAATATATACAGGCAGTTAACCATTTGCTTCGAGGGCATATATCAGAGATGTACGCGAATATTAGAACTATGATCGAAAACGCTGGCGTGGCTAATAGATCGCTGAATGAAAAAAGAATTTTGGAACTAGCAGAGAGTTTTTCTAAGGATAAGAAAAGCCGAAGAGACTATATCAAGTTAACATCGAAGGGGAAGCTGTTCCCCAGCGATGAAGAACTAGATCGAGCACTAAGTGCAGCCTTTGATTTGTCCTCATATTTCTTTCATAGCAACCTAAGACCCATGATGACCAGGATAAGAAGTAGTTTTGAGCTAACAGCAGATATGTGGGATTATAGATTGACGATTACTCCGTATGATGAGGCAATCCCACCGATGACTCACGAGGAGTTCGTGTTGAAATCTGCTGCTCAACTACTCACAATAGCAGGCGGGGTTTTGAGCCTTTGGGCTGATACATTTAAGATAAAAGATAGCGAATGGTATAAAGAACTTAAGAAATACACAGACGAGCAACTTATTCCGAAGCTGAAGAAAGAAATACCGGATTCTGAACAACCCGCATAGCCCTGTCTAAGGAGTGGGAGTAATTATTTCTGGGCACTTGACTTGTAGGTTTGCATGATTATGCATGTGTGCAACAAACTGAATGTGGGAGAGAAAGCTATTTGTAGTCATGTTAAAAATTAACAAATGGAATTATCCAGCAAGAACTAATTGGAAGGAAAAACCAGTCAGGTTTTATTTGACACGGGATGAAACAATACTCGCGGTTCCGAACACTTCAAAAGCCTTTTTCTATTCGGCTGCGGCGCTTGCTTGTTTGGGTATTGGATGTTTTTTTTATGAGAGATACAAGGAAAGAGGATTTTGTGTTCTTCCTCGCGCACAGACCTCATCCAAATTACGCCACCCAAAACACTGAACCCGTGTACAGTTTCCCGGGTCCCTTCGGGGTAGATCCCCCTTCCATATGGGGTAGATAGCCCTTCCATCGGGGGGATCGTTGCTTCCATCGGGGTGGATGACCCTTCCATATGGCAAAATTGACCTTCCATATGCCCTGCTCACCCTTCAATATGGCCAAGGGGCCTTTCATCGCTGGGGTCACAGCGATTTCACGTCAGATTGGGAGGTGAAGAATACCGATGGTCTACTGTTCGGAAGAGTCTGTCGCGGCTTTTGCTTCGGCGCGCTGGCGGTTTTGCCTTAAATACTCGCTCGCGTAACCCTTCGAACGGTCTTCGTCCTTCCAGAAGACAAACTGGCCGCATTCGCGAATGGCGTCCATTGCCTGCTTGAGGTAGGTGTAGGACTGGTCGCGCTGCAGCTTCTTCTCCCGATCGGCGGCCTCCCCAAATGTGTCTGGCACCCTTGGAGGCAGGAGTGAAAAATGATTGTTTTTAATGCGCATTTCAAGCCGCTCACAGACGTGACTGTTGATGAACTGCCCTCCAAATGTGTCTGGCACCCTTGGAAGGTAATTATTTCTGGGTTGATTATTTCCGGGCGCCCCCTGTCTAAGGAGTGGGAGTAATTATTTCTGGGCTGAAGATCGGTTTGCATGCACACGATTTTCAAGAACACAGCACGGATGCGATGGTATAATCCCCCGAAAGTCAGGTCTGTGGGATGGAGAGAAAGCCAAAAAAACAAAGGAGAGAAGTGATGAGAAGAAAACAGATCGCAATGCTTCTGGGAGCCATGATTGCTTTATCCGGCGCCTGTGCCGAGGACGCCGGCGACAGCGAAGTGGAATCGATGACAGAGGGTATGCGCGGGCTCGGCGACAAGTCGGACATGAAGAAATCGGGCAGGTACATCGAGAAGCTCGGGGCGCGGCTCGACCTCTCAGAGGAGCAGATGGCCAGGCTCGAGAAAGAGCTACAGCGGGGCATCAGCCATGAGGAGAAGGCGAAAGTGCTCGAGGGGATACTCACCCCGGAGCAATTCGCCAAGTACCAGGAGAGGAAGGATCGCCGCAGTTCACGCGACAAGCACGGCCCGAAAGGCCGGCGCGGCATCCGCTCCCCGGAGAAGCACGCCGCCTGGCTCCAGAAGGAACTCGACCTCACCGACGAGGTCACCGCCAGGGTCGAGACCGTATTCAAGGAGACCACCGGCCGGGAAGAGAAGCAAGAGGCGCTCGGGAGCATCCTGAGCCCCGAACAGTTCGAGCAATTCGAGGAGATGGTCGCGAATCGGGGCAGGTGGCACAAGAAGCACGGTTTCAAGTCGGGCTTCAAGGCACCCGGGAAGCACGCCTTCTGGTTGAAAGAGGAGCTTGAACTTACCGACGAGCAGGTCGCCAGGGTGGAGGCCGCACTCGCCGAGACGACCAGCCGGGAGGAAATGCACGAGGCGATCAAGGGCATCCTCACACCGGAGCAACTCACCCTGCACGAGGAACTGATGGCCGAGCGCCACAGCTGCTTCGGCAAGCGCGGCAAGCACCACGAGCGCGGCGACGGTCCCCCTTCCGGCATGTAATCGCCCCTACGCACGTTGTCCGCCGGGTGGGGTGACCTCCCAGCATGGGTGTCAGGGACATTATGACAAGCCAAGGCATGCGTCATCGGTCTTAACATTTGACATTTGACGTCTGTCCTGCTCCGCTCGGTGTGATGCATCAATTTGGAAAACTCCCCGCATGGGCATTGTCCCTGGTTTTGTTGTCGTGTGTCGTCGTTGCGCTCGGGTGCACGAGACCGGAGGCGGCGCAGCCGTCGTCCGGGACGTCGACGCAAAAAGCCGTCGCCGAGCAAACGGCGCCACCGCTGGAGTATCTGGAACATCTGTCAGCGGGGGCGGATACGAAGGAGAAGCTTCCGGTGGTGATAGCGATCCACGGTCTGGGGGATACTCCGGGGAACTTCATCGGCCTCTATGAAACCCTTCCCGTCGAGGCCAGGATCATCGCACCGAGGGCTCCCACCTCATACGGCCCCGGCTTCTCCTGGTTTTCCGTGCGCATCCCTTTCCGGGCCAACAAATCCCTCGGAAATAGGATCGGCGCCGCGGCCGATCTGATCGGGAACCTGATCGACTGGCTTTCAGTCAATGTACCCATGAAGGGCAAACCCATTGTCACCGGATTCTCCCAGGGCGGGGCGATCTCCTTTGCCGTGGCGGTGCGGCACCCGGAAAAAATCCGGGCGGCGATACCGGTGAGCGGCGCCATTCCACCATCATTGATGGAGGGAAAACCTCCGCTCGCACCGAAATCCGTAGTGATCCGCGCGCTTCACGGGGACGCGGACGACATGATTCCCATTGAGCCCGCCCGAAAAACCGTCCGAATGCTTCGCGAAAAGGGATGGGATGCCGAGTTGAAAGAATATCCCGGGACAGGTCACACCATCAACGACAGTATGCAATCCGACCTGTTCGCCCATATCAAGACGATGATCTCTCGTTGATCCACTTTTGCAGGAAAGCAGACTGCTGCGCGCACGCCTCCTCGGTCCTGGCGAGACCGTGCTTCTCGGCCTTCTTGCCGAGCAGCGGGATCTTCACCTCCATGGTCACGTTGTAGGTCACGCGGGTTGAATCCCCCTTCGCCTCGAAATCCACCCGCCCGCTCATCTTGAACAGATCGGCCGCCACCGACGGAGTGATCTTCCAGGTCAGAGTTCGCGCTTCGGGATCGAGCACGCTGTCGTCCACATAGGTGTCCACATCCGACTTGCGAAGGAAGCTCGGCACCCGCGACGGCTCGGTAACCCGGACCCTGAAACGAAACTTTCCATCCGGGAGATCCTCGGTCTCCAGGACATCGACGGAAATCGCGCCGCCGTCCTTCTGCCTGGCCGTATAAAACTCCATGTCGCCGTAAGCGCTGACGGCCTTTTCAACGGGAATGGGCACCACGTGCGTAATGCTCACCTTCATTTGGGGGCGTTCCCTTCCTTCTGATCATCGGAAAACATATCGATCTTTCGCCGATCGGTCGAAGCGGGACGCGCTCTCTTGCGCGCCCATTCACGAAGCTTCTTTATCTCCGGCTCGAACGTTTCATACAGGGTCACCGTCTCCCGATGGGCGCGTGCCAGATCCGCATCGTTGGGTTTCTCCTCCCTCCCGAAGGCGAAGTACATGGCGGAGATCACCAGTTGCTCGAGCTCGCTGCCCGTGAACTTTTCCGTGAGTTCGGCCAGGTCGTCCAGATCGTAGCCCCCCGGATCGAGCCCTCGCCTTGCGAGATGGAGCGAGAGGATCTCCTGCCGCTCGTGTCTATCGGGAAGATCCACAAAAAAGATCTCGTCGAAACGGCCCTTCCGCGGAAGCTCCGGGGGAAGCGCCTCCACCCTGTTCGCGGTTGCGACAACGAAGACCTCCTGCTGCTTCTCCTGGAGCCATGTGACCATCCCGCCCAGGATCCGAGCGGCGGGGCCTTCCCCCTTGTTGTCAAAACCCTTTTCTATTTCGTCTATCCACAGGACCATCGGAGACATTGCTTCGGCTACCTTCAGCGCCTGGCGCAGCGCCTCCTCCGGGCGAGGCTGACCGAAGACGGCCGAGAGATCCAGCCTCACCAGGGGCAGTCGCCAGAAACCGGCGACGGCCTTGGAGGCCAGCGATTTCCCGCATCCCTGGATCCCCATGAGCAGCAACCCCCGGGGCGCCGGCAACCCGAAATCACGCGCCTTCCGTGAAAACGCGCCGGCCCGGGAATTCAACCAGGACTTGAGCTGGTCCAGACCTCCCACATCCCCCATGTCTGTGGGTGCTTCCACGTGCTCGAGCACATTGCTTCGTCGCAGAGCACGACGTTTGTCGGATTCGACCGACATCCTCGCGCCCGCGGCGTCCGTGGGCCAACCGATCATCGCTTTTTTAAAAGCTCTCCGGGCCTCCTCCCTCTCCAGCCCCTGTCCTACCCGCACGAGCGCCTTGCCGTCATCCTCCGTCTGCAGCACTCCGACCTGCGCACATACCCCGTTCAGCACCTCCGTGAGCTCCCCGGGCGCAGGCAACGGAAGCTCCAGTACGGCGCTCATCCTCGTCAACTCCACCGGAACATCGGCCCACGGCGTCAGGATCACCGCGGTTCCCCCCGGCGCTCTGGAATCAACCCTGCCGAAATCAGCCAGGAGGCGAACCACATCCGGGTCGTCCATGCTGCGGTGCACGCTGTCGAGCACCAGGACAGACTCGTCGCTTTCGCACATGGTCAACGCTTTTTCCAGATCGACCGCGCCGCCGAGCTCACGCGCTCGAATAAGCCGGCGCCCGGCTTTCCCGGCGGCGTCTTCCAGCACTTCGAGTGCCCGATTCTCCTCGCCGGTCATCAGGAATATCAGCGGATATCGCGCCTCCAGATGGAGAGTCAGCTCCCGAATAAAGTCGATATTCATGGTAGATGCTCCTTTTTAAAAATTAGAACCTAATAATTGCACTCTTGCAAATACGTAAATATACTACATTATTAAGATGAGGGGGGAGGTGATACCGGTCGAAGCGCCGGTGTTGTCATTTGACTTGATAGGTATTGCCCTCGAGTTCCTTAATGATTCGGATAGAAGATATTCTCAAAAGCTACACCAATCACCACCCGGATGGTGATTCCACGCCCGTACAACGAGCCTATATCTTTTCATCCAGGAAGCACGAAGGACAGGTTCGTCGTTCCGGTCAACCCTACATGATCCACCCGGTCGCGGTGGGGAAGATCGTTGCGGACATGGGGTTGTGCTCCGCATCCATCTGTGCGGCGCTGCTTCACGATACGGTCGAGGACACTCCGACATCATTCGAAGAGATCAAGGAGATTTTCGGTGAAGAAGTGAGCGATCTTGTGGACAGCCTGACCAAGTTGTCCAACGTGGCCTTCGTCCCGCGGGAGGAGCGCCATGCGGAGAGTTTCCGAAAGATGCTCGTCGCCACGGCTCAGGACATCAGGGTCCTGGTCATCAAGCTCGCCGATCGGCTCCACAACATGTCCACCCTGGAGCACCTGGATCGGGAGAAGCAGGAACGTATTGCCCAGGAAACTCGCGACATCTATTCACCTTTGGCAAACCGTCTGGGAATCCATTGGCTGAAAGCCGACATGGACGATCTGGCGTTCAAGTATCTCGAGCCCGACATGTACGCCGATCTCGCGAAACAGGTCGCCAAGAGCAAGAAGTCTCGCGTCGCGTACATCGAACGGACCAGGAAGGATCTCATGAAGCTCATGGCGGATGCGGATCACCAGGTTTCGGTCTCCGGGCGCCAGAAGAACCTCTACTCGATTTACCAGAAGATGTTTTCCAAGGGGCTCGATTACGAGAAGGTGTACGATGCCATCGCGTTCAGGATCATTTGCATGGACGTGCCCGAATGCTACGCGGTGTTCGGTCTCATCCACGCCAAGCTGGTTCCGGTGCCTGGGCGCGTCAAGGACTACATCGCCATGCCCAAGCCCAACCACTACCGATCGTTGCACACGACGGTGATTGGTCATGAGGGTAATCGCATGGAGATCCAGATCCGGACCGATGAGATGCACCGCGTCGACGAGTACGGGATAGCCGCCCACTGGACTTACAAGGAAGGGGCGGACAAGAAATCGGAAAAGGCGTTCAACTGGCTGAGGGAAATGCTCGAGCACCAGGACGGGCTCAAGGACTCACAGGAGTTCCTCGACTCGGTCAAGGTGGACCTCTTCCTGGACGAGGTGTTTGTATTCACACCGGCCGGAGATGTGATATCCCTGCGAAATGGCGCGACCCCCCTGGATTTTGCCTACGCCATCCATTCGGAGGTGGGCAGCCACTGCACAGGCGCCCGGGTAAACGGCGTACAGGTGCCCTTCAGTACGCAGCTCAAGAACGGTGACTCAATAGAAGTCACCACATCCAAGACCCAGCGACCGTCGGCCGACTGGCTGGAAATCGTGGTCACGAGCAAGGCGCGCAACAAAATCAAATCCTACCTGCGAATCGAGCAGCGCGCGCAATCGGTACAAGCCGGCAGGGACATGGTGGAGAAATCGTTGCGCCGGTACGGATGCTCGTTCAACAGGATGAGCAAGTCGGGCGAAGTGGACAAGGTGGCCCGGACCTACAAGATGAACAACTCGGAAGAGCTCCTCGCCGCCGTGGGGTACGGAAAGATCGACAAGGGCGGCGTGGTGGATCGCCTACTTCCGGAGGACAAGCGGCAGAGTCCTCCCTCCGAGATCAAGGAGAGCCCGTTCGAGAAAGTCATCCGCAAGGTGAAGGGCCAGGATTCCGGCATCACCCTCGACGGGGTGAACAATCTGCTCATCCGCTTCGCCAGATGTTGCAATCCTCTACCGGGAGAGTACGTGGTCGGCTACGTCAGCAAGGGGGGGCGGGGGATCGTCGTTCATCGTCGTGGGTGTTCCAAGGCCGCAGCACTGGATCCGGAGCGGCAGACCAGTGTCCAGTGGTCCCCCAATGCCGTATCCGAGCGCCCGGTTCGCCTTCAGGTGCTCACCAGCAACCGGGCCGGACTCCTCGCCGATCTCAGCAACGCCTTCCAGACGACGGGCATCAACATCGACTCCGCCCATTGCGACGTGGACGACATCAACCACGCGGTGAATACCTTCACTTTCCATGTCAAGGATCTCGACCAGTTAAACAGCTTGATCCGAGCGCTCAAACAGTACAAAGACGTTTTTAATGTCGACCGCATTCACAACTGATGACACGGGCTTGAGTGCCGATGTACATTGTTTGGTGAATACATGACGAACATGGAGGAACACATGGCCCCTGATGGAAACTTTGTAGAGTTGGTGCGCATAGGCGATCCCATCCAGGCGGATCTGCTGACCGCTTTCCTCGGCGACTCCGAGATCGAGTTCATAGTGCAGAACCGACTGGGCCCGGGGATGATGAGCCAGCTGATGCCGCGCGCCCAGAACGCGGTCATCTTCCGTGTTCGCGAAGAGCACCTGGAGCACGCCAAGGAGCTGCTTGAGGATTACAGGAAGATGCAGCTCGAGGAGATCATTCCCTCCCAAATGCCTTTCGAAGAAGATGAGGAAGGCTAGGGGGCTGAGTGGAGACGCTGTTCAAGTGGACAAAGGGCGCTGGGGGCGCTGTTAAAGTGGACAACATGGACGTTGTGGACGAGGTGGACGCCCCCAAAAAACCGGACCTCTCAAACTAAAGTCCACTCAGTCCATTGTCCATTCAGTCCACTCCGTCCATGTTGTCCACTGTCCACTGTCCACTCTCTCCTTCACCATTCCGTCCACTCAGTCCACAGTCCACTTCTTCTTCCTCAGTTCTCCCCCAATCTCCTTCGCGCCGGGAAATAACCATATCTGGGCGCGCGTTGGTTTTGCAGCCCGGTGGATTTTCCGGGCAAAGTCGATTTCTGGACTTGTTCGACGCGAGATATCATTCTCGATGTTGACGAGGAGGCGCCACGGATGACCAGGCGAAAGAACCGAAAAAGACGTAAGAAAGCAGGGCGATCCCGCGTCAAGACGATCATCGCCGCCGTGATCCTCGGGGGCCTGTCGGCCTTCGGTCTGTGGCAGTGCTTCGACAATGCCGGGCAATCCCCCCTTTCATCCGTCAAGGAACTCTTTCCCGCGAAAATTGTAGACGTGGGCGAAGGTGTGGCGCCGGATCCGACCCTGGTCAACGAGACTGCGCTGCTCGAATCGGAAAACCCTTCGGATCTGGAAAAGATCGACGGCGAAGCCCCGGCCACCGCGCAATCCGACGAGAACAAGATCTCCATCGACGAGGCCGGGGAAGCGATCAAAGACGATGTGGAGGAAGAAAATATCGAAGAGAAATTTCCGATGTATGCGGTGGCCTACCACTTCCATACCCAGATCAAGGCCCGGTCCAAGCCCGACTCCCGGACCATCGGGTACGCTCGCCGGGGATCTACTTTTCGCGTGAGCGAGCGAGTATCCACCGAGGGATGCGCGAGGGGATGGCACGAGATCTCGGGGGGAGGTTTCATATGCGACGGCCTGGGAATAAACGTCGGCTCAAAACCCGTCACCTTCGCACCCTCTCCCCCGAAGCCCAGGCTCAACAATCCGCTCCCGTACGATTACAAGTACGCCAGGGAGGACGGCACCCCCGAATACTGGCGCATTCCCACGAGCGAGGAAATCCGGGAAACCGGGACGATCTTCAAGTTAATCGAAGCCAAGAAAACGCTGAGCGAGATCGGCGCCCTGGCGGTCCAGGACGCGGGGATCACCGTTCCGGTTACGGCAGCGCCCGCCGTCATCGCAAAGCCCGCGGAAGAGCAAACCGACGGGGACGGAGGGGTCGCCGATCCCCATGCCTTACCGAAGTATGTGCACCTGCGAATGGCGAAGGGATACTACGTGAGCACGGACGACAAAGTCGCGCAAGAAGACGTCACCTATCAGCGCACCGTCCGCAACCGTTTCATCCAGGCCGACAAGCTCTTCGAGGCAAAACCCTCCGATCTCGAAGGGATCTTGATCAACCACCGCAATCCGCTGCCCGTGGCGTTCATCGTGGGCCGCGGAGTCAAGCTGCTCGAACAGAAGGTGGCGGGCGGCCCGTTGAAGTCCGGGGAACGCCTGAGCCGGTATAGCCATCTGCCGTACCTGGGCGAGATGAAGAGAAAGGGAAAGCGCTACGCAAGGGTCGGGGACAACCTTTTCGTTCGCAGGAGGACCGTGGCCGTGGCGCAACAGGTCCAGCCGCCGGAAGATCTGTCGCCTGGCGAGCGTTGGATAGATATCGACCTGTCACAACAAACCCTGGTGGCTTACGAGGGAGCCTCGCCGGTCTTCGCCACCCTGGTTTCCACGGGACGAAAGGATTTCGACTCACCGGAAGGCTCGTTTCGGATCTACGGCAAACACGTATCCATAACCATGGACGATCCGGAGGGCGGCGAGGAGGCCTATTCCATCGAGGATGTTCCCTGGACCCAGTACTTCGAAGAGGGCTACGCCCTTCACGCTGCGTTCTGGCACAACGGGTTCGGGCGGGTGCGCTCGCACGGATGCGTCAACCTTTCCCCCGCTGACGCGCGGCGTCTTTTCTTCTGGACCGGCCCCAACCTGTCGGCGGGATACCACGGCATCGTCGCCACCCGCGACAACCCCGGCACCCGGGTCGTGGTTCATCGGTGAATAGAGGTCACAGGCGATCACTCCGACCGGTACGACGACACCGTTCAGTTGAGGAAGCCCTGATCACGCAATGTTTTAGTAGAGCAGGTGCTCCAGGTTTTCCACCACGTCGTCCGGCGTCGCCGACATGTGAACCCCGCACAGTATCACCGACGGAGTGCCCGGCAGGTCCAGCTCAAGGGCGAGATCCAGATCCGCGTTGACGACCTCCAGGACCTCGGGGCTGTCAAGATCCGCAGTGAACTGCTCCATGTCCAGCCCGGCGGATTGGGCGTACATGAGGATATGCTCCGGGGAAAGCTCGGCCCCCGGCTTGAGGAGCTTGGGGAACAGAACCCAGAAGTTGTAATTTCCCTGCCGGTGGGCGGCTGCGGCCGCCAGAGCCGCGTTGCCGGCGTGGTTGTGAATGGAGGTCAGGGGGAAGTGTCGGAAATCAATTCTGAGCTCGTGGCTCTTTCCGTCCTCTTCGAGCTTCGCGAGAAACGCGGACAGGGAGTACCAGAGACTGTGAGTGCCGGGGCACTGGAAATCGCCGAACACAGTGAGATTCACCGGGGCGAAAGTCGGGCCGATCCGAGGGGCATCCTTGTTATCGATGACTATCCCATGGCCGGGAATGCACTGCTCTACGGCGTACTCGTTGAGGCATCCGACCGTGGAGCACACCGCGAGAAGCGTCGGTAAAAAGATCAGTCCACGCAGATTTCGACACATCCCACGTCCACCTCTATGGCCTCTATCTCCAGCTCGCCGAGAGCCGCTTCGGAGGTGCCCGCGACGACCGCGAAGTCCCCGGGGTCTTCCACGTCACGGGGATCCAGCAGCGGTGCCGGTGCCGCCTTGGAGGTTGGAAGCAGCCGCCTGATCGCCCTTCCCAGCATTTTCTTCTCCCGCTCGGATGCCACCGCGGGCTTGTCGTTGCCGGCCAACCTGAAGCGCTGTCCCTGCCTGATGGGAATAGTGGGGATTTCCCTGGGGGCGGGGGCGGCTACAGCGGGGTCGCCTCCTTCTGGCAAGGGAGCGCTCGGATCGGTCGCGGCGGGCTCGGGGAGTGTGGCGGGGGGAGGGCGGATCTCCGCCGACCCGGTCTCCGAGAGATGTTTGATCTGGACGATCCAGCCGCTCTTTGTCTTGACTGCGATCATCTGGGCCAAGAGCATCCGAACGATCGTGTCTCCCATCCGCACCTTCACGGGTCTTCCTCCCACGTGTATGTGAAAGGCCCCGTCGACCAGGTCGATCAATGGGCCGCCATCCTTCTCGTCCGAATCGCAGCGCGCGCGAACGTGCGATCCGATGACTCCGGCAACGAGCGCCGCCTTGCAGGCGACCACCTTTACGCCGTCTTGCCCGCGGGCGATCATGTCGTCGGAAAGGGATTGGTTCTTCGCCGCAAACCCGGCTTCCGGTTGGGAGGGCACGGGTTGCAGATCGGAGGCATCGACGATGGACGCCATACACATGAAAGCCCCAAGGAAACAGTGGATGACAACCTCCGATCTCATGAAAACAATGGTCGCCGCGGGCCGTGCTTCTGTCAACGTGTATAAATGCGTCGAACATGTGAAATTATTTTTCTTAAATGATGTCAAAATGAAGAATGGAAAAATAATTGAAACTTGTAGTATAATGTAATTAAAGAAAAGTGCGCTTATTGCCAAAGGAGGCTTCTCCATGACTCGTATATTTTTTTCCCTGAATACTATTCTGATCTTTTTGTTGACCGGGCTTCTGGTTTTGTCATGCGCCGAGGACGAGCCCGACTACGGTACGGGCGGCGACTCCGACTCTGATTCCGATTCCGATTCCGACTCGGACACCGATACCGATTCGGATAGCGACACCGATGTGGATACGGAAAATAATCACTGCGACTGCCCGGAGATCACAGGCAACTCCGCGGACAATCTCGCTTCGGCGATGAACCTGTGCCCCAACCAGTACCTGGTGTCGGTGAACAAGTTCTCGACCAGCGGCGCGACCGCTCTGGACGTGGCCTTTGCCGTACTCGAGTCCCAGGGCACCAACGACTGCCTGGTTAAAACCCACGGTTGCGAAATGATCGCCCTCAGCACCGGCCCCGTTGGTCAGGCCAATCCCAACAACGCGGAGGACATGGGAGGCGAGGCTGCGGGCGGCGCGATAATCGGCAACGATCCTCTACCCCCGTTCCAGGGATACACGGCCACGGCGTCGTCGCCGTATGCCTCATGCGATGTGGTCCAGCTTCGGTACACGTTGACCGCTCCCGCCAACGCCGAGGGGTTCACCTTCGATTTTCTTTTCGCGTCGGCGGAGTACCCCGAGTGGGTCGACAAGGGATTCAACGACGCGTTCTACGCGATCCTGGAGTACGATCAGCTCAACGGGGGAGCGCCCACCAACATCTCCTTCGACGACGCCAGCATGGAAGTAGAGGTTGACGTCAATTTCTTCGAGAATCACCCGTGTGACGAATCCGGTTCCGGTTGGGAGCCCGCCACGCCATCCGGTTCAGGTTCGACCGGCTGGCTGCGCACGAGCTGGCCCATCGAGGGGGGCGCCACCTTCAATCTAACCTTCTCGATTCACGACGAGGGTGACTGCTTCTGGGATTCGATCGTATTCATTGACAATTTCCAGTGGTCCGGAGATCCAGTCGAGGGCGGCACCACACCCATCGAGTAGACAGACCTCTTGCAAGAGGAGGCGTTTTTCGTGAACAAGACCGTCACCCAGGCTTTTGTGGCTATCTTCCTGTGCTGCGGGGTTCTGTTCTGTTCCTGCGCCAAAGTGGATCTTGTCGACGACGACCCGTTCGGCGATTCGGATTCTGATAGCGACTCGGATTCGGATAGCGATTCGGACTCGGATAGCGATACGGACACGGATAGCGATACGGACACGGATAGCAATTCGGATTCGGATAGCGATACGGACACGGATTCCGATACCGACCCGCCGGCTTGTGACTCGCCGCCCGATGATCATTGTATCTCCCTGACCCTGTTGGCACAGTACGATGACACGGGCACCTGGAACGGAACCGAGTGTGAGTACGATTTCAGCACCGTCACCTGCCCGTACGAGTGCGACACCGGGGAGTGTGTAGACGATCCATGTCTCGGCATCGTTTGCAACACACCGCCGCCCGACGAGTGCATTTCCAATATCCTGTGGTCATACTATTCGCCGGGCACATGTAGCGGCGGAACATGCAGCTACCCGCACACCGAGACCGTGTGCAACTCCCCACCGGCCGACACATGCGTCGGCAACACCGCCTGGAACTACAGCGCGTCGGGGACCTGCGTGGTGGATCAGTGCGAATACAGCCATACCGAGACCGTGTGTCCGTATTCCTGTAGCCTCGGTATCTGTCAGGGTTGCTCCATGGGGAGCAATGTGGCGCCATCGGCCACGGGAAGCATCAGCTCGGGCAGCACCGATCAGATAACGTACGGCCCCGGAAGGCTCAATGACGGCGGTCTGCAAAGCGGGTGCGGGTTCTGCTGGATTTACACCGGTACCAGCTACGGCGGCGGGGCCTATTTCCGGTACACCTGGGGGACGCCACAGACCATCTGGGGAATGTGGGTTGATACGGAGCCGTCCTCCGGTTCGGGATGCGCCTACACGAGCGGCAGGGGGCTCGAAGGCGGGGATGTCCAGTGGTTGAGCGGCTCTACGTGGGTGACGGACGGGACGGTCACCGGTCAGACCAACGACTGGGCGTACTACGAGTTCACCTCGCCGGTCACCACCACCTCGATAAGAATCTACAATGCATATGCCATGTCCACGGCCAACGCCGTGATTTTTGAGTGGGAAGTGTACAACTGCTCTTGAAGTGCATGTGAGGAATTCGTTTGTGATCAGATTCTTATTTCTGTGTCTCTCGGCAATACTCAGTGCTGTGGTCGGCTGTGCTGATGCCAGTGTCGCCACTGGCGGCCCTGATAGTGATGCCGATAGTGACGGCGACGCGGACACCGACACGGATACCGACACAGACGCCGACACGGATACCGACAGTGACACCGGACCGCCCGATTGCAACTTGCCCCCCGATAACGAATGTGCTGACGGTGGGGTCGCACTCGAATACAAGGACGCAGGAGTATGGAACGGAACCGAGTGCTTATACGAGAATACAGCGGTGGTGTGTGATTCCCCGCCGGTGGACATCTGCGTGGGAGACACGGCGTGGAACTACGACGCCGATGGGGCCTGTGTCGCGGCCCTATGGGCCCTATGTGAGTACGATCACGATGAGATCTACTGTAGCGGAGGCTGCGACATGGGTGCCTGCCTGGGTTGCTCCATGGGGAGCAATGTGGCGCCCTCAGCCACGGGAAGCATCAGCGCGGGCAGCACGGATCAGGTGACGTACGGTCCCGGACGGCTTAATGACGGCGGATTGCAAAGCGGGTGCGGGTTCTGCTGGATTTACACCGGTACCAGCTACGGTGGCGGGGCCTATTTCCGGTACACCTGGTTGACACCACAGACTCTCTGGGGAATGTGGGTCGATACGGAGCCGTCCTCCGGTTCGGGATGCGCCTACTCGGGCGGCAGGGGGCTCGAAGGCGGGGATGTCCAGTGGTTGAGCGGCTCTACATGGGTGACGGACGGAACGGTCACCGGTCAGACCAACGACTGGGCGTACTACGAGTTCACCTCGCCGGTAACTACCACCTCGATACAAATCTACAATGCATACTCCATGACCGTGGACAACGGCTTGATTTATGAGTGGGAAGTTTACACTTGCAACTAGAGCACGTGTTGAAACAACTCCTGCAGCTGTTTGCGTGCGTCGTCGTACCCCCGAGAATTTGCTCGGGGACTAGGATTCGAACCTAGATCAGCGGAGCCAGAACCCGCCGTCCTGCCATTAGACGATCCCTGAAAGACGGAAACTAGTTAGTCAAATCGGCGAGATCTGTCAAGCGAAGTCCCCTGGAACTCTTGTCTTTTCAATAGGTTTGATGTACCCACAACAATGTGCGTTTTACGGGAGGAAAAGCACAGTGACCCAGTCGATCGATTACAAAGAGGTAGGACTCATCTGCGGGCTCGAGGTACACCAACAACTCCTCACCGAGAAAAAACTGTTCTGCCGCTGTCCGGCCGGATTGTACACGCGAGATCACGACGGAACCGTTCTGCGGCACATGCGCCCGACCCTGTCGGAGCTGGGCGAGTACGACGGCACCGCCCTGATGGAGTTCAAGACAAAAAAGAACATCGTGTACCTGCTCCACCAGAAAAACGTTTGCACGTATGAAATGGATGACACTCCTCCTTTCCTGTTGAATATGAACGCCCTGGATGTGGCCATCGAGCAGTGTCTGATGCTGGGCTGCGATATAGTGGACGAAGTGCACATCGCCCGAAAACAGTATCTCGACGGCTCTATTCCGACGGGGTTTCAACGGACGGCGATCGTCGGCGTCAACGGCAAGCTTCCGTTCCGTAACAGAGAGCTAACCATCATCCAGGTGAGCGTCGAGGAGGACAGCTGTCGTGAAGTCTCGGACAAGGGTCACTTGATCGTATGGCGAACCGATCGCCTGGGGATTCCCCTGATCGAAACGGTGACCGGGCCGGAGCTTCACACGCCGGACGAGGTGGAGGAGGCGATCCTGCTGATCGGACGGGTCTGCAGGAGCACCGGGCATGTGCGCGTGGGCATGGGCGCCAGCCGCCAGGATGTGAACGTATCGGTCAGGGGAGGGCGACGCGTGGAGATCAAGGGCGTGCCGCAGGCGGGATGGGCGCCGGCGCTCGTTTACGGCGAAGCTGTTCGGCAGGTCAACCTGCTCAAGCTTCGCGACGAGCTTCATTCACGGGGATTCACCGAACCCGACTCGGTAAAAATCGAGCACACCGATGTCACCGACTTCTTCTCCACTTCCGTTCTGGAGATCCTTCACCGGGAAAACTGGGAGCGCTTCGTCGAACAGGACGGACGCCGAAGGGGGTTCGAGTTATTGGGCGGCTCGTTCTGCGTCAGGGCGATCCGGCTTCCCGGTCTGGCCGGCACCTTGTCATGGCCCGGGCAACCGGAGCTGACCTTCGCACACGAGCTGATCGGCCGGGTGAGGGTGATCGCCTGCCTCGATCAGCAGCCGATCCTCCTGCACAGCGAGAAATGGCCCGATTACCGGGGCGCCAAGGGGGAGATCCAGCGTCTAAAAAAGAAAACAGGGTGCGGAGCGAACGACTCCCTGGTGGTGGTCTGGGGAATCGAGCAGGACACGTTGTGCGCCGCCGAAGAGATCCGGTTGCGCTATGCCGACGCCGTCGCGGGAATACCCAACGAGACGAGGCAACCGTTTATCGACGGATCGACTGATTTCGAGCGGATCCTGCCCGGGCCGGACCGCATGTACCCTGATACCGACAGCCCCCCGCAGCAAATCACCCGCGAGCGGATGGAGCGATTGCGCTGTGCCCTTCCCGAGTTGCCCTGGCTGCGAGAAGAGCGTTATTCGGGAGTCGGTGTACCGCTCGACACGATATACTTTCTCATTCGAAGGGGTGGAGCCCGGCTGGTGGACCTGGTAGTCGATCGCGGCGGAGCGGATGTCCGGCGAGCCTGCTTCTTCTTCGGAGAGCGGATCAAGGGCCTTCGCCGTGACGGTGTAGCGGTAGACGGCATACCCGACGATCTCTGGTGCGAGTTCTTCTCCCTCGTTTCGAGCGACGGCACGCTCTTTGAGGACTGGAAACGGATTGTGTCGCAAATGACCGCCGTTCGCGATCGGATCGTGCGGGACATCGTGGAGGAAATCGGCCTGGACAAGAAACCGGTGAGCTGGCGGGAGGACCTTCTGGAGATCGTCCGAACAAGACAACCCGATTACCCAAACGACGGCGTCGGGCAGCGACATCGATTCCTGATGGGGACCGTGATGAAGAACCTGCGGGGGCTAATCCGCGCGAAGGATGTATCAGCGGCCTTGCACTCGGCCATGGAGGATCGGGCATGAGCGATCAAGAAGATCCCTTTAAAGGCTACCGGGGGCTGGCGAAGAGCCGATTGAAGGAGTGGGGCGTTCGCGTATGGAGCGACGTCAAAGTGGTCAATACGGCGGGGAGCGTCTTCGAGGGGGTCATCCTTCCTCGGAGCGGGAACTTCGATGACCTGCATTTGGTCCTCAAACTGAAGACGGGCTACAACGTGGGCATCCATGTCGACAGGGTCACGTCCATCGAGGAAATCAGTTACAAGAAGATAATTTATAAAATCCCCGAGAAGGAGTTCCCGCGATTACCGGATCTGGCCAACGTCACGCTGCTCGGAACCGGCGGTACCATCGCTTCCCGCCTGGATTACCGCACCGGCGCGGTCATCCCCGCATTCACTCCCGGCGAACTCTATGGGGCTGTGCCGGAGCTGGCGGATATCTGCAATCTGACAACCAAGAAGATCTTCGGGGTGTTTTCGGAGAACATGGGCTGGGAAGAGTACGTCACCCTGGCGCAAGCCGTTCGTGATGAGATCGAGGCCGGCGCCGATGGGATTGTCATAGGCCACGGTACGGATACGATGGGGCACACGGGGGCGGTACTCACGTTCATGATCCAGGACAGTCCCGTGCCGATCGTGCTGGTCGGGAGCCAGCGAAGCTCGGACAGACCCTCCAGCGATGCGGCGCTCAATCTCATGCACGCGGTAAAGACCGCGGGTTACGGCCCGATCGCCGAGGTGCAGATCTGCATGTTCGGGCCCACCTCGGACCAATACGCCCTGCTGCATCGGGCAACGCGTTGTCGCAAGATGCACTCCTCGTACAGGAGCGCCTTCCGCACGATCGGAGACATTCCGATCTGCAGAGTAGACAGGGGTTCTTTCGAGCTGCTGACCGATGACTTCCGGCCGCGAGATCCCGACAGGAAGATCAAGCTCGATACCGTTTACGACGACCGGATTACCATATTGTATTACTATCCGGGTATGAAACCGGACCTGGTGGACGGCCTTGTGGAGAAGGGATACCGGGGCATCGTAATCGCCGGGACCGGCCTCGGCCACGTGAACAAGCCTATTTATCCCGCGTTGAAACAGGCCATACAAAAGGGCGTCCATGTTGTGATGACGGTGCAGACCTTCTGGGGGTTCGCCCAGATGTACGTATACGACACCGGTCGGGATCTGATGGACATGGGAGTGGTTCCGCTGGACAACATGCTGCCCGAAACAGCCCTGATGAAGCTCGGCTGGGTACTGGGACATACCGACGACCACGGCGAGGTCATGCGGATGATGCGTCACACAATAAACCACGAGATTACCGATCGCGAGCCCCACAACGGCTACCTCATTTTGCAAGGTGGCTTGCCCGAAACACAGGAGTTCATTAAAGGACACTGGAAATAAGCGAGCCGCTGAAGATCGGCTACGTCGTCAACGATAGTGATAAGGGGAGAATGTGATGCACAAGATTTTTCTGATGGTCGCCATGTTGTCATTGTGGGCGTCGGCTGCTGCGGCCCAAACGACGAACTGCACCACTGACAACGAATGCCCCGGGGATCAGATCTGCGAGAACGATCTGTGCGTGGACCCGGTGCAGCCGGGGCACGATCCCTCGCCGGTTCCGGCATATATTCCGGGCTGCGCCATGGACTCGGACTGCAAGGGAGACCGGATCTGCGAGAACGGTGAGTGCGTGAGCCCTCCCGCCCCCGCGGCCCCGGTCGTCACGATGTCTCCTCAACCAACGCCGTTGCCTCATGCACAACCCGCTCCCCCAAGGGAATACAACGGGCCGTTCGTGCTCGCCCGAAAGGGGGTGGAACTCGAGATTCGGCTGGGAGCGACCATATGCGTTCCCGACGCGGGCGAGGAATGCGATTTATTTCACTATATGTTGCTCGATGAAGCGTTCACCGACCGAAAGCCCGGTCCGGGCGGCGGTATCTTCCTGGGGGTACGCTTCCTCCCCTTCCTCGCCGCAGGCATCGACTGGGGATACTATTTCCTCATCCTTGAAGCGGCCAACGACATGGAAGAGGACATTGACGTCAAGTTCTCGCGCTTCATGAACATCATGCTGGCGGTTCGGGGATATCTCCCGTTCGAACCGGCCGACATCTACCTCAAGCTCGGCGCGGGCTGGCTTTCCTTCAAGGAAATCGCCAAGATTTACGACGAAAGTGTCTCCTTGCGGCTGTATTCTCCATTCAATTTCAAGGTCGGTATGGGCGCCACGTTTTTCCTGATGGATGGAAACGAGCGTGGAAACGTGGGGCTGGGCTTCGACTTCGACTTCATGTTTACCAACCCTTCCAAATACGAAGAATGCAAGGACAAGGACATATGCAGCAAGGATGATTGGCCCGGAGGCGTGATCGATGTGTTCCAGGCGTCTATTCACCTGACGGTGGTGATTCCTGTTTTCAAGTAACTTGACGATGAAATGCCGAGCCATCGCGGTTATAGCGTTTTTCCTCCTCGCGCCGTCCTCGTGTAAAAATGAGACGCCCCCGGAGATCACCCGTGCACCCCGGGCGGAGGTTGCCCTCGATCCCCCCGCCTTCGGAACCAGGGTAATCCTCCTGGGCACCGGCACCCCCAACCCGGACCCGGACTGCTCCGGGCCGGCCGTGGCGGTTGTAGTAGGCAAAGAAGCCTATCTCGTGGACCTCGGGGCGGGGGTGGTGAGGAGAGCGGCGGCGGCTTACCTGAACGGCGTGGACGCGTTGAACCCCGAACGAATTACCAGGGCGTTCATAACGCACCTCCATTCGGATCACACGCTGGGCTACCCGGATTTCATCTTCACCCCGTGGGTTATCGGACGGGACAGGCCGATGGATGTGTACGGCCCGCCCGGATTGCAGCACATGACCGACAAGATCATCGAGGCCTGGAAGCTGGATATCAACGTACGCGAGGAGGGCAATCAGCCCAATCGACTCCAGGGATACAACGTCAACGTCCACGAGATTTCACCCGGTGAGATCTACCGTGACGGCAATGTGAGGGTATCGGCGTTCGCAGTGCGCCACGGCGCGTGGAAGCACGCGTACGGTTACAGGTTCGACACCTCGGATCGCTCGGTGGTCATCTCCGGCGACACCTCGCCTGTGGAGAGCGTGGTCACTGCCTGCAACGGTTGTGACGTGCTGGTGCACGAGGTGTACTCCACCGCCGGATTGAACGCCCGGCCCATCGACTGGCAGGCGTACCACAAGGCCGCGCACACGTCCTCCGTGGAGCTGGCGAAGATCGCGAACAGGGCAAAACCCAAACTGCTGGTCCTCTATCACCAGCTCAAGTGGGGCATGACCGAGGAGTCTATTCTTGCCGAGGTCAGATCAAGATACAACGGGGAAGTCGTCTACGGCAGAGACCTGGACGTGCTTTGACGCGCTACGGCGCTGTTCATTTCCTGTTCCCAAATCTAAAGAGAAGAGATAAGCTCCCGCCGATCAAAACCCCATCCCGGCCTTCCCCTTGGAGGGGAAGGGGAAGATGATGGGGGCCGGCATCAACAAAGGGAGAAAAAAGATGACCAAAACCATCCTGGCAGTGACAACAATTATCCTTGCGTTCTGTGCGACGAGCTGCGGGGAGACGAAGAAGGAAGCGGGCGCCGGCGAGGCCCAGGTGGAAAAGCCGACTGCCTCGATCATGGTAGACGGGAAGGCCCCCGCAAAGTACGCGGTGAAGCTGTCCACGACGGCGGGCGATATTGTACTCGACGTGACCAGAGACTGGTCCCCGAACGGGGCGGATCGCTTCCTGGAGTTGGTTGAAATGGGTTACTACACCGACGTGGCGTTTTTTCGGGTGATCGCGGGTTTCATGGCCCAGGTTGGGGTGCACGGGGATCCGGCCATGAACAGGAAGTGGAAGAACAACAAGATCCGGGACGATTCAGTGGAGAAGAGCAATACCCGGGGAATGGCGAGCTTCGCCACGTCGGGCCGCGACAGCAGAACGACCCAGTTCTTCATCAGCCTGGACGACAACAGCAACCTGGACGGGATGGGCTTCTCCCCGTTTGGCCGGGTGCGGGACATGGCCGCAGTGGACAAGCTGTACGCGGGCTATGGGGAGGGCGCTCCCAAGGGGGTAGGGCCGAGCCAGCAGCGCATTCACAACGAGGGAAACGCGTATTTGAAAAAGGAATTTCCCAGGCTCGACTACATCAAATCCGCGTCCGTTATGATCGACTAGCCGACTTGACACTGCCTGTCGACGATAGTAGCCAAGTCCACGTGTAAAAGAACTCTTGAGCAAACAGGGAGAATCGGAAATGATCGTAGGAATTCCAAAGGAAATCAAGAATCACGAGTACCGCGTAGGAATGACCCCCGCCGGAGTGGAGCTGCTGGTTCAGGCCGGTCATACGGTCTACGTCGAAAAGGGCGCCGGAATGGGCAGCGGGCTCACCGACGACGAGTACTCCTCGGTGGGCGCCAAGTTCCTCGGCACGCCTGCGGAGATCTTCGACATCTCCGAAATGATCATCAAGGTCAAGGAGCCGCTCGATCCCGAGCTCAAGATGCTCAAGAAAGGCCAGCTCCTGTTCACGTACCTGCACCTGGCGGGCGACGAGAACCTGACAAAGCGCATCCTGGAGACCGGCTGCGTCGGCATCGCCTACGAGACCATGGAAGAAAGGCGCGGCAAGTTGCCCTTGCTCATCCCCATGAGCGAGGTCGCCGGTCGCCTCTCCGTTCAGGAAGGCGCGAAATATCTGGAGCGCCCCTTCGGCGGTCGCGGCCAGCTGCTGGGCGGAGTCCCGGGAACCGACCCGGGCAACGTCCTGGTCATCGGCGCCGGCGTCGTGGGAACAAACGCGGCCCAGACGGCCGTCGGAATGGGCGCCAACGTGACGATAATGGACATCAGCACCGAACGCCTACGGCAGCTCGACGAGATATACCAGGGCCGCATGCACACTCTCAAATCAACCCCATGGAATCTGCGCAAGGCCATCGAGACCACCGATCTGGTCATCGGCGGCATTCTTGTCGCCGGCGCCACGGCTCCCTGGGTCATAACCCGCGACATGCTCAAGCTGATGAAACCCGGCTCGGTGCTTGTCGACGTCTCGATCGATCAGGGCGGCTGCTTCGAGTGCTCCAGGCCCACTACCCACGCCGAACCGACCTTCGTGGTTGACGGTATCATTCATTACTGCGTGGCCAACATGCCCGGCTGCGTGCCGCGCACTTCCACCTTCGCCCTGACCAACGCCACCATGCAGTACGCCGTCGACCTCGCCGACAAGGGATGGAAGAAGGCCTGCAGAGAGGACGACATGGTCAAGACAGGCCTCAACTGCGTCGAGGGCAAGCTGACCTGCCCGGCCGTGGCCGATTCACTGGGAATGAAACTTACCCCCTACGACGAATTTTTGAAGTAGGTTCTCGCGCTTCCTCTTTTCCAACTCATCTTGCGGATATCCGCAATTACGCGGCGTAGGTGCAGAACTCCAGGGCCGCGCCCCGAGCAATCTCGCGTTCCGCGATCTCGTAGGAGGTCTTCGAGGCTGCGGCGTCGATCGACGCCTCGCCGCAGTTTTCACAGACCAGCGCCGGGATCGACTCTACAACCACGACGCTGCGCCCGCGCCGGAAGGTAACGTCGGTCCGGCCGAGTCTCATCCGTCCCTTGCACAGGGGGCATCTGATTTCGTGAGTTGTCATCACTTCTTCCGCAGATCGGCCATCGCCTAGGACCTTCCCGTTATCGCTCGTTCGATTTTGGTAAATATATCAAATCGCCAAACGGGCGGCAATCCGGCCGGCGTCAAATCCGACAACTACATTGACACTCGACGCAGACCGCCGCAGAGTTTACTACGAACTTTGGGCACCTTCTTGCGGTTGTCCGTCTTCGTACGGTTGGTAGGAGCACTCTCTTCGGCTGGCACGCTCTATGCGCAATTCAAAAAGCATGAGGTTAATACTCCACGCAATTGTTCTTTCGTTGATTGTTCAAATGCTGACAGCGTCAGCCATTGCAAAGGAAACAAACAAAGGCGCCAACGGCATTGAGCACTACGAAGACAAGAGGGTCCAGATTTTCGGAGTCAGGGCCGGCTATGGAATTCTTGGACTATCGTCCTCGTTGTCGCCGGTCATGCTTCAGTGGCAGAAAATTTACTGGAACATTTTGAAGGGTACCAGCGCATTTAGTTTTTATAAATGTTGCCGATGACGCATTGTGGGGCAGTAGCGGTAGTAGTCATCGAGAATGCTACGCGGGAGCATCACAGGGGTTAATCTCGACCATTGAGGCTTACTATCTCAGGCGCGTAGCAAGACACTTCTCTTTCCAGGCAGGAATAGAAATACACATTTCATTGGCCAACATGGGTGAACCGGAACAAGGCGAGAATGGATATCCCTTACCGAGTGCAGACCTGTTCGTAGGTTTTGTTTTTTAACGGGAGATATTGTTGGGGCAGCAACCCTCAACTTGACATATGGCGCCTTTCCCACCGCCGCGAGAACCAATGAAAGTGTTTTTCTCAAAAAACACATTTCCCTCCAGGCGTCTGATCGGATACAAAAAACAGTCAAACCAGGATGGTTGCCGCTGTCCGCGAACGAAGCATCGGAAAAGGGGTTCGAAATGGCTTTCAAAGATCGAGATTTGACAGATATCCACAGTTTCACCACGGACGAGGTCATGTACATCCTGGACAAGGCCGTTGAGATGAAGCGGGCCCTTGCCGCAAAGGATGTGGCAAAATACCGATTGGCCCGCGAGAAGGATCTTCTTGCCGCGCTGCTGTTCTACGAGAACTCCACGCGAACACGAACGAGCTTCGAGATCGCTGCAATGCGCCTGGGGATGAGAACCACCGGATTCTCGGGCACGGAGGGAACATCCGTGAAGAAGGGCGAGTCCCTCCGACATACACTCGACATGTATGAAGCGTATCTTTGCGACGCCGTCATCATGCGTCATCCGCTGGATGGTTCGGCCAGGTTTGCCGCTGATCATTTGAAGGTGCCCGTCTTCAACGCCGGCGACGGCAAGCACGAGCACCCGACCCAGACTCTGCTCGATCTCTTTACGATTCGCGAGCACCTCGGTCGGCTCGAGAACTTCGACATGGGGATAGCGGGAGATCTCAAGTACGGACGGACGGCGCATTCACTTGCCATCGCGTTGACCAAGTTCGAGGGCGTGCGCCTTCATCTGTTTTCTCACCAGGCACTCGCTCTGCCGGATGTTCTGATGGACATGTTGAAAGAGCGCGGAGTGGAGGTGACGATCCACGAGCAACTCGACGAGATGGCCGGGGCAACCGATGTCTTGTACCAGACCAGAATCCAGAAGGAACGCATGCCCGACCTGTCCGAGTATGACAAGGCCAAGTCCATGAGTGAGTTCACCGAGGCGATGATCGGGAAAACCCGTGAGGGCTTCGGTCTCATGCACCCCCTGCCGATTGACAAGGGCGCGCCATCCATTTCCTCGAGTCTGGATGGAAACCCGAAGATCCTGTACAAGGTCCAGGCGGGCAACGGTGTTCCCACAAGGCTCACCGAGCTCGCTCTTTCCCTCGGTTTGCTGGGAGATGATTTCAGTGGAGCCCAGTGGAAGGATCGGGACTTGGACGAGGACTTCTTCGAGGAGCTATTGGTAGAGGACAAGCCGGTGAGAACCGATGTGTCCATACGTCCGATTCGAAAAAACGGGGTGGTGATTGACCATATGCGACCGTACATGGAAGACGTTCTGGTTCGCATGCTCAAGGTTCGAGAGCGTGGCGACATCTACCGCGCGGCCACAGTGCGGGCGCTGAGGAGGCCGGAATCGATCAAGGGAATGCTGATGATCGAGGAGCGTGGGTTCACCGAGGAGGAGTTGAGATCCGTCGCAGCGATCTCCCCGGGATGCACGGTCAATATAATAAAGGAAGCGACGGTGGTCAGAAAGCTCAGGTTGAAGCTGCCGGCTATCATCGAGAACATCCCTCACATGGCCTGCTCCAACAAGGCGTGCATATCTCGCGTGGAGCACCAGGAGTCGGTCAAACCGGTATTGTTGAGAGCCGGAGACGAAAAGGTCCGTTGCCACTATTGCGATCAACTGATGACATCGGCGCAGATCATCTGACGGGACGGAAAGGAGCGAAGGTAATGCCCGACGGGAGTGCGCGCAGCGAGATCTGGTTTCTGACCGCGCGTGCTGACAGATTCGATTACGCCGATTCCCTGCTGGGACGCTTCATCGAGCTCCTCGATGACTATCCCCTCGCCGATGCGGTTGGGCGCAAAGACGTGGTGCCCGTGAAAATCCACTTCGGGAGCAGGGGCGCCATACAGACCGTCCGACCTCCGTTCGTTGCGGAGGTCGTCAGGGCGCTGAAAAAGATCGGCGCTCACCCGTTTGTGACGGATACCGTACGGATGTTGGGACATGAGTACCTGGAGGTCGCGAACCGAAACGGATATAACCGGGCCACTCTGGGCGCCCCGGTGTTTCTGGCGGACGGGATCTTCGGGAATGACTCCATAGAGATGGATGCCGGCGAGCTTCTGGGGACGCAGTGCGTTGCTTCAGCAATCCACGACGCGTCCTCGATGGTTGTCTTGAGTCACGTCAAGGGACATATCCAGGCCGGCTTTGGAGGCGCGATAAAGCATGTGGCCATGGGAGGTGTAAGCTCGCACCCGCGACAAGGTACCTGGGAGAAGTGCAGGGGCAAGGCACATTTCCTGATGGGGACCATCCCCGAGTGGAAGGGGGCCGACACCTGTGCTTTGTGCGGTATCTGCGAGAGGCACTGCCCCATGGGCGCAATCGAGATCGTCGATGACGAGGTGACCGTATCGGACGACTGCTGGCGCTGCGGTCGGTGCATATCCGCGTGCCCGGAACAGGCGTTGTTCACGCCCAAGGATGATGATCTGTTCCAGAAAGCACTGGCGGCCCAGGCGCGCACGGTGCTGAGCACCTTCTCGCCAGGCAAGGTGGTGTACGTGAACTTCATGATGGAGATGCAACCCGAGTGCGACTGCATGGACATCTGCGACGTGCCCATGATTCAGAACGTCGGTGTGCTCATCGGAACGGACCCGGTGGCCGTTGACGCGGCAACCCTCGACATGGTGGCCGATGCGCCATTGCTGCTCGGTTCGCGTGCCGACCGGCTCATCCGGGATGGCTATGATGGCCGGGATCCCTTCGGCGCCGTCCACTTGAAAAACTCCTGGGGACACGTTCGCCACGCTGCAAAGATGGATCTCGGTCGGATGGATTATACAATCAAGCGGGTTTAAGGTTTTCGTATTCCCTTTTGCATTCCCTTTTTTCTTCCCTTTTTCTTCCCTTTTTTCTTCCCTTTTTTCTTCCCTTTTTTCTTCGCCTGTTCGTTCTTGATTGTCTTCATGGCGTGCTTCGCCCGGTTGGCGACCTTCTTTGACTTGTCCTTGCTTGCCTTGTCGAGGGCAGGCATCACCATCGGGTCCAGATCTCCTATCTTCCCGAGCGCCTGTACGGCCCGGAACCTGCAGTCATCGTAATCGTCGTCGATCGCAATCACCAGCGCGCGGATGGCGTCCTTTGCGGGAGGACCGATTTCACCGAGGATGTTGGCCGAATTGGTTCTTATCCAACCATCTTTGTCTTCAAGACCGTTTATAAGCGCCGGGACGGCCCTGGTACCGAAGGAGGGCATTCTGTTTCGGATCTCGCGCAAAAGGGATATCTCGTTTCCTGCCTCGTCGATATACGACAGAGTCCGGGTGGGCGTGTTCTTGCCCAGGTGCGCTATCAGGGCTTCGATGGCCGGGTCTCCGATCTGCACGAGGGCTTTCCAGGTCCATAGACGGACCTTGCGATCTTTGTCGGCCATGTTGGAAATGAGCGGTTCTATCGCGCTGCCGTCGCCGATGGATCCCAGGGCGCGTGCCGCAGCCGTCTGAACTCGAGGGTGATTGTCGCCGAGCGCCTTCACAAGTTGCGGGATCTCCGAGGTCGCGTCTGTTCCCAGCTCCTTCAGACGAAGGGCAGCGGCGCGACGAATCCGGTGATCCGAGTGTTCCAGCAGATCGGCGGCGGCGGATGAGTCGGCTCTGGAGAGGAGGTCGATCATCTCGGACACTTCGGCGAGGACGCGATTTCGCTCGTCGAGGTCAGGAACAGGCAACTCCTGCTGTTCGGCACAACTCGCAAGCACGAGACACATGAAGATCGCGGCCGCCGTGCCAATGTGCAATTTCGAGGACGTTCTCATCTCGTCACGCAGACCACGCCCGCGATGATGAGCGCAAAACCTAACCACTGCAGCCAGCCGATCTGCTCCTTGAACAGGACCATCGATCCGGAGATGACGATGAGGCCGGTTATGGAGACCATTATCGGATACGCGACGGAGAGCGGTATCCTGGTGAGTGCCTGGGTGTACGCGATGACGTTCAGGGCGAAGAGGGCCAGGCCGACGATGACGGGCCACGAGGTGAGGTAGTGCTTGATAGTCCCGCCGACGCCGTCGATATTGTCCGCGCCGATCATGCCCTTCTTCATCAGGACGTTGGCGACGCCGTTGAAGACGACGGCAACGCCGAGCAGTACGAAGCCGCGATTCATGCGGGTACCTCGTTTCTCCCAAGAGCCTTATCAATAGACCGCATTGAGCAATTCCTTTCCGAATAGGATGATCCCCGTGCACAGCACGCCCCATACGACGCCGTTGACCAGAAGTGGGATGTCGGTGAAGACCGTTCGCGTGGGGTCGCCCCCCGATTCGGAATGATAGACCAGGTAAAGGTATCGAAATATTCCGTAGAGGACCAGCGGCACGCTGAGGATCAACAACCTCGAGCCCACGAGGGCGACCGTTCGTTCATCCACCGTATAGAGGATGTAGCAGACCACCGTGGCTGCGGTCACGATGGAGATCATCTGGTCCAGGAACGACGTGTTGTAATATGCCAGGACCTTGCGGTGCTCCCTGGCCTTCTCTCCTAGCAGAACCACCTCGGCGCGTCGCTTTGTGAAACCGAGGAAGAGGGAGATGGTGACCGCGCACAGGATCAACCAGGTAGACGGCATCACCGAGATGGCCGCGGCGCCGGCGAGGATACGCAGAACGAAGCCCGCTGCGATGATGAGCACGTCGATTATTACCAGGTGCTTGAGCCCGAGCGAGTAGGCGAGGTTGATTACGAGGTAGAGGCCGAGCACCAGGGCGGAGGTGGTGTTGAGGAGGGACAGGGCCATGGCGAGCGAGACGACTGCGGCCAGCGCGAACCCGACAGGCCCCGTCCAGAGCGGCAGCGTGCCGGCGGCAAGGGGACGTGTCTTCTTGGTTGGGTGTCGTCGATCCTCCTTCACGTCGCGAAAGTCATTGAGCATGTAGATCGCGGTCGACGCCAGGCAGAAGGCGGCGAAGGCTATCAGCGCGTGCGATATGGCGTCGATGTCTGTGGCCCGCCCCGAGAAGATGATGGCGGTGAACACGAAGATGTTCTTTATCCATTGCTTGGGTCGGGCCAATCGTAGCAGTGCGCCTGGCTTGGTCATGGTCGGTATTGATACCATAGACGAGAGCGAAAGAGGAGACCCCACCCCCGGCCCCTCCCCATTGCGAGGGGAGCAGCTTGTCCGGAAAGAGGAAAACGCGGGAGGGGCGGAAGAAGTTGGTAATCTTTACTGATCTGTTAGCCTTTTTAGCTCGTGTCGTATTTGCTCGATGGCCTCATCGACCTGTTCAAGAACACACTCGTTTCTTAGCCGCAAGATTGTGAAACCGGCGTTTTCAAGGACGGCGTCTCGCTCCCTGTCATACTCAATTGCCTTGTCGTGAATGCTGCCATCTACTTCCACAATCAGGCCGGTGTCGGCATTGAAAAAATCGACGATGAACCCCAAAATGAGTTGCTGACGTCTGAATTTGTATCCATCGATTTTCTTCCCACTTGCGGCCGCCCACAAAACAGCTTCCGCCACGGTCGGTGCCTTGCGAAATGATCGAGAAAGCTCAACCTTTTCGTCTCGCACCCGTTGTCCCCGAATGCTCATTTTTTCAGCCACAGCTTCTCCCGTCTTTAACCCTGCCAAATTCGCCAGCCAGCCGTGTCAGTATGAGTATGTTCGCCCCTCCCAATGGGGAGGGGTTGGGGTGGGGTCTTCGCCAGCCAGCCGTGTCAGTATGAGTATGTTCGCCCCTCCGCAATGGGGAGGGGTTGGGGTGGGGTCTTCGCCAGCCAGCCGTGTCAGTATGAGTATGTTCGCCCCTCCCCGCAATGGGGAGGGGTTGGGGTGGGGTCTTCGCCAGCCAGCCGTGTCAGTATGAGTATGTTCGCCCCTCCCCGCAATGGGGAGGGGAGGGGGTGGGGTCTTCGCCAGCCAGCCGTGTCAGTATGAGTATGTTCGCCCCTCCCCGCAATGGGGAGGGGTTGGGGTGGGGTCTTGTATGGGAGTTCCAAAATCTGTATAGCAGAGAAAAGGGACAAATCATGAAGCACGACGCTATTGCCGTGGTCGATTTCGGTGGTCAATACGCTCACCTGATCACAACAAAGGTCCGCCGACATCGGGTGCTGGCCGAGATCCTTCAACCGGAGGATCCCATCGAGAAATTCAAACAGTACAAGGGGATCATCATCTCGGGCAGCCCGGCGCTGTCGTCCCATGGGGAGGACTCTTCATATACAAAAGAGATTTACGACCTGGACATTCCCATCCTCGGTTTCTGCTTCGGGCATCAGGAGATCGCGAAGCACTACGGCGGCAAGGTGGTGCACGGGGGGCTCGAGTGGGGCCGTGCCGACATGCATATCGTTCGGGATCACCCTCTGTTCGCGGGGCTCGGCGAGGTGGAGACGGTCTGGATGAGCCACTTCGACTCGGTGGTGGAGATCGGGCCGGATTTCGAGGAGCTGGGTTACACGCTTCTCGGTGATGCGGGAAAGGTGCATCACTACGCGGCCATCGGATCGGACAAGCTGCAAAGGTACGGGTTCCAGTATCACCCTGAAGTGGATGACACCATCCACGGGGATCGGATGATCGCAAACTTCGTCAGGGAGATCTGCGGGTGCGCCGACTCGTGGACCATGGACAATTACATCGATGAAAAGGTGAACTTCATCAGGCGACGGGTGGGCGATCGGTCCGTGTTTCTCCTCGCTTCGGGAGGTGTGGACTCCACCGTAGCCGCAAAACTGTTCGGCATGGCGCTGGGCCCGGATCGGCTTCACATGCTTCACGTGGACAACGGGCTGATGCGAAAGGACGAGAGCGCGAATGTCTTGCGGATGTACAAGGAGCTTGGGCTCGACAGCAACCTGCACTTCGTGTCCGCGGCCGACGCCTTTTTGGAGGCGCTCGGGATGGAGGTGGAGCCCGAGAAGAAACGGGCGGCCATCGGCAACACTTTCGTGGAGGTGTTCGAGCGTGAGGCGAAGAAGTTGGGTATCGAAGACCACCTGCTCGGCCAGGGCACGATCTATCCGGATACCATCGAGACCGGCGGCACCAAGCGGGCGGACATCATCAAGACACATCACAACCGCGTTCCCATCATTGACAAGATGATCGCGCGCGGAAGGGTCGTGGAGCCACTCGCCGATCTGTACAAGGTGGAGGTTCGCGAGCTTGGGGAGAAGCTGGGCATCCCTCACGATATCGTCTGGCGGCACCCGTTCCCCGGTCCCGGGTTGGGAGTGAGGCTGTTGTGCTCCGACGGTAACGAGGACACCAGCGTTTGCGACGCGCTCGTGCCCGGTCTCGACGCGGTGGCCGGCCAGTACGGTCTGAACGCGATCGTCTTGCCCATCAAATCCGTCGGCGTCAAGGCCGATCTGCGTTCATATGAGCACCCGGTAATGTTCAGCGGCGCCGCCGACTGGAATATGTTGGTCGAGGCCTCGGGTAAGGTCTTCAAGGACATCGCCGGGATCAACCGCTGCATCTGGAACCTTTCCGGGAAGGCCCCCGGGAGCGTGCGAACCCTTCGAGCCACGATTACCGAAGAGAGACTCGACCTGTTGCGCGAGGCCGATCACCTGATGATGGAAGGACTGCAGCGGCATGGTATCTATCGGGATATCTGGCAGTGCCCCACGGTGCTGGTCCCCCTGGAGATCGACGGGAAGGGCGAGGAGCTCTGCATCCTTCGACCCATTTATTCGGAGCGGGCCATGACCGCCGCCGCCGCGCCTCTGCCCGATGCGCTCATCGACGAGCTTCGCGACGGAATCCTTTCCCTGCCCGGGATTTGCGGCCTGGCGATAGATCTCACATCCAAACCTCCGGGAACCATCGAGTGGGAGTGAGACACGGTCGCCCGTTCTTGGAATCCGACACACATACTATGCTATGATCCCGAGAATCGGCGGCTTTTGGCAGCCGGCCCGAGGGAATCGGTGCGCAAACGGTATGGTGGAGAAACATAAAAAGCTATTTCGCAGGCACACCCTGGCGGACGCGGGTCTGCGCCCTGCGGAAGTAGTGCAGCCGAACCCCGCGGCGGTGGGGACTGCGCGTCTGGGCCAGGTGGGAATCCTCCTTTGGCGCACCCTGTCCATGATATTCACCGCCCGGACCGACAAGGGCGAGTCGTGGAGGATGGCGCACCGATTCACCAACGGATCGTTGGGGTTCATCCTCATCTCCATGTCGTTCGTGGGCATGATCATGGTGTACCAGTCCACGGAGCAGATGGCCCGATCCATCGGAGATACTTCCCTGGTCGGGGCGTCGTTTCTCAAGATACTGGTGCGTGTGCTCGGTCCCACCGTGATAGGCCTCCTCATCGCCTGTCGGGTGGGCGCCGGAATAGCCGCGGAGATCGGCGCCATGGCGGTGACCGAACAGCTGGACGCCATGCGCATGTGCGCGGCGGAGCCCATCGAGGCGCTGATGGTTTCAAGGCTTCGCGGGGGAATAGTCGCCGGGCTCATCCTGACGGTGATAGGGTCGGCGGCATCGATTCTGGCGGGCCTCCTCACCGGGATGATCTGGTTCTCCATCAGCCCCAACTCGTACTGGAACCTGGACATGATCACCACATCCGACGTGATCCAGGGAATGGTCAAGGCCCTGGTGTATGGAATCTCCGTGCCGGTCGTGTCCGGAGCGTGCGGTCTCGCTGCCCGGGGCGGCGCGCGGGGAGTGGGGCAGGCAACCACCGACGCGGTTGTGGGTTCGTCTTTTGCCATAATCGTCCTCGATTCGATTATCTCGTTGTTGGCCCATGTAGCGTCTGGTGGGGCATGATAGATTTCGACAATATTTCCATAACTTTGGGCGGTCGGAGGATATTGACCGGCATTTCGATTTCCATTTTGGAAGGTGAGATATTCTGCATCATCGGGCGCTCCGGTGTAGGCAAGAGCGTCATGATCAAGCAACTGGTCGGGCTCCTCAAGCCGGATGCGGGTTCTATCCGTTTCGAGGGCGAAGAAGTATCGACGATGAACGAGCGACAGTTGACGGGTCTGCGGCGCAAGTGCGGTATGGTTTTTCAGCACGCGACCCTGTTCGATTCCATGTCATGCGTGGAGAACGTGGCTCTTCCCCTTCGAAAGCACCTGAGATTGTCTGCTGTTCGCGCACGGGAGCGCGCCCTCGGGTATCTCGCGCAAGTGGGTGTGGAGCATCTTGCGGATCGCGATCCGGCGACACTCGGGCCGGGCCTCCGAAAGCTAGTCGCCATCGCGCGAACCATGACCATGGAACCTCGCGCCATTCTCTTCGACGAGCCGACCACCGGCCTGGACCCGCTCGCGGCCAGGAAATTCGATACTCTCGTGAGGAGCTCCGCGGCCCGAACACGTGTTACGCAGGTCGTGGTATCGCACGACGTCAGGTCCATTTTCGATATCGCGCAAAGGGTGGCGATGCTTCACGAGGGGCGTCTCCGGTTTCTGGGAACTGTTCAGGAATTGGCCCAGTGCACGGATTCCGTGGTACGAGGCTTCATAGAGGGGAAACCCGAGGAAGTGGGTGTGCAATGAGCGCCGGCGGGCGTGACGAGAGGCATCTGGAGTTCAAGGTCGGGGCGATGATACTCGTCGCGCTGGCCTTGTTGGTTACGTTCGTTCTCATCCTGGGCGATTGGCATTTCGGGGAGCGCAGGCAGGTGGACGTCTATTTCCAGAATCCGGGTGGGTTGACCGCCGGCGCCGTGGTGAAGGTTGCAGGCCGCAAGGTGGGCGTGATCGCCGAGATGACCTTCCTGGGACAGACCGGCCCGATTCACCCGGCCTCCGGGCGACCTTCGCTGGTCAGGACCCGGGTGGAGATCGACGAGGAAGTAGCCCGGACCATGCGCAAGGACGTCAGGTTTTACATCACCACAAAGGGAATGCTCGGCGATCCTTTCCTGGAGATCGATCCCGGCGTGCATCCGGAGCTGCTGGATCCAAAGGTCCCGGTGTTCGGCACCGACCCGCCGCGCCTCGATCTCTTCCTGGCTGACGCCGCGGAACTGGTGACCGGCCTCAACAGGCTCCTGCAGACCAACGCCGACAATCTCGATACGCTCCTGGGCGGCACGGCGCGGCTCGTGGGGGAGTTGGAGGCCGTGGTCGCGGAAGATGGAGGTACGGGAGAGAGGGCCAGGATCGGGAAGATCATGGACGGGGTGGAGAATCTCGTGGAGGAGACCAGGACGCTGGTCCAGAGCGCACAGGACAAGTTTATGGATGACCCGGGGGTCGAGCGTACCCTGGACAACCTCGAATCGATAACGACCAAGCTGGACAGGGAGATCAATCCACTCCTCAAAGACACGCGCAAGGCGCTCGCAATCATCGATCGCCTTGGTGACACCATAGGTCCGGAAGAACAGAAGAACATCAAGAACGCCCTGGCCAAGCTCGATGACATCGCGACACGAGCGGACCGCACCCTCGCCAAGGTCGATACGATGGTCGAAAAGATGCGCAGGGGAGAGGGCACCATCGGGCAGCTCATGGGCGACGAGGAGATCTACGACGACCTCAAGGAATTGCTCCGCGACATCAAGCATCATCCCTGGAAGCTCATCTGGGAAGACTGAAAATCCATTACATTCAACGAGTTGCACAGTGCAAATCTTCGTTTTGGGCGCCGGGCGGCCGAGTTTCTCAGTGCAAATCTTCGTTTTGGGCGTCGGGCGGCCGAGTTGCACAGTGCAAATCTTCGTTTTTTACGCCGGTCGGTCGAGTTGCACAGTGCAAATCTTCATTTTGGGCGTCGGCAGGCGAGTTGCACGGTGCAAATCTTCATTTTGGGCGTCGGGCGGCCGAGTTGCACGGCGCAAAGCGCTTTCCCGGCGGTCCGGGCCGCGAATTGCATTGAAAAAACGGCGATATCCGGTGTCTTTATCGGGAGTTGCGCGCGAAGAGCGGATTATTGGACAGGCTCGGAGCCGGTTTCTTCCTTGGAGTCCTCGACGGTCTGGCCGGGCTTGCGGGTCGAGGGCCTGACTCGCTTGGCGAGTTCCACCTCCCCGGCCGCTCTGAGCATGTGGCTGATGAGATTCGCCGTGGTGGAGAACGTGCGGTCGTATCGCTCCATGGCCTCCCGCTTGTCCACCAGGGTCTGGTCGGCATCGCGCTTGTCGTCCGATACGGCCTGGATCGCATGCGCCAGCTCCTCGAGCCCGGTTGCAAGCGGTTTCTTCCACGCGCCGAGATCCATGGAGAGCCCTATTTTTACCGGCCTGGGCGGCGCTATCGATCCGGATCCGAGATTGCGCAGGACCAGCGCTCCCAGTCTCTGAACGGCCACCGGGTCACGGGGCGTAGCGCCCTCGAAGCCGAGCTCGCGCGTGAAGTCGGGGCCGTATATCGTTTCGGACGCCTCCCTGATGTCCACGAGATGGGCGTTGACGTTTGCGCTATCCTCGTCGCGCTCGGTCACCAGCCTCGAATCGTCGGAAGTCTCGTTCAGGTTGGCGTCGTCCGCCCGGATCATGGCCTCGGTGTCGCCCCTGAGCTTGACCACCGCCAGCTTGAGGAGCGTCCTGGTCGCCGGCGCGGCCTCGGGGCCCAGGATGTCGGCCATGCCCGTTGCCATCTTGTCCTCGTATCCGTTACCGGCCGACTGAACCGTGCTCGACGACTTCTGTCTATCGAGTACCATTTTCGAACCCATGCGGTTTTCTCCTTTCGGATCTTGCCGCGAGATCTCCTCGCGAGAGTTGATGATGCAGAGCGATTGCACTGTCAGTGTAACAGGACCAAAAAGTTGTCAACGTAAAAGCGCAAAAAAAACCGTCTCTGGAGGATGTTTGTCCCTAATTGAAGAAGTGGGAGCCATTAGATCGGGGACAAGGGGCGCTGTTCAAGTGGACAACATGGACAGCATGGACGGTGTGGACGCTCACAATAAGATCGAATCTCTCAAAGATACAGTCCACCCAGTCCACCCAGTCCATTCCGTCCACTCAGTCCACAGTCCTCGATCTAATATTGAATACAAGTATAGATATATTGACGCGAATCACGTGAGATTATACATTTTTACAGTTCTGTCGGTAACTTCGGAGGCCTGATGTCCACTGAGAATCGTCTTGGGGAGCTTCTGGTCAGGGAGAACATGATCTCCCTGGTCGAGTTGCGAAAAGCGCAGGAGCTTCAGAAAACCAGCGGAGACAATCTCGGCAAGAGCCTGGCCAAGCTGGGATTTGTTTCCGACAACGAAGTGGCCGAGTTCATCGCCTCACAGTACAACGTTACGTCCATTGATCTCGACAAGTATGAGATAGAGGCCGGCATTATCGAACTCATCCCCAAGGAGGTGGCGGAACGCCACAAGATACTCCCCATCTCCCGGGCCGGGACCTCTCTGGTCGTCGCGATGATAGATCCCACAAACCTTCACGCCATCGACGACGTGAAGTTCCTCACCGGTTACAACGTGGAGCCCGTGGTGGCGGCCGAGGCATCCATCGAGAAGGCCATCGAGAAATACTATGCGGCCCCGCTGGCGTCTTACGACGAGGTGATGGAGGGGTTCGACGACGGGGAGTTCGAGTTCGGCACGGACGAGGAAGACAGCACCAACATCCTGGAACTCGAGAAGATCAGCGAGGATGCTCCTGTTATTCGCCTTGTCAACCTGATCCTCGTCAACGCCATCAAGATAGGCGCGTCCGACGTTCACTTGGAGTCTTATGAGAAAGCGATCCGCGTACGTTACCGGGTGGACGGAGTGCTTCACGAGGAGATGAGGCCGCCGTTCAAGCTCAGGAACGCGCTCATCAGCCGCCTCAAGATCATGAGCAGGCTCGATATCGCCGAGCGCAGGTTGCCCCAGGACGGTCGTATCAAGCTCAAGCTCGGCAAGGGAAGAGAGATGGACTTCCGCGTGTCGGTGCTGCCGACCCTCTTCGGGGAGAAAGTGGTGCTGCGGCTTCTCGACAAGTCCAACCTGGAATTGGACATGACCAAGCTCGGATTTGATGCACAACCTCTGGGCGATTTCAAGAAGTCCATCCACCAGCCGTATGGGATGGTTCTGGTGACAGGGCCCACCGGTTCGGGCAAGACCACAACGCTCTACTCGGCGATTTCCGAGTTGAACAAGATCGACGTGAACATCTCCACCGCCGAGGATCCGGTGGAGTACAACCTGCACGGGATCAACCAGGTGCAGATGCACGAGGAGATCGGCCTGAACTTCGCGACGAGCCTTCGCTCGTTCCTCCGGCAGGATCCGGATATCATCATGGTGGGCGAGATTCGAGACTTCGAGACCGCGGAGATCGCGGTGAAGGCGGCGCTCACGGGCCACCTTGTGATGTCCACTCTGCATACCAACGACGCCCCGTCGACCATCAGCCGGCTGCTGAACATGGGCATCGAGCCTTTCCTGGTGACGGCGTCGGTGATCATGGTCCTTGCGCAGCGGCTCGGAAGGAGACTCTGCGCCGAATGCAAGGCGCCGGCGAACTTGCCGGAGGAGTCGCTGCTGCAGGCCGGTGTCAAGCCCGAGGAGATCGCCGCGGGCTTCCAGGCCTACGAGGGTTCCGGATGCTCCCATTGCAACGACGCCGGTTTCAAGGGTCGGGTTGCGCTCTATGAGGTAATGGTGTTCGGCGAGGAGTTGAAGGACCTGGTATTGCAAGGTTGTTCCACCGCCGAGCTCAAGGCCGAGGCGATTCGCCTCGGAATGACCTCCCTTCGAATGGCGGGGTTGCAGAAAGTTGGTGCTGGCGTCACATCTCTGGAGGAGGTGCTTCGCGTGACGGCCGCTGACTGATATCTTCGCTGCGAAGGAGAACGGAATTGGCAAATCTTCACCAGCTACTGAAGGCGATGATCGAGAAGGGGGCGTCCGATCTTCATCTCACCACCGGATCATCTCCACAACTGAGGATTGACGGATCCCTTGTGCCGCTCAAGATGGATCCGCTGGCTCCGGCGGATACCAAGCGGCTTTGCTACTCCATTCTCACGGAGGAACAGAAGGTGCGGTTCGAGAAGTATAACGAGTTGGATCTCTCGTTCGGTGTAAAGAACCTGGCGCGTTTCAGAGCCAACATTTTCATTCAACGCGGCGCTACGGCGGGCGCATTTCGGGCGATCCCCTTCAAGATTCTGACAATGGAAGAGCTCGGATTGCCAAAGGGGGCCGACGCGCTTTCCCACCGCCCCCGCGGCCTGGTGTGTATCACCGGACCGACCGGCGCAGGCAAATCGACTACATTGGCCGCCATCATCGACAAGATCAACTCCACGGAACGCTACCACATCATCACCATCGAAGATCCCATCGAGTACCTGCACCCCCACAAGCGCTGTATCGTCAATCAGCGCGAGGTAGGGACGGATACCGGGGGATTCAAGGAGGCGCTGAAGTACGTGTTGCGACAGGATCCCGACGTGGTGCTGATCGGTGAGATGCGGGATCGCGAGACGGTGGAAGCCGCGCTGACCATCTCGGAGACAGGCCATCTGGTCTTCACCACGCTTCATACCAACAGCTGTGTGCAGACAATCCACCGAATACTCGATCTCTTTCCACCGCACCAGCAGGCGCAGATCAGGGCGCAGATCTCGTTCGTGCTTCAGGGCGTGATGACCCAGCAACTGCTGCCCAGGGCCGGGGGGCCGGGCCGGGTGGTCGCGGCCGAGATCCTCATTCCGAACGCCGCCATCCGAAACCTTATCCGGGAGGACAAGGTTCATCAGATCTACTCGCAGATGCAGGTAGGGCAGGGGAAGCACGGGATGATGACACTCAATCAATCCCTGTATGTGTTGTTGCAACGGCGACTCATCACCATAGAGGAGGCAATCGGTCGGAGCCAGGATCAGGACGAACTGAACGCCATGATTGCCGGTGCGTGATGATGCGCGACGAGGAGCATTTTTGACCGTGTGGGATCCGACAAGGTAAGATGTTGCAATTGAATCTTAAAAAGACGGTCGCTTCGGGTGAGTGATAATCAATGACTGAATACCGATACCAGGCGAGAAACCAGACCGGGAAGGTTGTTTCCGGCGAGATCGTCGCCGATAGCGAGTCGGCTGCCGAGGCCAGGCTTCGCGGACAAGGACTCACACCGGTTTTTGTCAGGAAGAAGCCTCGCCAGATAAAAATCAGTTTCAGGCGGGGGGTCAGCTCCAAGGATCTGAAGACCTTCACCCAGCAGTTCGCCACCATGATCGACGCGGGTCTCCCGCTCGTCCAGTGCCTGGATATTCTGGGAAACCAGTGCGATAACAAGTGGTTCGGCGCCCGACTCCTGGAGATCAAGGGGATGATCGAGGGAGGGTCCACGTTCTCCGAGGCGCTCGCCAAGCACCCAAAGATCTTCGACGAGCTCTTTGTCAACCTGGTCGCGGCGGGTGAGCTGGGCGGTATCCTCGACACCATCATGAAGAGGCTTTCCGAGTACATCGAAAAAAAGGAGCGCCTGGAGCGCAGGATCAAAGGCGCGATGGTCTACCCGATCGGAATCACGATCGTGGCGCTTCTGGTCATTGTTATCTTGCTCAAATGGGTCATTCCGACTTTTGAGGGCATGTTCGCCGATTTCGGTTCCAAAAAGGGGCTGCCCGCACCGACGCAGATAGTCATCGACATCAGCAATGCGTTTCAGAACAGCTGGTATATATTCTTGATAGTCGGCATCGGAATCGTGGTCGGTTTCAACATGTTCAAGCGCAGCAAGGTCGGGCGGCACACGATCGACCGGGCAATGCTCGTCATGCCCATCATCGGTCCGGTGGTGAGGAAGATCGCCGTGGCCCGGTTCACGCGGACACTTGGCACCCTGCTGTCGTCCGGTGTTCCCATCCTCGAGGCCCTCACCACGGTGAGCAAGGCGGCCGGAAACGTCGTAATCGAAAGGGCGGTCAATTTTGCCAAGGAACGGATAGCAGAGGGTCGGAACATATCCGAGCCCTTGCAGGAAGCGCGTGTGTTTCCGGGCATGGTGATACAGATGATCGCCGTGGGCGAGCAGACCGGCGCCCTGGACGTCATGTGCAACAAGATCGCCGATTTCTACGACGAAGAGGTCGACGTTGCGGTGGCGGCGCTGACCAGCCTGCTCGAGCCGTTGATGATGGTTGTGATCGGCGGCCTTGTGGGGGGCATGGTCATCTCCATGTATCTCCCCATCTTCGAGCTCGCCGGCACAATTGAATAGCCGACCGATGGCCCCCATGGAAAACTCCGGCGCCGGTGGAGAAGAAGCTCGTCTGAAGCTGTTGGGCCGGCGTCTCGCCTGGGTCATGCTCCTGCGGGTGGTCCTCATCTCGGCTCTGCTCGGAGCCACCCTCGTGCTCAACTACGGCACAGTGACGTCCTTCAAGGCGCCGTCGCCCAGGTTTCTTCTCGGTCTCATAGCGTTCATTTACCTGGCGACCATCGTTTACTCCGTCTGGTACCGGACCGGAAAAAGGATGCTGCTGCTTTCCTGGATCCAGTTCGGTGTGGACTCCTTGCTGTGGGGGGGGCTCGCCTACGCCACCGGCGGGATCGCATCAGGGTTCACGTTCCTCTTCGATCTGTGGGTTATCGTTGCAGCGGTGGTGCTCGGCGGACGGGCGGCGTTTATCTCGGCGACGGCTTCTACGGTGGTCCTGCTCTTCATGGTGCTCCTGATGGGACCCGGCCGGCTCCAGCCACTCTCGGATCAGTTGATGGCGGTGACTACCTTGAGGGAAACCCTGTACTTCCTGGGGATCAACGTGGTGAGCCTGTTCGTGGTCGCCGGGCTGGTGAGCTCCCTGGTTGCGAGGCTCGAACGTACGGGGCGTGGGCTCGATCGGGAGCGTATCGAGCGCGCCGATCTGGCCACTTTGCACTCGGATATCATCAGGTCGCTCACAGTGGGCCTGGCTACCACCGGCCAATCGGGCGAGATCCTGACCATGAACCCGGAGGGCATGGGCATCATCGATTTGGGGGGGGAGCAGGTGGAGGGGCGCAACATCATGGACCTGTTGCCCGATCTCACCGGCGTGATCGGTTCGGTGAATGTGTCGAATGCTCGGGGGCACGGCGTTGGGTTGACCCCGAGCGGTCGCAAGGTTCCGCTGGACTACACGGTGGCTCCCCTGGTCTCCGCCGACGGAAAGCGGCGGGGGAATGTGGTGATATTCAACGACCTGACCAAGGTCAAGCGCCTGGAGGCCGACCTGGAGCGCGCCCGCAAGCTCGCGGCCATGGGCGAGCTCGCCGCCAACCTGGCCCATGAGATCCGCAACCCCCTGAGCGCCGTGTCGGGTTCATTTCAGATGATCGCGAGCCGGCCGGATCTCAACGCGGAGGAGCGCGCCCTTTGCGAAATCGTTCTTCGCGAGCTGGGCAGAATGGAGCATCTGATCAATGACATGCTGGAGTACACCAGACCCAGAGATCCCGATCGATATCCCGTTCACGTGGGGAAGATGGTCGAGGAGGTGGTGGACACGTTCGTGGTGAGCAAGGAAGCCGAGGGCCTGCAAGTGAATGTGACAATGGAGGACAAAGATCTGGAGGCCGGTCTGGACCAGGGACAAATCAAGCAGGTGTTGTGGAACCTCCTTCTGAACGCCGCCGGGTTTTCACAGGAGGAGGACGTGGTGGGGATTCTGGTCGCGCCCTCGGGTGACGACATGGTCATCGAGGTTTCGGATGAGGGGCCGGGTGTGCCCCCGGGCGATGAAATGAGGATCTTCGAGCCGTTCTTCAGCACTCGAGAGCGGGGATTGGGACTGGGGCTCGCCATCTGTCGAGGAATAGTCGAGGCGCACGACGGAAAGATCGAGGTCTTGTCCGGAGATAACGGGGGGGCTGTGTTCAGACTGACCATTCCGAGGAACATCCCGGCGGGGGATTGATCGTGGTTAGCACTAAATATCTTTTGTTCGTCGGGCTTTCCCTGGCCTTGTCAGGATGTCCGCCCGAGGTGGCGCCGACAAGCCCCAAAACGGTCCACAGCGACAACCCGGCCGCGGAGGCATCCTTCAAGCAGGCGCGGGATAGGTTCATGAAGGGCCACCGCGAGATCGCCAAGCAGGAGTTCAACGATTTCTTGAGGTTGTTCCCCGGGGATCCCCTCGCCTGGAGCGCGATGTTGTTCCTCGGCCGTATCGCCCTGGGAGATGGAAATCCGGATCTGGCGACAGTCCTCCTCAATCCGGTTCTGGAAAGGGCGGGAGATGATTCGGTGGCGCGACAGGCCCGATTGTACGCGGGAGTTGCGCTCCATCGAAGCGGCTTGTCCGACGGCGCCGTTCGCCTCTTGACCGAGCTGATGGGAAAGATGACCGATCACGATGACAACCTGCTCGTGCTCGATACCCTGTGGCGGGCCGCGCGTGCCCTGAACGATAAGCGGCACACCGTGACGTGGCTGGACGGTTTCCTGGAGGTCGGCCCCGCGAAGGACGCGAGGGAAGATGCCATGCGGGAGCTACAGAGGATCAGCGACGGGATCTCTGACGTGGCGTTGCTGAAGGAACTGGGAGCCGATCTCGACGCGGGAGGTGCGGCGTGGCCGCTGATAATGTCGCGTCTTGCGTGGTTAAGGCACGATGAAGGAGATCTGGACGCGGTGGCCGATATCCTCAAGGTGGTGGAGAAAGCGGGGCGAGCGCAAGACAATGCCGTGGTGGATATCTTCGAGCTGCTCGAAGAGCGGACCACAGTGGACATGGGAGCGGTGGGTTGCCTGCTCCCGCTCACGGGACGTTCCCGCCTGGTCGGGCAGACCGTGTTGAAGGGCGTTATGATCGGCGTGGACGCCGTGAGGTTCGGGGATGACCGCAGATCCCTGTCCGTCGTGATCCGCGATTCCGGCAAGGGCGCTTCCCAGGCGGTCGCCGCCCTCGAGGATATGGTCCTCAAGGAGAACGTCGCGGCTGTCATCGGGCCGATGGACTCCGCCGTCTCGAAGGCCGTGGCCAATCGTGCACAGCAGCTCGGGGTGCCGATTGTCCTCCTGTCGGTGAAAGAGGGAATAGCCCGGAGGGGACCCAACGTCTTTCGGGGGTTTCCGTCGAACGCGAGCGAGGTGAAGGCGTTGCTGGATGCCGCGTCACGTATGGGTGGCACGGCCTACGCCATAATGTATCCCGAGGACGGTTACGGTCGCGCCATGCGGCGTGCCTTTATAGAAAAGCTGGGAGAGATGGGCGTGGAGCCGGCGGCCGAGGTAGGTTATTCCCCCGACGATACCGATTTTCTCAAGGAGGCTTCAGATCTCTTTGAAGCCGAGTTCGACGTGTTGTTCATTCCCGACAAGGCCTCTCGGATCGCCCTGATTGCCCCCGCTCTTGCATCGGAGGGGATCTGGTCGACCGTTTCCTTCGAGCCGGCGCCGGGATCCGGGCGGGCGGTACAGGTTCTTCTTCCGTCGATCGGATACTCGACGGATCTGGTTCGCAGGGCCGGCAGGTATCTTCAGGGGGCGCTGGCGGTAAGACACTACCTGGCCGATGCCGGCCTTTCCGCTTCCCGATTCGACGATCGCTTCGCGGACGAATACGGCGCTCGACCCACGTATTTCTCCGCGCTGGGGCACGACGCGGCCGTGCTGGTGGCCGGGGCAGTGGCTGAAGGGGTCAAAGGAAGGGTCGGCATCAGACGCTGGATTCGCGGGTTGGGGGAGGATTCAGATCTCCCGTTCGCCGCGCCGTTCAAAGGATTCGATTCCCAAGGAGAGACTACCGCGTCACCCTGGATACTCATGCTGAACGGCGACGGATGGGAGATGCTGCGATGAGTCCCATGAGCGCGCGGCGTGCGCCCTGGAGATATATGGGGCCTCTCTTGATGGAAAAGAAGATCATCGTCTGCGTGGGTGCCGGCGGCGTTGGAAAGACCACACTTGCGGCGGCCATGGCGTTGAGGGCGGCGAGAGCGGGAAAGAGGGTTGCATGTCTCACAATAGATCCGGCGCGACGCCTGGCCGATAGCCTGGGGGTGGTGGACGAAGGGAGAGACGCCAGGCTCAGGGACATAACGGAGGTTCTTCGGCAGGACGTGCGGCAAGGCGGTTTTCTCTCTTTCGGGATGCTGGATTCGGTGGAGACCTTCAACCGGTTTGTTCACGAGCGGGCTTCCGATTCACGGCGTGCGAAGCAAATCCTCGAAAACAAGCTTTACCGGTACGTGTCGGGATCGTTGAGCGGCATGCAGGAGTACATGGCCCTGGAGAAGCTAAGCGAACTGGCGAGCGACGAAAGCATCGATCTGATTGTGTTGGATACTCCGCCCACGGCGAACGCGATGGATTTTTTTACCGCGCCCAGAAGGATGATGGAGGCGCTCGACGGGCCCCTGGTACGCATGATGCGTCGCGCCTACGGTGGACCCGGACGGATAGGTTTCGACATCATAGGCAGGTGGGCGCGGATTGTGTTCAGAGCCGTTTCTCGAATCACCGGAGCGGATCTGCTCGGGGAGATAATGGAGTTCGTGGACGCGTTGTCGGATCTGTTCGGGAGCTTCTCCGATCGCGCCATGACCGTGGAGAAGGTCCTCCGCGGAGACGATGTTGCGTTTTGCCTGATAACCACGCCGGACAGAGCCACTTTCAGGGAAACCCGGGAATTCTACAAGAAGCTGGGGGAGATCGGCATCGCCGTGAACGCGTTGATCTTCAACCGGGCGCACTGGCCACAAGCGGGCGAGCCGCCGGAGGCTCTACTCGGAGAGACGGGGGAGTTCGTACGAGCGCTGAACTCCAAGTGGAACGAGGCTTACGAGAGGGAGAAGAAACTGGTCGACAGGGTGAGCGAGGGGTGGGGCGCTCTCGATACGGTGGGCGCGGTGCCGATCCTTCCATGCGGTGCCGGTCGAATTGAATCCCTCGACAGGATAGGATCCTACCTCTGACCCCATCCCGGCCTTCCCCTGCGAGGGGAAGGGGAAGATGATGGAGGCCGGCTTTAAAGTCCTCAGCGGTACCTTCTCACCCTGAAAATCGGCTGGGAGCCTATCTCCACGATGAAGTGGAACGTGAACTTGACCAGGCCGTCGTCCTTGTCCCGCAGGCCTGGCGGAACGTTTGGAAACGGCGCGGCGTGGTCAACGGCGTTGTACGCCTCGTCGTCCAGAAAAGGCGCGCCGCTGGGATCCATCACGTAGAGGTGTTTCAGGGTACCGTCGGATCGAAGGACCACGAGCAGAACTGTGATGCGATCCTTGAAACCGTATACGTTGCCGTAGGGATCCCTCTTCTTGTACTCGACGCCGGGGTGCCAGAGCTGCTCAACCTTTTTTTTCACGCGGTTGAAGAACGACGCGTAATCCCATCCGGCGGTGTTGAGCTCGGTGCTGTCCCCGTCAACCACATCCTTCAAGCTGTCCAGCCCGGAGCCGGCGATGGCCTGAGTCATGGCCTGCATGGACGGTTGGAGGTTGATGTTTTCAAGAGAGGGCGGAGCGCGGAGATCGGCGGAGAAGTCGCCCTGATCGGCTCGCGCGAGATCGGATGGGAGGGGGCCGACCCCGTGCAACTCCGATATCATTCCGCCGGGGATCGTCTGGGAGTCCTGTCCCTGACCGGGTACCTGCGGGCTCGTCGAGCCGGCGCCGGTTCCCGGAGCTTGAATGCGAGATCTCGTTTCCTTGTCCGTCTTCGAATCGTACTCTGCGAGAAAACGGGGCTTGTCCGGTTTTTGGCGATTTTGCGACGGGTCGATCGTAACAACCTGGCCTTTTGGGATCTCCTCTATCGGCTCGTACTCTTCGAGTTCTTCTTTTGGGGTCTTTTCCTCTTCTTGATCTGTCGCGAGGGTACGGTTCCAGATGTCCACCTGGAGGGGGGAGTGCTCTTCGGGGCTGGGCTGCAGGGAAATGATCAGGCTCAGGAGGGGTATCACCACTCCCGCGTGGATCAGAAGCGCGAGCAGAACAAAAACCAGCAAGTGCTTGAAGCGGCGCTTTTCGCCCGGCATCTGTCTTCCTCGGGACCTACCCATGGCAGAGCAGGTTCAGCCTTCCGGCAAGGAGACTAGTCCTTGGGCACCACGCCCTTCTTCTTGGCCTTTTCGCAGGCGCGCTGCACGCCGGTCGGTGCGCCGTCGATGATGAGCACCTTGAACTCCACGCGTCGGTTATTCTCCCAGGCGCCTTCGTTGTGGCCCGGGTCCACCGGGCAGTATTCGCCGTAGCCCATCGACGTGAGCTTGCTGGGCTTGACGCCCTTCTTGATGAGGTAGGTCACCACCGAAGCGGCGCGGTCCGCGGTGAGGCGCAGGTTGTAGTCGTCGTCGCCGCGCTCGTCCGCGTGACCCTGGATCGCGATCTTGTTGATCTGCGGGTTGTTGTTGATTGTCGCGGCCACCGCGTTGAGGATGTCGTGGGAGACCTCTTTGATCTTGGCCGAATCGTACTCGAAATAGACCTTCTTGAGGATCTTGATGTCCGTTCCGGTGAGGATCACGATCCCCTGATCTGGGCAACCGTCCTTGTCGTCCTTGCCGTTGTAAGTCTCGGGCTCGTTGGGGCACTCGTCGTCCACGTCCGGGATTCGGTCCCCGTCGTTGTCGGGATCTGGACATCCGTTTTCGTCCTCCCAGCCGTCGATGTCCTCGGGCTCGTTGGGGCAAATGTCGTTGACGTCGAGAATCTTGTCCTGATCGTTGTCCTCGTCGGGGCATCCGTTTTCGTCCTCGAACTGGTCGAGATCTTCCGGATCGTCAGGACACTGGTCGGCCTCGTCGAGGATGCCGTCGCCGTCGCGATCGTCCTCGCCGCGCTCCGGGCAACCGTCGTCGTCCGCGTCCCCATCCATGTCCTCGGGAACCAGCGGGCAGTCGTCGTCCACGTCGAGGATGCCGTCCCGATCGTTGTCCGGCTCGGGGCATCCGTCCGCATCCGAGAAGTCGTCCATGTCCTCGGGATCGTCCGGGCACTGGTCGACATCGTCCTTGATGCCGTCGCCGTCACGATCGCCGATGGAGGGCTCGAACGCGAAGCCGAGGAAGAACCGGTGCTCCATGGACTGCAGACCGTAACCGGCGTTGTCGCCGCGCTTGCCCGCCACCGGGATACCGTGGGCGTAGCCCGCCATCAGGTAGGAGCTGCGCTCGACAAACACTTTAAGCCCCACGTTGCCCTCCAGGGAGAAATAGGCCATGTCGCTCATGTTGGTCAGCAGGTGGTTTCCGTAGACTTCGACCACCGCTTCCATCACGTTGGGGTAGAGGACGAAACTGTTGCCTAATCCGAATGTGAGCATTGGGCCGTACTTGAACAGAAGGGGGTTCTCGGAGGGCATGAGCCAACCCTCGTCGAGGGCTTGGTCGTAGTAGCCGTCGTGCAGGTAGTTCTCGCTCTCGGCCCCGATGGCGTAGCGAATGCCCACGTTGAGGGCGCCTCGATACCAGGATCTGGGCTCGATATCGAGGATCATCTTTCCGGAAACGGCGCCGCCCCCGCCTTCGCCCATGAGCCAGTCGGATTTGCCGATCGGGGCCTGGTACTGAATGACCGTGCCCAATCCGAAAGCGTGTCGATCCGCCCGGATCCAGCGTAACTTGACGTGGAGGGCGATATCGCCGATTCCGCCCTTGCTGGACCAACCCATCTTGTGATGACTGTCATCCCCGGGATCGTGTCCGGAGTAGCCGTCGCCCGAGGGTATGATGAGGGGAACCTGGACGCCGATGACAATCATGTCCATCAACCCGAAGTTGAACATCAACGCCGAGAAAATGTAATTGTTGATTGTTGTCCTGTCGTAGGCATCGTCATTATCAAGTTCCGGACCGACCCAGCCGTTGAACCCGAAATCGAGTATCAGCCCGACCGAGATGGCCAGATGCGGAAGGATTGGAGTGCCGTCCACCGTGAAGTGCCCCTTGGTGTCGACTGCGGAACGGAAGAGCCTGGACTCCATGCCGGCTCCGTCGGCCACCAGGGGTTGGTCTGTTTTAGCCCATGCCTGTGAAGAAACAAACAATAGAAGGGCGGCGGCAATAACTGTAACTACGCGGCTACGCGAACTCATCATTTCGACCTCCGAATTCGGCGAACTGTCGATTTTCCTTGGTATTTCGAAACTTGCGCAAGCTATAGCACAGCGAATGTCATTGTCAATTGATCTGCAACTTCATTACATGGTACAAGGCCGAATGTGAAAAATCGACATTTTCATTGAAGAAAAATGAGGGAGCATCGGTCAATAAATATTATAGAAGAACCTGAAAATCGATTTGCGTTATTGTTGACATGGTTTTCTAGAAGAATTAGTGACCATGTCGTACTTGAATTAGCTTAGAAATAAGAGTAAGAGACCAAACAAACAACTTCAACAAAGAAAAATATGTCGGGGCAACGGTACGGTGCCGTGTTTCGGCGAAAGAGGAAAGAAAGGAACCAGGAGGAAAAAATGACAAGATTTAAAAGCTTAGTGTTGGTCATGATGTTCGTCTTTACGGCCGTCATGATGTCTTCTTGCGATGAGATTACCAATGTCTCGGAGGGTCTCTGCGGACCTTGCGGTACCGTAACCAACGGCGATGCCACCATCACCGGCATGGCCCAACTCGACGGTATTTTCAAGGCAGTTGGTACCCTCAAAGCATCGACGGGTAGCATCAAGGGTAATTTCAAGGCAGACATCGAGGACTTGGCGGCGACTTTTGGTACGGATCTGAGCGGCGCTGCTTCAATTGAAGACATGGTTGCGTTGGTGAAAGCCGACATCGAAGGCCAGATCGCCGCTAATGTTTCCGGTGGAATAAACGTCAAGTTCGTGGAGCCCAAATGTTCCGCCAGCGCCAGTGTCGCAGTTTCGGCATCGGCCCAGTGCGAGGCCAAGTTGGATGCCAGCTGCTCTGCCACTGTCGAGTGTTCGGGCGGCGAGCTGTCGTTCGCTTGTGAGGGTGGTTGTTCCGGTTCGTGCGAAGGCACCTGCTCCCTTCCCACCTGCGAAGTTGCCGTGACCGGTCCGTCACTGACCTGTGAAGGCGTTTGCAAGGGCGGTTGTGCTGTTTCTGTCACTGGTGCCTGCGAGGGCAAGTGCTCGGGCGGTTGTGACGCAGATTGCTCGGCGTACGTCGATGACGGTTCCGGTGGCTACGATTGTAACGGTACATGCTCTGGTAATTGCAGCGGAACCTGCGAGGTTGAAGCCGAAGCCGAGTGCTCCGGCGAGTGCCACGGCTCCTGCGAACTCCAGGGTCCGGAAGCAGAAGCCAGTTGCACAGGCGATCTGGGTTGTAAAGGATCTTGCGAGGGCAGTTGCTCGGGTAGTTGCGAGGGTGAAATCTCCGCTCCCAGTTGCGAAGGTCAAGCCTCGTGTGATGCTGATGTGTCCGCCAAATGCGAAGCGCAGGCTTCCGCACAGGCGTCCGCCAGCCTCGAGTGCACTCCTCCCAAGCTGGAGCTCGATTACAACTTCAACGCCAGCCTCGACGCCGAGGGTCAGGTTGCGTTCCTAGCCAAGATGGAAGAATTCAAGGTCAAGATGATCGGTATCATCAAGGGAATGTTCGAGTTGCGCACACTGGTCGAGGGCAACGCGGAACTCGATATCGAGCCCCCGGTCGTGACAATCGGCGCCGAGATCATCGCGTTCGGCGATGCGCTCGCTGCTGGTGACATTGAAGTCGAAGCAGTTGGTCTCATTCTGTGTGCAATCCCCGCATTCGAGGAGGCCGGTACGATTCTGGGCAAGGTCAAGGGTGACGTTCAGGGCACCCTCAGCGGCCAGATCAGCATGATGGCTATCATCATGTAACGCGCTTCGGCGCACGCCTTTTAGGCAACCCGACCGCCGGTCTCTTTATTGGGGCTGGCGGTTTTTTTTACCCCCCTCCCGACCTCCCCCATTGCGGGGGGAGGAGATCAGCGTTTTGCCCCTCTGCAATGGGGAGGGGTTGGGGTGGGGTCAGGATCGAGGGGGTGGGGTCACTTCAGCTACGGTGCGAGCGAAACCACTTCAGAAAATCCGAGGTGGTAACTTTCCAGTCCATTTCGTCGGCAATTTCCTTGAGCAGCTTTGCCCTGCGCTTGCGCTCCACGTCGTCGGTGAGCAATCGTTCCATGGCCTCGGCGAATCCGTCCATGTCGCCGGCCTTGACCACCAGGGCGGCGTTTTTTGCGTAATGTGTGGCGAAGGGGATCAGGTCGGACGAGACCACCGCGACCTGCGAGGCGGCGGCCTGGGACATGGACATTCCGAAGCCCTCCATTTCCGATGCGGAGACGAATAGATCCGCCGTGGAGAAGAGCGGCGCGAGCACTTCATTTGGGATGAACCCGAGCAGGAAGGCCCGCCCCTCCAACACCGGGAGGCTCTTCTTGCGGTCCTGAAGCTGTACGAAGGTCTCGCTGTCCGCCGGGCCTCCGCCGATGAACAGGTATACGTTGTCCAGCCTGTTTGCCACCGAGGCGAAGGAGTCGAGGAGAAGATCCTTTCGCTTGGTTCGATCCATGCGGCTGGTCTCGAACACGATCAACCCAGCCTTGAGATCGTCAACCGAGATCCCCGATTGGTCGCTCAGGTAGGTGTATGTGTCGGCCGTTTCGTCATCATCCCTGGGACGGAAGACCTCGTGATCGATGCACGGCGGAAAGTCGAACACGGCACACGGAGCGACACCGTGATAAGAGACCAGCGCCCGCCAGATCTCCGGTGACGTGGAGCAGAAAAGCGGCGTGTGACGGCACACCGACTCCTCGTGCGCGTTTCGCTCCCGGAACTTGAGCTTTCGAACGGTTTCCTCCGGTTTGTTCCAGAAGTTGCGTTCCTTGATTATCCCGATCGAATGAGGTGTCCACACGTGCGTGTCGATCTCCTTGAAGATGTCGCGGAGGGTCTTCCCGTTTACGGCCAGGTTGTCGGCCAGGATTCTTCCCGTTGCGCAAGAGCGTTCGATGGCCCGGCATGATTGCGCCGTACCGGACGAGGGCGCCGCGGCGCCTTTTGGAATCGGCGTGTTCCCGAGCAGTTTGATTAGCATCGTCTCCGCGGTGTCTTCCGGGAAGGCCTGGTTTGCCAGGCGGTCGAGGAAGATCTCGATCTCCCTGGAAAGGCTCTGTCGGTGTCGCTCTTCCCCTTCGAACGGCGTCAAGAACGGCTTCAGCAGTCCGCCGGCGGCTTCCCTGAGAAACTCGTACGCCGCCTGGTCCCGCCAGCGTTCCTGCAGCTTGCAGCCAATGACCGCGGCATCCCAGTAGTGCGTATTGATGCACTCGAAGTACGCCCAGGGATCGACGCGGGCCTCGCGGGCCTCCTCGCAGATGAAGCGGGCGAGCCACTTCACCTCCTCGTCGAGAGCGATGGCGATGTCTTCCTTTCGCAGGAACTCGTTGCCGCCCCCCGGCACGTATACGTAACGCACGTGATCGGTGAGCTGCTCGGTATTTTCTCGCACACGCCGGGACTTGAAGAAGGGGAAGCCGCCCCTGGCGAAGATCGTCACCTCCATGCCCAGATCGCCCAGGGAGCGGGCCAGCGAGTTTACGTAGAAGTTCTGGCCTCCGGTGTCCGGAGCGCCGCCGACCGGGATCTCCACGCCGGCGTAACCGTGGTTGGTGACAATGGCGATCCGGGGGCTCGAGCTCCCCGGCGCGAGATCTCTTCGCATGGTTGTCATGAACGGGAGTATCATTCGAGCACTGATAGGTGTCAAACAGTCGGTCATTTGGGCGCTGTTCATTCAATCACTGGCGCGACAGCTATCTTGGCTGTATAATTCCACGGTTTTGCGGGTAGAGAGGAGAGAGCCAAGTTGCCGTACGTTGTCGGAAACGCCATTGAAGGGTATTGCGTCGAGTGCAAGCAGGACACTGTTCATACAGTGCTCGAGATCGAAGGGTTACTGATAAGGTTTGTCCGATGCGAGAAGTGCCGGACCGAGGGCCTTCTGAAGACGCCGAGGTCCAGGACGAAGGCTGGGCTCAGGGAGGTGGCGGCCAAGCGCCGAACAACGCCTCCTCGGCGAAGGAGAAGGAAGGCCGAGGATCCGGCGCAGACCTTTCGCAAGCTCCTGGTGGGCAAAGAGGTCAGCCGCGCGAAGAAGTACAATCCCAAGGTGGTGCTCGAGATAGGGAAGGTCATCAAGCACCCGTCCTTCGGGATCGGCGTGGTGGTCTCCATGAACGAGCCCCAAAAGGCGAGCATCGCGTTCGAGGACGGAATCCGCGTGCTGGTTTGCGACAGAAAGTGATCCCGCCTCGGCGTCCGCTCCTCAATCCGCTTCGGTTTTCGAAGCTCCCCTCACGCACAACGGGTGCATAAGCTCCGGGCGGTATTCGAAGTGCATTGTATCGAAGTGGTACCACTTTCCTCCCCAGATGAATCCGTGTTCCTCGAATACTTCTACAATCTCGAACGGGATCTTGTTTCTGTAAGGAAGTGAGGGGTTCTTTTTCACGGTCCAGCGCCAGTAGTCGGAGTGCTCCACGTTGATATCCATGGCCAGGGCGAAGGAGTGAACACTCATCCGCGCAGTTCCGGCGATCTTGCGCCAGTTGAAGGTTCCAACCGGCGGGATGACATACTTGAGGAGGTTCTCCAAGAGCCCTTCGTCGAGCTGCGAGCTCACCGCGCGAAGCGCTTTTGCCGCGCCGTTTCGCTTGTTGAACCGGAGCTTCTTGCCACCGTGTTTCGGCAACCAGTCCACGGTGACCAGGTTGTCTCGGACCGCCTGCTTGTCTGCACCGTAGACTGACTTGAAGAAGCTCTCCACTCGAATTCGACCGGGGTCGTCGTTGATGCCTGGGGCTTTGGAATGTCGACCGAGCGGATAACGTATGGACATCTGATCCTGAAGATCGGGCTCATTCAAAAGTTGCTCGAACGTCTTCCCTTCGACGCCGTCCTCCCACCGGATTTCGCTTCCATCGTTCATGACCACCACCGCGAAGGCGCCCTCTTGTTCGTTCCGGACCTCGCGGATGAATTCTCCGTACGCCGCCGCGATGCACTGCAACTCGACAATGGTCTCTCGCTTTTGAGGCGTTTCTACGGGCATAACCTCGCCGCCCGCATCGATCTGCTCGACAACGGCCTGGTGTTCGGCCCGTGGTTCCTCGATTGTTCTTCGGCCGTCGGTGCAGCCGACGGCCAGCGCCAGGCCGAGAAACGCAACGGCCGATGCGTTGGTTGAACAGTGGTATCCGGTCATGATATTTCGCCAAGGTAGAACACACCTGGTTTAGGAGTTCAATGGACTGGAAAACGTTTATCGCTCGCGCGAGGTGGAGACATGGCTTGCGGCCCGACGGGCGAGATCTCGTGACCCCCGAGTGGACCTTCGCGATCGCAGATCTGATGAGATACCCAAAGAAAGGCTGTTCCGAATAAGAGCTTCTCCCTTTCCCCTCCCGGGGGAAAGGGCCGGGGATAGGGGGGCTTGCGGGGCCGGGGATAGGGGGTTTTCCTCCTAAAAAGTGTAGCGCAGCTCCCCTCCGAAATGGAAGATGAAGGGAAAATCATCGTCGTCGATCTGGTGGCCGAGATCCTCGAAATCGTCGCGGCCCTCACAATTGTCGTCGATGTTGTCGCCGTCGACGCAGGCACGGAGCCACAGGGGGAACCCCATGCGAAAATACGAGCCCATTCCCAATTTCGGCGCTTTGGAGAAGAAGTACAGTGTCGCTCCGGTTCGCGCTTCGAAGTTGAGGGCGTGGGCTCGAAACGTGAATTCATCATTATCCCGGGGCCCGCCGTCCCATTCTCCGTTTGCCAGCACAAAGGCGTGGCCGATTCCCCCTCCCACATAGGCGTCGAGCCATCCGACTATTGGAAAATGGAACTCGGCTCCTCCCGTTATCTGGGCCAGCACCCCTCTGTCGTCATCGAAGCGGTTCGAGTCGAGGCGCAGATAGGTGGTGTTGAAGTCGATGAAGAAGGCCACCATGGGGCTGAGCCGGTAGAAGATGCCTATTGTGGCGCCGATGGATCCGAAGAACTCCTGATCCCAATGGTCATCGTAGTAGTCGTCGGTCAACATAACGCTTCCAAGGCCGGCGATGAGTCCGAACCCGGTGCGCTTTTCCCAGACGGCTCCGCCGCCGGCCTCCCATGCGGCGGCCTGTATCGCGAACGCAAGGATTGCAACAAATGTCAAACCGGTCAGTATTTTTCGCATGTTCCTCATCTCCTTTGTGACACCAAGGCCTTCGTCCATATTGCTACGCTTGAGGCCGATGGTCAATTCCTCGACACCCCGATTTGCGGGGTGCATACTCCCGCCCCATGAGCTCTCAGGTGAAAGGCGCCCTGATCCTGGGCCTCGCAATGCTGGCCTTTTCGGCGTCCAGCGCGCTGGTGAAGGTGGCCTGTGCCCACGTTCCGGTGATGGAGGTAGTCTTCGTTCGCGGGATTGCCGGCGCGATCATCTTGTTCGCCATGGCAAGGCATAAAGGAGTTCCGCTTGCGGGAAAACGCAAGGGGTTGCTCCTTGCCCGGGGCGCCTGCGGAACCGTGGCCATAATGCTGTATTACCACGCGCTGACGCACATCCCGGTGGCCGACACCATGCTCCTCAACCAGTCCGCGCCCATCTTCGTCCTCCCCCTGGCCGCGATCTTCTTGAGGGAGCGGATCACATGGCGGCACGGCCTGTTCGTCCTGCTTGCGCTTTTCGGGGTGACCGTAGTGATCAGGCCGAGCACCGAGCTGGTCAATGTTCCCGGGATAGTGGCCCTCACCTCCGCATTCTTCTCGGCGTGCGCGTACGTGCTGGTGAGAAAGCTCACCGCGACCGAGCACACCCTGACAATCGTCTTCTGGTTCGCGGTCATGACCATCCTCGTTGCCACCCCGTTCATGCTGCTTGACTTTGTTGTTCCGGATGCCGGTACCTTCGCCGTTTTGGCGGCCGTGGGCCTTTTCGGGACCGCCGGCCAGCTCCTGCTAACCAAGGCGTACAGCTACGGCGAGGCAGGGCGCCTGGCTGTTGTGGGGAGTCTCGGGGCCGTCCTGGGGGCCGGGTGGGATTTGGTGTTGTGGGGGCACACGCCGGACATCTGGACCGCGGTAGGAGGAATCGTGATCATCGCCGCCTGCGCCTCGATACAGATAATGCGCCAATCCACCGTTTTGGGGGTGAGGCATTGACCCGACCAGAGCGCATCTCTAACCGGATTTGCTGTCAGCAGCAACTAAACAAGTCCGCATCATAAGCTTTTAGAAATGTCCGCTTTTGTCATCATGCTGCCTTGGTTGATTTTCGCTTTCTCTTCGGCTTGTTGGTTTTGATCAGTTCTCCAT
>SDBV01000524.1_pt1 | contig 55155 bp, 70 predicted proteins | sample 2277081 | NCBI WGS metagenome assembly SDBV01 (sample SAMN10402039, study PRJNA504765) | marine sediment metagenome | isolation source: marine sediment core GS10_PC15, 223 cmbsf | place: Arctic Ocean: Southern Knipovich Ridge | collected 2010
GGGCAGGGGTTTCCAGGGGAATTATAGGGGCAGCCGCTACAGGGATTATCGCCGCTAGGGGAATAATTAACCAAAAACGGTAACGGTATAATGCACCAAGGTGCACCAAACCATTGACATTTCCTCCCAATTAACCTCTAGCGGTTAACTTCCCCGAAATTAACCTCTAGTGGTTAATTATTCTCTTAAGAATGATGTTTCAGCAACGCTTATATAGTACCCACTAATGATTAGCATCACGGTGGATAATAATGGGCAATCTATTTGTTTCAGGAGATCATCATTTTGGACATGAAAATATTATAAAATATTGTAAACGTCCATTTAAGAGTATTACCCACATGAATCAAGAACTGGTTCGAAGATGGAACGAGAGGGTTAAAGAAGGGGACACTGTTCTCTATCTTGGGGATTTCTGTTTCCCACATCCCGAATACGGTGTGGAATATTACACAGATCAGCTCAATGGTGAAATCATCTTTATCAAAGGAAGTCATGATAGCAAGATCAATTCCCACATAGTTTCCTGTATCGTAAATTACCACGGCATAGACTGGTGGTGTCAACACGAACCACCCAAGAAGCATAGATTCACTTATAACCTCTGCGCCCACGTGCATGAAAAGTGGAAACTGAAAAGATCTGGGACTCATATTATTTTAAATATAGGGGTAGATCAGTGGGAGTTTTACCCTGTAAGTTTTCCAGAAATCATAAAGTTCTTAAAATCTGAAGGGATTAAGATATAATTTTTTTAGAAATATTTATATATGTCTTTTTACTAATAACTCTTGATTAAATGAGTGCAGGAAAAAGAGCAGGACGAGGAAGTCACGGCGCATTAACCAAGGCAGGGCGTGTTAGATCCACTACCCCAAAGGTGGAAAAAACATCCAAGCGTAGGAGCAAAATTCCGCGTCGGGAAAAGAGATGTCGTCTTAGACGGGTTCTATTTCAGAACGCGAAGCGAAGGTTCCCATAGTAAAACCAAAAGCTTTAAATAGGGGAAAGCACACTGTACCGTGAGGAAAGAAATGAAACTTGAAATATTTCCGATAGAATTTGGCGAACCCTGGAAACTCAGCGATGAGATGCAGGGCATCGCCGTACCCGTGCTTGTAAAAGAAATCCCAAAGTCTAGGGATTACAAGATAAACACGGAACTAGAAAAAGGAGAGATTGAATTCGTTGACACCGGGGCAATCAGTAGGCTAAAAATCAAGAACAACACTGGCAACTATGCCTTCTTCAGGCAGGGAACCATGTTAACGGGGGGAACGCAGAGCAGGGCATTGCAGGCGAGCATTTTAGTTCAGCCAAATGCCGAGACTTTGGCCGACATTCGTTGCATCTATGCGTCCAAGGGGATTCGTGCTGGGGCAACAATGATTCATAGCAAACATTATACTCCACATAATGTTACCCTGAGTTTAAAGGGTGGTCAAAGTGAAACGTGGGGTGCTGCTACAGATTATAGTGCATATGCTCTAACTGCTTCTAGTATAAGTGCTGACAGTATCAATTATGGTGGCATTCAAAGAGATAACTTAGCAGATTATGCGGAAGTTGATACCAAGAGAATCGACGAAGCTTTGAAGAATATCCCAGCCGACCATATCCGACAGATTGGACTTGTCATAGTCGATCTAAAAGGTGTCGCTGGCATGGAAATCTTCGACCATCCAGATTCTTGGATGGCGGTATCTCGGGCAGTCGTGCGTAGTTATGAACAAATTCTGACGAAAGCCATGCCCGAAATTTACGATATTAACATGGATAAAGTGAAGGAGCATATCTTTGCGTTCCTCCAGAGGCTTCAAAACGCAGATAGCGAGGAAATCTACTCATCTGGAGACAGTGCAACACATCAAATCATGCATGACGAAATTGTTGGAGACTTTACGATGCTTGAAGGTGGTTTGGTTCACTTGCTGGCAAGTAGACAACTAAAGCACTCTAAACGTACTTCTACGGGGGATCAGGACGCGGGAATTTGGACTGCTCCTACACGCTGGAATGAAATTATTGTCTCCGCAACGGGCGGAACTGATGATAGTAAAAGATATTCTGATACCGTTCTCCATATGACAAAAGCCAGAGGCTACAATGTCATGAGTGCAATGGTTGATGGTGCCAAGACATTCGGCGAAATAGAGAAATCAACAGGCATGTCCTCAAGAACCGTAAGTGGCGGGCTCACAGACGCTAGAGAATTGGGGCTGGTTCAGAAGGTTATTCGGGGGAATGGTTCCCCAGCATATACACTAACCGTGGAAGGGCAAAGGACGAACCCCAAGAAATTCAAGGCTATGTATGAGGGATTTTAAGATGGCTCGTGCTCAAAAATGCCCAATATGCCACGGTGAGGGAAAAATAGATACAAGAATTATTACACCCGCCGGCAGGCAAACGAAAATTTGTCATGGCTGTGGTGGAAAAGGATGGGTTGTGGTTTCAGATCCTCCCATATATTATCCCCATTATCGTCCCAACTCCCCATCTATTCGATATCAGTGGCGATATTAGTGGTAACAAATAAGCGAAAAGCTTACATATCTCCCACTTCATTTTTTTTATAATATGTCTGAATTAAAGAAATTTCCTTGAACCGCAATCCTTTTATACTGGATATATCCTATTTGAAAATAGGTAATTAGAATTGGATGTAAGATAGAGTGAATTGGAGGTGAAATCATGAACAACACATTAACAACAGTAGCTCGGGCATATCCCATAATGACAAACGAAGATCACGAAGAGATTGCTCGTGTAGCAGATCTCTATCAAGAGAAGAAATCAAAAACACTCGATGAATCAATCATCGCGGCGATTAACTACTTGGAGATCCTCGATATGGTCGTTGACGGAGTATGGATCGGACTTAATATCGTGGGACCGATGAGCTTCAGCCACACTACACGTCAAAACCACACGGTTAAAATGACGATGGAAGCCCTCTAATGTCTACTGGATAGCGAAAAGCTTATATATCTCCCACCCCATTTTTTCTATAATATGTCTGAGTTAAAGAAAATTCCCTATTGGATTTTAAGAGAGGATGAAGATGGGGACATCTTAGAGGATGGACGTGAACTGGAAATAGTTGAAAGGGGCATTCGTATTGAAGGATATGAAAACGGGACATTTATATCAATGAGGGTTCCTGATAAAGATAAATAGCCCTGTAGTATAACGGAAATATACTAGGCTTTGGACAAGATAACTCTTGGAAGACACCTGGCGATGTTGGGTTCAATTCCCACCAGGGCTACGTTCCACACCATAATCTTTAAATATGGCATCTTTTTATAAGATGATGATGATAAATGTTCGAAATCATAATATCACTCAATGATCAGGATAGACACGTTGCACACAAGTTAACCTTTCTGGACGACAGATATGAGGAAGTGAGGAAAAAGATGTCTCTATTTGTCAAGGAGATTGAGGCAATTTCCACAAAACCATTAAAGGTGGAACTGGATGAATAAACAGCAGACATGTTCTAGACTTAGAAGATCATTTGATCTAAAAACCGTGATATATAGTAAAGAATTGTGTTCTGATTGCCTAATTTTGCATATATGTCCAGTCGGCCCCAGAGCACAAGCAATGCGAAGGAAATGAAACAGTGAAATTTAAATACAGCAAATTTGAATTCGAACTGGAGCCCAAAGATCTGCTTTTCCTCGCAGTCAGTGGTTCACATAGCTACGGCACTTTTCGGAACGATTCGGATCTAGATCTACGGGGGGTATTCATGCCCTCCTTCATGGACGCCATCAAAATAGAGGGTTCTGGAACACAGACGGTGTTTAAAAAACTCACACCAGAAATAGACATAGAGCTTGTGCCAATTAGAAAATGGCTTAGAATTTTACTAAAAGGGAACGGAAATTATTTGGAAAATCTATGGCAATTTAAAATATATCCAAGAAGCAGTAAGATTTACATAGATGGAACGGATAGATGGAATATTTCAGATATTGCACGGCAAAATAGAAAATACAAAGAAATCGAAGAGTTAAAGGGGATGGTTATGAAGTATGGGTTGTCCAAAAAATTCAGGAACCATTATGTGGGTTTCGCAAAATCTCAACAAAAAGATTTCTATCAAAAAAATAAGACAAAGTGTTTGCTATATGTTTATAGGGTGCTGATGTCGGGAATAGTTCTCTTCAGAGATACAAAAGTAGAATACAATTTACCAAGACTGCTTGAACTCTATCCAAGTGATTATGTCCAGATGTTAATGGATAAATACGATTCTGAGCAATCGGTAATGAACGATGTAATCACCAGAAACATTCAACATGAATTTGATGCGATGGAAGAAACGTTGAATATGTATGCCGACAAAAGCGATCTTCCCGACAAGCCAAACTATAGTGTTTTCAACGATTTCTTATATATGTGGTATAAAGAAGAGTTAAAATGGTTCTAACCAAAAGCTTTAATAAAGTCTAAATACATTTTATAATATATGAAAACTACAATTGCAATAAGCAAAGAGTCCCGAAAAGTCCTGCAACAAATAAAGTTAGCATTAGAGGACAAACATAAAACGTTTATTGACATGGATGATGTTGTAAGAGAGCTTCTTAAACAATATAACGTTCCAGATCAATGAAAAAACGAAAAAAGGATTATACGACCGTTTCAATATCAAGAAAAACTAGGATGTATCTGGACGAGGTCAAGCGTCACCTCACGATAGAAAACAAAGGAAGATTCATTGATATAAATGAAGTTATAGAATGGTTATTAAAAGAGACGGGATATATAGTATAATACATAAAAATATGTAAAATCCATAGGTTTTATTAGGGACTGTAGGTAAGTATATGCTATGAGTGATCGAAAGCCGTGGGGTCGGCAATGGTCGAGATGGATCAGCGTCCTATCGGGAAGTAAGAGGATTGATGCTAGTGGCATTATCGCCGTTGGAACTACTGGAACCCATTATCCAATGTCTGGATACGATTATAGGTTTGTGCGTGCAGATCTGCATTTCCAAGTATCGGACATACGTTCTATTAAACTCAGCGTTTCATCGGCGAACATGGCGGCATATATCTACAACGTAGCGGCAACCAGAACGCAACACATTTCCATTGAAGTAGACAATCAAGATTGGGTAGTCAAGAAATATGACCCCGTTATGTTAAACATAGGTACAATTGGTAGAAGTGGGACGGTTCACTATAAAATCTACACTGAGATCATATGATCTCTGCTTTATAAAGTCCCATCACCGAAACCTTTTTATATTATAAAAAAAGTCTATACGCAGGTGAATAAATGGAGGAAATATTGCAAGCCGTTCTTGAAATGATGTTGGGAGTTACAACAAAAAACGGCATTATACAGGCACAGGGGGAAATTGAATCCGAGGGGAAGTCCTATGTTTGGACTTTCAACATTCGCGAGACGACAAAGGAAGATAAAGGATAATGGTTTTGAAACTACGCCAGGTTCACGATATAGGGTCGATCCGCCTCGAAAAAGATGATACTCTATCAGTCAAATATATAGCTCAAAAAGGTTTGCCCCAAAAATTGGGGCTAGCTTCGACAGAAACAATACTTATGACAGAAGTTATAGGACATGAGGGTACGATTAACAGAATCATCTCTGCAAATATCATAGTCGATGATGAATTCAGAGGGATCGCCGTTTTCATCGGGGACAGTATAACCCCCGAAGATTGTGGAGTGAAGGAATGATGAAAGTCATACAATCCAATGGTGAGAGTGTAGCAATTGAAGTCATGACCGAAGACGAGGTTTGGGACGCAGTAAAAAACGGAACTGGAATGCTCGGAGATGATTTTCCTGGAAAGGTGATTCTTACCCAAAAAGACGGGACACTCTTAATCACGTTTGTTGTCTATGTTCCAAAGGTAATTAAGGAAGGCAAGAACATGAGAGAATATATAAAAAAGGAAAAAAAGAGGGTCGATTTCTTCGATGCGATCCTGATGAACAGGACGTTGCAACAGATTTTCGACTATCGTTTAACTAATCTTTTCCTAAGATCTCGCTCCAACCCCTAACCTTACCTCTTTTTTCATAGGAATCTTTGATAGCAGAATAATCTTTTAACAAACTCATCAATCTCTTGGCTATTCTTGAGGATAAGTCGAATAGTTCCATGTTCTCATAATTTTGATTGAAGAATGGCGTTAATTTTTGATATCGTTGATATTCCGTTTTAGCCAATTCTTCGGCGAAATCCTGAATACTTTGCAGGGATGACAGATCGATGTCTTTCTTTACCTCAAAATCACAAACTTTCTTTCCCTCTTCATAAAAATCACAGGCTTCGGCGACACCGCATTTATCACATTCCTTATGTGTCTTGGTATAGAAACCATGCTTCTCGTTTGGGGGATGTGTTCTTATTTCTCTTGCTTCGGCGAGCTGGGCCCGGACTTTTTCTTGGTTGGGTTGATGAAAATAACAAAAGATACTGGTTTTCAGCTTAACCGATCCGCATCTTTCTCCCGGTCTTGTTGGATGATCATCTGGATGGACATGAGCACAGAATTTATGTTCGGGTATTTTCTTTCTAGGGTTTCTTTTCATCTTATATTTAAATGTGATACTGTATCTATTAAAAGTTGTGATTTTAGTATTGAATAGAACCAAAATCTTTATATATGAGATAGTGTATTTTATAATATATGTCTGACCCAGTAAGAGTTCGTAGAGGATCCAAAAAAGAATTTACACGTGTTTCAGTTCTTCTAGACAGTAAAATTACCAGTTTAATGGCTAGAATGGATGTTTTAGAGAGTCGCGTTAAAAAATTAGAGGAAAAGAAACCTCGAAAAAGAAAGAAAACATCAGAAAAACCCAAGTGAGCAACATGGTGCAAGGGGTAATCGTCGCGGCTGGTGAGGGTAGTCGTTTATTCCCAATTACAGATGTGTTGCCCAAAATCATGATGCCAGTAGGGATTGATGAAAAACCCCTCGCCCTTCATATTGTTGAACATTGTAAAAAACACGGGATCGTTGATTTTGTCTTTTGCCTGAACCGAAAAAAAGGGAAACAGATCGTTAATTTCTTAAGAGATGGAAGTCAATATGGTGTTGATATTAAATATTCCTTTTCAGATGAACCATTAGGAACTGCGGGGGAGCTACATCTAGCTTTCAGTAAAAATTTAATCAAACTTCCAACAATGATTTACTATGGAGACACCCTTTGTACTACAAATTTAGATCATTTAATGAAAAAACATAAGAATATGCATGCCGATGTCTCCGTAGTCGTCAACGATGAAATTAGAATCCCGGTCGGATATGTCGAAGATGCTGGGGGAAACATCATTGCTATAAAAGAAAAACCAAAAATATCTGAGCTTTGTGGGGAGCGAATGCATGGTTTAAATGTTGGGGGAATTCTCCCCATTTTTTATGTTCACGATGTCGAATTTTATACGACATATTGTCATCCACATATGGATGTTGTAACTGATGTGCTTCCAACCATGATGCAAAATGGACATAGACTTGTGGCTTATCACGATAAAAACATGTTCATTGATATAGGCAATTTCCAAAATTGGAAAAAAGCGAAAACGTGGGATGCAAACGCTTAAATATCTCGTTAACAAGAATGTTATTGAGGACGAAGGAATGAAACTAATAAAGTCCGATCCAAAAAAGGGCGAACCTATCCGTTATATAATAAAGGAGGGGAAAGAACTGATCGACGTAGAGTTGGTCTATGATACCCATCGTATTGGAATTTTCATTGAAACTCTAGGAGAAAGACTTTTCCGCGTTGAAGCGGAGTCTGGAAAAATCCAAGAAATTTACGATGAATTTTGACAAAACCTTTATATATAGCTTTGTTAAAGACATAGTAGGTGACAGCATATAATGCAAAAACTACTCTGGTTATCATGGTTCATGTTCCTACTTTCAGCGAGTGCTGTGCTTTACGGGGGAATTACTCTGCTTATGACACATCGTATCCGTAGTCTTTACTATGCATATGCTGGGTTCATTGGCATGGGTATATCGGGGCTACTCATGACTATTGCGTGTGGTGTTTACTTATAGAAAAGTTTATAAGGGAAAAACACAATACATTTTTGGGCCATTAGCTCAGTTTGCTAGAGCGTCTGCCTTGCAAAAACTTAAAGTTTGTTTCAAGAAAGCAGAAGGTCACGGGTTGGAATCCCGTATGTGTCCACCAAGGTTTAGAATTTATGAATATTCGAAAAATTGAACCAATAACTCTTCTCGATTATCCAGATAAGATAGCGAGCATTGTTTTTGTAGAAGGATGTAACCTACATTGTCCCTATTGCTACAACTGGAAATTATTAACCCCCGATACAGATTGTATAGAACAATTAGAACTTGTGGAGACTTTAAAGAAACATAAACTATTTATAGATGCTGTCGTCATCACGGGCGGCGAACCGACGCTACAGCCAGATTTGACAGACGCTTTAACCCAAATTAAAGGTTTAGATCTTCTTACTAAAGTAGATACTAATGGCACAAATCCCAATATGATTGCTCAGATTTTGCCTGTTGTAGATTATATTGCGATGGATGTGAAATCGGATTTTTCGGGATACAGTATATGTGGGGCTGATGATGAGATGTTCAAAGATATTCAAAAAAGTATAAAAATCATCATGGAATCGGGAAAAGATTATGAATTTAGATGTACAGCAGTATATCCATTTTTGAATGATTATAACGTATATAATATTGGAAAAATGGTTGAGGGGGCAAAATTATTTATTTTTCAAAAAGCGAGACTGGAAAATGTCCTAAATCCACAATTTCCTATGAAAGCGATAGAAAACCTTAAATTCTACGAAGACATATTAAATAGTTACGTACAAGAAGTACGAATTAGATAAGTGTCCGTAATGGGAACAATTAAATATGAAAAGAATAAAATTATCTTTGCACAACCACAGCCAGATGAGCGATGGCTATTTCACCATCGGCGGATTGCTTCGATACCTTAAAGACAGTGGATACGATGTTGTCGCTATCACTGATCATAATGCCCATACAATTCCTCATCCAATTCATCTCAGGGAACATGGAGTAGAAGATCTGTTAATCCTTCGAGGGACCGAGGTAACTTTTCCCAGGCTTCATGTCATCTGCATCGAACCAATAATACATGAAACCGTAAGGGATTGTCTAGATACGGCAAGAATATCGTATATTGCCCACCCTAGCTTTAGTGGAATTAATCCTCTCGATTGTCAGAAAATCTGTACTAAATATGGTTTGGATGGGGTTGAAATGTACAATAATGGCTTCGTAAATTTCAAGGGCGATATAGACGGGCATCTTTATGCTGGAGACGATCTACACATCCCGTCGCAAGTAATGACCAGCTGGATAGAAATGGATGTTAAAAGCATTGATAAGGAAACCGTTCTGGAGAAGTTGAAAAACGGGGATTTTGAGATATTTAATCGTCCCGCCGAATAACCAAAATCTTTTTATATTGCCCATTCGTATTAAAAGTGATAATAATGCCAGTTGAAGGACGGATTGTCAGTGCGTTTTATAAATCCCAAAAAACATCAATGCCCAAACTTTTCTTCGCCATCAGAACCTCCGAAGGTAAGAAGGTTTTTCCAGAACCAATCTCGTCGCCAATGAGACCGTATTTTTATTGTAGAGAGGAAGACGCGGACATTGTTGATGAGAATCTCCGCCTGATGCAGTTAAATGATAGTAATTTTCATATTGTACCAACAGATTTAGATTTAGGAATTGGTAAAGGAAAAGCATATAGGGTAGATATGTGGGAACCTTGGAGGGTCGGTGGGCTTAAGAAATGGTTCAGAGCAAGAATGGGTATTGAACTATATGAAGCGGATATACCATACATTCGCAGATTAAGAATAGATTACGGGATTAATGCGGGGATTACAATTGATAGGGGAAAAATTTCCCCATATAATGGACCCCTTCCAAAACCCAAACTTTTATTTATTGATTCGGAATTCGATGACTCGAAGGGATTCCCAGAGGTGCCGGGGGAAAGTGCCTGTCTCTGCATAGGCACCGTGGACGAAGAGGGTAATGAAAACTTTTTCACATGGCAGTTTGGGGAAAAAGCAGAATCTACAATGTTCACGGAATTTTTTGACTATGCAAAAGAATTTGACTACCTCGTTGTCTGGAACAAAGATTTTGAAGCAAAACAACTTCCAGGCAGATGTAAAAAATTAAATATATGGCTTGAATGGAGAATTTTTAGATGGGTAGATTTAGCGGAATTTTTCCGGATGTTCCACCAAGAATCGCATTATGAACGATTAGAGGTCGCATATGCAAGGGTTTTAAAGAAATACGAGGGAAAATTAAATCGATTAGGTATATTAAAACACAAGCGAATTGAGAGGTTGCCATCATATTACAAGGCGTGGAAAAATCGTCCAGAGAAAATGAAAGAGGTTAACATCTCTCATGCTTATGCACTTTATGTAATGGAAAATGCAACAGAGGTAATTAAACTATATTCTGATGTAGCAGATGAAATAGGGATATTTATTGACTTCTCAGTATATAATTCTCATATTGTCGATACATTGGCACTGCGATATATAAATCAGAGCGCCAAAAAGTGGATAATCCCGTCATCTGGAATATACAGTGGAAAGAAGAAAGGGTTCAAGGGAGCGGTAGTGTTCCCCCCGAAGAGGGGAATACACTCATTTGTTTTCCTATTTGACTTTACGTCGCTCTATAATCGAATAATACAGATCTACTTTTTAGATCCAATAGTCTATGATAAATGGGGCGGAACGTTTACAGAAAATGGTATAGATGAATATGTAGAATTTGCAAAGATTTTTGGGAAAATATATGGCGTGGAAGTAGATGGAAAAAAATTACCGATTTTTCCGGCAATTTTACATCAAATGGAGGGAAGAAGAAATCTCCTTAAAGCCCAAAGAAAGAAACATCCGCATGGTAGTTCTGAGTATGAAATGTTCGATCAGCAGCAAAAAGCTGCTAAAGTTGTTCTTTTAGCATGTTATGGAGTTCTTGGGATGAACAATAGTAGATGGAAGGCTGTAAAATCAATCCCCGAAGATATGATTTTAACTGTTGGAAAAAATGATACGGACACATTTGTAGATTTTCGTGTTCCAAATATGCCCGAAGAAAAATTTGTTGGAATGATTACACATATTGCCAGGACAGCATTAATCGAGTCTAAAAATTTCTTTGATCAAGACGATACTATAGATGTAATTTACGGCGATACCGACTCAGTTTTTATCCGATCAAAAGAATTAATTGAAAATGACATAAGTTATCAAAATATTACAGAAGAGGATCTGGAAAAATTGTATAATTTTGGTAAGCAATGTGGAGATCGATTAGAGCAATTTTTTGATGGAAAATTTGCAAAAGGAATCGAAATGAAATTAGAGAAAATATTTGATCGGGGAGTATGGGGGAAGGTCAAAAAACAGTATTATTGTAGAACGATTTTTGATGAGGACTCAGGATGGCAACGGGACGCCGATGGAAATTTAACATGGTATGAATACACGAAAGGTCTCCCATTAGTGAGATCGGACAGATGTGATTTTTTGAAAATTTACCAGAAAAAGACTCTGCAATCTCTATTGGACGATCCTAAAGAGCTATATCCAATGTGGAAACAGGCAATAATAGAATTATTTGACAATAAACATGATCATGAGCTAATTTTAAGAACAGGGATAAAGAAACCATTAGATGAATACAAGAATGTAACAATAGCTGTAAGGGCCGCGAGGATGATGGTTGAGAGGAAGCAGAATGTAAGAATTGGAGAGAAGATTTCTTATATTGTTGTAGACATTGAAAAGGGAAAAGGGGTTCCTGAACCTGTGGATGTTACACTTCCTCCAGAAGAGGCTATAAAAATGTTGCCTCGGAGGCCAACAAAGGCTGCATTAGAATATTACTGGAAAAATAGGATATGGAAAAATATTAAACCGTTTTTAGAGCTGGTTCTTGATAAACGTGAAATTATGAGAATTGAAATGATTAAAGATGGCACGACAATGATTGATGAATGGTTGAAGCCAAAACCATAACCTTTATATATGAATTTAATGCATTGTGATCATATGAAAATACCGAGCAATGTATCAGGTGTTCTTTTAGACATAGACTGGAACCGTATGGTCGAAGTGGATCTTCCTATAATCAAAGAGACTCGAACAATTGAATATAAAGACAATGTTATTGAACATGGAGTTGACACATATGGTGAAGTGATGCTTATGGGTGATCTACATATAGGTCATGCTTCACATACAGGAAACCCGTTTAATACTCATTTAAAATTTCTTGAAGATCGCCCCCATATTAAAATTGGACTGATGGGTGATTATATTGAATATGCAAGCAAATCGTTTTTTGTAAAAGACGAAGTTATGGGTGTCGATGAACAAATTGATGTTTTTGTAAAGAAATTCAAACCCCTAGCGGATAGAATTTTCTTTATGCTATGGGGAAATCATGAAGAACGTCATGCTAAATATACAGACTCTAAAAGACTTTTACGCGGAATATCTGCCGAAATAGGCGTTTCTGAACACTGTTATGTAGCAGATCCACAACGAGGGGTTCATGCAGTATTAAAGGCGGGAGACAAAATCTATGGTCTCTATGCCCATCACAGCAAAACAGGGGCAATAGTAAATAAAACTATTCAATTAAGAAGGGCAGGTTTTCAAAACATGTCATCCATAATCGCTCAAGGACACACACATCACTTAGGTTATGAACAGCGAACATTCCGAGAAATGGATGTTGATGAAGGAAATGTGAGAATGATCACACGGCGACAATGGCTCGTCTCTACTGGCTGTTTCATAAAAGACGCTGGTTATGCTGAAGCACGAAGTTACCCATTATCTACTGTAGGCGCTCCCATAATAAGGCTATATTCTACTAAAAACAAAGTCGAAGTTACAGATATCGCCCAAGATTATCAAGCATATCTCTCAAGAGGAGGTGTAGTTTTTGGGGCGAAGGACGGCGTTCAAAATTGGCAAAATATCTATGATAACGATAACTCATTTGGTGTGCATAAAAAATGTCTCATTTAGAAACAAAATCATTTCCTGGGAACTGGGTAAAACTACAAAAAGAGGGCATAACAGTGTCCCAAAACTTCCATCATTTTTTTCTCCCTCCATCCAAAGTTAAAATGTTTTTCGATCAAGAGAATCAGTTGTTGGGTCTGGAGCCTGCTGAAGAAGGTTATAATTACAGCGTAAGAAACGGAATAAGAAGTAGGGTAATACCTTCAGATATTCCGCGAAAGCGTTTTAAAGCAGAATGGTCAGAGAAACATCAAATGTTGATAGCTGACTTAAATGATATAATTTTATAGCAATCTTTAAATAGTAGTTTTACTTTAATGTATTTATAATGGGGTTAACTTCTGACCAACAAGAAGAATTTCGAAGATTGCAAACTGATCCAGTTTATTTCTATCAACGATTTTTTTCAACGCCAGATGAACCATATCCTTTTCCATATCAAAAAGAAATAATGGTGGATTTGGCCAGTGGGCGATATCAAGAACTTTGTATTTTAAAAGGAAGGCAGATTGGCATGTCTTGGACAGTAGGAGCAATAGCAGCATGGTTCTGTACGATGAACGAAGGAAAACACGTTCCAATTGTCGCTTTCAACTTGGATCAGGCACAAATCCCGCTAAATTATGCCAAAACATTCATGTATCGTCTCAAAAAGCAAGGACTATATGATATGTTCATTGAGGGACAAAGTGCCCGTAATTTAAGATGGCATAATGGAAGCAAAATAACATCATTTGGTTGCACGGTTCCTGACGCATATAATGTGAGGGGGCAAAAGGCGGATCTTTTGATTATAGACGAAGCCGCCTTTATTTATGACAGGATGTTTCCCTCAATTACACCAACCGTTGCTAACACTGGGGGTCCCGCAATTCTTCTATCAACAGCGGGATCGATAGGCTCTTATTTCTACAGGCGGTGGGCTGACGGCAATAGATCAAATGAGTGGCGGAGAAAACTTCAAAAGGGGTATGATATACAGATGGCTGAGGATGAAATACCATCCGTCAAGTCCTACACTATTCCTTCAGTTGAGTGCCCTCGTTTAACTAAGGAAAAATTGGATGCTGAAAAACGCGGTCTTGGAGAGATGAAATATAAGAGGGAATATGAATGTATGTGGGCTGGAACGGCGGATCAGGTATTCATTAGGATTCCGATATTTACCCATCGAAAGATGCCAACCCGATCAGTGAAGCCATGTTATGGGGGAATTGATTGTGGAAAGGTTAACGATCCAACGGTGCTTATAGTCATTGAGCAGTTCGACTCTGTTGCATCGATATTAACAGAAGACGGAATTAGGGGAGACATTGATGTGCCTTTTAGGGTGGTATACGGAAAAACATGGGAGCGGAAAACTCAGACTGAGATAGCCACAGACATCGTGACCAATATTCATCCACGTTTCCCAAGCAGACTTTATTCCATCGACGCCACAGGTGGCTTTGGAGATGAACTGTTAAATAGAATGGTAAATTATGAACTGCCCTGTCGCGGTCTCAAAGTAAAGTTAAAAAACAAGAATGAAATGATTCTAGGGAGCCCTGCCATAAAGGGACTTAGTGATGCTTTTATGGAAGATATACTTTGGATCAACAATGATATTAATGATATCGTCGCAACAGAACTTCTATTTGAATTGAATGCATATATCGGAAAACTCAGGGCGTCTGGACTATATACATTTGATTCTGTGATCGATCGTGACCATATGGTGGATGCGTTGATGCATGCATGGTCAGCTGTTCAGGCTGGTAGTTTTGAACCCTATTTCACAATAAGGAAAAGACGCTAAAACAGCCTATTTTCTCTAAGGAAGCAAAAAGAAAACTTTAAATAGTAGACTCAACCATAAAGATCGTAACAATGAGCGCAAATATAGATATCAAAGGGAATATTGTTCTGGCAAGCATCAATCCTCCACAGACTCTTGAATCCATCGACGAAAGTGTTACATATTTCTTAAGATTCGAGCGGATCAGTAATAAAAAATGCCATATTAATCTTCAAGCCGGGGGAAATGTAATTGGCGGATATGATGAAAGCAAAATCATAGATTTGGTTCGCCGTTTAACGAGCAAAAAATGTGGAATAGTTCTCGATATTATGGAATTAGTGGATGACTGTGACGATCCGTCCGATTCGAGCGAAAGGCTTATGCATAAAACAGCACAGAGAATAAGAGAAATTTGTGGGCAGGTTCAAGATGCATGGATTGCAACGGAATATGGGAATGACACGACCATATGTGATTCTGTAATAGATGAAGAAGAATATTTAAAACACAAAGATTCGGTATTGCAGGAAGCCGAAATAATATTGGTGTCTGATGATCCAATAAAAGAAATTAAAAAACATCTAGATAATATTATAGCTGGAGAAGATGAAAACAAGTGTTTGGTATTTGTCTTGGGTTTAACTGGCATATGTGAAGACACTTCCAAGAAGACTATTCTTGTAGCATTACATGAGGCGGGATCGGGAAAAACATGGATTATTAGAAACGTTGCCTCGTTTTTTTATAGCCATGTTGTCTCGCATTTGACAAAAAGAGCATTGAATTATTTGGGAGATCAACTGGCGGGCAGAATTGACGATCAAGGAAACCCAGTACCAGAAGATCAGCAAAGAGCGAAACATATTTTGTTTTTAAAGGAATTAGGAAATATAGATAAAGAAAACGACACACAGGGAAATGCAAGTATTAAAATGTTGTCAGTAGATGATGGAGGATTGACAACAACTTATACCGTAAGAGACGATGATACGGGTAGATTTAAAACAATAACCGTTCATACAGATCCTATAACAGTCTTCTCAAGTTCTACCCGATCAATGGGGGACATTGATGATCAGTTCGTAAGGCGATACTTTATCTTTTCACCAGATGCATCATATGGGCAATCGTTGGCAATTGAAAAATTTAAAGTGAAACATTTAAATCAGATAAATGATATCATGTTGGGTCTAAGAGAGCAGACGGATATGGAAAAATCAAGATGGGTTTTAAAAGCCACTGTGGAGCTTTTAGAGGAGCGACAAGATGCTAAAATTTTGATACCATTTTACGGTAGCATTTATCACATTTTAGATAAAACAAAATTAAGAATCAGAAGCGACTACGATAAAATCAAACTTTTGATTGAGATGTTTGGATTGTTGAATTATGCAAATCTGCCAAAAAAAACAATTAATGATGAACTTATCTTTATAATGACCCCTGAAAGAACATTACAAATTTTGCGAATAGCACGGCAAACCTTGATTTATATGGCAAAGGAAACGGAGGGACGTGTTTATGATCTTCTACAGGTATTAAAAACTATGGATATAAAACCTCCTCATGCTGAAGACAGTGGAACATTAATTGATTTGAAAATGCAATTTCTAATTGCTACTGAGATGGGGGGCAAAACACGAAGAACAGTTTTAGAATATTTCAAACCGCTGGTGAATATGGGATTTATACAGGAGGACAAGATTGACGGAACAAAGGCGTTTCGAATGTTGCTAGAGCCAGACGAAATATTGTTGCATCTTTCAGGGTATAAAGATTTAAACGATTCACAATTACTTGAAAATTTATATATGAGTATGATAAAAGAGGCTAACGAATACTTTAAAGAGAGAGATATTGACTTTAAATTTAAAGTGGACGCAAAATATTTGACAAAACTGTGGCGAGAAGACGAAGAAAAAATGAAAAAACAAAAATTATCTGTCCACAAATAATTTATTTCCGAAAACTTTATATAGAAGTAAAACTAACTATATATTGCTATATATATGCCTATTAGAGAACCTAGACTTGAAGAAGATCGACAAGTAATAAATGAATTATTGGCGTGGTCAGGTGTAAGCATTGCCTCTATTTGCAGATTTGTTCGCAATATTACTGAGTCCTCGTATGTTAGAGTTAATGAAAAATTTGTTTATAACCGAGGTCCGGTTCAATTACAGGATACTGATAGGCGATTTAGAGAATGCTGGATGATTAGTATTTGGAGCAGCAAAATAGAAGATCAATCCGCTCAATGTATTTTTCAGCAACCTGTTCCCATTAAGCTTCGATTTACGAGTTAACCAAAACCTTTTTATATTATTCGATCGATTAAATTTATGCTATGTTTAGTTTGGACGATCCAAAGGTCGAATCTTTTCTCTCAAAATGGTTTCAAAACGGTGAGTTTCAATGGGGGCAATATCGTTATTATCATCATCCAGAAGGTTTGGAGGAATATAAACAATATATCAAAGAGTCTTTTTTGGAAGGTGAACCAGCTTTTCATTCGGTCGCACCACGCCTTAAAATAGAAAGACTTTTTTGGGAATTTGACACAAAATTTGAATCAAAAAAATTTTCCTACGATTCCTCACTATTGGACGATATTTGGAACCAAGCAATTAAATTAGCATTAAAAATTGCAGAGCATGGTGGGATGCCCCTTTTAACTTATTCTGGGAACCGGGGCTTTCATTGTTGGGTCTATGCCCGAGACACTCCTTTTGAATTTTCCCCAGATCAAGAAATTTTTGCCAAGAATTTTTACAAAGGGTTATTGTTTGATATAATGGAAAATCCAGATGAATATCCAGATTTTGACAGGCATCCAACCAGTTTAAACAGTATGGCGAGGGTTCCATTTTCGTTCCATCAAAAGAGTGGGAACCAGGTTGTTCCTTTAACTATGGAAAGGGAACCTTATATTCCCAATCTTGATGATTTCATCAACAGTTCCCTGGACCCGTCTTTCTTATTGCAAACATTTAATGCATTGATATTAAAAAATGAGAAAAGAAAGAGCAAGAGGGAAAAAACTTTCAAAAACACCGGAATAAGATCGTGTATTATTACGGCGGTTATGGAGAGCAAAGACAAAAAAGTTCCACACAACGTTAGGTTGGCATGGATTTTAGATGCCATTTTTGCAGATTATTCAGATGAAGACATGCATGTTTTTTTTAAAAGTACGACGAACGATTATGTGTATGATCGGGCACAGTATCAAATAAATTATCAAAGGGCAGCCGTGGACAATGGAATGTTGCCAGTAAATACAGAAACTTTAAAAAGATGGGGCATCTACAAGGATTCGGCAAAGGTGCACGAAAGATGGGACCGCTTTATGAAATCGAAATAAAAAACATTCTCCTACCGTGACCTCTTTTTTCCGCAAAGACATGCCTGAACTATATAGATCTATATAGTTTGTTGCCATCTTCGCGAAATATCGCCCTATGGTAGGAGCAAATATTTCGATCACAATGTTTAAATATCCGTTAAGCTGATAGATTTACGATGGATCTTTATGGTATTCGGCATTTTGTCAGCACTAAAGTTTGGAAGAGAAGTGCAAAAATTATGGGCAGGGTTGCCAATTTTCGCGTTGGAACATTCAAACTTACAGGGCTGGTCTTGTCGTCTTCAAAAGATTATCTCTACAATCCGTGGGTTGCCCAAGATGGCACGTTCTACTGTGATTGTCAGGGATTTGAAGGCGCTGAGACCATCTGTAGCCATATCATGGCTTTGCTTAGAAAGGCTGAATTCGATGAATTTGACATCAACCCGTGGATTAAAGGTCTGCGGGGAGAAAATATAATAAGTGATGATATGATATATGAAACGTCCCTTGAAGGATACAATAAACTGTTTGGCGGGCTCAGAGGAGGAAGGCATATTTCCTGCCTCTGTGCCGAACCAGAAATAGGAAAAAGTTACCTGAGTGCCCAATTTGCTGTTGATATGGCTGTCAAACATAATTTAAGTTCGCTCATTATAGATACTGAGGGAGGTTTTGCCCCTGAATGGATTGAATTGATCGCCAAAAGATTTGATGCTGAAGTGTCAGTAAAGTATATCGACTGGCGAGTTAGGTCAGTGGGGAAAGAAGGAGTAAAAGGCAAGGCAAAGGGAACGGACAATCTAGTTCCTGAATATGATTATAAGAAGTTTAAGGTTAAAGAATATGCTTCAAAGGATCCAACGGTTTATATCTACGATGCTAGACATATAATTCAAATATTGCCGTTTTTTGGAAGACCCCTATCTTTCAAAATTAAGAGCGGCGTGATGGAGCCAATTGAGGCTGGGGGAATGAAATCCATCTGTGATAGTCCAATTGGGCAGCTAGTAGAGTCCTGTAATATTGGTTATATTGCTAACGATTCCCTTTCAATGCCACTTGAAAACTTCTTTACAGGGGGGCAGATAAATTACCGGACTAGAGGAAAAACAACACAGGTTTGGCTGGGACGGGCACAAGATCTGATCGATGAATACAAAATAGTCTTCATGAACATTGTTCACGCCGTTGTAGATCACACAAATAAATGGTCCGACCCCATACCTGTTGGAGGAAAGGCGGTTCTTCATAATAACAAATACATTGCAATGCTTAGAAGATATCAAAACAAGAAAGCCGCAAAAGTTCAGAATGTGAACTGGAGAAACCTGAGAAGGCTACAAATTTTCCGACACATGACGAAGCCCCCATTTTCTGAGGAGACCTTCTGTATGACCACAGATGCGGGTATTATAGATTTCGATCCCAAGGGAATGGATGAAGAATAGTGAAAGTCGGGATAGTTGGTCATGCTGCCGACAAATTCACTATAGTTACTGAACTACGTGCCAAATCTAAAATTCGCGAATTGCTTAAACCAGATGACATATTGGTTTCGGGGCACTGTCATCTCGGAGGAATAGATATCTGGGCTGAAGAGATTGCTCAGGAACTTGGATGCTATGATCGCGACTATATCTTTCCACCTAAAATTCGTAGATGGGAAGGTGGATATAAGCAACGTAACCTTGAGATTGCACGTAACTCTGATATAGTACATGTGATAGTGGTGAAAGAATATCCACCTAAGTATAAAGGTATGAGATTCACATGGTGTTATCATTGCAATGCGGACGATCATATTAAATCGGGGGCTTGCTGGACAGGAAAGAGGACACAACGAGCCGTCTGGCACATCATAGAGTAACCTTTAATATCGGAAGCCCTAATTGTAATTAACGATTTCATGGAGACACAGGGAGAAAAACAATTCCCGCTTCTCTAATCAAGCTTAGTCACCAAAATATTTATATAGGGGTAATATTATTTTTCTACCAAGATGAAAAATATTACTAACGCAATGATAGAGAATATCGGAAAAAATTATAGCTTCTTTGGTGGCATTCAAACAATGATAAAAAAGGAGATAAATAGGAAAAGAATTAATGCCGAAAAAATATTGTTGGAAAAATATGCCCCAAAATATGGCTTGGTTTTAGATGCTGGTGTGGGCTACGGGGCGTCTGGGGCAGAGGCTGCAAAGCGGGGGCTCAGTGTACATGGACTGGATATTGATCTATGGGGACTTCAGGCGTCCACTATTTATATTCATCATCTTTTGGGAAAACCCTATATTGCCTATTTAGGCGATCTGCAAAAATGCCATGTACCAGAATGGTTCTATGAGATGATACTCTGTACAGAAACATTGGAACATATCCCCGCTGAAGCTGAAGTTATTGAAAAACTCTATAATGCGCTTCGCACAGATGGGATTCTTATAGCAAGTGTTCCATTGAACGATGAAATTGATTCATCTCCTCCACGTCAGATTGAAACTCCTTGGGGCAATTTTGAATCACATGGGCATATTCGCACATATATAGACATGAAGCATTTCACGAAAAAATTTGAACGGGTCGGTTTCGAGATATTGGATACTATTACGGTTTCTGGGGCTGGACGACAGGTAGAAAATAAATTCTATGTCAGTGCAATTGTAGTTGCCAGAAAAACAGCCCTCTAATCATATGCTATATGATAAATAACAATGTTTATATATAAGATGTAATATAGAATATTTACTATGTCTTCATGGGTAACAGGAGCGAAACGGGAAGATTTTCCCGCGAGTTTAAAGATACAGGGCGATATGAAAGCGCAAGTTGAAATTGTCGAAGAGCCAGCTACACAAAGCTTTGGACAGAAAAAAAAGTCGAAAGACAGTGCAGAGCTCATCGATGATATCAGAGCACGCGTAAAGGTTATATATCTCGGTGGATCTGCAAGAAGTAAAAGAACAAACGAACCAGAGTTGCCAGCACGAATTGGTGATGAATATACTCTCTGGCTCGGTTCAACATTGAAACGTGCGATTCTTGACGGAATGAATTACAAAGATGGACCAGCTCCATCTTTGATAGGAACCAAATGGAATGTTCGGAGGGGTGAACCTGGATACGGAGGTCAAAGGGTTTATGAAGCCGATCTTCTTGAAGGTGATTATATTCCCCAAAGTTCTGAAGAAGCAGCAAAAGTAGACGAAGAACAGCTACAGTTGGAACTTAAGGAAGTTATCGACACGTTAGGAAGCATTGAAAAGCAAACATGGTATAATTACTGTAAGGAAAAGGGAGCGGAAGATCCCGAAACCTTCACGGAAGCAATGGCTGAAGCGGGCTACATAAAGATCGAATCTACAAAAATAACCAAGGTTGATGAATAACTATGTCTGAAATGAACTGGGCTAAAGATCCAGAAAATGAGGCAACTAAGATACTTATAGGCTTTGGACACATGCCTACTCCTATAAAAGAACATCTACAGAGATCGCTTAGAAATAGGATCAACGTCAAAAATGTCTATCATGTCACAGAAATTCTTCACTGCTTGAGAAAAGCATATCTAGCAAGGACACAGCCAAATGATACTAAGATGAATACTTCAAGTAGTTGGCACATATATCGTGGCAACACGTTCGACTCAACATGGTCTTCACTTTTCGAGGACAATCAAAAAACATATAAGGTAGAGAGGGAAGGAAAAACCATCGTTGGTACGCTTGACTTTGTATGGTTTGACGAGGGAAACTTTGAAAAAGTACTATACGATCTGAAAATGCCAAAAAACGTTTTCTATAGAAAGAAACAAGGAGCTGGGAAGTTTTATACTGAACAGGTACAATGTTATTTGGCAATGGCACATGAAAATGGAAAATTGCTTGATGTTCATAGATGCAGGGTTATGTTCGTAGCGGATGATCTAGTAATAGCTGAAGTGCAGATGAACGATAAAATCTTAGATTATGTTTTTGATCGGATTTTCAGACTCTCTAACGCTTTAGATACAGAAGATTGGGCAGATCTTGAGGGACCAGACGAGGATTGGGAATGCAAGTTTTGTTCAACGACCATATGCGAGTCAAGGCGTGAAAAATTCAACAATTAAACTGTATAAAATCCCCCCTTTTTTTATTATAATAAACCAAAATCTTTATATAGAAGAGATGTCATATATAAAGTTGAAATATGAAAATTGCATTCTTCTCAGATAGTCCTCACACTATATCAGGTTTTGGCACCGCGTCAAGGAATTTGGCAACATATCTTCACAGCGTTGGACATGATATTCATTATATAGGATGGCAGACATTTGGGCAACAAATGGTAGCCTCATTTCATGACGAAGTTTTGGGGTTTAAGCTATATCCCAACGTAGGTGGACAAAAATTCGGGGAGTCCGCATGGAAATACTGGCTTCCACGAATTGAACCAGATCTATTTTTCACGCTGGCCGATTTCTGGATGCTTCAAGATCTTTTTAAGCAGAACGAAATTCCATATCCGTGGCTCATGTGGTATCCCATCGACGGTTATCCAATAACTGAACAAATGACATCGATGTTAAAAAAGCTCGATCATAGGATAGCCATGTCTAATTATGGAGCAAATATGGTAAAATCTAAAGGTTTTGAAACAGGGTGTATAACTCATGGTGTGAAAACTTCTATTTTCAAACCCCAACATTCCAGTGTCGTTCAACAAATGAAGCAACGGTTAGGAATTCCGCCAAATGCTTTTGTCGTTGGTCGAGTTGACAGGAATCAGAAAAGAAAGATGATACCCAGAACAATTAAAGCATTCGTTCCCTTTAAAAAAGACTTCCCCGATTCTGTCCTTCTATTGTGGATGGATAAAAGAGATCAGGAAGGGTGGGATTTGGATTTTATCTGTAAAAGATTTGGTTTGGAAGTGGGAAAGGATGTCTTTTTCCCCCCACAAGATATGATGGCCAACTTTATGTATGGAGTACCGGAAGAGGAATTGGCACAGGTTATGAACTGTATTGATATTCATTGCTTTTTGACAGGAGGCGAGGGGTTCGGGCTGACACAGCTCGAAACTATGGCGTGTGGAGCAGTAAACGTTTGTACGGACTATACAACTTGTGGAGAAATTCAGGGAGATTGGACATGTGGATTGCCCGTTAAGGTGGAAACCTTCCAAGTTGGAAATGCAGGTGTTGACAGGGCTTTGGCAGACGTGGATGATGCATATGGAAAAATGAAGTGGCTAAGGGAGAACGCTGACGAGATGAAAAATCGCAGCGATATAGGTGTCAAAAGGGCACAGGAAGTATATGATTGGAGCCATATTACAAGACAGTTTGACGAGTGGATAAGGGATAACGTATGAGCCGAAAAATAGAAATAGGAATGTCGGATTTAATCGATCTCTATCTTGTAGCTTTACAGGCAGCTACTGGGGGAGAAGTGGCTCCCTTTCTATTAGAATTTTTTCCAAATGATGTAAATGATGATGATTTTAAAGCATATTGGCAGGAACTCGATGTTTGCCATGAACCCCATAGAGAAGACATAGAAACATATGCTGAATTTTTAAAAAGCACATTAAAAGATGAAAATAAGTGGGATATGCGATGAAAATTCTAGTTCAAAACCCGTACATGCATGCTGGAGGGGCTGAGAATCGCCAACGGTGGTTGATGCAGGCGTTGGTCCGTAGACCAGATATTGACGAAGTTCATTTTATGTTTATCGGAAACGAATCACACCATCAAATCGATGCAGATGGGAAAATGCATCTATGGCAGATAAGACTTGGACGCACGGAAACTGTCACTAAAGAAATTATTAAAAAATATGACATAGATATAGTTCAGCTTCATAACAATCAACTAATAGGAACCGATGGGATAGCACTTGCTCAAAAATTAGGATTGCCAACGATTTGGGTTATGCATGATTTTTGGCCACTGTGTTGGCAACGTTTCTTTACGAAAGTATGGCAGGCCGATTCGGAGGAATTGTGTTATGAGGTTGATCCCGATAAATGTACAATGTGTGTTGGTGATTATTATTATTGTTTAACTAAAAACCAGAGAGAAATAGTAAATAATTGCGACGTAGGCATAGTACCGTCAAAACGAATAAGGGATATCTTTTATAGAAACAATGTTTTGAAAGACAAAATAAAGGTGGTAGAGCCGTGGGTAGATTTGTCCTTATTTAAACCCGAAACTAGTATCCAAAAGAAAGACTGGCAAGTATTATTTGCTGGAAATTATATTCCACATAAGGGAATAAATGTCCTTCTCAAGGCTTGGGACATCGTGCAAAGAAGGTTGCCGATGGCGAATTTAATTGCACAGGGCGATGCTCGATGCAAAAACGAAACTATTGCACTTGCCAAAAGATTAAAGTTGACCAATGTTAGTTTAATAGAAACGGTTCCACAGGAACATTTAAAACGATTATATATTGAATCAGCCGTTACCGTTTTCCCGTCAATTTGGGAGGAAACGGTTGGATTGATTTGGGTCGAATCCCTTGCTTGTGGGACTCCCGTAATATGTTCCAATACTGGAAGCATTCCAGAATTGTTGAAATATGGTGGAGAAACATTTGAACCTAGAAATCATGTTGAATTGGCCGAAACAATTATTGATTTCCTTCTGTCGCCGAGCAAGAGAAATGTATATTCGCAAGAAGGATATCAATATGTTCATCGAGTCTTCAAGCCAGAGAGGGCGGCTGATGACTTTATGAAAATATATGCAGCAATGGAGCTGAAGAAATATGAAAACGTTGAATAAGTTGAAAATGAAAAAATATATTAAAATGGCACTTGAAACGGCGCCAGATATTAGTTCTGAGGAAATCTATATAGCACTTCAGACAAAGGGCGATTGGAGTAAGGAAGAAGTTAATAAAGCACTTTCCAAGATTGCTCAAAAAATGCACGCCACGGATCCCCACATTGTAGTTGGTCCCTATCAGAAGACTTTAGAGGAGGTAATTGAAAATGCCGAGAGGAAAAAGAAAGAAAGAGAAGAAGAGTAAAAGTAAATCCGAATCTCAGGAAACGAACAAGTCCAGATCTCAGGAAAACCTTCCTACATCCCATATATCTGGTGAGATATATGGGCTAGATACGTTTCATTCCTTTATAAGGGCTCGTGAAGACATCATAGCCATATCGTATCGGGTGCCTACAGAGAAATTAGCAAAGGAAGGAATCGTTGCCCGATATAAAGGTCAGATGATTACTGCCATACAGAACCATGCCCGGAATCGGGGGCAAATCATTTCAGTACAGCACATTCACATTGAAGCCCTGCCTATGGGAGAGGAAACATATATCAAGGCTTGGGCACAAATGCGGAATGTTGAGGGAAATGTTAGGCGAAGGGATTCGCCACCAGACGATCCGATGGATTGGAAAATTGAGGGAGTGGAAACATGAATATATTAGTAATCGGCCATTCAGTGGCTCACTATCGACAAAGAAAAATGTGGGAATGGATTGCTGAACAGGGACATAAGGTTAATACCGTAGTTATGCCCCAATATCGAGACGAAAAATACCAACCAATGAAAAAAGGATCATTTACTCAAAACATAACTTCTGTACATGCTCCACAAGTGGGAAACAACTATTGGTTGTTTCCAGATTTACACGGGATAGTTCATACTATTGACCCAGATTTTATTTTCTGTATTCAAGAACCTTGGACATTCTGTGCCTATCATGTTCTTATGATTGCAAAAATGTTCCAGAAACCTTTTGGTTTCTTCACTTGGGAAAATATCATAAAAACGTGGCCCATGCCTTGGAGATATATGGAGGGGCAGGTTATTAAGGACGCTGTATTAGCAGTTGGGGGGAACAAGGATGCCTGCCAAATCCTTCTACAGAAAAATGCGACACATGTAGTTCAAGAAATACAAACTGGACTGGATGTTGATCTGTTTTTCCCCGAACCAAAATTAATAACTAAAGATAAAGTTGAACCTAAAAAGCTACTGTTTGTGGGAAGATTAACCGAAGCCAAGGGAATTGATGTTATATTACGGGCTTTTGATAAACTACCAGAGGGGGAATATGTCCTTCGCTTTGTTGGCGGGCGTGGAGAATCAGAGCCTCTAATTCGCCAGCACCCGAAGTTTGGGAAGGATATCACTCTTGAACCGTGGATGGAACATGAGAGGTTGTCCAGCGTTTATAATTGGGCGGATGTTTCGTTAATGCCATCAATCGACACCCCAATGTGGATCGAACAATGTGGATATGCACTTGGCGAATCTGTTCTGTGTCATGTTCCAGCTATTACAAGCACGAGCAAGAGCATTATGGATCTATGGAAGGATATACCAGATATTCATTTTGTGCAACAGGGAGATATTGATGCCTTGGTAACTATGATAAAAGATGATGACATCTACAAACCAGCAAAAGACGGCAGGCAAGCGGTAATAGAAAAATATTCAGTAGAAAAAGTTGGTCAACATTATATAGATATGATAAGTGATCTTATATGACTGTGAGTACAATAAACAATGTAAATGAAGACAGCAAGATTGCCTATTTTGACAGAATAATTACTGTTCTGTCGGAGGATGGAGAGGACAATATTCTTAAATTAAGGTATTTTACCCTAAAAAAGGAAATAAAGATGCAAATATTGGAGAAAATATGCGAAGGTCAAGCATGTAATCTCGCAGAACCCTTTATTATTTTACTTCCTCATAAAATGGTTAGAACTGGCCCCAAAAAAATGACCTACCCCATTCCATTTTTGGATCATAGAATCTATATAATTCCACATATTAGAGAAATAATGGTATTAGAAAATGACTGAAGTAAAACCTATATTAACCATTGCACCAGAAGATTTCCCAGGGACAACTGCGGTTCTAAAGCATTATAACGTAACTGGGTTAGTTGAACATAGCGATGAAATCTCCCCCAGAACTGTGGCTGGAAGAAAAATGGTTGTTTTAGGGGGGTGGCACCACATCTATTATGAGGCGGTGAGAAAGATCCAAAGTTCAAACGTCCCCATAGGATTATATTGGACAAGTTCAGTGGGACAAATGGATTTTTCTAATAATGGGATAGAGGTATCCTATATTCATATTATTGCAGACTTGGTGAGAACGGAGCTTATTGATTTTGTTTTCTGTGCAAACCCTGATATTCAAAACTGTCTTCAACAATTCATTCCCCAAGATAAGGTCATTCATCTTCCTTATGCGTTTGATTGGGACGAGGTTAAGAAACATCAAATTGATGATATTTATGTTGGAAAAGATTGGGTGGATTTATTTTGTCCAGGAGATACAAGAAAAAACATGCTAGTCCAAATCCACGCTGCAAAGATTGCAGATGTACATCTCCACGGTAGTGGTTTGAGACCACGTTATAAATGGTTCAGTGATTTGATCAAAGTTCGCTACACTGACATGGGGTGGATGCCTAAAGATAAATATTATCAAGCGGTTCAGACTATGAAAATGGGATTACAGGTGACTTATGCTGAAACCTTTGACTATGTTGTAGCTGAACATTTCGCACTAAAACGTCCTTGTCTTATTTCAACAGTGATGGGGAGATGGGTAGATAAAAAGCTTTGGAAGGATTTAATGGTTCATAATCTTGACGATCCATTTGAGGTTGCCAATCTCATCGAAAACATCATTCATATGACAAAGAAACAGCAGAAAGGTTTAAATATTCGATGTTACAATTTCATGAAGAAAGAAGCCGAACAACGTAATATATTGGCAAGTAATATACTCAATGAGGCTCTTGAAACGGTGTCAAAAAGATGAAAATTTTAATAACTGGCGGCGCTGGGTTTATAGGATTTAATGTTGCCCAAAAGCTAAAATCAAAGGGACATGATGTAATTATTCTTGACAATAAGAAGGATGGAAAAAATGCATTAAACTGGTCGCTGGCCGAAGAGTGTGGAATAAAAACAATACACGGCAGTATCAACCACCTTCCCCTTTTAGGCGGGGATGTAGATGCCATAGTTCACTGTGCTGCTCAGACGGCTGTAACAAAGTCCCTTGAAGACCCGTGTCATGACTTTATCACAAACGCTGAGGGGACTTTTAACGTTTGTGAATTTGCTAGAAAACATGATGCGAAGATCATCTATACTAGCACAAATAAAGTTTATGGGGGCAATGTAAACAAAATATCTTTAAAGGAAAGGGAAACCCGATATCAGTATGGGAGTAAAAAATACTGTATTGATGAACTGTTCCCTATAGATCATACTGCCCACAGCCCCTACGGATCTTCAAAACTTGCAGCAGATCTATATGTGCAAGAATATCATCACACATATGGTTTGGATACTGTCGTTTTTAGGATGAGTTGCATCTATGGTTCAGATCAAACAGGTTCAGAAGATCAGGGTTGGATCGCCCACATGGTTCATCAGTGGGTGCATGGAGGACGAATAAACATTTTTGGGAATGGAAAGCAGGTACGAGATGTACTTCATATTGACGATCTGATTCCCCTCTTCCTTCGTGTGATTGAGAGAGACGTTTCAGGCGTTTTCAATATAGGAGGGGGTCTCAAAAACACCATATCTGTTCTTGAACTGATAAATATGCTGGATGAATGGGAACCTCACAATAGAGATATGATATTCTGGTATCCTTGGCGACTTGCCGATCAGAAAGTATATATTTCAAACGCAAGCAAAGCACAAAAGATTTTGGGGTTCCGTCCAACAATATCTCCCCAAAAGGGGATTAGAGGACTTTTCAATAAAGAAATATTAATGAAAGATCGAGTGAGAATATGATGACAGAGAAACAAAGACCATACGGGGAATTAATGCAGTATAGACATAAATTAAAAGCAATCTATGAATATCCAACTTTTATAAGTGAATATGCATTAATCGGCTCTAAAATGGGGAAGGAATATAAAGTTTTAGATTTTGGTTGTGGAGAGGGCAAAATTTACAATGAATATTTAATCTCATTGGGATTAGATATCGAATACGTAGGAATTGATCCTGATCCACATCTTAGCCTGAGAACAAACTTTAAAATTTTTAAAGACATGGATGAGTTTGAGGAGGAAAACTGGAATGCTCGGCATTTTGACGGACTGTTTATGTTAAATGCATTAGAACATCTATCATTAGACGAGGCATATAATGTGTTGACAAGGTTGAATCCGTATATAGACGGCGATATTTTCATTATGACTCCCAACCCAAAATGTTTTGATTACATGTTTGCTGACCCTGATCATAAAACGTTTTATACTTATGAATTTTTATATGGTTTACTTAAACATTTGGGTTTCGAAAAAATTGAGATATGGAGAGGAAAGGGTCTATATCAAATTCGAGAACAACAATTTAAGGAGAATCCAGAACATATTCATTTGAAAGAAATGAATGAATTTCAACGCAGGGTTTGCCTATCGATGGGATTGGATTGGTATGGAAACCTTTTAATAACGGGGTCTCGTTCCAATGACTGACATTACTCTTATAAATCCAGACTCTGCGTTTCTAACAGATCCCAAGGTTATGCACCCATTGGGAATATTATATGTGCTGGCATCCTTAAAACAGATGAAATTTGATGTTGACTTTATAGATTTAGCAGGTGGTGTTGAGGCAGAAATTCCACAAAGCAAGACATTCGGCATCACTGCTACAACTGCACAGTATCCAAATGCTCTTTCGCTATTAAAACGTCTAAAAAAATCTTATTCAAACGCAAGGGTGGTAATAGGCGGACCCCATGCAACAATGGCACCTCAAGAATGTCTAGCCGACGGTTTTGATTCCGTTGTTGCTGGAGAGGGTGAATTTGTTATAGGTGATTTTGTAACTGGCCGTAGATCTGGAATAATTAGAGCACCCTACATACAGAATTTAGATTTATTACCCTTTCCTGATAGATCTTTAGTAGCTGATTATAATTACACAATAGATGGAAAAAGAACTGCGACAATGATAAGTGCGAGAGGATGTCCCTATTCGTGTTCTTTCTGTTGCAAAAACTGGGGCACAAAGGTTAGATTTAGATCTGCCAGAAATGTCATACGTGAAGCTGAAGAAATAGCAAAACTTGGATATGAAGGTATAATGTTCTATGATGATGAGATGCTTTTTAACTGGGAAAGAGATAAACAAATCTATGAAGGGATACATGATTTGGGGCTTATTTGGAGATGCTTCAGCAGGGCTAATTTTTTACATCTAAAAAAACATAGAGAGAGGATTAGAAAAATGGCAAACATGGGATGTAAAGAAATTTTGATCGGTGTAGAAAGTGGGAGCGATCGCATTTTGAAAAATATAAATAAAGAAACAACGGTAAAAATGAACAAAAAAGCCGTCAAAAATCTTTATAACTGTGGTGTTCGGGTCAAAGCAGCAATGATCGTGGGATTGCCTGGTGAAACCGAAAAAACTTTAAATGAGACATGGAAATTCTGTGAGGAGATGGAGGATTTTGTTTCAGATTGGGACTTCAGTGTTTTGGTCCCCTATCCTGGAAGTGATATCTATAAAAACCCATCAAAATACGACATTTTCTTTGATAAACCGGACATATATCATCCGTTTAAAGTGGGGAGCGATTGGCGAGCAGTAGTTTCTACGTCTGATTTAAGTAGAGATGCTATAACAAACTGGAGAAATAAATTTCATCAGAGGTTTAAAAAATGAAGAAAATTTTATTAATATCCACCTTTCAGGATGGAGCATATGCTCATGTTGTGCATCGTGTTTTAAGAAAAATGCATTATCATGTTTACAGTTTTGATCATAGAAATTTAATCTTTCAACGTGGACAAAAGTATGCGAATCAATTGTTAGAAAGTTATGTTGCAGCTATTAACCCCGATGCTCTATTGGCCATTAAAGGCAAGGGTTTAGATCCAAAGATTATTGAAAAGCAACCATGTCTCAAAATTCTTTGGTGGCTCGATAATGCAACACGTTTTTTGGACTTTGAGGATTATATAGATGTATATGATAAATATTATATAGCTGAGGAGGGGCAGGGACATCCGTGGATGTCGATTGGAATTGATCCCGACCTTCACAGACCCATACTTCCAACACGCGATATACAGAGATGTGACGTTGTATTTGCGGGAACTGCACATCCAGAGCGAAGCGAGAGGGTTATCAAAACTTTCCAAAATCTGCCATGTGAAACTGCTATTTGGGGCAATTCTTGGAAGACAAATTCCCATCTTCGTGGATCAGCCACTTATTTTGAGGGATTAATGCAAATCTACACGGGTGCAAAAATAGTCCTCAATAACCATTATGTTAAAGGAATTACTCCCAACATGCGAAGCATTGAAGCCCCCGCCAGCGGAACTTTAATGATTTCTGATACTGGAAATGGAATAGAACAATGTTTAAATAAGGGAACTGAATATATAGCTTATGATTCAATTAAGGAAGCACGATATCTCATCATGAAATATTTGGAGGAAGAGGAAGAGCGGGAAAAAATAGCCAAAGAAGGCTATAGAAGAATACACGAAGATCATCTATTGAAAGATAAACTAGAAGGGATGTTATGTCTGGAAAACGAGTAACTTATACTGGAAAAATAGATGTTGGGGGTTCAGGCATCGGATCCACAGCATGGCATCAAGTTAAGCCGCTTATAGAAGAAGATTTATTGGAAGTAGTTTATGCGGAAGGTGGGACAAAAGTGCCCAAGAAGTATTTCAGACAAACACCAGATTGGACAAAACGAAACCCTTACGAGGTTCAGGATCTCTTTTTTGACGCCTTTTGTGCGATAATGATAGAAAAGGAGCCCGAAATTCTCCAAACATGGGGATCACACTGTCTCTTTCAGCTTCGATCTTTTCCAAAAGCCATCTCCATTGTTAATTTATACAGTGCTCATCCAATTATTCAGCATCGTTTAATGAAGGGAGAACATTCTTATGTACCCAAACCAATTTTAATGCAAAAAATGGTTAAGGAACTGGAAGAATGTGATCATATTTTTATCCCATCTGAATGGATTTTAAAATCGCTTAGGGAATTCGGTTTAGATCATAAAGCAAAATTAATCCCCTTTGGAGTTGATCTTGAAAAATTTATACCCAGGGAGCAACCTAGAGAAGACGATGTATTTAGGGTAATATTTGTAGGTGCTAATTGGGTCAGAAAGGGTCTTGTTTATTTGCTCTCGGCTTGGAAAAAATTAAATTTCTCCAATGCCGAACTTATAATCGCAGGAGTACCAACACATGGTAAAGATCTATATCCTGATTTGAAAAACGTTAAATGGGGGTGGGTTCCTGATTTGGTGGAGGCATATCAGAATTCTGATGTTTTTTGTCTTCCCACATTGGAAGATGGATGTCCTTTGGTGACGTATGAAGCGATGGCATGTGGAATTCCACCAATAATTACAGAAACTACGGGAACATATCAACATATTCATAACGGGACAAATGGTCTTATTATTAAAACAAAAAATGTCAATGCAATTGTGGATGCGTTGCAGATGTGTTATGACAATAGAGATAGAGTTCGACAAATGGGAAAAATGTCCCGCAAAATGGCCGAAGCCTTCCCCTGGGAAAGACATGAACAGGCATATGTGAAGTGGATCAAGTCACTTTAAACCATATCTTTCTTTTATTTTTTTAGATTCTTCGACATCTTCTAAAAGACGCAACAATAAATCCGCCCAACTTTCTCCAAAATTCCCATATGATGCTAGTTTTCTCTTAACATATTCAGGCATAGATATAGTTGTCCATGTTAATCGTCTCTTTCTAGGCATTTCAAATAATATAACTAAAAAGTCTCATATAAAGGTTTGGGTAATTTACCAAGTTAACCCAACTTATAAAAAACGAAACGTTTAATAATGATTAGCCCTTACTTTTTGCTGAAGCTAATATGTCAGTAGCAAAACGATTCTGGGAAGGAATCTTTACAAAAGGCGGAGCAGACATTGGATTTGGATCAGGAACAATTTCAATTGACAGAAACGTACAATTCTTCTATGGATTGGGTTCATTTGATTTGGAAGCTCGGAGAAGCACTGCCAGAGTCATTGAATGCACTATAGATCACGGTTACATAAGCCCGACATTGTTCTTGGCCACAGCAACTGGAGCAGCAGACGCACCCTTTGAAATCGATGCATCGATGGCCGACCACGCCATTAAATTAAGTGGATGTGTTATTACAACATTGGATTGGGAACTCCCGTCTGATGGATGGATTACGGAATCAGTTAACTTGAGGGCTAAATCGTTTTAGGTGATAAAAAATGGTTACAGTTCAAGTTGGAAAAGATGTTACAGTTTATTTCGCCACAACAGGTGCATCACACGGAGTATATGCTTCTTTGGCAGCTCACAAATTTGCAGATGCTGAAGCCCTTGGTTTCTGCAATATCATGTCCTACACAGTTGAACAAAACGTGGAAACTTATAAAGGAGCTGGACGAAGATATGGCTGGGGTATAAAAGCCGGGGCACTTGAATATACTGTCCATCTTGAAGGACTTTGGGTCGATTCAGGAGCACAGCAATTCTTCATAAATGAATCTGAAAGATCAGGTGCATTGTCAGCATTCGCACTTGGTGCAAGTGGTACTGATCAGGGTGTCGTCTTTAGTGGTTGTAGAATGGGTACTCTAGATGTCGAGTTTGATGCCGAAGGATGGTGTACTCAAACCGTAGATATAATCGCTTTAATGAAAGTATAAGGAAGTTAAAAAATGTCTAAAAAGAAAAAAATGGAAGCTGAAAGGTTAGAAGCCGCAAAGCTGAGAGTAGAAGAAGCCAAGCAAGAGTATCTTGACCGAAGGAAAAAACATAAGGGAAAGGCTCTTAAGATTACGCGAGAGTTACTCGGAGGCATTGATATAAAGGATGTCGTTTATGTCAAATTAGTAAACGGAGAATTTGGAGAATTGGAAATCAGGCCGTTGGCCGAGGGAGAAATTATCCAGATATTCTCTGATATTGGATTTGACAAGATTGAGCAAATTGGGCAGGGAGAATTTAGCATACAGGACTATGAGTTTTTCTGGTCCGTTGTCAGTGCATCTACTGGGATCCCAAAAGAGCTTATCAGGAAGACATTCGCTATAGGAGAATCCGCATTGGTCGGAAATAGGATTCTAGAGCTTAGTGGCTTTGCCGAAGGTACGGCAGAAGAAATCGAGTCGTTTCCTAAAAAGTGATCAGGGGGCCACGATAGTCCTCCTTATCATCAAAGGCCACAGTCTCGATGCACGTCCCATGTCTCAGATGACACGAAAGCAAAGGTTAACATATACCATTGCTTATAAAATTGAGAGTGAGGAACAGCGTAAAGCTCAAAAAAGGGCTACACGCAAAGCAAAATCGAGGAGGGGTAGATAATGGCAGCTCAGGTTCGTATTGTATTTACACCAGTGCTCAATGCACTGAAGTCGGGGATAGCACAAGCTAAAAACATGCTTAAGGGGGTCTTTGGCGATGTTCAAAGAATCCCGCTTCGAGAGTTTGGTGTAGGAGAATTAACTGGGGAAATAGCAAAGATTGTACCGGTTTCAGAAAACGTTGCTTCATCTCTTCAAGAATTGCGATCATATATGTCTGATCTGGGTAAATCCCCCTTTGTTGCCAATGCTACTGAAAACATAGAAATCCTCAAAGCTACTGGGGGAGAATTTTCCAATCTAAGAGACGCAATTATAGGCACGATCAACAAATATAGAGATCTTCAAAATCAGGTAGATAAATGGGGTCTATCTGCCCAAAACACTGCAAAGGTTACAGCCAGTTTACAGGCGGGGATGGAATCTGCCAATGATGCACTTGCAAGAAAGTTCCTCCCGAATTTTAAAGAACTTGAAACAGCACTAAGAGCCACGGGATACGAAGGCGGGGTAATGAGTGCGACAGCAGAACAAATTGAAAGAGCATTAAATCAAGCGAGCAGATCGACAATAAATGTTAACGAGGGCATTGCCAAGTTTGGAAAAAATCTTGGATCTTCGGGCAAAAGGTTATCGTGGTTCGGCTTCCGTCTTTTAATGGTAGGAAGAATTTTTACGAGATTTATAACCAAGACTCTAAAAGGGGCAATTCAAGGCTTTACAAAATGGGATGATAGTATAACTCAGATTGGAACAAGCATGGGCTTCTTAGCAGCCAGTGGAATGTTGACAGCAGATGTGCAGAATATGATGGTGGGTGCGATGACTGATTTACCAAGAGTTGGAATGATGACGCAGGGAATAATGGGTGCGCTTTCAGCACTTTTCATCTCTATGGGATCCACAGTTCTTCCGATTCTTGGCGGGGCTCTATTAGATTTAATCACAGCAATCTCGGAGGTGTGGGAAACAACCAAGGCTGATTTGATTCCAATATTTGAAACATTAGCAACTGAAACAATTCCAAGCTTTATAGACATAATTAAGAGCGTGGGACCCGATGCAATTACTGGTTTTGTCAGTGGGCTTGAAACTGGAATAAATGCATTAACAGATTTATTAGACGCCTTAGAGCCTCATCTTCCAGCATTTAGTGAATTCTTAGGATATTTAGTTGGCATATCTCCCCTCCTTATGGCGGCTGGCATGGCTCTTTTCTTCATGAGCGTACCCATGCAATTGCTTTCATCAACAATTGGTATTATGAGTGGGGCTTTTGGAACGGTTAAGGGGGCGATAGCAAGTACAAGTCTTGGTTTTACGGGGTTGGGAATAGTATTATTGATTATAGCTGGATTTGTTGCTGCTTTAATACTTCATTGGGATGAACTGGTAGCATTCTGGGGAAAAACCGTTGGACCAGCTATTGAACGACTGTTTAATGCGTTTGGTGATTTAAGCGAGGCACTTGGCGGAAGTAAAACAGCTATGGGGCTGTTAAAGGGAGCGACAATCCCATTTAAGATTGCATTACAAGTCGTTATGATAGCATTGGGTGGTATTATTTCAATGATTGAAACTGTTATTATAAGCATTACATGGTTAGTCAATGCCTTCAAACGTGCGGGGAAGTGGATATCCAGCATCTTTGGGGATTCAAAAAATTCAATACAAGATTTTAACGACACTCATGATTCGATGATACAAGATCTAGAAGACGCATATGGACACAGTATTGGAGACTTGATGGCTGAACAGTACGATACGGCAAGGGATTCATTAGAACAACTGCTAGAGTCACAAATGAATCCAACGGTTATCCCACAGACTATCCCAATTGAAATTAATATTACCGTGGAAAATATGAGCAGTGAAATGGATTTAGATACCATGACCGACGAAGTGAGTAGAAAATTAGCAAGCAAAATTGAGGGTGCGTTTAGATGAGTAATTGGAAATTTGGGGCTGTAAATTTGCCCAAACCCCCAAACAGAATAACGAAAAAGTCAGTAGTTACCCTGAAGAAGATTCCCGTTTATGTAGAGGCTCCTTGGCTAATGCACATGGGAGCTGATGTAAAGCAATTACAGTGGAGCGGGGAAATTTTTCAGGAGGGGAAAACCATGTCAAATGTTTACGCAAGCTATATTCGACCATTGGAGAAATATGCCGAAAAACCGATGGCAATTGCGATACCTTTGATGGACATCAATCCCACTGGGACGTGGACTGGTTCTGGAGTAACTACAATAAAAACTACAGAGAGTCGCTATGTCAAAAATAATGAATGCCTTTATGTGAAGTGGGGGGCAGAGGCGAGAAAAATATATAATGAACTTGACGATTTTACAGATTTCAGCAAACATAATTTGATAAGTTTCTGGGTAAGGGGCACAAGTTCGGATAAATTCAAAGTTACCCTATATAATGAGGCATATGCAAGCGGTTTAACTAACGGATATAGATTTTATATTTCGTGCAATAACCATGTTTGGAGCCAAGCTATAGTATCAACAAGTTCATCTGACGGATTTACTTACGTGGGTAATGTGGGAACGCCGACAGGGTGGGATAAAATCAGAACAATTACTGTTGAACCGTCGGGTTTCAACCCAGGAGCTGGCGACTATTACTTTGATATGTTAGCCATAGGAATTGGATGGGAAGTTAATACGCCGAAAAACTTCTATGATGGGATTTGGTTAATTAAGGACTTCCAATATGAGGAACAGGGAGCGGAGATCTTCGGTTTTGACTATAAATTACAAATGATGGAACAAACGGAGTACTATGGAAGAAAATATAGGGTGGTATAAATGTGGACAATAGACATCGGAGGTTCAGTATATCCAGTTAATTTTAATCACATTAGTACAGAACTTAATGGACACGAAGAAGCGTTTTTTTCCATCGAAAATAATATTATAAGACGAAGTTTAGTAGATCAAGACAAAGACGTAACCATCAAATTTTTAGGAAAACAAGTTTTCTTTGGAACGCTTGCCGCCGTGGAATATACAGAACGAAATTTAAAATGCAAGGTTTATAACAAAGTATATAATTTGATGAATAAAAAGGAGCACACACAGACATACGCAGATCCTGGAACCGCTGCTAATACAATTTTAGGCAATATTTGTGGTGAGGTTGCTGGAGTGTCGGCGGGATCCTCCCCAGCAGATGTTGTGGCCGTTCGATACAGCAGAACGGGTTGTTTGGATGCCGCAAAATATCTAACACAGACGGTAGTTAAAGATTTCTGGTCATCTGGAGGAGATACATTTAATATCGGAACCAGAGGATCAAACAAAGGAAAAATTGTAATATTATCTATATCACGAAGAACAATAAACAGAGCAAAAAAGAGATCTATAGTTTATGTGCGGGGGCAAGATGAAGACGGAAATGCGATTGAAGGCACATATGGTGCAGGTACTGATGTTGTGTCGTTTACGGAAAGAAAGGCAACGAATGTAGCCACATTAAATAACATAGCAGAATATAAGTATAATCAATTAAATAAAGATTCCAGCGGGGTAAAATTAACATCACCAATTGAATATGCGTATGATCTTCATCCAGGAGATACGGTTGTAATTGATAAACCTGAATTGAATCTATCTGGAAGTTATAGAATTTGGAGAATAAATAAAAAAGCAACTGTGGCAGAAATTGAAATCGACAAACAGGAAGAACTGCTGGAGAGATATTTGGAGAGACAGAGGGAACTTGAAGATGTTGGCATTTATCCAGCTCCTGGTGGGAATTTGGATCTCCCAGCGGGGGCACCTGCAACACCCACGGGACTTACCGCATCAAATGACGTTCCTTTAAGCATAGATTTGGATTGGAGTGAAAATACAGAAACCGATCTTTCACAATATCACATATATAGAAATAGTGTGGATTCCTCAGACGGATCAGCATTACTTGCAAAAATAAATTCGACATCATATTATGATCCCATTGCTGCCTCAAATTTAAACAGTTATATTTATTATTGGTTAAAATCTGAAGATTTTGTTGGAAACGTTTCAGCGTCATATTCAAGTGTTGCGTCCGGAAAGGCAGTTCCTCTTGCAACGGGAGCACAGCTTTCGAACAGTATTATTTCCACACTCAAAATTGCGGCATCAGCCGTAAACAATTCAAGACTAGCTGTGGATTCCATTTATGGGGCCGTTGTTAAAGCAAGTGCTATTACATGGAATATGATTGGAGGAGATGCCATCGGAACGATACATATTTCGGCTCAATCAATTGTATCTGAAAAAATAGCTGCAAGTGAGATCCAGGCAGTCCACATCCAGGCCAATGCTATTGTTGCATATACAATTGCCGCGAATGCAGTTATAGCAGCCAAAATCAAAGCCTCCGCAATTACAACTTCAAAGTTAGACGCGGAGGCGGTTACATCGGCCAAAATTACAGCCGGACAAATATTCGCCAAAGATTTCAGAACTGATTATAATGTTGGTGTTGGAGTAGATGGGGGCAGGTTTTTCGCAAGTGGGCTTTATTTCTGGTCAGGAGGAAATAAAACAGTCTATATTGAGGCGGAAAATGGAAAACTTTATGCCGGCGAAGGAAAATTAATTGTTGATGAAAATGGGATGTCACTTGAGGGCGAAAAGCTATTATTTAGAAAAGATGGAGGTACACAAATAGGGAGCATCTTAGGAACAGGTCTTCCCGGAGGCTATGGACAATTTAATTTTAATGCGCTTAGTTATGGTTATTTAATAGCAGTAGAAGGATGGGAATTTCGCTCTTTAGGAGAGGATCAGATTTATAGGGCGGGGTCAACAAAAAGTCATAGATTCAACAGGAATATCCGTGTTTCAGAGAACGTTTTTGCTGATGATTTCTATGGAGACAATCTTGGGAAACCAGGAACGACGCTTAGATATTTTACCCCGATATCCGTCATAGGTTCACGTCCCACAGCTGCATCTGGTGTAGCGGGTCTTATATGGCAGACGCGGGCGAGTGCAGGTAGTAAGACCTATACTTGGCAATGTGTACAGAAGGCTAACAACAACTATGGGTGGATGCAGACAGGAGTTTCGTCGTGAGGAATTGAAATGGTATTTAAAAATGGAAACATTCCTTGGAACAAGGACAAGAAAATCAACTTCTCCGAAGAACATCGAAGGAATTTAAGCAAGGCAACAAAAGGTAAGAAAAAGTCTGAAGAACATAAGAGAAAATTAAGCGAATCTGGTAAGAGAAGAAAACAGTCTGAGGAAACGAAAAGGAAAATAGGAGATGCCGTTAGGGGAGAGAAGAACGGTTTCTATGGTAATAATCATACTGAAGAATCAAAGAAACAAATAAGTGACGCAGTAAAGGGAGATAAACATAATAATTGGCAGGGTGGAATAGGCAAGCTACCTTATGCGTTTGATTTCAATGAAGAATTGAAAGAATCGATAAAGAAGAGAGACGGATATAGGTGTCAATTCCCAGAGTGTGGTACAGACATTGATTTGGCAGTCCATCATAAAGATTATGACAAGATGAATAGCGATCCTAAAAATCTTATAACTCTCTGTAGAAAACACAATGCCAAGGTTAACTTTAACCGAGAACATTGGACAGAACATTTCAATGGAGTAGTAACATAATGACAGTTACTAATTGGAATGACGGATTTGAATCTGGCGACACCAATCAGTGGTCCTCCAAAACAGGAACGGTAGCGGTCAGTGGAACGTATAAGTTCTGCGGAGAATATGGCGCGGAGGCATTCTTAGCGGGATCTGGCAGCTCTTACGTCACAAGATTTGATGCTACCGGGGTGAGGGATAGTGAGAGCAGTTATATTAGGGTTCACTTTAATTTTCCTCTCGCCCTGCCCGTCAGTGGTAAGAAGATAGGCATTTATCGGATACGTGACGGAAACGGTGACATGGTAGCATTGGTATCCGTTACCTACGATGGAAGTATTTACGAACTCGTCCTAGAACTGGAACCTGATGGTGGTACGTATTCATCTGGTTCAATTGCACTTAGTACTGCTACCTGGTACTGTCTGCAAGTCAAAGTTTATAGGCATGATACCTTGGGCTATGCGTGGGTTGATCTTGATGGCGATAGAAAGATAGATGAAGATCATAAAGATACTAAAGGTACGTTTTATCACAACTGGTGGGATATAGGAGTTATCTCGACTAATACCGCAGCTAGGGTTTATTTCGATGAGTTTGCAATAAGTTCAAGTTCTTTCCCGAGTTGCCTCAGTCCTCCACCGGCTGTACCTACAGGCGTTAGCGCAACTGATAACCTGAGTGATAGGGTAACGGTTACATGGACGAAGAAAACCGGTGCGACAGGATACAAAATTTATAGAGCCGGTGGACTGATTGATACTGTTGGTGATGTTGCTACTTATGACGATTTCACTGCTGCCGCTCCGTGGTTTGATAATGCTGGTACGGCTAGTGCATCCAATGGTACATTTGCAGATAAGGTTAGGTTAAGTCTAGCCGACGAGCATGTTAATCCCGGCACTACTTATTTGTATAAGGTAAGCTCACTTAATGCGTGTGGTGAAAGTGCTCAGAGTACGGGTAATAATGGTCATAGAGAGCCCGGTGCAATTACTAGACAATGGCAGGTTGACGACGGGGGAGGATGGGATAATATTCCTGGCGGAACAACGGATACATATGACTATATGGATGCTCCTCCACCAACCATTACGCCCGGCGATGCGGTAGCTAGTGATGGCACAGAGGTAGACCACGTTGACATTGTAACTAATGGTGCATCCTCTAATAATGGAGATGATTATAATTATAGATGTAGGGTAAGTGCATCAGGTGCCGCAACTCAGAGCTCTTCAACTAACACAGGATATACTGGCGCAGATTTCTTAACTTACCAGTGGCAAAGAAGTAACACTGATGCGGCTAGCGGCTGGGCAAATATTGATGGAGCCACGACTGATGCATATAATGACTTCGCCGCACCAGCCGCCATTGTTGATGGGGGTACTGCAACTGCTTCAGACGGTGACTTCTTAGCTCATGTAAGGCTTAGTCTTGCCGGCGAGCATGTGGATGTCGTCGGTAGATATTGGAGATGTCTTCTTACAGCAGGTGCTATAAATGAAACTACAGGCAATAACAGGGGATATAGAGGATACGGTGCTATAAACTATCAGTGGAGAAGAAGTGCTGGTGATGCTGATAACACTTTTGGTAATATCGGCGGTGCTACAACTGATCCATATAATGATACTGGTGCTCCGGCTAATGGCGATGGTCGATGGTACTATTGTACTGTAACTGCTGCTGGCGCAACATCAGATGATTCAAGCCACAATAGAGGATATCGAGGGACACTTACGGTAACTACGATGATCGGAAGTGATGCTGCGTGGGAATGGAATACACCAGAAGTGAGCGTATCTGTGTGCCGTATTACAACTGATGATGGAATGACGTGGGAATGGGGGGTAATAGAAGTAGGAGATGTAGTCCCGGACGGAGATTGGGATGGATGGGAATGGACGGCAGCATAAATTGTGTATGAGTTACATGACGACTACTCGTACCGAAACTTTTATTAATTGACATTAGTATTGTCTACGTAATCATAAAACAAGTGGTACATAGATGGCGATAAAAAAAGAGCTAGAATGTGTGAGAGGAGCAATTATTGAACATGTCTTGGATGAGCCCAGTAATAAAATACTTTTTGTAATTGGAAAAAAGAGTTACACAGCGAAAGAAATTCTAAAGGCGATGAAGAAAGGCAACAAACTTGCCGAGGAAATTATTAATCTATCAATCAAATCTAACTGTGATCACGGCGTTGCTTTTACACCTGACGCTATCACAGAAGATGTGGTGCAATCTGCAGTTCAAATGTGGAAAAGGTGAATATAGTGGTAACCACACCCCCTGGCAAAATCTTAAATTTTGCCCCCAGATTTGATACAGCTACTGAATATAGCTATGAATGGAATAACAATCTGTTGGCCAAATTCCCATCTGATGAAAACATAACATCTTTGCTTGACTTGAATGCAACTAAGAGCAAATACCTAAATGAAATCGAAGATCATGATGTTTTTATATTCTTTGATCACGGAATTGACGATGGTTTGATAGATCAACACAGAAGAAAGTTTTTATATCTCGGAAATGCCGACACCTTGAAGGGAAAACGAGTCTATACAATGGCATGCCTTTCAGCAAAAGAACTGGGAAAGAAAGCATATCATGAAGGATGCCTGGAATACTGGGGAGCAACGGATGCTATAACTTTCACAATAGATGATGCTCATCTGTTTGGTGAAGTATTTGTTGATGGGGCATATGCCCGGTTTGGAGAGGGCAAATCGATTGAAGAGGTTTACAAGCTAATGAGGGAGCATTTTATATCGCAGAAATTGAGGGCAAGCAATCCGTGGACTAAAATATGGTTGCAAAAAGATCACGACATGTGGGTAGTTTGGCATAAAGGAAATCCTCCGCCCAATCCAGAACCACCAAAGCCGTGGTGGGTTAGACTCTGGAAATGGTTGAAAGACTTGATTGGGCTTGAGCCGATGGAAGAAAAATGGTTCGATCCCATTATGTGTCTCTACCTAACCTAATATTTTTTTAATTTCTTTTTTAGTTTTACTGCCAATAGCCTTCGATCTCTCCAAATTTTTGAAGAAGGTCATGGGAGTTTTGTGCCGTTTTAAAATCTTCTCTGATGTTTTTGGACCTATGTTAGGCAACCCTTGTAAGAAATATTTTTTCTTATCTTTGAGACTCATAGATTTATGAGGGCTTGCACGCAAAGCAAATGGCTTCTTCGGCTTCTTTTTTTGGTCAATTAGATATGCAAGATATTCTATAGTTTCGTCTATATTTTTTGTGTGTTGAATATGACAACCCCATTTAGATATGGCACGATATGAACCCCATATTCTGTTTTTAGTGAATCCCTGCTTTCGGTACGCCGTTAATTTTTGTGTAATGTTGCCCTCGATTATCAGGATTCTCTCTTTTACTTTAGATTCTTTCATTCGTTTGAGCTGATCCCAAAGGCGACCCCTTACCCAGATTCCAGACTCTTTGTCTTTCTTGCCCTCCAAAGAATTTAGAAAATCAGAAGCCGCTTTTCTTTCTACAATGGTAGCGTCTTTCTCGTCTTTTTGACCAAAAATTAAAAAGTCCCCAACTGGAAGTTTCTTCATTTTCGGGTGATATCCCGAATCGATCAATACCTTAATAAAATAATTCTTTTTAGGTTCGTCGGTAGTGATCTGGATATCAACCATGACTAAGCCCCTGAACTTTGATAGAAAATCTTATATGTCATTAACTTGCGATATACTTTTTGGGGCAACATCTCATCTTCTATTGTATCAACTTCGTTGACAAGCCTATCCATCTTCACCCCAGACCTCGCCAAACTCTCTCTTTGTGTTCGGGTATATAACGCCTTCTTAACTTGATAGGTTAAGTCGGTTTTCTGATTCCTTCCAGATGCTAAAATATCTACCTGTAACAACATCATTTCATATCTAAAATCATATCCTTCGACATCGGTTCTTCCTCCGAGCTGAAAAATAGAAATCTGTGGAAGTCCGTAGTTTTTCCATCTGTCTTCGATCCATCCATAATCGATCCAATGATTTGCTGAAGATCTGAATCCTATATTGGATCCATCAATATCGACACGTTCAATGTCTTCGAGATTTTGCTGAAGGGCATTGACGAAGGCATTAATCGCATAATCTTCACTTACCATTATATTATTATAAGTCTTTTAAGAACTATAAAAAGGTTTCTATGATGCGGTTACTTATCCCACTTTTCTTCTATTCTTTTAACCAGCCGTTTTGGTAAGTCGCCGATGGTCGCTTCGACAGCAGGCCAGATCCATGCGAAATTTTTAGTATAAGTTGAAAGCAAATTATATTCCAGAAGAGGTGCATAATCGTAGTCTTTTTGACCCGAAAGCGTGGGATCTATAATTAAAGCCCATCCTTCTGAGGTCGCTTCAATATAGTGACCCTCTCTAAGACTCCCTGTTCGATCTTCCCATTTCTTGCTAGATAACGCCAGCTCACGGACATCTTCTAAATATCTTTTAATTTCATCCCATGCAAGTAACTCAATTTCCTTATCTATTTCATCAAGCATGTCAAGAACTTCGTCAAGATTAATGTCAATTTTGAGACGAAACATATATTCTGATCACTGTGTATGTGTTTATGAAAAAAAAGTTGGATTTTTAGACAGGAGGATTAGTTCCAACCAGAACCGAAAACAATCGCACTTGGGGCAATTACAGCTTCTCTGTATCTGATGAAGAATATTTGTCCTTCAACATCCCGTGGGACATCCTTATACTCTGCCCTTCGCAGATCTTCTCTAATGAATAACGCACCAGCGTTTTCCCGATCCAGCATTAAGAAGTTGTTCTCACTCATCATAGGAGTCGTAATGACTTCCAGTCCCATGATGGATCCAACTTCATACCGTGCAATATCTCCACCCTTCTCTTTATGGATGAACTCATCCATTGCAGCGAGTTGTGCATATTGCTTCGGGTGAATCACTAGAATATCCGGATAATAGTTCTTGGTCGTCAACAGACCTATACTATCGGCAATATCGCCGATTTCGTCTGCATTAGCTCCACCCCAGTGTCCTGAGACTGCATGAGACTGGATACCTGCCGAACCCCACGCTTCACGTAGGACATCGATAGACATCTTCAAACCCAGTTGCTGTCCAGCCATCCTTGCCGCACGTCTCACATGATCCCATCTCTGGTCTGTGATCATTTCGTGGGTAATTTGAACCCTGTATCCGATCTTCTTGTAGATCTCTGTCCATTCTGTGTAATCAGGCTGTACGATTGGTACTTCAGCTGTCTGTTGTACTTCTATGGCATCGGGCCAGGCTCCTTCTTTGACGATTTTAATCGAGTCTCCCTCGTTCCTAAATTCTACGGGGAAGATTCTGCGAGATACGTCTACGTTCGCCATGAATTCGATGAGTTGTTCGTAAACAACTTCGTCGATTAGCATTCCTAAACTTGTTGTATAGCTCATTTCATTATCACCAAATTAGTTTGATCTTTGCCCTAGTGTTTCGTGTTGGGTCAGTTGTCGTTGTTTCAAGACATCTTCCAAGAATGTGGAGGTTTCCCACATCACTCGCCATAGTATATTGAGTTGCCTTTCCTGCTGATGCTGGCACCACATAACTTCCGTTAGATGGAATAGAGGCACCTGTAATGTTAACATATACTACCATATCAAGTGCTACGGCTGCCAATTTCCCTTCAGATGCTGGAAACAGCACGACGCCTATCGGCACATCGGTCCCTGCTTGTGTACTCCTTATTTTATTATCTGTGGTAAATTTAACGACATCGCCGGAGGTTACAACTTCACTAGCCGTGAATGACCATACCCTGCCATGTCCAATTTCCCATTGTTGTGTACTCATTTTACTCGACCTTTATTTTCCTTAGACCTTTCAAGTCCTTGCCATCCCTTCTCTCGTGGAAGATGACTTCCCTAATGTCTTCCTTTAGCTCCAATTTTATCCCCTTGGGATCGTCTTTTCCAACATGTCCCTGCCCTCCGCCCGTTGTGGGTAAAGACTTTAATGTTTCAAGAGCATCCATAATGACATCAAGTGAAGCGTCAGAATAATCTTTTTCAGAGAACTCTAACTCTTTTCTGAGTTCGGTCAATTCTTTCACAAGAAGTGATTTTTCCTCAGATAGTCTTTTTTCGTCAGCATCCATGTAAGTTTGATTGATCTCTTTAGCAGTGTCTAATTTGCTTGACAAATCATCTCTTTCAGTAGTGAGTTTTTCAACTTCATCTTGAAGGCTTTTAACCTCCACGTCCAAAGCATCCTTCTCACCAGATAGAGTCTTATTTGCTACTTTGAGATCTGCCATTTCTCCTGTTAATTTCGTTACGTCGAATTCTTCCGACATTGTTTGTTCACGATACTCTTGTGACAAGTGCCTATTAAATCCTTCGTTTATTTGCTCCAATTTTGCGATAATTTCACTTTCTTCCATACTGTTTTCCACTACTTTTGTCTCAGGAACTTCTTTTTTCAGTTTTTCGGCGTCATCAATATATTTTTCCAGTTCCTCACTAAAGTTTAACCCTACCGAGGAACCCGGTATTGCGGGGAACAGAACTATCGCCTGTTCTCGCCCCTCTATTTCTGCACCCACAATTGCCGCAAGCGGCTTCCCGCCCATTTCTTTCAAATATTTTTTGGCAATTTTATGAAGCCCCTCCTCAGAATATTCTTTGCCCAATCTATGCGTACATTGTTCATGACCGTATTCTCGACCACAAATGCTACAGAACATTTTATTGACTTTCAATCCCACGGATGTTGTAGTTACTAATTTCTTCCGAATTTTTGTGGCCATGTCTGAATCTTCTATTCTTCCCTGATAATTAACGACTCGCCCCTGTTTTTGAGCATCGGTAACTCTCCCAACTAATTTATCGACACTTTTTATCCACGGCACACTTTGAAACCCGTGATCTTTCAAAATGTAAGCACCATATCCATCATTCCCTTTTTTGAGGGTTTTGGCGATATTGTCTAATTCGCTATCGGGGATAATAAAGTGTTTGTTTGCAATATATCCAGCTTTGCAGGACATTCCTTTAACATATAAAGGAAGATCTGTATTGTTACTATCACTATCGAAATCAATTTTGGTATCATAAACTAAATTTATTTCCATCATTGTTCACCCATAACTACTTTGATATAAGCTTCAGCAGTGTTCAAGAGGAAATTTCTAGCAGATTTCCATTCATCATCAGATATTACATCTGGTCGATCAACTGTCTTTAAAGCGTCAAGCAGTAATTTAGGATCCAAGATGCCGTTTCTTGCCCATTGAAGGAAATTTTCGTCATCTTTTACAGTAGCAAAGTCTATATTTTCTGTTCCCGCCATATCTTTATCACCATAATAACTTTGTAATCTCTCTATTAAATGCTTCGTTTTAAGAGTCTCTTCATACAGTATAGTGTTTCCATTGAAGACTTTTATAGTAACTTCTTCATCATCACTTTGCTTTCCTTTAGATTTCCTCCACGTTGAATGACAGATCGCCACTCGTTGTTTGCTCGGCATTTTGGGATCTGTTTTTGCTAAAGATCGGATGCATCTGCTAATATAAGTATTCTTTTTTTCATTTTTCTTAGGTTTTGTAATGGGCATTATTAAATACCTTTATATACTTTGTTAAAGTTCCTATTAAACTTATGTTTTTCCCAAAAATTCATTTATTTGCTGTAAATTATTATGTCTACGTCCATAAATCTTATGGAACTCTTTATGAGATTCTTTTGATAAGGCGACCCCATTATCCACATCATATCTAAGTAATGGATAATCGGCCCAATTAAATATATGATGAGCTATTAATTCTCCTCCTCTAATCTTGGTTTTTTGGCAAGTATAATCAAATTTTTCAAAAACGTCCTTTCTCCAAGTATTCATTCTATCTCTCTCGCTAGAATTGTATCGTTGTTTTTTTAATTTACTTCTATCTTCAATCCAATGCCAATGATTTTCGCCTCTCATTTTTAAACCGACTTTTTTCCTCATTTCTGATGAATGTAGTGTTGTTCTTATTTGTTTTTCCCATTCTGGATACAAGCCTTTTTTAAAATTTTTACTTACGGTTTGCCTTGCCTTTAATCTAGATTCTTCTGTATGCCATGCAGTGTTTTTGGCAGCCATTTCTGGATATTTTTTATGAATGTCTTTAAAGACACAACTGTGGCTACAGTATTTCTTTCTCTCTATGTCTCTGTTGTTGTTTAGTTTAAGCTTTTCGCCACAAACGAGGCAATATTTCTTCACAAAATTGTATTTGGCAGGATTTTTTCGAGGCTTAACTATTGGCATTTTAATATATAAAAAGAGGTGGGAATTATTAAATGTTTTGTTCAGTTTCTTTAAAGCCCTGTCGCAATACTTCTTTCATTGTTTTATATGCCGCGAATTTGTCTATTTCTGTCATTACTTTTATACTTTCTAACCATTCCTTAAAAGACATCTTTGGTGCGTTTGGTTGAGGCCGTTTAATTACTGGCTTATCTGATGGCTTTTTCGTCGGAGGTTTGTCTGGTGCTTGTGTAGGTGGCTTAACTGGTGGTTTGTCCGGTTCTTTATCAGTAGGGTGACTTTCTTTTGGGGCTTGAATCCCACCCACAGGTTGCAATATGTCATCCTTCCACTTATCACCACGAAGAAGACCATAACCCATAGATTCAAGAATTCTTCGAGATTCCTCTATTCCAACAATCCCGCCCATTACTAATTGCGTCAATTCTAGAATTGAAAGCACAGAAACGGTCAGGGGATTCCAAGTTAAATATACAGGACTCTTATCTGATCTTTTCTTCAGTTGTCCTAACAACTCAAACTGATGCTTAATAACATATTCTTCAAAATAAGTTTTCACCGTTGTCTGCATGGACTGTACTACAGAGTTGAAAATGCTTCTGATTTCTTTTAAAGTGTTGGCGTCTATGTCTTCAAGAGCCGTGTAGAGGCTCGGGACTCCAAGAGAGACAATAAGACGCCTCGTCTCCTCCCTGTAATTAGCGATGAGTGCTTCTGGCACATCGGGCGCTTGGAACTCAAACTCAAGATTGTGTCTCGTGGCAAACCAATCACCTGGCTCAAGGGCTTCGACTGCATCTCCCACCTTCTCAACTGCCTCTTTGCTTGCTGGATATGTATCGCTTCCGACTTTGACAACCCTGAATGGATAGGATATGAATTTAGTCACAGCACCTATATCCTTGCCCTTTTCCTTCCAGCTTTTGGCTTCACTATAAACCCTTTCTAAAAGTCCTATCCCGTATATTTCAGAATGTTTCAGACTCGCAGGAATATAAAGAATGTTTTTTATATCTTTAGTACCCCCAGGTTTGGTATTTTTTGCCATTTTTTTCCAAACTATAGGGTTGTCTAATCCCCTAATTTGTTTAATTGTTTTAAATTCACCCGATTTTTCGTCTCTTTCAATATCAAGTTCATAGGGGGGAAGGAACTTTATTTGTTCTATTTTCTTTGAATTTTTTGGAACATCCATCTCCCCCCATACAAAACCGAAAACCAGCAAATTAAGAAAAATTTTCCTGAAACATTCATGAAAGTTGATTCTGGCGTCAAGTTCTTCTATAATTTTTGTGTTGGCGGTTTCCCGTTCTCCAGTTTCACTGTCAATTAACTGGTATCCGTTTGCTATAGCTACCGCTATATAAGAATCAATTGCCCTTGCAATTAAACCACCATCATCATAAAATTTCTCCAATTCTTGTAATTTGTCAACTCGTGGTCTTTCCCCAATAGTTGTGCCAAACATTTTTTTATATGAAAAGCCGTGTTTAGAATATCTAGTGATAACGGCCTGCCCCATGTCTTTCCTCATTTCGTCAGTAATAGTTTTATCTAATGTTATGCCCCGACGGTTGTTCACATCAGGACTATGGAAGAAACATTTTGTGGAGTTTTTCACTGCGTATGCATTACATGAAGTTCCGTCCATCTTTATAAAATTACATTTTCTGGCCATATTATATTATAATGATCTATGGCTATTTAAATACTTTTCGGTTTTTATCGATATAATTATATATGGTTAATAATATTACTATATATAAAAATTAAGACGATGGGCTAATTCTCTCAATTATGATGTCCCGACCATGCATGTCGCAGACCCTCACGGCAGCATTCCACCAGGACTCTGCAATCAATGCGTGCCCGAAGAACTCGGAACTCCTGCTTGTCTGTGCCTGCCTCTGATAGAAGACATTTGGGGCGTTTTGACTCGCCAGCCTCTGTGCCAAATAATAGCAAGCAAAGGATGTCGCCGCATCCTCCACCCACGCATCAGTATTGCTACCCGTGGCAGGTGTAATCCCAAGATACTTCTTCATGGCTGCCTCGCCTCGTTTAATACAAAAATTAACAGTGCCGCTTGGTGCCAGATCCCTCTTAAACCCTGCCGCACTGCGGATCAGCCCAACCCTAGTATATGAACCCATTGCAATTAACTATTATATAGAGATATTAATAAAGTTTGTGTTACCGCGTCCGAATAATGGTGCGTAAATAAACAAATGACACGATTAAATTGTAATCTAATATTATATAAATGTTTTGATTGTAAAAAAGGGGGATTAGTTAGTTAAATTATGTTACCTGTACCTTCCACGTAATAGAAAGCGAGTCGCCCCCATCCCAATCGATGTTTAAAGCATTAAAGGTTTGGCGACACAGGAGTACTCCTCCAGTAAGTTCGCTAAACAGTCCGCTTTCCTCGATGGCTTGGGTTCCCGTGCTCGTCCCGTTCAACCCTCCGGGGTTTCCAGAACTGAAGACGTATACCAACTGTGCAGTATCGTTTGTGACGGTTGTGGTAACTCGCGTTCCCGTTCCCCCCGCACGATCAGCCTCAGCTTCTAATGCCGTATCGCCCGTGCTTGCTGCTGTCGCCCCACTGCCGATGGCAATGAAGTCGTACCCAGATACAGATGTCACGTCCTTCAGGATAAGGGCAGGAATCGCCGCCTTTCCAGCGGACGTAATCAGATCTTCCCCATAGTGGCTTTGCTTGATGTTGCCGTCTTTGTCAAAGACAACGGCTTCCATCCAGTCCTTAAATTTCCAGTTTTGTTCAATTATATTTCTTTTTCTCATTTTATATCACCTATGCGAGTACTCCTGAAACCCATGTTCCGCTTTTAGCAACGTATATATGAAGTCCCGAAAAGTAAAAAGTACCATAATCAGCGGGGAGAAGTCCCGACGCTGCGTGGATGGGACTAATTGGGACTTTAAACATTGTATTAATGGTTAAATTAGTCGCAGTTGCGAGCCCACTAACATTCATCGCCTTACTAGCGTTCACGGTATCTATCCCAGCTGTGGTTCCGTCCAATGTGACAATTGTTCCAGTAGTTGCGGTGAGTGCTACTGCTGTAACACTGGGAGAGTTGATCGGGTTTATGACCACGTTAAATTTCTTGATGTTCTTGTCAAATAGTCGCTTTCTCATTTTATATCACTCAATTAGGCCAGAGATGTGCCCACCCAAGCTCCACTTTTGGAAACCAATATGCTGAGACCTGTAAAGTAAATCACTCCATAATCCATGCCCGATGTTTTGTACGCGGCTCCTGGAAGTTTCAACACAGTGTTGACAGTTAAATTGGTCGCAGTCGCGAGTCCACTAACATTCAACGCTTTGCTGGCATTCACAATATCTATTCCGGCTGTAGTTCCACCTAATGTAGTAATTGTCCCAGCAGTCGCAGTAAGAGTCGTTGCCGTAACGTTGGGAGAGTCAATTGGATTTATGACTACATTAAATTTTTTGATGTTTTTGTCAAATAGTCGCTTTCGCATCTTGCTCACTTACATTTATCATCACTCTTTAATAAACCCTCCGAAAATTAAAGCCGTTTTTACAATTTAAATTATAATTATACTTATAAATAGAAAGATTTAAAAACGAGTATACCAAATATCTAAGATAGAATGCCAACAATATTTAAAAGAAAAGTTTTAAAAGTCGGCGATTCGTTGGGTCTGACTATTCCTGACAGCATCGTAAAGACTTACGATATAAAGCGAGGCGATAAAATAAGTGTCATCAGCGACAGTTTGGATGAAGACGGGCTACTGGTATTAGATATCCGGGGAAGAAGTAACGAAGAACTGTGGGAAATAATAAGGGAATGATTTATAAGTTTTTTATGATTGATAAGATTTATATATGACACAGCACATAAGGTGGATGTATGATATTAGAAAATATAGACATGATCTCGCAATACTTAACTGAAGAAGACAAGGAAAACGCAAATAAATTTGATTCCTATACAAAAATGCGGGGCTATGTCGCCGACAATTATATTAAACAGTGGGTTTTAGATAACATTTATACTGAAGATATAAAGGAGGCACACGAACTTGGCTATTTCCATATTCATGATTTAAGTGATGGCATAGTACCCTATTGTAAAGGTCATGACATCACAAAAATCCTCATAAGAGGGTTAAAAACACAAACAGTTGTTGCAGGGCCTCCCAAACATCTGTCATCGTTTTTTGATCAATGTGTGAATCTCATAGCATATAATCAACAACATTGGGCCGGAGCGATGGCGATTGGACATATTAATACATATGCTGCCCCGTTTATTCGGAAGGATTGGGGGCATCTAAGAGACTCTGGTGGGGAATACCCCGATAGTGTATATCAGACTGTTAAACAGGCAGTTCAGAGTTTTATATTTAACATGAATTTCCCATCAAGAGCGGGCTCTCAGACCCCTTTTTCAAATGTCATGTTCAACTTTAAATGTCCAGAAGTTCTGCGAGATCAGGACGTTGTTAATGCTGGATGTAGTGGTCTTTATGGCGATTATGATGTAGAGGCACGTATGATCCTTAGAGCATTTAATGATGTATATAACAGGGGAGATGCGGCTGGTTGCCCCTTCACTTTCCCCATTCCAACTTTAAATCTAATCCCAGATACACCCTTCGATGATCCCCTGTGGACGGAAATTATCGCAACAACAATTAAGTTTGGAACATGGTCGTTCTTTAATTATATTGGGTCTGGGCTCAGTCCAAATTCGGTTTTAGCGATGTGCTGTCGCCTCTTTAACAATTATGATGAGATAAATGGTCATTTAGACGAGGTTGCACCTGCTGGCGGAAGATGGGCATATCAGGGGGAAACGGGATCTATCGGCGTAGTAACATTAAACACTGGGAAACTGGGGTATCTTGCAAACGGCTCAAAAACAGAATTTTATAAATTATTAGATCATGTTTTGGAACTGGCGAGACGATCTCTTATAATGAAGGGGATATTTATTGAAAAATATAAAGACCGGTTTATGCCATTTGATGTTGAATATGGGACGGATTTAAGGCGATTCTTCCGAACAATTGGCGTGGTTGGCTTTAATGAGATGTGTATGAATATGTTCAACTCACCCCTTAGCGATAATAGGTCTTTTGTTATTGAAGTCCTCGATTATCTCAGAGACTGGGTAAAGGAAACGCAGAAAGCTACAGGCGTTCTTTGGAATGTTGAAATGACTCCTGCGGAAGGATGTGCCACCCGTCTTGCCATGATAGACAGGAAACTTTATGGGGATGATATTTTCACACAGGGTGTGGAAAACGCATGGTATTATACATCAATGTTAACACCTCCGAGTCAGGAACTCGGGCTAATAGAAAGGATTGAAATTGAGCAGAACATTCTGCTAAAGTTCAGCGGGGGCACAATACACCGAATCTTTTTGGGGGAGGCAAATCCATCAGTCATTGCGACAGCTAAATTGGTCGAGAGGATTGCAAAGCATTCAAAAATAGTGTATTTCGATCTCGCGTCAGCATATAGTATTTGTAAAAAGGACGGCGGGTATAGAAGGGGAAATCATCCAATTTGTGATGAATGTGGATCCGAGGCTCTAGTCTATGCAAGAATCGTTGGGTATTACAGACCAGTTTCACAGGCCAATTCTGGAAAGGTACAGGAAATTCTGGAACGTCACAGAATAAACCTCTAATTTTTATCCCCTACCGTGCCTCCGCTTTTCCGCAATATGGGTGCTGATCTATATAGATCTATATAGTTAGACCTTGATTTGCGGAAATTCTATCTAGCGGTAGGAGAGTTTATTTTGGCGAAGGATTTAATAGGGACAAATTATAACAATATAATAGTGAGTGAAAAGAGAAATGCCTGCCGCTAAATCTGGGAATAACATCTACGTGACAGGTTCGCCAAACACCTTGGCAAGTATAACAACGGATATTGGAGATACCACATTCATCGAAAAGACAGGAACTTCCCCAGACATATACACCGTTAAGGGAAACGAAATCAGACATTTACGTGTAAGAAATGGCGGGGTTCTCACCATCGGTGATCCTGAAGATTATTCCGTAAATGAGACTCTTGGTTTTGAGAATTTAGCTCTTGACAGAACCAGATTCTACATTGATGAAGGAGGCGAGTTAATGATGGTGGGAAACACCGTCATTGATTTTGGCATAGCTGGAGATTTCAGACCCTATTATAGCCACATCTGGGGAAAAACCAGCGTTCTTGGCAACGATACATATAAACCTGTATGGCAAAACTACAGGCGAATTTACATCTATGAAACAGCGTGGACTAGCGACACTTACTCTAATGACATTTGGCACTTTGAAAAGATGATAGTTGGATCAAGCTTCACGGCTAATGATTATGCATTCTACTTCGGCGTGCGTAGTAGGTTGAGGGCACATACTTTCAAATCCATAATTTTTGATAAGAGTTACGGCAGAGGAAATAATTTTTATGCTATCACTGTACCATTTGAAACAATTGGACAGAACAACTTGCTTTTTGAAGATTGTAATTTTGAAGACGTGGGAAACTATCCCATTTACTGTCATGGTGGACGGATTCATGTAAAAAACTGCACCTTCGGGA